>OKUR01000918.1_pt1 | contig 11879 bp, 6 predicted proteins | sample 1606671 | NCBI WGS metagenome assembly OKUR01 (sample SAMEA3882519, study PRJEB24775) | human gut metagenome | biome: human-associated habitat; feature: intestine environment; material: feces | place: Netherlands | collected 2009/2010 | reverse complement strand
AGACCAACAAGCACGGCTGCATCGTCACCGAGGGCGACGAGGGCAAGACCAGCCGTGAGGGCGTGTACGCCGGCGGCGATGCCGTGACCGGTGCCGCCACCGTCATCAAGGCCATGGGTGCCGGTAAGGCAGCCGCCAAGGCCATGGACGAGTACATCCAGAATAAGCAATCGTGATTCCTGGCTTCCCTATTCGGGAAGCTCCGCAAGGCGCTGGCGCAGCCAGACCGAAGCGGTGAGAGATTCAGCCGACATTCCATTGTGGAGTGTCGGCTTTTTTGTTGTTGTATCCCATTTCTTATGCATCCTGCCCAAAAAACAGAGCAATATTTTGTCACTCATACTTGGCGGAATCTGATTGATTTTGACTGGGATTTTGCTATAATAAGGTGGAAGGGCGGTCAGAATCCGCCAACGCCAATCAAAATCAATCATATAAATCGAACAAGGGGGAATGTTCCCGATGCTGGCAGAAGAACGATTCAGCCTGATTTTGGATCTGCTGGCCCGCCAGCGCACTGCCACCGTGCAGGAGTTGTGCGAGGCGTTGAACGCCAGCGAATCCACCATCCGGCGCGACCTGAACGAGCTGGGCAAGCAGGGCAAACTGAACAAGGTGCACGGCGGGGCCACCCTGCCGGACAGCCCCTTCCGCACCGACGAGCCCACCATGGCCGCTAAGGAAGAGCTGGCCGTCAGTCAGAAGCAGAGCATCGCCCAGGCGGCGGCAGAGCTGATCCTGCCGGAAGATTTCATCTATCTGGATGCAGGCTCCAGCACGCTGGCTCTGGCACGGGCACTGAGCGGCCCGGCCCTGAACGCCAGCTATGTGACCAACGGCGTAGCCCATGCCCGCCTGCTGGCCCAGAAAGGCTGCCGGGTGTTCCTGCCCGGCGGGCTGCTGCGGCCCCAGACCGAGGCCATCATCGGGGCGGCTGCACTGACTGCCATCCAGCAGTACAATTTCACCAAAGCCTTCATGGGAGCCAACGGCGTGGCGCTGGATTCCGGCTTTACCACCCCAGACCCAGAGGAGGCCGCCGTCAAGGCTGCGGCTCTCCACCGGGCACGGGAGACGTGGTTCCTGGTGGACGACACCAAATTCGCGCAGGTCTACCCCGCCGTCATCTGTGATCTGCACAGCGGTGCCATCCTGACGAACAAGTGCCCCAACCCCAAATACCGGCAATACACTCTGATAAAGGAGACCGAGGTATGATCTACACTGTTACATTCAATCCTGCCATCGATTATGTCGTCCGTCTCGACAGGCCCCTTGAGGTGGGCGAGGTGAACCGCGCCGCCGGGGAGGACTGCGTGCTGGGCGGCAAGGGCATCAATGTTTCCGGCGTGCTCCGGGAGCTGGGCTGTGAGAGCGTGGCTCTGGGCTTTGTGGCCGGTGAGACCGGTGCCTGGCTGGAGCGTGGTCTGGCCGCGCAGGGGCTCCGGACCGATTTCATCCATCTGGCCGAGGGCATGACCCGCATCAACGTCAAGATCAAGGCAGGCACCGAGACGGAGCTGAACGGCGCAGGCCCCAGCATCCCGGAAAGTGCCATGCAGCAGCTGGAAGCCCAGCTGGACACCCTGCAGCCTGATGATATCCTCATTCTGGCGGGCAGCATCCCCAAGAGCCTTTCCCAGAGCACCTACGAGCGGCTGCTGGCAGGGCTGGAGGGCCACGGCGTGCGGGCCGTGGTGGATGCCACCCAGGATCTGCTGGTCAACGTCCTCCCCTATCACCCCTTCCTGATCAAGCCCAACAATCACGAGCTGGGCGAGATCGTGGGCCGGGAGCTGAAAACGGACGAAGAGATCACCGCCGCTGCCCGCGCCCTGCAGGAAAAGGGTGCCCGGAACGTACTGGTGAGCATGGCCGGGAACGGTGCCCTGCTGGTGGATGAGCACGGCGAGGTGCACCGCATCGGCTGCCCCAGGGGCAAGGTCGTGAACAGCGTAGGCGCAGGCGACAGCATGGTGGCAGGTTTTGTGGCAGGTTATCTGCAAAGCGGCAGCTATGAGCAGGCCCTCAGGCTGGGCACCGCCTGCGGCAGTGCCACCGCGTTCAGCCTTGGGCTGGCAACGAAAGAAAAGATCGAAGAATTGTTTGGTCAAATTTAAGGCAGCTCACCCTCTCCGTCATTGCTGACGAAGCCATCAGGCTTTGACTGAGAGGGCTGCAGATAGAGAGAAAGGAGAACCCTTATGCGCATTACGGAATTATTCACCGCAAAGTCCATCGAGCTGGATTCTGTGGCCTCCAACCGGGACGAGATCCTCTCCCGGCTGGTAGAACTGCAGGCCACCCACGGCAACATCACCGACACAGAAGCCTACAAGAAGGCACTCTACGCCCGGGAGGATGAGGCCTCCACTTATGTGGACAACGGCATCACCGTTCCCCACGCCAAGACGAATGTGGTCACCCGGCCCAGCCTGGCCGCCCTGCGTCTGAGCACCCCGGTGCAGTACAACGCCGAGGATGACGGCAAAACCGACCTGCTCTTTGCCATTGCAGCCCCCGAAAACGGCAGCCTGCATGTGGATATGCTGGCCCGCATGATGCAGATGCTGATGAACGAGGACTTCGTGGAGAAGCTCCGCACCGCCAAGACCCCGGCGGAGTTCCTGGACGCCATCGACGCACAGGAAGAGGCTCAGTTCGGGGATGAGAGCTTCACCCAGCAGCAGATCCCCCAGAACGGCTACCGGGTGCTGGCCGTCACCGCCTGCCCCAACGGCATCGCCCATACTTACATGGCCGCCGAAGCCCTCGTCAAGGCCGGTGACAAGCTGGGTCTGCCCGTGAAAGTGGAGACCAACGGCTCCGACGGCACCAAGAACGCCCTGACCCGGAAAGAGATCGAGGCGTGCGACGGCATCATCGTGGCAGCGGACAAGAACGTGGAAACGGCCCGCTTTGACGGCAAGCCCGTGCTGTTTGCCCGGGTGGATGACGGCATCCACAAGCCCGAAGAGCTGCTGAAAAAGGTAGCCCACTGTGAAGTTCCTGTTTACCACGCCAAGGGCGGTGCCGCCGCTGCCGAGGAGGAGACCTCCGGCGACAGCTTTGGCCGCAAGGTGTACAAAGACCTGATGAACGGCGTGTCCCACATGCTGCCCTTTGTGGTGGGCGGCGGCATTATGATCGCGCTGGCCTTCCTGCTGGACGATTACACCATCGACCCCTCCAACTTCGGCATGAACACCCCCATCGCCGCCTTCTTCAAGACGGTGGGCAGCGCCGCCTTTGGCTACATGCTTCCCATTCTGGCAGGCTTCATCGCCATGTCCATCGCCGACCGTCCCGGCCTGGCCGTGGGCTTTGCGGGCGGCGTGCTGGCCATGAACGGCACCAACTTTGCAGGCCTTGCCAATGGTGAGACCACCGGCATCTCCGGCGGCTTCCTGGCCGCTCTGCTGGCCGGTTTCGTGGCCGGTTATGTGGTCGAGTTCCTGAAGAAGATCACCGAAAAGCTCCCCGCCAGCCTGAACGGCATCCGCCCCATGCTGATCTACCCGCTGGGCGGCATCCTCATCATCGGTGCCGTGATGTGCGGCATCAACCCGGTCATGGGCATGATCAACACTGCCATGACCAACTGCCTCAACGCCATGGGCGGCACCTCCAAAGTCCTGCTGGGTGCCATCGTTGCCGGTATGATGAGCATTGACATGGGCGGTCCCTTCAACAAGGCTGCCTACGTCTTTGGCACTGCCGCACTGGCCTCCGGCAACTACGAGGTCATGGCCGCTGTCATGGTGGGCGGCATGGTTCCTCCCATCGCGATCGCCCTCTCCACCACCTTCTGCCCCAAGAAGTGGACTCCTGACGAGCGCCGCAACGGCATCGTGAACTACGTCATGGGCCTGTGCTTCGTCACCGAGGGTGCCATCCCCTACGCCGCCACCGACCCGCTGCGCGTCCTGCCCAGCTGTGTGGCCGGTGCCGCGCTGGCCGGTGCCCTCTCCATGACCTTTGGCTGCGCCCTGCGCGCTCCCCACGGCGGCATCTTCGTGTTCCCCGTGGTCGATCATGCCCTGCTCTACTGCGTGGCTCTGGCCGCTGGCAGCGTGGTGGGTGCCGTGATCCTGAGCCTGCTCAAGAAGGACCGCACCGACGCAGCCTGATCTGCCATTCTCCTTCTTCCCTTACTATATAAAAAGGGCCCGTCTGCCGCATTTTGGTGCGCGCAGACGGGCCCTTTCGTGCTTATCCCTTGATGATCCGGAGCAGGGTCTTGTCCAGCTGGATGGTGCGGTTCCAGGGGTTCAGGATGATGCCCTGGATCTCCGGCACCTGCAGTGCGGCATCCAACAGCTTTTCAAGCTCCACCAGAAAGGTGGACTGCACCGCTTCCGCGCCCTTCATCTCCTCTTCAAAGCTGGTAAAGGCATACCACCAGCTGGCCCCATCGGCCGTGCGGAGGGCCCGCAGCTGCATCTGCTCACTGGCCGGGTTCGGCTCCACCGCCACCACGACCTGTCCGTTTTCCCGCATCTGCCGCCGGATCACGGTCAGGGTATGCGCCAGCTGCTCCTGTGTAGGCTCCTGCTGTAACTGACAGACCGCCTGTTCGATCTTTTCGTTGCCGTTCAGGCCCTCGTCCTTCTTCTGTGCCATAAGCTCTCCCATTCTTTTTGTTGTATTTTATGCTTGTATTATATCCGGACTTTACGAAAAATGGAAGCGCAGGCCAGAGATTCTTTCTTTTTTCGTCTGCTTTCGGGTGTTTTTTCAAAAATCAGTAGCCCCCGCCCCGAAAAAGTGTTACAATGTTTTCGTCTGGTATCATTTCAGAAACGACAGGACGCGCCGCTTTTCCGTGAGCCGTTTTGTCGGAATGGGAGAGATAAGTCAATGAAACGAATCCTTCGTTCTGCCGTCAGTCTGCTGCTGTGCGCCGCCGTGGCGCTGGGCGGCACTGCCTGCGGCCGAAGCAAGCTGCCCACCACCATCACGATCTGGACCTACTACAACGGCGATCAGCTGGAATGCTTCAACCAGCTGGTGGAGCAGTTCAACTCCACCGTGGGCAAAGAGAAGAACATCCGGGTCGAAAGCTCCAGTCAGGGCAGCGTGAACGACCTGGAGACCAGCGTGCTGGCCGCCGCCGAGGGCAAGGTGGGTGCCGAGAAGCTCCCCAACATCGTCTCCTCCTACGCGGACACCGCCTTTACGCTGGATCAGATGGGCCTTGCCGTTGACCTGAGCCCCTACCTGACCGAAAAAGAGAAGTCCGCCTATATCGCCGGGTTTCTCGAGGAGGGTGACCTGATGAACAACGGGGAGCTCAAGGTCTTTCCCATAGCAAAGTCCACCGAGCTGCTCTACCTGAACGTCACCGACTTTGTCCCCTTTGCCGAGGCCACAGGCGTGACCTATGCGGATCTTTCCACCGTGGAGGGGCTGAACGAGGCCGCACACAAATACTACGACTGGACCGATGCCCAGACGGCTGCGCCCAACGACGGCAAGGCCCTGTATGGCCGCGACGCGCTGACCAATTACCTGCTCTGCGGCGCACAGGAACTGGGTACGACCATCTTTGATGCCGAGAACGGCGTGATGACCCTGCACTTTGACAAGCCGACCCTCCGCAAGCTGTGGGATAACTACTATGTCCCCTACATCAAGGGCTGGTGCAGTGCCAGCGGCAAGTTCCGCAGCGACGATATCAAGATCGGCAGCCTGCTGGCCTATGTCGGTTCCTCCTCCAGCGCTTCCTTCTTCCCCACCCAGGTGCTGACCAGCGACACCGAGAGCCACGGCATCGAGATGGCCGCGCTGCCCTGCCCCAGCTTTGCAGGCTGTGAGCCGGTGGCCGTCCAGCAGGGGGCCGGCATGGTAGTCATCCCGGGCACCGAGGACGAGATCAGTGCCTGCGTTGCCTTTCTGAAATGGTTCACCCAGCCGGAAAACAACCTGCAGTTCTCGGTGCAGTCCGGCTATATGCCCGTGACCTATGCCGCCAACAGCATATCTGCCCTTGAGAACAGCGGCCTGATGGTTTCCGAGCGCATCCACAAGGTGCTGAGCCTGTCCATTGATGCCATCGATCGCAGCAAGCTCTACACCACCCATGCCTTCCCGGATGCCCTGCGCGCCCGCAACACCCTGCAGTACGCGCTGGAGGATCGTGTCACTGCCGACCGTGCCACGGTGCTGGAGCGGCTGGCTGCCGGGCAGACCCCCGAGGAAGCCGAAGCCGAGTTCCTGACCGATGCCTATTTTGATGCCTGGTACGACCAGACTCTGGCCGCTCTCAGCGCCTTTGCGGGCTGAGATGCCCTTGGAACAACCACAAAAGGAGAGACTCTCAGATGCAGAACCGCAAGCCGCACAGCCAGAAGGACCCTCAGACGGGCCATTCTATCTTCGGCACCATCCTTTTCTCCCTGCTGGCTGTGCTGGCGGTGGAGTTCCTGCTGCTGACCTTTGCCGTCCACGTCACCCGGCTTGGCCCCCAGCTGAACCAGAACGCCGAGGATATCCTTGCCATGCAGGTGGACAACCGCAGCCGGTATCTTCAGTCCATCTTCCACGATGCACAGGAGCTGACCAGCCTTTCCGATGCCATCAATGGCCTGACCCAGCAGCTTCTGGACGAGGGAGAGATCAGCCTGAGCACGCTGGACAGCAGCAGCGACGCGGCCTATCCCCTGCTGGAAGCCGCCGCGCCGGAGCTCATCAGCACCCTGCGCATCAAGTCGGTGACCGGCGTGTTCCTTATCCTGAACACCCATGATCTGGACAAGCGGAAGCAGGACAGCCTCATGCCCGCCATCTACCTGCGGGATCTCGACCCGGATGCCGCTCCCTCCCAGCGCAACGCCGACCTGACCTTTGTGCGGGCACCGGCCCAGCTGGTGCAGTCCCTCTCCATTGCCACGGACAACAGCTGGTCCCCCACCATCCGCTACCGGGCACTGGGAAACCGGGGCTTCCTTTATCCCCCTTTCCAGGCCGCCTATAAAGACGGAGCCAGCCTTGCCGCCTCCGATTATGGCCACTGGACCTCACAATCCTATCTGGTGCCCGGGGACACCCACGAGGCCATTGCCTACAGCCAGCCCCTGATCCTGCCGGACGGCACCGTTTACGGCGTGATCGGCGTGGAACTGCTGGCCGACTACCTGTGGGAGAACCTGCCCTGCTCTGAGCTGCAGAACAACGGCACCTATTTCCTCGCCGTGACCGATACGGAGGAGCTCTCTGCCTCCGAACTGCAGCTGCGTCCGGTGCTCCGTTCCCACTGCGACGGGCAGCCGGGTTCTGCGGACGAAAGCCTTACGCTGCGCCTCCACAGTGCCCATACCCACCGCTACCTCTTCAGCAATGCCCTCTACATTGCTTCGGTCTCCCCCTTGAACCTCTACAGCCGGAACGCCCCTTTCTCGGGCAAGCACTGGCTTCTCGTGGGCTCCGTTCCCGCGGTGCAGCTCTTTGCTTTCGCCCAGCGGCTGAAGCAGCTGTTCTCCTTCATCATTCTGATCACGCTGGCCGTTGGTTTTGTTTGCAGCTGGCTGGTCAGCAGGCGGCTGGCCCGGCCCGTTGCCAAGCTCTCGGCCGAGGTAGCCGCTGCCGAAGCGGATTCCTCCGCCATCCCGCATCTGTCCGCCACCGGCATCCGGGAGCTGGATCAGTTCTCCTCTGCCTTTACCCAGCTGAGCAAAGACGTGCTGGACTCCTCCACCCGCTTTTTGCGCATTATGAAATTGGCCAGTGCGGAGCTGGGCGGCTATGAGCTGCGCGATGACAGCGTTTATGTGACCGACAACTTCTTCTCCATGCTGGGCCTTGCGCAGGAGCAGCCCGATCCGCTCACGCCAAAGGCTTTCCGCGCCCTGATGGGCACACTGGAGCAGCGGTGGTTCTACCGCCTGTCCCCGGCCAACAACAAGGTCTTTGCCATCCCCCAGCCCGACGGCAGCACCCACTACATCACCCTGCGCATCACCCATATCCTGGGCGAAAGTGCCTCCGAGGTGGGTCTGGCTGAGGATATGACCACCACGGTGCTGGAGCAGCAGCGCATTGAGCACGAGCGCGATTACGACACCCTGACCGGCCTGTACCGCCGCCGTGCCTTTGACCGCGCCTGTGAAGCGCTGTTCCAGCAGCCCGAAAAGCTGGGCTGTGCCGCCCTGCTGATGATGGATCTGGACAACCTCAAGCAGATCAACGACACCTACGGCCACGACTGGGGCGACCAGTACATCCGCCAGACCGGCCAGTGCTTTGCGGCCAATACGCCCGCCAACACCATCTGCTCCCGCCTTTCGGGCGATGAATTCCTGATCTTCTTCTATGGCTATCAGGATCAGGCACAGCTCCGCGCCCAGCTGGAGCTGCTGAGTGCCGCCCTGCAGCGCAGCGTGTCCATCCTGCCCAACGGCAAGCAGTTGCACATCAGCATCTCGGGCGGCATTGCCTGGTACCCCACGGACGGCCACGACCTGCTCACCCTGAAAAAATATGCCGACTTTGCCATGTATCAGGTCAAGCATTCCCACAAGGGCCGCATGTGTGATTTTGATATCGGCAGCTACCATCAGGAGGCATACGCCGCCCAGACCCAGCAGGACTTTGAGCTCCTGCTGCAGGAGGAGCTGGTGTCCTACCACTTCCAGCCCATCTACTCTGCCCGCAGCGGCCGGGTCGCAGCCTACGAGGCCCTCATGCGGGTGGATCTGCCCACCCTGCACTCCCCCGCTCAGGTCATGCAGCTGGCCCATGAGACGGGCCGTCTGTATGAGATCGAACGGATCACTGTGTTCCATTCCAGCGAGATTTTCCAGCGCCTGCAGGCACAGGGCCTGCTCCAGAGCGATGCCCTGCTCTTCATCAACTCCATCGCCAATGTCAGCCTGACGGTTGAGGATGTGGAGGAATATGCTCAGCGCTACCCCGAGCTGCTTAAGCGGCTGGTGGTGGAGATCACCGAACAGGAGGATCTGGACCGCGCATGTCTGGAGCGGAAGCGGAACATTCCGGGCTTCTCCGGCTCCTTTGCGCTGGATGACTACGGCAGCGGCTACAGCAACGAGCTGAACCTGCTGGAGCTCTCGCCCCGGTATATCAAGATCGACATTTCCATTGTGCGCGGGATCGACACCGACCGCGATAAGCAGCAGATCGTCTCCAACATTGTGGCTTACGCCCACGCCCGCAGTATGCAACTCATCGCCGAGGGCATTGAGACCGAGGCCCAGCTGCGCACCGTCATTGGTCTGGGCGTGGATCTGCTGCAGGGCTACTACCTCAGCCGCCCCGCCGCAGTGCCCGCCCCCATTGCACCGGCAGCGCAGGCGGTGATCGACCAGCTCGAACACCAGCGGTTCAATCCTCTCGGTTTATGATCTTTCCGGCTCCCCTGTGGGGGAGCCTTTTGTGACCCCATTCAGAGAAAGGAGACACGATGAACCACCAATCCAGTTCCGCTCTCCCCGCCGCCATCCGGGTGCGGGGCGCGCGGGTGCACAACCTGAAAAACATCGACGTAGACGTGCCGCTCCACAAGATCGTCGGCATTGCGGGCGTGTCCGGTTCCGGCAAGTCCTCGCTGGCGCTGGGGGTCCTCTACGCCGAGGGTTCCCGCCGCTATCTGGAGGCCCTTTCCACCTACACCCGCCGCCGGATGACCCAGGCCGAAAAGGCGCAGGTGGACGAGATCCGCTATGTTCCCGCCGCACTGGCCCTCCACCAGCGGCCCGGCGTGCCCGGAATGCGTTCCACCTTTGGCACCATGACCGAGCTTTTGAACAGCCTGCGCCTGATGTTCTCCCGGCTGTCCCACTACCCCTGCCCCGCCTGCGGCTGCATGGTGCCGCCCAGCCTGAACATTGCGGCCGAGATCCCGCTCTACTGCCCCCGGTGCGGCGCGCAGGTGCCGGTGCTGGGCGCGGAGCAGTTCGCCTTTAACAGCACCGGAGCCTGCCCAGACTGCGAGGGCACCGGCATCGTGCGGGTGGTGGACGAATCCACTCTGGTGCCGGACGAGAGCCTTTCCATCAACGAGGGCGCGGTGCTGCCCTGGCAGACCCTGATGTGGTCGCTGATGAAGGAGATCGCCGAAAAGATGGGCGTGCGCACCAACGTCCCCTTCCGGGAGCTGACCCCGGAAGAGCGCGACATGGTGTTCCACGGCCCCGCCAAAAAGGTGCACCTGCTCTACCAGAACAGCAAGACCGGCGCGGCGGGTGAAATGGATTTCACCTACTTCAACGCCGTTTATACCGTGGAGAACGCTCTTGCCAAGGTGACGGATGAAAAGGGCATGAAGCGGGTGGAGCGGTTCCTGAAGCAGGGCCCCTGCCCCGCGTGCGGCGGCTCCCGCCTGAACGCCGCGGCCCGGGCTCCCCGGCTGCGGGGCATCGGGCTGGCCGATGCCTGCCGCATGACGCTGGACACGCTGGTGCAGTGGGTGGAGGGGGTGCCCGCCTCCCTGCCCGTGGAGATGCGCCCCATGGCTGAGAGCATCTGCGAGTCCTTTCAGGCCACCGCTGTCCGCCTGCTGGATCTGGGGCTGGGCTACCTCTCCCTTGACCGGGAGGCCGCCACCCTTTCCACAGGGGAGCGCCAGCGGGTGCAGCTGGCCCGCTCGGTGCGCAACCGCACCACCGGCGTGCTCTATGTGCTGGACGAGCCCTCCATCGGCCTGCACCCCTCCAACATCGAGGGCCTGCGGGGCGTGATGCACGACCTGATCGCGGACGGCAACTCCATCGTGCTGGTGGATCACGACACTGAGATCCTGCGGGATGCCGACTGGCTCATTGAGATGGGACCCGGTGCCGGTGAAAACGGCGGCACCATCCTGACACAGGGCACTGTGGAGCAGGTAACCCAAAGCCCGGCCTCCCGCATCGGGCCCTTCCTTGCCGACCTGCACACCCTCTCGGCCCGCACCCGCACCCCAGAGGCAGAGCTCTTTGCGCTGGGCACCATCACCCTGCGCACCCGAGCCATCCACACCGTCAAGCCGCTGGAAGTCCGGCTGCCCAAGGGACGGCTCATTGCGGTGACCGGCGTGTCCGGTTCCGGCAAGACCACGCTGGTGCTGGAAAGCCTGATCCCCGCGCTGGAGGCCGCCGCCAAGGGCGAAGCTCTGCCCGCCCATGTGGAAAGCATCACTGCACCGGGCATTGCGCAGGTCAAGCTCATTGACGCAACGCCCATCGGCATCAATGTTCGGTCCACGGTGGCCACCTACGCCAATGTCCACGATGAACTGCGCAAGATCTACGCCCGCTCTCCCCTTGCCAGGGAGAAGGGCTACAAGGCGGGCGATTTTTCCTACAACACGGGCCGCCTGCGCTGTCCCGGCTGCGACGGCACCGGCACCATCAGCCTGGACATCCAGTTCCTGCCGGATGTGGAGATCACCTGCCCGGACTGCGGCGGCTCCCGCTACCAGAAGGATGCCGCCGCCCTCTACCGCACCCGGAAGGACGGCACCCAGGCCGAGAGCCTGCCCCGCCTGATGGAGATGAGCGTGGACGAAGCCCTTGCCGCCTGTGCCGACCTCAAGCTGGTGGCCAGCCGGCTGCAGACCCTTTCCAGCCTGGGGCTGGGCTACCTGACTCTGGGCGAGGCCACCCCCAGCCTTTCGGGCGGAGAGGCCCAGCGGCTCAAGCTCGCCAGCGAGATGGGCAAAGGGCAGGCCGACACCGTGTTTGTATTCGACGAGCCCACCATCGGGCTGCACCCGCTGGACGTGCGCACCCTGCTGGGCGTGTTCCAGCGCCTCATTGACAGCGGGGCCACTGTGGTGGTCATTGAGCACGATCTGGATGTGATCCGAAACGCCGACTATCTCGTGGACCTTGGCCCCGGCGGCGGCGAGAGCGGCGGACGCATCGTGGCCTGCGGCACAC
>OKUR01000905.1_pt1 | contig 12011 bp, 7 predicted proteins | sample 1606671 | NCBI WGS metagenome assembly OKUR01 (sample SAMEA3882519, study PRJEB24775) | human gut metagenome | biome: human-associated habitat; feature: intestine environment; material: feces | place: Netherlands | collected 2009/2010 | reverse complement strand
CCACCCTGCGGCGAATGGCTTCCGACGACTCGCCCGGCGTGCGGTTGGCAAGTTCATCGAAATTCACGGGTTGCACTTCTATTTGCAGGTCGATACGGTCGAGCAGTGGCCCGGAAATCTTGCTCAAATAGTGTTGACGCTGGTATGCGGTGCACACGCACGGCTTGCTGGGGTGGCCGTAATATCCACATGGGCAGGGGTTCATACTCGCCACCAGCATAAACGATGCGGGATAGTTGGTGGTGTATTTCGCGCGGCTGATGGTGATTTGGCGGTCTTCAAGCGGCTGACGCATCACCTCAAGCACTGTGCGGTTAAATTCGGGAAGTTCGTCGAGAAACAGCACCCCATTGTGCGCCAGACTGATTTCGCCCGGCGAGGGATATGTGCCGCCACCCACCAGTGCCACCGGGCTGATGGTGTGGTGTGGCGAGCGATATGGGCGCGTTGTGAGCAGCGTGGTGCCGCTTTTAAGGCTACCAGCCACCGAGTGGATTTTCGTGGTCTCAAGCGCCTCTGAGAGGCTGAGAGGCGGAAGAATGGACGGCAGACGCTTCGCCATCATCGATTTGCCGCTACCGGGGCTGCCGATAAGCATAATGTTGTGTCCGCCAGCGCACGCCACCTCGAATGCGCGCTTCACGTTGTCCTGACCTTTCACTTCGCTGAAATCGTAGGGGAAACTGCCTTGCGCCTGTGCAAATTCGGCTCTGGTGTCAACCACCGTGGCTTCGAGTTCCACCTCGCCATTGAGGAAGTTCACCACCTGCGTGATGTGGTCAACGCCATACACCTTCAGATTGTTGACGATGGCGGCCTCCGAGGCGTTGGCTTTGGGCAGAATGAAACCCTCAAGTTTCAACTCGCGCGCAAGTATCGCCATGGGCAGTGCGCCCTTGATGCTGCGCACCGAGCCGTCGAGCGACAGTTCGCCCATAATCATGTAGCGACTCAGCAAATCGGGCTTCACCACCTCGGCGGAGGCAAGCGTGCCGATGGCTATGGGAAGGTCGTAGGCCGCGCCCTCCTTCTTGATGTCGGCAGGCGACATGTTCACCACCACCGTCTTGTTAGGGTATTGAAAACCAGCCTCGTTGATAGCGCACCGCACACGTTCCGAACTCTCCTTCACGGCAGTGTCGGGGAGTCCCACAATCACCACTTGATTGCCCCAGTCGAGCGTGGTTTCGATAGTCACCATGGTGGCGTCGATGCCCTGCACAGCGGCAGCGATAGTTTTGCTGAGCATAGTTGTTTAAGTTTGAGAAGTGTTAGTATGTGAAACACAAATGTAGCAATTCTCCCCCACTCCACCAAGCCCACCCCCACCTTTTTTCACCGAGAATACAAAAAAATATGGCGCTAAATCTGCGATTCCATCATCATGTAGCGACATGCCTTGGCATGTCGCCGATGTAAGCAGCAAGGTATTAACGCATTGGAAACATGCCGAAGGCATGTCCCTACGCTATAATAGCAAATTTGACACTTCTCCACCCCAAAAATTTCCACCCCAAAAAACGCGCTTTTTGGGGTGGATTAGTATATGATGGTCTAAATGAGATTATTAGAGCATATCATCGGTAATGGGCTTAATGGCTGCGCACTTTGACCAGAACATATTTGACCAGAACCAATGCTCCTGGTAGGCTATAACACTCTCTTTGGGAACGTATAAAGTGATTTGCGCCTTTGGCAATCCCAATCCAAAAAGATCTGAAACTTTGATTTTTGACGGGTCGGTTTGGAAAAGGATGATCTCTTTCAGGCTCTCGCACTCGTCAAACGCACCTTTTCCAATCTTTGTCACCGATTCGGGGATAGTTATGCTTGTTAGTGCCTTGCACCCACAAAAAGCATCGAATCCAATTTCTGTCACCGAATTTGGTATGTTGATGCTTGTCAGTTTTTCACACCCAAAAAACGCATATTCTCCAATCCATGTCACCGAATTAGGAATGGTGATGCTTGTCAGTACCTTGCACTCATTAAACGCATGGTATCCAATCTTTGTCACCGAGTTGGGAATGTTGATGCTTGTCAGTGAATGACAATCGCTAAACGCTTCGTCACAAATTTCTGTCACCGAATTTGGTATGTTGACGCTTGTCAGTCCTTCGCACTCGCTAAACGCACGACCTCCAATTTTTGTCACCGAGTTGGGAATGTTGATGCTTGTCAGTATCTTACGCCCTTCAAACGCATATTCTCCAATCTCTGTCACCGATTCGGGTATAACGGTGTTGGTACAGCCTTGTATCAGGCGATTTGTTTTGGTTTCGATGATGGCGTTACAGTTGCCTCGAGAGTCATACACTTTGTTTTCCTCTGCGACAATAATGCTTGTCAGAGTCTTGCACCCATCAAACGCAGAGTATCCAATCTCCGTCACCGAGTAGGGAATTTTGATGCTTGTCAGTGCCTTGCACCCTTCAAACGCCCCTGCCCCAATCTCCGTCACCGATTCGGGAATGTTGATGCTCGTCAGTGCTGTGCACCCACTAAACGCAAGGTTTCCAATCCATGTCACCGATTCGGGAATGTTGATGCTCGTCAGTGCTGTGCACCCACTAAACGCACCATTGTCAATCCATGTTACCGATTCGGGAATGTTGATGCTTGCCAGTGCCTTACACCCCTTAAATGCCGAGTCTCCAAACATTTTCACTGATTTAGGAATGTTGATGCTTGTCAGTGCCTCACACCCTTTAAACGCGTAGCCACCAATCCACTTCACCGATTTAGGAATGTTGATGCTTGTTAGTGCCTTGCAATTAAAAAACGCACCATTGTCAATCCATGTTACCGATTCGGGAATGTTGATGCTTGTCAGTGCCTCACACTTGTAAAACGCATGGTACCCAACCTTTGTTACCGATTCGGGAATGTTGATACTTGTCAATTCATTGCATCTTTCAAACGCAAAGTTTTCAATTTCGGTGGTTCCGTTAGGGATGATGCCTACACCGTTTTTGATTTTGTATTTTGCCATTTTTTTTGTTGGCGATTGCCTTTGTATCGCGAGGTGGTTATATTGGGTGATATTAATTCGTTAAAAAGTTGTGTTGCTGTTGTTTTTGGGGGGCGGTTGTGCAGTGTGGATTACTTTTGCTTCTTTGCAAGGTTGAGGTCATCGGTCACTCAACTCATGAAAAAGTCGCTAAAGTATCATAGTGATACAAAGATACACGTTTTCTCAAATAATTCAAAAAATCAAACCGCTTTTCCATCTCTAATAATCATCCTTTACATGTCGGATAGCGATAGGGGGTGTGGTTGCAGGTGGTATGGGGCGAAGTCTTTTGAGGGGAGCGCGGTAGCCTTTTCCGCAAGTTTTTGCAGATTTATCTTTTTGGGGTTGCGCTTCACTTCTGCGATGATGCCTGTGTGGTCGAACTCGTTGATGGCGATAAGGTCTATTTCGTTTTGACCTTTTCTGTCCCACCAATTACCCACTTGCGTATATTGCCCCGATTCCATCACCTTGTCATGGAAATACTGCTCAAGCACTCTTCCGGAATAGTCTTCGTAGTGGTTGGAGATATTGCCGCGGAGAGGGGAGAACAGTTGGCGCTCAATCAACGATTGGAAAGGGTAGATGAAGCGGAACCAGAATCGAAGGAAATTGTCGCGAATTTCGTAAGTGCTCACCTTGCTGTTTTGCTTCGCCAACAATGGCTTTTTGCGGCGGATAAGTTCGTATTTGCTTTCAAGATTCTGTAAAAACGTGCCTACATCTTTTTGAAGGGCACTGTCGATTTCGCTGCGTTTCGTTTTTCCCGATGCGATGATTTGCAGGATAGAGAAATAGGTGCCATGCTCGCTGCTAAACTCTTGGTTAAGAAGGTCTTTTCCTTCTGTTATAAAATAGGAGTCTTGACGGCAAATGTAGTTGAGCATTTTCTCTTTGGTGTAGCATTTCGCATTGATAAGAAGTTCGATGTATTTTGCCACACCTCCGGTAATCATATATAGGCAGAGCAGGTCATCAGGGGTGTAGTTGGGATTTGCGTCATGAAGAATTTCTTTTATCACAGCTGTGGTGAAAGGGCGCAATACGAGTTTTGAGGTCGGGCGGCCGTATAGAGGCTCCGACTTGTCGTCGAAGATGCGCTTCATCAGAGTTTGTATGCTGCCCGAAACGATGAGGTGGATTTTCGCATTTTGCTTAAATCGGTCCCAAATGTCTTGTATTTCGCTGAAAATGGTTGGGTTGATTTTATAGAGCGTCTGAAACTCATCGAGCACAATGGTTATGTGCCGCTTTTGTGCTTCCTTCATAATCACCTCAAACAAGTCTTTGAATCGTGTGATTTCGCCATACACTGTGAGTCCGATTTGCTGTTCAAGCTCTCGCTGGAAATTCTGGCAAAGCAGCGATTCAGAGCTTTTTGACACAAACAGATAGGCATATTCTTTACCCTCCATCGCCTTTGTGACAAGGGATGTTTTGCCTACTCTACGTCGGCCACTAAGCACCATAAACACAGCACTGTCGTATGACTGTTTTTCGTTTTCACGAATGATAGAAAGCTCATTTACACGGTTGTAGAATTTCATAATATAAATGTGAATTTATATAAATAGCGGTTTATATATGGCAAAAATACACATAAATTTTCACATCACCAACATTTTTTTTGCACCAATTTGCAATCCTGTGGGTGATTTGTGTGGGGGAGGGGTGGGGGTTATTTTCCGAGGAGGAGCCACATGGGCTTGCGTTGGTTCCATACGTCGGAGGTGTGGCGTATGGGGCAGAGGCTGTGTGCGTATTCGAGGATTTCGAGCACGTTGGCGATGTTGTACGACGTTTCGTCGGGCGTTTCGGAGTCGGATATGCTGTTGAAGTGCGATCCCAGAATCACCCAGTCGCCATTGTCGATAGCGTCTTTGATGCGCTTTTTCATCTGTGTTTTAGTGAGCCATCCGCGCGAGAGCGATTCAAACGACAGTCGCTTCAGACTGTGTCGGTCGTTGTCGGAATTGTGGTTGATAAGGTTGTAGGTGGCAGCCACGGCACATTCAAAAAGCTTTTTCACGATGGGCATATTGTCGGGGAACTCTGCTGAGTTGCCTGGCCACACGAGTATAGATGGGGCTTTGAGTCCGTAGAGTTTGAACGCCTTGATGCAGTCGAGCGCCGAAGCCTCAATCTTGCTGGCATCGTGCGGGTGCTGAGCATCGCGGTCGTACCAGCCTTCGGAGTGGTTGGGGTGGTGCAGAAATTCGAAACCCTCGCTTTGCCACTGCTTGCAGATGTCAACCATGCCGGTCGGAATCCACGCATCGGCAGGGGAGGAGAAGGGGCGCAGCGCCAAATCGCCGTAAATGCCCTTCGCGATGCAGAAGTCGTGCAATTTTTGATACACGGGCGTGAGCTTGCCTAGCTTGTCGAAGGCGGCAAAGTCGTCGTCAATCCAGCTGATAGCTGGGGTGTTGTATTTCTTGTAAATATCGTCTTCCGTCAAGCCGGCGTTTAGTATGATGGTCACAAGGTCGCTGACGTCGCTTGCGTCAACCTTTCCGTCGCCGTTCACATCGCCACGCAGGGTTTGTGCGTTGGCTGAAATCAGTATGAGAAGCATACTGAGCATGCATGCTATTTTTTTCATAGTGGTGTATATTTTTTGTGGGTTGTCTTAATTCCGCAGCATAAAATGTTGTGATAAATACAAGTGTCAGAGAATCAGTATTCTAATGACGCTTGGTCATGACAGAAATCTCAATTCACTTGGTGCTACTAAGATAACAAGTAAAGAAAACTCTGACAAGACAAAGGTAGCAACTAAAAACGAGAAATTCACTTCTTTTGGTGGAATTTATCACATTATGGATGTTTTTTCCAAGTTGGGCCTTGACTTTGACCACCACGGAATGAAGGTTATAAATAAATTTTAGAAACCATTTTTTGTTTCTCACACCCAAAATACTGCCATAGATTGTCCTTTATTCACTAATTATTCATATCTTTGCCAATGCGACTATAAACAACTATTAACAACCATAACATAAATTACACTAATCGTAGATATGAAAGCCATCAATGCGATTTTTGCTTGTATGCTCAGTGTGTCTGTACCGACATTTGCTGAGAGCAATTTCAATCCCAGTATCAACATCGACCTTCAGACTCGCGTCAGCTATGTCAACGACCGCATCGACAATCATATACGCCACGATGCTTCGGGATTCAAAGGCGACTACTTCTTGCTTAGCGTGAGCGGACAGGTTACCGACCGCCTGACATATTCATGGCGTCAGCGCATCAATCAGAAGAAAGAGAGAAGTGACCGGTTTGACGGCACCGACTGGGTGTGTCTCGACTATAAACTTGACGACCACTGGAGCGTGGCCGCTGGAAAGCAGGTGGCTATGGTGGGTGGATACGAGTACGACCGCAACCCTGTTGACATATATGTGTCTTCCGAATTCTGGAACAACATCGCTCCGTTTCAGTTCGGTGCCAGTACCACTTACACTACCACCAACGGCAAGAACCGCTTCACAGCGCAGGTTACTCAAAGCCTGTTCAACACTCCTGCCAACCGCGATATGTTGGCCTATCTTCTGCACTGGGCAGGCAACTATGGGTGGCTAAACACTCTCTATTCTGCCAATATGATAGAGTATGTGCCCGGCCGATATATCTCGTACATTGCCCTCGGCAACAAATTCACCGTGGGCAATATGTCGTTAGAACTCGACTTTATGAACCGCGCCTCAAGCCATCAGACCATTTTCTTCAAGGACTGCTCCGTGATGGCACGACTTGACTATCGCCCGATACCGCACCTCGGACTGTATGGCAAACTCGCATACGACGTCAACCGTACCAACTCACAAGCCGACCTGTGTGTGCTGCCCGGCACAGAGATGACTGCCTATGGTGGCGGTGTGGAGTTTTTCCCCACAAAAGGAAAGCCTGATGTGCTCGTCAGTTTGGGTGTATCTCACTCTACGGGCACCAACAGTAACCCATCGGGAACATTAAATGACAATCAGACCACGGTGCGCTTGTCGTTTATCGCCAAGTTGCACCTGCTGTCGTGGAAAAACAAATAATCTAACGCATACATATTATGGCAAAGAACGGTAAAAAGAGTAAATCGCTCATCGCAAGCGGAATCTGGTGTGTAGTAGCAGTAGTGGTTCTGTTCGGGTATCTTGGCATGGTGATGGGGGTGCCCAACATGCTCAACACGATAATGAAGACAGCCCACGACCTATTGCTCAACACCGTGCTCTATCTGATGAGTATATGTGTGATAACAGGTGCCATGGGCAGAGTGTTTGTTGAGTTTGGAGTGGTGGCACTACTTGAGCGCACATTGCGCCCGCTGATGCGCCCCATCTTCAATCTGCCGGGTGTTACATCGTTAGGAGCCGTGATGACATTCCTCTCCGACAACCCCGCCATCATATCGCTCGCCAAAGACAAACGCTTTGCAAGTTACTTCAAGAAATATCAGTTCATATCGCTCACCAACTTCGGTACGGCCTTCGGCATGGGGCTGCTCGTGATTGTGTTCATGGCAAGCCAAGGTTACTATGCGGCTCCGATTATCGGACTGGTAGGTGCATGCTGTGGATGCGTGTGTTCCACACGCTTGATGCAGCGCTTCGTATTGAAGGCCTATCCGCAGTATGCCGTGGAAGACGCTGTGCCGAAAGAGGAGACAGAAGAAAAGGAGGAGGAAAGCGAGAAGACGGAGCAGACCGTGTTCATACGCCTGCTCAATGCCATGCTCGACGGCGGACGCAGCGGTGTTGATGTGGGTATAGCCATTATCCCCGGCGTGCTTATCATATCCACCTTCGTAATGATGTTCACCTTCGGTCCGGCAGCCGACGGAACCTACAACGGCGCCGCCTATCAGGGTGTGGAACTGCTGCCATGGCTTGCCAACAAGATTGATTTCGTGTCTGAGTGGCTGTTCGGGTTCCACGACCCACATCTCGTGGCATTCCCCATCACCGCTCTTGGCGCTGTAGGAGCGGCTCTCGGTCTGATACCGGGATTCGTCAGCCACGGCTGGATTGACGGCAACGCTATCGCCGTATTCACCGCTATCGGTATGTGCTGGAGTGGATTTCTCAGCACGCACACCGCCATGCTCGACTCTATCGGCTATCGCGACCTCACGCCCAAAGCCATCATGGCACACTTCTGTGGCGGACTCGTAGCCGCCGTCACCGCCCACTGGATGTTCGCCCTATATACACTAATAGCGGGATAAGATAAAAAAATAAGCGGAGGTGTCAAATTATCCCCAAACGATTTTGCATGGTAGGGACGCGATATTTCGCGTCCGCGCCAAATGGTTGATATTCAATATGATATTGCAATTATAGGCGGACGTGAAGTATCACGTCCCTACCAGGTTTGGTTTTTCGCCGAAGGCGAGCGGTTTTTTCCATTTCCCACAAAAAATAATTTGTGAAAATTTGTGCTAATTTGTGGCTCAAAAAAACGCTCAAAAAAAATCCGTGTGAGAAGGCTATTGGTTGGTGAACACGGTGTCGAGTGGCGTGGAATCGGTGGGCGTAGAGTTGGAGGATGTGGGGAAATCGCTACAGTTGGAGTAGGTGTTGGCGTAGACGTGGTTGACCAGCAGGGCGATGCCGCGCGACATCACCATATCATCGTGTTTGCCGTCGATGGCACCGAAACCGCCACCCAGTCGTTCCTCAAACCAGCTCATTTCATCAATGGCATCGCTGTCGTGCTCCACCAGCAGCCCCTCGCGCACCATCGTCACCAAATGATTGACGACTTGCGCCTTCGTGAGCACATTGGTCTGGAAGCCCACCTTGAAGCCGTGTGGTTCCGTTTTTCGGCGAAACACATTGCTATATTCATCTTTCAAGCGGCGAAGCAGGTAAGCCGACTTGCCGTCGGAAGCGTGCGTTTCGAGCGTGTTACTCTCCACCACCAGCAATGCCTGGTTGTAGAACGAGGCTATGGCTATCGCCTTTTCAATGAGCAAATCGTGGTCGATATGCCCACGCCACTGCGCCACCGTTTCACAAATGCGGTCGTGGCAGTCGATTACCGAAATCACGGAATAGTCGGCACTTGCACTGCGTCCGCCAATGTCCACACCCACCACATATTTGCTCTCCAGCATATTGGTGGTGGGCATTTTCCACACTTTCAGGCGTGGCTTGCCTTCGTCGATTATGCGCCATTTGCCGTTCACCTTCTTCAACTCGCCTTTCGCCAGTGGTTCACAGCACTGAGCGCGCATGGCATCGAGGCGCGAGAGCGAAAACACGCATCTACCCGAAGTGCTGAACGCCTCGGTGGAATTGGTGGGAAACTCCGCCATCATCTTGTGGTGCGACTGGTAACTCTTGCGCTTTTCGTGGTACCACTTGATCATTTCCAGCGTACACCCTATTCGCCAAAGGTTGCGCTCGTAGTCGTCGAAACTTTTCCACAAATCCGCTATTTCCGCCTCATCGACCGGCAAACGGTAGATTTCAATCTCATACCACGGAATGAATACAGCATGCTTGTCGGTCTCGCCATTCACCGAGAGTAGCCACTCATTGTGAAAATAATTGCCGATGCCGTTTGCCGTGGATTCAAGCACCTCCACCGTCAAACCACCCACCAGCAACGAGCCATCTACCGAGCGCATCACATCTTCGGGGTTGCGCATGGTGGAAGATGGCCAAAACGCCACTTCGCTCATGTGCGCCATGGCTATATCGTAGCCGCGCACCACATCATCGACCTGTGCCGTGCCCATCAGCACCAGGCAGTCGCGCCCAGTGATTATCTTTGCATTGGTGTTGCCCTCAAAGGTTTTAAATTCAAGAGGTTTGTCGTCGTCGAGCAGTTGCTTGGGATAGTGTTGCAGGAGTTTGGTGTACATGCCCTTAATCACGCTCGATGTGCTTCGCTTATGGCCACAAATGATGCTGTTCCAGTTGCGCTGAAGCACCAATTGAATCCACGCCATATACATCAGCACCAGCGTGGAACCACCCCATTGGCGCGCTTTCAACAAAATTATGCGCACGCCCTTGCCTGCCAACCGCTGACGCTCCAAATCGGCAAGCACATGGCGCTGTGGAGCATTCAGGCGCAATTTCACGTTGCGTCCGCTCACCTTGTCGCGCACGGTGGCACAAGTGGCACACCAATATTCAAAGTCGTATTTGATGCGTGTTTTTTGATAGGTCAACTCATCGCTCAGCATGTCGAGTGGCACCTCGCTGAGCATCGGCACCGGAAGCCACACCTCACCAGCCACAGGCACGCTCACCAGTCGGCGCTCTCCGCTGCAGCCCTCACCCGTGAGTGGGTCGTAAGGCACTTGCAGCCCCTCGTTGCGACTACGGTTTTCCGCCGCCAAAGCCTGCACGTCGATAGTAAATTCGGTATTATCGTGTTTTTCAATTTTATCCATTGCAGTTTTTTTAGCCGTAAAACTACACCATCCCCACCCCCACAGTCAACAGCAATAAGGAGATTATAAAAGAAGTTAGAAATTAGAAATTAGAAATTAGATTTTAGATTTTAAGAGGAGCACTCGGAGTTATCGGAGCACTCTGATAATCAAATTTCTAATTTCTAACTTCTAATATCTAACCTCTAATTTCTAACTTCTAATTTCTAATTTCTAATTTCTATTTCAGTATATCTTGCACTTCGGCGAGTGAGCCGTCGTTAGGCGATGGCTTAACGTCGAGCAGGTGGCAAAGCAGCGGATAGACGCACACGTTGCGGAACTTGTCGGGTTTCACATAGCCCACCTTAAACGCTGGTCCCATGGCACGGAATGCCACTTGCATATCGCTACAAGTGTGGTCGAAACCATGGCTACCACCACGGCGCACTTTGCAGTCGGTGAAAAGCCAACCCACATCGGGAAGCACCAGCACATCACCCACATTGACATTGCTGCCATAGTGCAGATATTCAGGGATTTCCGACTTTCGCCATGTGCGAATGTGGTCCACATTTTTCAGTGCCACCAATATCGAATCCACATATTCGGCTTTCTTCACATAGATGTTGGCAGGGAGGTCGCCTTCTATCGCATCCACCCACTCATCTTTAATGTATTTCTTCACTGGCACGGTGCGGTCGGCATCGGTCCACGCCATACCATGGTCGCCAGTCACAATCAAATTCACCTTGCTTGCTTCTGGGAGCAGACTGATGCGCTTCCACATGTAAGAGAGCAGTTCATCGAGGTGTTCCATTTCGCTACGACATTCCTTGGTCACCGGTCCAGCCACGTGGCCTGTGTGGTCGGGTTCCTCAAAATAGCACATAATGAAGTGTGGGCGTTCGCTTTCTGGAAGTTGGAGCAAGCGCACCACCTCTTCGGCACGCTCCACATCGGTGAGCAGAGGCTTTTTCTGATAGTCTTGCCAATAGTTGGCATAGCCGCCCTTGATGGGAATATCGCTACCCACCCAATACACCGTGGCTGTGGTCATACCCTGACGCTTGGCAGTGAGCCAAATGGGGTCGCCGCCATAGTTTCGTGTGTCGGAACGCGTTTCTGCGTTACCCAACGAATATTTCTTGCCAGTGGCACGAATGCGGAACGAATTGGCGATAATACCGTGGTGATCAGGCACCAAACCCGTAGCAAGCGTATAGTGGTTGGGGAATGTTTTTGAAGGGAAAGATGGACTCATTACAGCCTTAACGCCCTTTTCTGCCATAGAGTTGAGGAATGGCGTGTTGTAAGCCTCGCAATAATCCCAACGGAAACCGTCGAGCGACACGATAATTGTGTACTGGTCGTTGTTGACAGCCCAAGAAGCCAACGCCATCAACGCCACAAGCATAGATAAAAACAGTCGTTTCATTATTATTTTGATTATTATTAGTTTTCTAAGGCAAAGTTACGAAAAAAAGCTCAAAGATTTGAGCAATCTTTGAGCCTGATTCTTTTGTAGGGGGCGTGGCATGTGCCTACCAGAATATTTTGAAGAACAGTATGGCTGCTGCGCGCCTCGGATTCACGCCGCCTTCAAATTTT
>OKUR01000896.1_pt1 | contig 12054 bp, 8 predicted proteins | sample 1606671 | NCBI WGS metagenome assembly OKUR01 (sample SAMEA3882519, study PRJEB24775) | human gut metagenome | biome: human-associated habitat; feature: intestine environment; material: feces | place: Netherlands | collected 2009/2010 | reverse complement strand
TGCCGGATAGGAACGGCAAAATTTTTTACACTTCTATTACTTCTTTATCGCACATAAACAAAGAGCCAGGGCGTGAAGCAGCTGGTCGCGGGCGGCGGCGTTGCCCTGATCGGCGTGACCCTTGTCCCGCTGCTGTCCGGGCTGCTGGGCTAAGTCCTGCATCGCTGCCCACAATTTTCCGAACAACGAACACTTAAAATCCTACTCCGCGCTCTCCCGCTCACATGGGAGGGCGCGGGAAAGGAGGTATCTTTGCTTGATTAGTGAGATCATCGAGAAATGGATAAAAGGCATTTTGATAGATGGCATCACGGGCAACCTCTCCGGCCTGTTCGACAACGTGAACGCCAAGGTGGGCGAAATCGCTTCGGACGTTGGTTCTACCCCGCAGGCATGGAACAGCGGCATTTTCAATATGCTGCGCAGTCTTTCCGAAACGGTAGTACTGCCCATTGCAGCGGCCATCCTTGCCCTTGTGATGTGCCATGAGCTTATCCAGATGATTACCGAAAAGAACAATATGCACGACTTCGATACTTCCATGTTCTTCCGCTGGATTTTCAAGTCTGCCTTTGCCATCCTCATTGTCAGCAACACATGGAATATCGTTATGGGTGTGTTCGATGCCACCCAGAGCGTTGTCAACCAAAGTTCCGGCGTTATCATTGGCGAAACATCCATCCACTTTGACCGCCTGATACCCGGACTGGAATTTCAGCTGGAAAGCATGACCATTGGCAGTCTGCTTAGTCTGTGGTTCCAGACCCTTGTGGTGGGCCTGACCATGAACATCCTTTCCATCTGCATCTTCCTTGTGACCTACGGCCGCATGATCGAGATTTACGTTGTGACCGCACTGGGGCCTATCCCGCTGGCGACCATGGGCAGCAGCGAGTGGCGCAGCACCGGGCAGAACTACTTGAAGTCTTTGCTGGCACTGGGTTTCCAAGCGTTCCTGATTATGATTGTCGTGGGCATTTACGCGGTGCTGATACGCAACATTTCGGGCGCGGCGGACATTGCCGGGGCCATCTGGGGCTGCATGGGCTACACCGTGCTACTCTGTTTCTGTCTGTTCAAGACCGGCAGCATCAGCAAGTCGGTGTTTGGTGCCCATTGAGAAAGGAGCGTTTGAATGGCGTATGTGACCGTTCCCAAAGATTTGACCCATGTAAAATCCAAAGTCTTATTCGGGCTGACCAAGCGGCAGCTGGTCTGCTTTGGCGGTGCGCTTTTAACGGGCGGACCGCTTTATTTTTTGGCCCGGAACTATCTTTCCAACAGCGCGGCGGCCCTGCTGATGATTTTTGCCATGCTGCCGGGGCTGCTGTTCGCTCTGTTCGAGCGGCACGGCCAGCCCCTTGAAGTAGTGATTCAGCAAATGATTCAGTGCTGCTTTATCCGTCCCAAGGAAAGGCCCTATCAGACCAACAATGCTTACGCCGCCCTTGTGCGGCAATACCAAATGGAACAGGAGGTAAAGGCCATTGTCCAGAAAAACGATACCCCGCGAAACCGAAAAGCCCAAAAAGCTCACCCGCGCCCAGAAAAAAGAAATTGATGCCGTTCTCCGCAAGTACAAGGGTGACGGCAAGCCCCGCACGGCACAGGCCACCATCCCGTATGAGGCCATCTACCCGGACGGTGTGTGCCGCATTGACCGACGCACATTCTCCAAGTGCATTGCCTTTGAGGACATCAGTTATCAGCTGGCCCAGCCGGAAACAAGAACCGCCATCTTTGAACACCTGTGCGACCTGTACAACTATGTGGATGCTTCCATCCATGTGCAGCTTTCGTTTTTGAATCGCAAGGTTGACCCGGTGCAGTACGCAAAAAGTTTTGAGATCGCACCGCAGGGGGATGATTTTGACGACATCCGCGCCGAGTACACCGCCATCCTGCAAAAGCAGCTTGCCAGCGGAAACAACGGCATTGTCAAAACCAAGTACCTGACCTTCACCATCGAGGCAGACAATCTAAAAACCGCACGGGCGCGGCTGACCCGCATTGGTCTTGACCTGCTGGGCTATTTCAAGACCATGGGCTGCGTGGCGCACGTCATGGACGGACGGGCGCGTTTGGAGGTGCTGCACGGCATCTTCCACCCGGACGGCGAACCGTTCCGCTTTGAATGGGACTGGCTGGCACCCTCCGGCCTGTCCACCAAAGATTTTGTGGCTCCATCCTCCCTCTGCTTCGGTACGGCCAAAACCTTTGGTTTGGGCGGCAAGTATGGAGCTGTGAGCTTTTTACAAATCCTTGCGCCGGAACTTTCGGACGAAATGCTGGCCGACTTCCTCAAAACGGAAAGCGGGATTCTCGTCAATCTCCATGTGCAGGCCATCGACCAGACCGAGGCCATCAAAACCATCAAGCGGAAGATCACAGACCTTGACGCCATGAAGATTCAGGAGCAGAAAAAGGCTGTCCGTTCCGGGTACGACATGGACATCCTGCCCAGCGACCTTGCCACTTACGGCGAGGACGCCAAAAAGCTGCTGAACAAATTGCAGACCCGGAACGAACGGCTTTTCATGCTGACCTTTCTTGTGCTGAATGTGGCCGACACCAAGCAAAAGCTGGGCAACGATGTGTTCCAAGCCGCAGGTGTGGCACAGAAGTATAACTGCTCGCTTGTCCGGCTGGACTACCAGCAGGAGCAGGGCCTTGTGTCCAGCCTGCCGCTGGGCATCAACCAGATAAAGATTCAGCGCAGCCTTACCACCTCCAACGTGGCGGTGTTCGTGCCCTTTGTGACGCAGGAGCTTTTCCAGAGCGGCGCGGCCATGTACTACGGCATCAACGCAAAATCCCACAACATGATCATGCTGGACCGCAAGCAGGCCCGGTGTCCCAACGGCCTAAAGCTGGGTACGCCCGGCAGCGGCAAATCCATGAGCTGCAAGTCTGAAATCGTCAGTGTGTTTTTAACGACTGCTGACGATATTTTTATTTCAGACCCAGAAGCCGAGTATTATCCGCTGGTCAAGCGGCTGCATGGGCAGGTCATCAAACTTTCGCCCACCAGCAAGGACTATGTGAATCCTCTGGACATCAACCTGAATTATTCCGAAGATGACAGCCCGCTGGCCTTGAAGTCGGATTTTGTGCTGTCGTTCTGTGAACTGGTCATGGGCGGCAAAACAGGTCTGGAAGCGATTGAGCGCACCGTGATAGACCGTGCCGTGAAAGCCATCTACCGCCCCTATCTGGCGAATCCCTGCCCGGAGAATATGCCGATTTTGTCTGACCTCCACCAAGCCCTGCTCGACCAGCACTTGCCGGAAGCGGACCGGGTAGCGCAGGCATTGGACTTGTATGTGTCCGGCTCGCTGAATGTGTTTAATCACAAAACGAATGTGGACATCCACAACCGGCTTGTGGCCTTTGACATCAAAGAGTTAGGCAAGCAGTTAAAAAAACTGGGGATGCTCATTATCCAAGACCAGATATGGGGCCGCGTCACCCAGAACCGCAGCCAAGGCCGGGCCACATGGTATTTTGCAGACGAGTTCCACCTTTTGCTGAAAGAGGAACAGACCGCCGCATACAGTGCCGAGATTTGGAAGCGCTTCCGCAAATGGGGCGGCGTGCCCACAGGTGCCACCCAAAATGTGAAGGACCTTCTTTCTTCCCCGGAGATTGAGAACATTCTGGAAAACAGCGACTTCATCACGCTGCTGAATCAGGCATCCGGCGACCGCAAAATCCTTTCGGAACGGCTGAACCTCTCCGCAGACCAGCAGAAGTACATCGACAATTCGGAACCGGGCGAAGGACTGCTGATTTTTGAAAACGTGGTGCTTCCGTTTTCCAACCCCATCCCGAAAAACACACAGCTCTATAAGATCATGACCACCCGGCTCAGCGAGGTGGTGGAGCTATGAGCTTAACACATTTCAGCTTGTTTTCCGGCATCGGCGGCATCGACCTTGCCGCGGAAGCAGCGGGGTTTACCTCTGTCTGTCAATGCGAGTGGGCGGCATTTCCCGCCGCTGTTCTGGCAAGCCACTGGCCGGAAGTGCCCCGTTTTCAGGACATCACCACTGTAACAAAGGAGGCTTTCTTTGAAAAAACAGGACTTCGCACCGTCACCCTCATTTCAGGTGGCTTCCCGTGCCAGCCGTTCTCCACCGCAGGGCGGCAGCGCGGCTTCCACGATGAACGCTACCTGTGGCCCGAAATGCTGCGGGTCATCCGGGAATTGCAGCCCCGTTGGGTGCTTGGAGAAAATGTTGCTGGCTTCCTCCGTATGGGGCTCGACAAAACGCTCATTGACTTGGAGCAGGCAGGTTACGATGTTCGGGTTTTCGTATTACCTGCTGCTGCCGTTGGCGCGTGGCACGAACGGAAACGGGTATTCATCATCGGCTCCGCTGCTTCCCACACCCCTTGCCAGCGACACCGGGGATGTGGGCAAGGGGCTGGACATCCAAATCTCTGCGAATGGCAGTTACCGCAAGATGAACAAGGATGGCAAGGCGTGGACGGCGCGGCTTTCCCATGTGGTCTACCGGATGACCCCCACCACGCTGGAAAAGCCCTACCTCAACCCGGACTGGGTAGAGTGGCTGATGGGTTTCCCGCGCAAATGGACGGACATTCCCTTTGGGCCGAAGAACCCGCCGACATCCCGCGCCTGACCGAAGAGGTGCCGAACCGCAGCAAGCGGATGAAAACACTGGGCAATGCAGTTTCGCCGCCGCAGGTGTTCCCGATTCTCAAATACATTGCGGACATTGAAACGGGCCGCTGTCCGATGGGAGGTGAAGAACCTTGAAAGAATTGCAGGCAAAAGCCAAAGTCACCCAGACCATGACCCGTGACGGTCTGGTGGTAGAAAATCAGGCTGACGGCACTGTGGAGAATGTTTCCTGCCGGGAAGCGGAACAGGATTATTCCACGGATGCCGAGGGCAAGGCCGAAAAAATTCTGGAACGGGCCGAGGACATCAAGGACGGGCATAAAAATAAAAAGAAAGCGAAAAAGGCAGCAGAAACAGCGGCCACCGCCAAAAGTGAAGATGGTCTGCACCGTTCCGCTGCCCGTTTGGAATTGACCGAGGACGAACGGGCAGACCCGGAGTTGCAGCCGTACATCCACAAGGCGGAAGCAAAGGCCGACAAGCTGGATGCGGCCCGCGCCGCTCTGCCGAAGAAGCTTGTCCCGGTCAAGGAAAAAGTTTACGATGCAGCCAGCGGCAAGGCAAAATCCACCCTGCGGTTTGAGCAGCAGGACAAAGGCCCGCCCAGCCTGAAACCAAACCCGGCCAGCCGCCCGCTGTCGGAAGCATTGCTGTTCGCTCACGGAAAAATCCACGAGGTCGAACACGAAAATGTGGGTGTGGAGGGTGGCCACAAGGGTGAAGAACTGGTGGAGCGTCAGACCGCCAAAGCCATCCGCGGCGGCATCCGACACCACAAGTTGAAGCCCTACAAGGCCGTGGAAAAGGCAGAGCGTCAGCTCATGTCTGCCAATGCAGAATACTTTTACCAGAAATCCTTGCGGGACAATCCGCAAATTGCACAGGCGGCCAGCAACCCCATTTCCCGGATGTGGCAGAAACGGCGTATCAAACAGCAGTATGCCAAAGCTGCACGGCAGGCCGGACAAGCCGCCGCGCAGGGTGCAGCCGCCACCGCAGAGAACGGTTTCCGGGTAACAAAGCTGGCGGCCGAGGGCGGCGAACGGGTAGCCGAATTTGCGGCCCGGAACTGGAAAACCATTCTGATCGTGGCGGTGTTCGGTCTGCTGGCTCTGCTCTTGATAACGGGGTTGCAGTCCTGCACCGTGATGGCGGGCACCGCTGGAACCGGCGTGACGGCATCCTCTTACTTTTCCAAGGACAAGGATATGCTGGGTGCAGAGAAAGCCTACGCCAAGCTGGAACAAAAACTGCAACGGTATCTCGACACCTACGAGGCCACCCACAACTACGATGAATACCATTTTTATCTGGACGAAATCGAGCATGACCCCTATGTGCTGATCTCGATTTTGTCCGCGCTGCATGACGGCGTGTTCACACTGGCCGAGGTGCAGGGCGAACTTGAAATGCTCTTTGAAAAGCAGTACATCCTGACCGAGACCGTGACCATGCAGATACGTTACCGTACAAAAATGATGGTCATTATTGGCCCGTATGGTGTGCCGCAGGTTATCACCTACCAAGAGCCGTATGAATACTACATCTGTACGGTCAAGCTGAAGAACAAGGATTTGTCCCATCTGCCCGTGGAAGTGCTGACCGAAGAACAGCTCAGTGCCTATTCGCTCTATATGCGCACGCTGGGCAACCGGCCGGATTTGTTCGGGCAGGCACAGTACCCCAATGCGTCCACCATCAAGCAGCCCACCTACTACGATATTCCCCCGGAAGCGCTAAAGGATGATAAGTTTGCCGCCATGATGGAGGAAGCAACAAAGTACATCGGCTACCCGTATGTGTGGGGCGGCAGTTCGCCCAGCACCAGCTTTGATTGCAGCGGCTACATTTCGTGGGTTCTGAATCATTCCGGCTGGAACGTGGGCCGCCAGACCGCACAGGGCCTTTACAACCTCTGTACTCCTGTTTCGACGGCGCAGGTCAAACCGGGCGACCTTGTGTTTTTCAAGGGAACCTACGATACCCCCGGCGTGAGCCATTGCGGTATCTATGTGGGCAATTCCATCATGCTGCACTGCGGCGACCCTATCTCTTACACAAACCTCAACTCAAAATATTGGCAGGAACATTTTTACAGCTATGGGCGTTTACCGTGACGCCAGAAAGGATTTTGTATGGCAAAAAGACTTTCCCGCATTGAGCGCGATATTGAACGGCTCAAAGAAAAAATCTCTGAATACCAGCAGCAGTTGAAAGAACTGGAAGCTGCAAAGACTGAACAGGAAAACTTGCAGATCATTCAGTTGGTGCGTAGCATGAACATGAAGCCGGACGAGTTCGCGGCCTTCCTGCGCAGCGGTGCGCTGAATGCTGCACCCACCGCCACACCGTACCACAAACAGGAGGATGCCGCCAATGAAACCTGATTGGAACCGCCGTTTTGCAGCTGGGCTGCTGGCTATCCTGCTCTGCCTCTGCTCCTTTTCCATGCCCTCTTTTGCAAGCGGCTCTGACCCAGCCCCGGAACCTCTACCGGAGATTATCGAAGAAGAACCCACCACGGGCGGCATGGAGCCGGAGGGTGTGCCCATCACGCCCAAGGGCAATGCAACACTGGTGGATGACTTTTACGGCGACAAGCAGCTTATCACAGTGACCACCAAAGCCGGGAATTATTATTACATTCTCATTGACCGCGCCAACGAGGACAAGGAAACGTCCGTTCACTTCCTGAACCAAGTGGACGATGCCGACTTGCTGGCCCTGCTGGATGAAGAACCGCAGGACACCGAGTTCTGCACCTGCACGGTGAAATGTGAAGCCGGGGATGTCAATGAAAACTGCCCCTTGTGTGAAAAGAGCCTGCGCAACTGCACGGCCCCGGAAGCGGCGAAAAACGACATCGAAACGCCGGAGGAAAAGCCGAAATCCAGCATAGGCAGTCTGGTTATCCTGCTGGTACTGGCTCTGGCTGGCGGCGGCGCAGCACTCTATTATTTCAAGTTCCGCAAACCCAAGGCCGACACCACCGGGCACGATGATCTGGACGAATACGATTTTGGCGAGGACGAAGATGCAGACGAGGAACCGGCTGAAATCGAGATTCATTCGGAGGACGGACAGGAGGATGAAACATGAGTTTTCAGCTGGTGATTGCCGAAAAGCCCAGTGTAGCCCGCAGCATTGCCACCGTGATCGGGGCCACTGAAAAGCAAAACGGCTACTGGCAAGGTGGCGGGTATCTGGTCAGCTGGTGCATCGGGCATCTGGTGTCCTTTGCCGAGGCGGGCCAGTACGATGAAAAATACTGTAAGTGGCGGTATGAGGATTTGCCCATCCTGCCCCAGCCGTGGCAGTTCATTGTCCCGGACGAAAAGAAACAGCAGTTTGAAATTGTGCGCTCTCTGCTCAACCGCCCGGATGTGGACAGTGTGACCGCCGCGACCGATGCAGGCCGGGAGGGAGAACTGATTTTCCGTTTCGTCTACCAAATGGCCGGTTGCACAAAACCCGTGAAGCGGCTCTGGATTTCCAGCATGGAGGATGCCGCCATCCGGGAGGGCTTTGCAAACCTGCGCCCGGATTCGAATTATGATGCTCTGTATCAATCGGCCCTCTGCCGTGCAAAGGCGGATTGGCTGGTGGGCATCAATGCAACGCGGCTGTTTTCGGTGCTGTATCACAAAACCCTGACGGTAGGCCGAGTGCAGACCCCAACACTGAAAATGCTGGTGGACCGGGATGCAAAAATCCTGCGCTTCCAGAAAGAAAAGTATTACACGGTCGGCATCCATTCCGGCAGCCTGAAAGCGGGCAGCGGACGCATTTCGGATGCAGAAACCGCAAATTTTCTCAAAGAAAAATGCACGGGTGCAATTGCCGTCTGTACTTCTGTCAAGCGGGAGAAAAAGACAGAACAGCCGCCCAAGCTCTATGACCTGACCACCTTGCAGCGGGAGGCAAACCGCCTGTTCGGTTTCACGGCAAAGCAGACCCTTGATTATGCCCAGCAACTTTACGAAAAGAAACTGCTGACCTATCCCCGCACCGACAGCCAATATCTGACCGAGGATATGGGCCAGACGGCACAACATCTTGTGTCCGACCTGCTGTGGCTGCTGCCCATTGCCCAAGGGATTGACTTGACCCCGGATATGGGCCGAGTGCTGAACAGCAAAAAAGTATCGGACCACCACGCCATCATCCCCACGTCCGAATTTGTAAAGCAGGGTTTCACTGGTCTTGCCGAGAGTGAATGCAAGCTGATGAACCTTGTCTGCGCCAAGCTGCTCTGCGCCGTGGCTGTACCCCATGAATACGAAACTGTGGCCGCCGTGTTCTCCTGCGCCGGGAACGAGTTCACCGCCAAGGGAAAGACGGTGCTTATTCCCGGTTGGAAAGAGATCGACCAGCGATTCCGCGCCACCCTGAAAGCCGATACCGAGGAAGAAGTTTTGAACGCACTGCCGGAACTGGCCGAGGGACAGAACTTTTCCGTGACAACTGACATTTCGGAACATTTCACGTCCCCGCCAAAAACCTACACCGAAGATACGCTCCTGTCGGCAATGGAGCGGGCCGGAGCCGAGGATATGCCGGAAAACGCAGAACGCAAGGGGCTGGGTACGCCCGCCACCCGCGCCGCGATTCTGGAAAAATTGGTGCAAATGGGCTTTGTGCAGCGCAAGGGCAAACAGCTTGTCCCCACCAAGGACGGCATCAATCTGGCGGTGGTTCTGCCGGAAAGCCTGACCTCTCCCGCTCTGACTGCTGAATGGGAAAACCGCCTGACCGAGATTGCCAAGGGCAATGCAGACCCGGACGAGTTCATGGCCGAAATTGAAGCGCAGGTGCGCCAGCTGGTCAAGACCTATTCTTGTATCAGTGCAGATAAGCAAAATCTGTTCCAGTCGGAACGGGTTATTATCGGCAAGTGTCCCCGGTGCAGTGAAAACGTCTATGAGGGCAAGAAAAACTTCTACTGCGGGAATCGTAGCTGTCAGTTCGTGATGTGGAAGAATGATCGCTTCTTTGAGCAGCGCAAAAAGGCGTTCACACCGAAGATCGCCGCTGCTCTGCTCAAAAACGGTAAGGCAAAGGTCAAGGGCCTCTATTCCGAAAAGACAGGCAAAACCTATGATGCAACGGTGCTTCTGGCAGATACGGGAGGCAAGTACGTCAATTACCGAATTGCGACAGATTCTATAATGTGATAGAATAAACTTAACTAACGGAACTTTGCAGGGGGATGCCGTAATGAAATTCACAGATAGATGTCCAGCTACTTGGAAAGAGCTACAGGATGATGTTGCGTTGCTTCTAAATCAATCGGGATATCGAGCAGTTAGCCCTTGTACAATTGATACCGTTCGTGGCAAAGTGGAAGTTGACGTTTTGGTCGAATCTCCTGACGAACTAGTTAAAAGAATTGTGTGTGAATGTAAATTCTGGAATTCTTCAGTTCCAAAAGAAAAAGTGCACGCATTCAGAACGGTTGTACAAGATTCTGGTGCATCATTGGGTCTTTTGATTTCACAAGCCGGCTTCCAATCCGGCGCGATTGAGGCTGCAAATCTTTCAAATGTACGCTTGATGACGTGGAATGAATTTACAGATATAATTGCCGACAAATGGACATTAACGCGATTAAAGCAGCTCAAAAAGGAATCTGTTCCATTGTCTGAATATACCAGCCCTCTTCATTTTCCATTTGATGACTTAAAAGATGAAGATGTCGGACGCTATCTAAAGGCTTGTGATAAATACAGGCCTTTGCGTACTACCTGTTGGGAAATTACTAGAAAAGATTTGAAAGGAAATGATTCTCTAACAGATTTTTGGTATAAGGGGTCGGAGTTCACAACAATCGAAAGCTATCTAAATTTTCTTTCAGATCAAGTAACAGCAGGTCTAAAAGAATTTGGCGAAATTCTTACAAATTCCAATATCACAATTCCACCTGAACGGCTCGAAAAGTCGTATGGGTATATTTATATGTCCCTTTAACAGATTTCGGATAAGTTCATAATAAAATTACGAGGGCCGGTTATGGTAAGGTGAAGCATTCATTTTGCCATAACCGGCTCTCTCTATCCGTAGGATAGCAAAAAAGGAGTGTGACCAAATGAGCGAATTATTTTCCATCCAGCTGCAAAATCGGCAGCAGCAAGGCAGGGATGGCGTCTGGCTGGACCTGCCTACCACAACCGAACAGGTACAAGCGGCCCTGCGGCAAATCGGCATTTCGTCCGATAATCCGCAGGGCCTTTTCATTTCCGGCTACTTTGCCGAGGAAGAAAAGCGTTTTGCGATTCCCTACAACATGGTACTGGCATCCAATGTGGACGCGCTGAACTTTCTGGCCGCACAGCTGGAAACGCTTTCTGCGGGGGAACGCGCAGAGCTGAACGCCGCCCTGCAAGCCCCGCAGAGTGAGCTTTCCAGCATCGGGAGAATCACCGACTTTCCCGAAAACGTGGACTATTATGTGTATCTGCCGGATGTGCGCGGGCCTGCCCAGCTGGGTGACTACTATCTGAACCGTTCCGGCATGGTGGATATGCCAGAAGAATGGAAAGGCGGCATCGACACGGCGCAGTTCGGCCGGTATGTGGCCCAGCAGGAGCAGGGCGTGTTTACCGAGTATGGCTACCTTGTCAAAAGCGGGGACGAATGGCAGAAAGTCTACGAGGGCCAGCCTGTGCCAGAGGAATACCGGGTGTTGTCCCTTCCTGCGCCGGAAATCCTGCGGGATGCAGCAAACATCCCAACGCCCATCCAGAGTGAGCCGCAGCCGCAAAAGGTTCTTCCCATTATCCTGAATGGCAAGGACAGCGCAGAGCGCATGAAAGAAATTACGGACCGGCTGGAAACTGGCATTCAACAGCTGTTCGACAGTGACCGCTACAAAGCCTACCTTACTACGATGGCGAAGTTCCACAATTACAGCTTCAACAACACCTTGCTGATCGCCATGCAGGGCGGGCAGCTGGTGGCGGGTTTCAACAAGTGGAAAGACACGTTTCACCGCACCGTTAAGAAAGGCGAAAAAGGTATCAAAATCCTTGCTCCTGCACCTTACAAGGTCAAGCAGAAAACAGAAAAGCTGGACGAACAGGGCAAGCTGATTCTGGACAAGGACGGCAAGCCGCTGACGGAAGAAAAGACCGTGCAGATTCCGGCCTTCAAGGTGGTGTCCGTGTTTGATGTCAGCCAGACCGAGGGCGAACCGCTTCCGTCCGTTGCGGTGGATGAACTGTCCGGCAGCGTGCAGGACTATCAAGATTTTTTCAAGGCGTTGGAGCAGGTCTCCCCGGTGCCCATCGGGTTTGAGGACATCGAGGGAGGCGCGCATGGGTACTTTCATCTGCTCGACAACCGCATTGCCATTCAAGAGGGCATGAGCCAGTTACAGACCATCAAGACAGCCATCCATGAGATTGCCC
>OKUR01000883.1_pt1 | contig 12193 bp, 7 predicted proteins | sample 1606671 | NCBI WGS metagenome assembly OKUR01 (sample SAMEA3882519, study PRJEB24775) | human gut metagenome | biome: human-associated habitat; feature: intestine environment; material: feces | place: Netherlands | collected 2009/2010 | reverse complement strand
CAAGTTTGTGCGTAAGCACAAATCTTGCGTGTGAAAAATCTTATTTTTCACACTAGCCTCCATTCCTGCGCTGTTTTTTACTGTGAAAATCTATAATATACTAAATTTCATGCTCTGTGACTGCTCTGTCATTACCGTTTCTTCTACACGAAGAAAGAAATGATCAGTGCAACGATAAATCCGGTTCCACCAACCAATGTCTCCATGATCGTCCAGGTTTTTAATGTTGTCTTCTCGTCAAGTCCGATCAGTGATCTTACCAGCCAGAATCCGGAATCGTTAAAGTGTGAGCAGACTGTCGCTCCACCGGCAACTGCTGCAACCACACATGCAAGATACATCGGTGATAAGGATGCGATCTCCGGCATTGCTGCTACAATTCCTGCTGCCATGGTCATTGCTACGGTTGCAGAACCTACACAGATTCTTACCAGTGCTGCAACTAAAAATGCTACAACAACGATTGGAAGATTTATGGATGCCACAGCATTACCAATGATCTCACCTAAGCCGGAATACTGTAAAATATAACGGAGCACGCCGCCACATGCTGTCACAAGAAGGATCAGTCCTGTCGGCTCTAAAGATTTTGTGAGGATCTTCTCTAATTCCGGCATCGTGTATCCATGTCTTGTTCCAAGGATGAACATTGCGGCTAATGTTGCGATCAGAAGTGCTGCAAACGGCTGTCCTAAAAAGTTAAATAACGGTGCCACTCCTGCCAATGCCGGAACCACGCCTGCAACAGATTTCAATATGATAAGTACCAGAGGGATCATGATGATGGTAACGACCGATGCAAAACTCGGAAGTTTGGATTCATCAATATCTTCCTGGTTTGCGATCTGATCCGGAACCGGAACATAAAATTTCTTTCCGCAGATAGCTCCCCAGACCGGACCTGCAACGATCATTGCAAAAAATCCACAGCATACACCGACTAAAATAACCCATCCAAGTTCCACATTTAACATTGTGGCAACTAATACCGGGCCAGGTGTCGGCGGGATAAATGCGTGTCCTACGGCAAGTCCTGCTAAAAGCGGGATCGCATAAAACAGGGAAGATTTCTTTGTTCTTTTTGCAAGAGAAAATGCAAGCGGAATTAAAATGATAAGTCCTGCATCAAAGAATACCGGGATAGAAATAACAAGGCCGGTGATTCCAAGCGCCCATGCAGCCTTCTCATCCCCAAATTTCTTTACCATTGTAACTGCTAAAGTCTGTGCTCCTCCCGATGCTTCAAGTATCGCACCGAACATGGAACCGAGTCCTACCAGGAGGGCAATTCCCTTTAACGTGTTTCCTATTCCATCGTCCACCGCCGTTACGATTTCTTCAAACGGCATTCCTGCGATCAGTCCGATTGCAATCGCACCGATTAAGATCGAAAGCATTGCATGAACCTTAAATTTGATGATCAAAACTAACAACAATGCCAGTCCGATAATTGCTGCAATAACCAGCCGGGTTGTATCTAATTCTGCTACGTTACCCATGATATACCTCCTTATTGATATTTGTATGACGTCTGATGTCTTGTTGAGATTATTGTATTTTATTGATTATTTTTTGTCAATACATCTGATGTCTAGTTTGTTAAAACCTCTCTTTTAGACAAAAAAACAAGGTGTTTTCCTAAAAAAGCACCTTGTTTTTTGTATATTTTTCCGATATTGCATCATGTCATATGACGTCTTACCAGTTTTTGGAGTTTTTGTCCCTTACTCATTTTTTTGCTGCGCCTTTGCCTGTTTTTTCAAAATCATCTGACGATTATAATTGAGGTGCATGATCATCGCATATTTTGCACCCGCACTGTCTCCATTTAAGATTGCATCCGTGATCGCACGGTGGGTATCAATCGTTTCGTCTTTTAACTGGCGGTGTGTCAGGTTCACGAACGTGATGACCGCCGACTGAATGATCGGTACCAGTTTCTCAATGACTTTATTTTTGCTGCACCGCGCAATGTAAGTGTGAAATTCCACATCTTTCTGCAGATGGTTCTCCCCGGCAAGATACAGATTTTCCACCTCATCACACAGCCGCTTTAACTCCGCCTTTTCCTCGTCCGTCGCGTTTTCACTTGCCAGCATGGCGATCTCCGGCTCTAACATCAGGCGCACATTGCAGAGGTCTAACGCCAGTTCATATTTGTCCGTAAACCCTGAAAGCCCTAACGGATCATCCTCTAAGCGGTTCGTCCCGATCACATAAGTCCCGGAACCCCTGCGGACCTCAAGCACACCTTTGGAAACCAGGCTTTTTACCGTCTCCCGCACTGTGCTCCGCCCAACGCCGAACAGCTCTGCCAGTTCAAACTCATTTGGCAGTTTCTCACCTATTTTCACCGGCGTATGCAAAATATAATCCATCAGTTCTTCTTCCACATGCGGTGCTAATAATTCCCGGCTCTTTTTTTCCATATTGTATTATTTTCTCCTTTGTCCTGTGTGATGCATAAAGACATCATACCACTTTTTGCCGGATGTTTGAACGCAAAATTTTTAACGTGCCTTCGCAAAATAGTCATTCAAAATTTCCTTGATGTAGTGATAGCGTCTTGCATAAGAGTTTTCCACACGGATGATCTGCATATGGTGCGCCTTACAGATCTCATTTTTCTGTCTGTCCCGCTCCCGTACCACTTCATCCTCAAAATGCTCCTTGCCGTCGAGTTCGATCGCAAAAACGGGCAGCTCGCTTTTTCCCCTCTTTTCATAGACAACAAAGTCGAATCTTCCCATATAAAACAGATTATCATAAGTGACATTATCATGGAACACCTGGGATATGGCAACCTCTTTGTGGATCGTATATTTATTCCGGGTGAGCCAGATATTTTCCAGCGCATGTGTCAGGTTTTTCATAAATGCCGCTTCTGTTTCCGTGGAAAACGGCTGGATTCCAAGTGCTCTCGAACTGATATGCTTTTCCGTAATTTTGGATTCCCCGTTCATTTTCACATACTGCACCAGCTCGTACAGATCATCATCCTCATTTCCCTGATGAAGGCGCTCCAATTCTTTCCCGTCCGCAAGAAGGATCAGCTTGTCCTTCGCCCGCGACGTTGCAACATTGATCAGTTCCTTATTATTTTTGAGCCAGTCATAAGTTCCCTTTCCAGTCCGGTCGCTTAACGCCGTGGAAAACAGCACCACATCCTTTTCGTCTCCCTGAAATGCATGTACCGTTCCGCACACGACATGCTCAAATCCGTTTTCTTTGATCCCTCGCTCGATCAGTATCCGCTGATTCACAAACGGTGTGATGACAGCAATACTTTTATCAGGATTTTCCCCCGCATAGCGCATGATCTCCTCCACCTCTGCCGGAGAGGTATTCTTCATGTCACCTGGCCCGCCATCCACATTGACATAGACAAGCGGCTGTCTTTCCCTGCTGTCAGACTGCACCTGAAGTTTGGAGTTATAATATTTTTTATTGTTAAAGTCTATGATTTTTTTATTACAGCGGTAATGATTTCGCAAAAGTATCTCATCGCTGACCGCATCACAGGCAAGATATGTCTTATAAATGGAATTTTCGCGGTAATCATATTCATCCGCAACATGGTATTTTCTGCGCAGTTTCCGGTTCGTGAGTTCGTCCAATAAAATAACCGGCTTTAACTGCTGCGGATCTCCCACCAGCATCAGTTTTTCGCCCCGGATGATTGGCACAAGTGAGACCGCAACATTGCACTGGCTCGCCTCATCCATGATTGTCATGTCAAACAGCGGTTCCGGTTCACCCAGTTTATGGGAAGAAATGCAGGTCGTTATCATGATTGGAAATACCTTCTGCAGCTTCTTTACATTCTCCGATTTCTGCAGATACTTGTTAAATGCTGCTGCCTGCTCATTCACATCTTCATCATCATCTAAAATTTTCCGTAAATCCTGAAACCTGTTACTTTCCAGCTCCTTGATGTATTTTGCGGAGGTATAATACAGATAACTGTAAAATTCATCCTCATTGCGGTCTAATAGAGCCATTGCATCCCGCTCAGATATCTCACCGATCTTTCTGATTTTATCATCCAGATTCCGCAGCTGACGCCCCTGCAGATCCGTATGAAAATGAAAGAGCGTCGCCACATTTTTCATCCGTTCCTGATACTCCATGACCTGCGTTAACGTTTCTTTGCGCTCCGTCAGGTCTAAGACTTCCTCATATTCCTTTAACCTGCCGGAAAGCTGTTTCGCCCGGTCAATTCTATCACCTTTTCGACGATCTAACGTGGAAGAAAATACTTTAATGCCCTGCACCTCTCTCCGCAGCTGGTTGATGTAACAGATACATTCTTTTACTTTTTCCTGATTTCCAAGGCGCAGTACCGGAAATGCGACCCGTTTTCCCTTATAAGTCAGGGAACTTAATTTTTCAAATACATTGTTTATGGGTACATTGTTGTAAGACGCAAACAGTACCGTCATATTGTTAAAAAATGCCGTCACGATCGTGTTTAAGATCGTATTCGTCTTGCCGGTTCCCGGTGGTCCCTGAATATAGGCAAGCGGATATTTCATGGCATTGTTAATTGCAAGAAGCTGGTCAAGATTGATGTTCTGGTTTAACAGTGCGATCGGATATGCCTTCGTTCTTCGCGGACGTTCCAAAAGATCGCCGAAAAATGCCCGGATTGGAAAAGTCACCTGCTCTTTTTCGTACATGTCAAGAATCGCCTTATACTCTTCATGCAGATTTAATGCACAGTCCATGCCAAGTCCGATGACATAGGGCATGTCATCCACAACCGCCCGTGCACCGTTTTTTTCTGTAATCGCATCTTTTATCTTTTCAAGATTTTTTTCAAAATCGGATAACAGCTCATATTCATCCGCATCTAAATACCTTCGGATATTTTCCTGCTCTCCCCCTATGGTAAACTGCGTGCAGATCGTGATATCTTCATCCGGTTTAAATGCCTTGTTTTTTACATCCAGATTCAGATTCCGGTATGCCAGCACATACAATCCATTTTTTGTATGGATACTTAAAATATTCAGTGCCAGCTTTTGAATATGAAGCGTTTTCCCCTGTTGCGTGCCCCGGTTCATGCGCCGCTGAAAATTTGTCACGATCTCTTTAAACTGTTCCTCCGACAACTGATACTCCCCGTCACGCACCTGATCTCCGTCGATATAGCGCACCAGTTCATAATCGGTCGTATACGGCGTGGCATCCAGTTTGCTGCACATTTCCAGATAATTCAGTATTTTTAAATTTGCCGTGTTTGCAAAAAGGTTCTGGTAGCGTTCCGGGTGCAGCGCGATATCTTCGATCAGCCGCTCATTCTCCGGGCAGTACGAGCCTTCCACGATCTCGGTCGAGAGGATGGAATCGATATAGATCTTATCGTATCCCTCAATCGAGCACCGGTTGAGATGAAGTCCGTCCACTTTTAAAGTCTTGTTCCGTGGGTCTAAGTCCCGGATTCCGATCCAGTAGTTCGTGTGCCTGCCCTCTTTGTTCAGATATTCAATTTTCAGCCATTTTCCTTCGTGGATAGCTTTGAAGATATCTCTGTGTATACTGTTCATATGTTTTTGCCAGTCTTCCCAATCCTCCTCGCATACTCCGCCAGCTCCCGGTTCGCTTCATTTAACGGTCCAAACTCTTCCACCGCACAGATACATTTTTTACAGCTATCGATCAGCCGCTTTGCCGCCTGCACCTTATCCTGTCCAACCGGGTAAAATGCCTTTTCTGACACAACTTCTGACGCAAGTGCCACAGCCGCTTTGTACTCCACATCATTTTCCTGCAGGATTCCTGCTGCAAATGGAATGTTTTCGCGCCACAGCCTGTTGTATACCGGGATGCCGCTGCCCGCACCACCGATCACAAAAAACTGTGGACTGACCGGATCTGGATTCTTCTTACCACATCCAAAATTTTTGCCAGAGCAATTCTCTGCACTAAAATCTCTCGAAACAACTGCCTTCTCATGTCCCGTGCACAAAAAAATCTGCCCCGTCACCGGATCAAAACTCTGATCCGCCACCCCGTATAATTCCTGCACATAATTTCCGGCAAAAATCTTCTCCGGTGTGCCGATGCGGTCGATGCGGTCGCCTCTGACACAGGCGACCGTATCGGAAACTTTCTGCGCAAGGTCAAGCTCATGTAGTGACATAATGACCGCCATCTTTTTATCTCTTGCAAGCATGCGGATATTTGTAAGTATATCCATCTTAAAGCCCATATCCAGATAGGAGGTTGGCTCGTCTAAGATCAGGATTTTTGTATCCTGACAGATTGCCCGCGCAAGCATCAGACGCTGGCGCTGTCCGTCGCTGATCTTCATGAAATCCTGATCCTGCACTTCACCTGCATGGACAAGCGCGATCGCCTCATCCACTTTTGCCCAGTCCTCTTTTGACAGGATGCCAAATCTTCCCGTATAAGGATAACGCCCGGAGGCAACCACTTCCCTGCCGCTCATCAGCTCCGTGCGGAGGCGTTCTGTCATGACCATGGACAATCGTCTGGAAATCTGGCTGTCTTTTAATTCATCCATGGATGCTTCGCCCAAAAATACGGTTCCATCCAGTTTCTTTAACTGCTTTGTAATCGTCTTTAAGATCGTGGATTTTCCGGAACCATTCGGCCCGATCAGTGTCAGTATCTCCCCCGGCCGGACAGAAAGATTCACATCCCCGATCAAAGGTGTTTTATCATAGCCGACAGTCAGATGCTCTGTGCGGATCTCCTGCATATATGACTACCTCCCCTCCTGTTTTCTCAACATTGCTGCGATCACGACCGGCACCAGAAACAGTGCCGTAACCGAGCTGATACTGATTTCCGTCGGCGCAAACACGGTTCTTGCAATTCCGTCACAAAAAAGTGTCACAACTGCACCACACAAAAAACACCCCGGAATCAGGATAATCGGGCGCGCTGTTTTTGTCGCCATCCTCACCAGATGCGGCACTGCAATTCCGACAAAGGAGATCGGTCCCGCAAATGCAGTCACGCAGGCAGACAGAAGGCTTGATAAAAGGATCATCGTGACCCTCAATACTTTTACATTGACACCAATATTTCTGGCATATGCCTCCCCCATCTGATATGCCCCGATCGGTTTTGCCAGACAAAAAGTCACAAGCACTGCTACACCGACGATCACGACGATCATTTTTATATTTTCCCATGTCATGCCGGAAAAACTTCCCATCGACCAGTTGTGAAGATTGACGATATTCGAATCGCTGGCAAATGTGACGCCAAAGTCCGTGATGGCGGAACAGATATAACCGATCATGATCCCACAGACCACCAGCAGCGACATTTTTGACACGCGAAATGAAATTAAAAGCACGAATCCCATGGCAAGCATGGAACCCACAAACGCAGCCATAACCATGCCAAAGGAACTGATCATAATGCCTTTTTCCAGCAGGAAAATCATGGTAAGCGCCACCACCAGTTTTGCGCCGGATGAAATTCCAAGCACATACGGTCCTGCAATCGGATTCTGGAAAAAGCTCTGGAGTAAAAATCCCGACACTGACAGTGCTCCTCCTAACAAGATCGCAGCAAGGATGCGCGGCAGTCTGATTTTCCACACGATCTGTGAAAATGTCTCATCTTTTCCACTTCCCGCAAGGATTGCAAACAGATCCGATGTGGATATGTCCACACTTCCCGCTCCGACATTCCATAAAAACATTACCGATAATATGATAATTGCAACAACAAAAGAGATGATATAACGTTTTTTCATGATTTCCTCTGGTTTATATGAATTCCTGTCAGTTGATTTTCTTCAAAAACCGGTACTCTGCATCCGTTTCCCCATTCAGTACCTTATTGAGATCCTCAATGAAATCACAGGTTCCACTGGTCTGCTGGTAAAAATTGTTTCCGGTTGTGTAGACCTGTCCTGATTTTACTGCTTTAAAGTCGGCAAACAGACTATTTTTCTGTACCAGTTCAGCGATCGATGTCAGTTCTCCCTCTATTGTACCATTGTAAATGAGAATGTCAGCATCTTTTTCGGCCGCATAGAAATCTTCCATCTGCATTTTTAATGTGGAGAGTGCATTTTCCTCTTCCGGGACATAACCATTTAAGGAATAAGTGCCCCCCGCAAGTTCGATCATTGATGATACATAATCATTTGGTTTCCGTACCGTAATCGTTCCATCCGATGCAACTGCAAAAAATGCTACCGACAGCCCCGTTTTTTCTTTTTCCAAAATCGGCTCAATATGTGCTGCCTGCGCATCAAAAAACGCTTTGGCCTGCTGTTCTCTCCCGAACAAAACGCCAAAAAGCTTTATCCATTCGAGTCTTCCAAGCGGGTGCTTTTCATAGCTGGAGCGCTCGATCATGACCTTGATTCCAAGTTCTTCTAATTTTTCTTTCACTTCCGGGTTGTGCGTGATCATCGTATTTTCAATCGCAAACGTGCATCCACCGGAAAGTAAAAGTTCATAGTCAGGCGCACTGTATTTCCCGGCATAGATCAGATTTCCCGCTGCCATCGCATCTGCCGCCTCTTTTACATACCAGTCTTTTTCTTTTACTCCTGTATATTTCAGATCTGAGACAGCACCGATCTGGCAGACTAAATCCATCACCGCACTCGACACCAGATATACATTTTCAAGCGGCTGTTCTAAAACTGTCACATCTGCCGGAACATCCGCCGGCACTTTGACACCTTTTGGCACAAGCAAAAAACGACCGTTATCCACGATCGTAATCAGCTTATAAGCACCATATTGTTCTACTTCAAACTGGTCGGCGTAGGATAACTCCATACGCCCATTGCAGTCTAAGTCTTTAAAACCTGCCGTTTCCGGAAATTGAAAAGTCAGGGTGTAATCAATCTCATGCGGCGTACTCATTGCCGTCGTATCACCGATCACATCCATCTCACATGGGATTCCATCAATTGGAAATGTGAATGTAGAGTTTCCACCTTCATTTTCATTGAGATATTTCTCCCCGTTCACGATCATGTAATCGTAATGCGTACTGCTCCATGTGATCGTCGCATATGCCACTCCATCCTTCACAGTAACTTTCGCCTGTGAATCCACAGTTGCTTTTCCGCTGCCGCCTTCTAATGTGACTTCCACCGTATATTCGCCATCCTCAGGAACTGAAACTTCTGTGCTGTCTGCCTGTTCTGCGGCATCATTTCCAGTCATGCTTTCTTCTGTTCCATCCTGATCTGCAGTTCCCTGCACATTTCCCTCTGCTGTCTGTGCATTTTCCTCTGTGACTGTACCTGCCGCTCCCTGTGCACTTTCCGTGGCTGTCTGACCAACCCCGCCTTCTACTGCAGCGGCATTATTTTTTGCACCGCATCCCGTGAATATCTGCATGCACATCATTGCGGATAAGATTACTGCGGTCACTCTCTTTTTATTCATACAAATCTCCATTTATTAGTTATCTGTCTCCTGCGGATCAGAAACGCTTACTTTGTGATCGTACCACTCGCCTTTTGTGCCGAGGATTGCAAGATCAAATTCTTCATCTAATGCTTCTACCGGCACATCAAAACCATATACCTCGTCGGTGGTTCCATCACTGTATTTTACAGTATCCGTTGTCGGCTCTAAAATATCAGCACCGTCTTTTTTCGCATCATCTGCTGTTCCGACAAACAGATTTACAATTTTTTTTGAAACAAGGCTGATATGGATCGTCATTTTTCCGTTTTCTACGGTAAGGATACCACGTCCCTCATCTGCCTCATTTACATGAAACATGCTGCTGTCTGTATCAAACTTTGCGGTGTAAACACCATCCTCGAGAGTACCAACGGTACTCTCTGTGGTGGATGTTGACTCAAGTGCTCCTAAAGAATCGATTGCGTCTTTTGTATGATCTACATAAATCTGCTCGATCGCGTCGATTCTGCCAAGTCCTGAAATCTGTGTATCAATGCTGTCAAAATATCCACTTGCTGTGAACTGGCTCTTCCAGGAATCTTCGTCGTCACCAGCCATATCGTTGTTTGCATGATCTCCTGCAACAACCATAAGAGGTCTTAAAACAACTTTTGTATAACCGGCTTCTTTTACTGCCTCAATCACATTTTCGCATGCTGTCTCTTCCGGCTCACCCTCAACAGTTCCGATAAACACATTATCATAGGAAAGATCTTTCATCTGTGCTGCCATCTGGCTGTAGCTTACTTTTGCAGAATGAGAAGTTCCATGTCCCATAAATACGAATGCAGTTCCATCTTCTTTTGCTGCATCTAAAGAATCATATCCTGCTGTCTTTACTGCCTCTGCTGTAATTGCTTCTGCAACTTTTGCCTTATCCTCATTGACCACAGTTGCGTCAGATCCTACTTCACCAAGCATTGGCTCTGCAACGGTAACTGTCTCAAATTTGTCTTTATAATTGTCAAGTGTCTCTACCAGCTCGTCATACTCTGCACCATGCATTAAGTGTGTCGGCTGAACAACAAGATTTTTTACTCCGTTGTCAACAGCTCTCTCTAATGCCTGATCCACATTATCAATCTTTTCGTCATCTCTTGCCTGTACATGGTTGATGATGATCTGTGCTGTGAAAGCTCTTCTTACAGACCAGTCCGGATTTGCTTCCTGCAGTGCTTTTTCCACACCACCGATATCCTCTGCCCTGCTGTCGTTGAAGGATGTACCAAAACTTACCACTAAAAGCTCGTTCTCTCCGATTCCGTCCTCATTCAAAGGATCATCCTTGGATGCATCTCCTGTATCTCTTCCGAAATAATCCGGATCAGCATTTTCTCCCTCTACAAGTTCCTTCTGTGCATCTGTCAGCTTGTCCCATGCCGCTTTTGCTGCTGCACACTGCTCATCTGTGTTCTCATTTCTTGTCTGAACATAGATGGCATCGATGAGTGCTGCGACTTCGTCCGCTGCGGCCTGATCATCGACCTCTTCACTCTCTGTCTCAGCAGCTGTTTCTGTCTGTGGCTGTGTTGTCTCTGTCTCTTTCTTGCTTCCGCATCCTGTAAAAAGGGCTGCTGTCATTGTAAACGCAAGAACAAGTGCAAGTGTTTTTTTCTTCATTTTTTTCTCCTCTTTGTGATTTACTTCTGCTTCATAGAGATCTGTACACAAAGAAAAAATATTATGCCCTATCTTTTATAATACGGCAAAAAAAATCTCCGGTCAGATGTCCTGAACGGAGTAAAAAGTCAATGAAAATCAGGCTTTTGTCAGAAAGCCCTCTAAACAGTACGACCAATTACTCGTGATCTGGGAATTCATTTCCCTGTACCAGACGATTGGCAGGTTTCCTGGCTGAAAGATCCTCATACAGATTCTGCCTTCCCAGTGCCATGCACCAGTGGCTTTCCATGCGGAAAAAGAATCTGCACTCCCTTATCACAGTGACGAGATCGTACAGGAATCACACCTGTTTCCCTTTTAACCAGTCTGGTCTTAACAAAACCGGCTGGCACCAACTGTCTTCTCTATGAAACTGTCATTTTTTTACGCTTCCACACCGCATGAATGATATAGCGGTCTAAAGCCTTATCCATGTTAGCACACCCATGTTTTTTTTGCAATCTCAAATGTGTTTTTCTGTTCTTTCCAAAAACCATTCCACAAACTTTGGATCTGACGGATAATACAGATGTGGAAAGCCCCAGAAATGATCGTCCGATGCATGAATGCACTTCCAGCTTCTTCCGGTCACCGGTTTTGTGGCAATGCAATCCTCTCCATTCGCTGTGCTGTCGAAATAGTGGAACTCATGCGCCTTTATTTTTTCCGGCTCCGGCATTTCTGCTGTTCCCTTCTCCGTAAGCCCTTGCGGCAGTTGTACTTCCACATAACCAAAACGTACCAGTTTTCCCGTGTACTGACACTCTGCCGGGATCACACCTGCCATTTGATAAGTTGTTCCCTCCCTGTCCGTGAGCGTGTCATGCAGATACATAAATCCCCCACATTCTGCCAGGGAAGGTAACTGCTGTTCCAGCGCTTCTTTGATGGATTTCCGCATGCTCTCATTTTCTTCAAGCTGCTTAGCGTATAATTCCGGATAACCGCCGCCTAACAGTAAGCCATGAATGTTTTCCGGAAGCTTCTCATCATGCAGCGGTGAAAAAAATACCAGCTCTGCTCCATAGTGTTCCAGCATTCTTAAGTTGTCACGGTAATAAAAACAGAATGCTTCGTCTTTCGCCACTGCGATGCGGGGCGGTATTGTA
>OKUR01000858.1_pt1 | contig 12453 bp, 8 predicted proteins | sample 1606671 | NCBI WGS metagenome assembly OKUR01 (sample SAMEA3882519, study PRJEB24775) | human gut metagenome | biome: human-associated habitat; feature: intestine environment; material: feces | place: Netherlands | collected 2009/2010 | reverse complement strand
CTGCTCTTCTATTTTCATTTCTTTTACAAGTTTTAAAACCTTCTCTTCCATTCCCGGATAGAAGCAGATGCTGTTCTTTAGTTCAATGTTTATCATCATGTCTGTGGTGCGCATGAGCTCCAGTACTTCTGCCAGAGTTGGAATGTGATAAATTCCCGATGGTTCTGCGGGTGTGCTGACTTTTAATTCTTTCAATTGAGCCAGTGTCATATCTTTGATCAGTCCGGTTCCGTCTGTGACGCGGTCTACGTTTTCGTCGTGCATAACGATGAGTTCACCGTCTGCGGAAGTATGTACATCCAGTTCGATTCCGTCTGCGCCCTGTCTGATGGCAAGTTCAAATGCTTCCAGAGTGTTCTCCGGTCTGTATCCGCTGGCGCCTCTGTGTGCCCATACTTTTGTTTTCATCTCGTATCTGTCCTCCATTTTCCGTTCCCATTTCCAAATCTGCACTCTTTTCTATCTTTTGTCCCGACTGCAGCTTTTTTCCTTTTATCGTAAGCCTGAAAACAAGTGAAAAAAGCGGTGCTGATTTTTTTACATCTTCTGCGGGATTGCTATAGATTCGGAAGCGCGCCGGATTTTTGTCTCCGACGCATTTCCAGTCATATCTGAAAAATCATTTCCGTAAATCGGATCTTCCCATTCACAAAACCGTTCAAACACGCTTTGGGAACTCGTTTTTCTTCACTATAGGACGAAATCTTATTTTTGTAAAGTCTGTCTCTTATTCATTCACCAGATTATAATCCTCGATTGAACTGTTGATCTGGGAAGCCATCGATTCTACTGCTTTCTCCGGAGTCTCGTTTCCGTTGATCATATTCTCGATTTCTGTTTCCACAATCTGTCTTGCCTCCGGGAATACAGAGAGAAGTGCGCCGGCGTACTGCGGCTTGGAATCGTGCAGCTGGTCGATTGCGGTCTGGAACTGCGGATACTGTGCTACGTTGTCTTTGAAGGTCTGCTCTTCATAAGCAGCTGTTGTAACCGGGAAGTAGCCGGTCTCGGCATTCCAGTATGCCTGGGATTCCGGAGAAATCAGGAATTTGATAAATTTCCAGGTAGCAGCTGCTTTCACATTATCGTTATTGTTCAATGCCCAGAGAGATGCTCCTCCGATGGAAACACCGCCCTCATCGCCGTCCTTGATTGTCGGGAAATATGCGGTTCCAACTTCGAAGCTTCCATTGACATCCTGTAAAATCTGCTTCAGAGATGCGGTAGAGCCAAGGGTGATCGCTGCTTTTCCGGAAGTAAAGTCTGTTGTTGCGGTATCACTTCCGGCACGGCCTACGTTTGGTGCAACGTCGGCATCGTTCAGGGCTTTCCACTCATTTAAGATGTTGAGCGCTCCGCCGTTGGAATCAAATTCAACTGCAGTAGCAGCGGCATCACGGCCATTTCCATTATCCGCATAGGAAAGTCCCTGTTTACAGAGCCACTGTTCGAAATACCATCCATAGATGGAGAGTGCCAGCGGTTCACCGGCTCCGCCCTTTGTTTTCAGATCATCACCGATAGCAAGAATTCCTTCCAGGCTTGTCGGAACCTCAGTGATCCCTGCTTTTTCAAACATATCTTTGTTGTAATACAGAATCGGTGTGGATGAATTGAATGGCATGGAGTACAGCTCATTGTTTACCGTATAATAAGCAGCGATATTCGGCTCGATCTGGGAAATGTCATAGCCATCTGCATTAATCAGCTCCTGCATCGGGATGACCCAGCCGGAATCAATCATAAAACGGGTTCCGATATCATAAATCTGTACCAGGTCCGCTCCCATATTTCCGATCTGTGCACTTTTCAGTTTGTTAATCGTATCATCATATTCTCCCTGGTAAACCGCCTCAACGGTAATGCCATCGGTATTTTCTTCATTGAATTTATTGACAAGATAATCCATTGCCTCGCCATTGACACCGCCCATGGAATGCCAGAAGGTAATCGTGGTTCCCTTCGTATCCTGGTTTAAATCCGGTGCTTCTTCGCCATCTGCCGTACTTCCTGCCTCTGCGCTGGCTGTGGTTTCATCCGTTGTTGCACTCTGTGCCTCACTCGTTGTTTTTCCGCCTCCACATCCGGTAAGCGCCATAGCTGCCATAGAAGCCGCAAGAATCGATGCAATCACTTTTTTCTTCATTTTTTTCTCCTCGTTTTTCATACAGTTTTCTATTCTTTTTTCTGTCACAGGAATCAGCCCTTGACTGCTCCTGAAAACATTCCTTTGATTAAGGCCTTCTGGCCTACGATAAAGATGGAAATGGATGGAATGATAATCATTACCACGCCCGCCAGCATCAGGGTAATCGACTGTGCGTCGACGCTGTTCAGCATACTGATACCAATCTGTACGGTACGCTTGCTGTCCGAACCTGTAACCAGCAGCGGCCACATGTACATATTCCATGCATTGATAAAGGTGTAAACCGCCATTGCTCCCATTGCTGACTTTGTCAGCGGCATCAGGATTTTTACGATAAACCGCAGATTCCCGCAGCCGTCCAGCTTCGCCGATTCATAAAGCGAAATCGGAAAGGTCATGTAGAACTGGCGGAACAGGAAAATTCCCATTGCAGAGGTAAGAGAAGGCAGGATCAGAACAATATAGGTATCGAGCAGTCCGAGACTTCCTACTGTCAGATAATTGGAAATAATGGTTGCCTCACCCGGCACCATCATGGTCGCCATGACCAGCATAAACAGAACATTTTTTCCTTTGAAATTCAGGAAAGAGAAGGCAAATGCCGCAAGAGAATATGTTACAATCTGACCCAGCGTAATGCTGCCCGCAACCAAAAATGAGTTCAGGACAAAGCGTACCAGCGGAATTTTATGAAATGCTTCCACGAAATTTTCCAGCGTCGGATGTTTTGGCACGATGTTCATTGCCATTGTGTAAAGCTCGCCGGACGGCATAAACGCTACACTGATGGTATAAAGCAGCGGAAACAGCATAAACAGACAAACGATCAGGTTCATGGTAACCAACGCTGTTTTCTGAAGCATTTTCTTTCTTTTTGCTTTTGCATTCATTGCCAGATGCAGTGCCTGCAGCTCCTCTGCAGAATAAGTTTTTGGTCCGGCAATCGTAGTTGCTATTGTAGACATCAGTATTTTACTCCTCTCTTTTCCATGCGGAACATAACCAGGGTAAGCGCCATGACAATCAGAAACAAAACAACGGACTGTGCGGCTGCGCTTCCAAACCGGTAATTAAAAAACGCATCACGGTATATCGAATATACAATCAGGTTCGTGGATTCTCCCGGTCCTCCCTGTGTCAGGATTTTCACCTGTCCGAATGACTGGAATGCCTGAATAATGTTAACAACCAGTGTGTAGAACATGATCTGAGAAAGCCCCGGCAGTGTCAGCTTAAAAAATTTCTGTACTGCATTCGCTCCATCTACAGAAGCACGCTCATAAATCGAATCATCAATGTTTCCAAGTCCCGCCGAAAAATACAGGAAATTGATGCCACTGTTCAGCCATGCCGTAAGGACAGCCACACAGATCAGCGCATATTTCGGATCACTGACCCAGTTAATGCTCACATGCAGCAATTTGTTTACGATACCGATCGTGGGATTTAAAATAATCTTGAAAATCATGGCGCCTGAGCTCGATGCTACTGCCATTGGGAGTGCATAGGAAGTACTGAATACCCGGATTCCCGGGAAAGCCTTGCTGCAAAGAACTGCTCCCAGAAGGCCAAGCGCCATACTTCCGACTACAACAATCGCCACAAATTCCAGTGTAACCCAGAGACTGTTGTAAAAGGATGGATTCGATAATAAGCTTTTATAGTTGTCCAGTCCCACATACAATTTCGCTTCTCCAAGCTTGTTTGTCTTATACAGGCTCAGATAAATGGTTTTAAAAAACGGATAAAACAGAAAGATGCTAAAGATCACCATACTCGGGATTAGATACATATAAACTTCTGCTTTTTTACACTTTTCGATTACTTTTTTCACTTCTTGCTCCTTCTTATGCTGTTGCACGTTCTTCTTTTTCAACCGGCAGAGATAAAATATTTTCTTCTGTAAACGGATCAAAGATCTGTGCTTTCTCCATATCTGCATACAATGTAATGCTTTCCTTTACAGTAACCGGCACCTCGGAAGGCACTCTTGCTGTAATCAGATTTTTTCCGGTATTCATATGCAGATACGCTTCTGCACCGATCATCTCCCGCAGGTCAACAAATGCCTTCAACTGATTCTCTTCGTAACAGATCCGATGTGCGGAAGCGGTTGTTTCGTCCTGTAAATCCTCCGGTCTCAGACCTAAGATCACCATTTTTCCGAGATAAGCGCGACGAAGCACCATTTCGTTCTCTCCTTTTGCACGAAGGGTAACTCCTCCGTCTGCCTCCAGATAAACCGCTCCGTTTCTTTCCGTCACCATCGTTTCCATAAAATTCATACTCGGAGCTCCGATAAAACCGGCCACAAATTTGTTTGCCGGATGGCGGTAAATCTGCTCCGGTGTATCCGCCTGCTGCACAACACCGTCTTTCATAACAATAATTTTTGTACCAAGCGTCATCGCCTCCGTCTGGTCATGTGTAACATAAATCACCGTCGTTTTCAGTTCCTTATGTAATTTTGCCAGCTCCACCCGCATCTGTGCCCGCAGCTTCGCATCCAGGTTCGAAAGCGGCTCATCCATTAAAAATGCTTTCGGCCGTCTCATAATTGCACTTCCAATCGCAACTCTTTGTTTCTGACCGCCGGAAAGTGCTGCCGGTCTCCGGTCAAGTAAATGCTCAATTCCAAGCATTTTAGCTGCCTCATGTACCTTTTTATCAACTTCATCCTTGGGCTGTTTCCGGATTTTCATAGAAAACGCCATGTTTTCATATACCGTCATATTCGGATAAAGCGCGTAGTTCTGAAATACCATCGAAAGATCGCGATCCTTTGCTTCTACATAATTACAAAGCTGTCCATCAATCCAGAGCTCCCCGCTCGTAATCTCCTCAAGACCGGCAATCATCCGAAGCGTCGTCGATTTTCCGCAGCCGGAAGGTCCAACAAAAATCACAAACTCCCGATCCGGTATTTCAAGCGAAAAATCCTGAACCGCATAATGTTCCTTATCATAAGATTTACAGACATTCTTCAACACAATATTTGACATTCGTTTTTCTTCCTCCTCGTCTTGTCGAGACTCATTATACCTTTCCTTCCGTAAAGCCCACTACCACCGCTTTGTAAAATACCCGTTAATAAAATAACCGGCTACTTTACAAAAATCTTTTACATTTTCTCTCATCTCCGTCTCCATCCCCTTCTTTTCCAGCCATTTTTCCAGATCACTCTTTGTAAAATCCCCGAAAATCACCCGCAAAACCAATTTTCAAAACGAATTCTGAATAGCCATTCCTTTTCCCTATACCAGACAGATTATTTTTAGCACACAAAAAAGCGCCGTAACGATCAAAGTCACCGCGCTTTTTCATCACAACATCTATATTCTTCTCTCATCTCAACGCAGTGGGCGCTCCGCGCCCACGTTCGTGTGCGTCCTTCGCACAGCCCCGTAACGCACACAAGGGTGGTGCGCATTTGCAGGGAGCGTGTAATTCTTAGGTTCTGGTATTTTGCGTTATGCGCCAAAAATCAACTGTCTGAGCGACAGCGAGTTTTGATTTTTGGCGCATGGTTTTAGCAAAATGACAGAGCCTTAGAATTACTAGCTCCCGAAACCGCGCATCACCCTTGTGTGCGTTACGGGGCGTCCGTCCCCACCTCAGAGCCTATTCCACCGGTTCCGCCGGCACAAACACCCTGCTGTTTTCCTGTTCTTTCGGTTTTTCCGCTCTTTCCGTTGCCTCCCTGCAAAAATACTCCTGTGAATTCACCAGCATCTTTCCGCGCTTATCCGGCTTTGTATACGTTCCGTCTGCCTGTAAAATACTGGCTTTCACATTATCCTTCATCTGGATATCAAGAATATGCATTACTTCTTTCTTGATCTGCTCATCCTCAACCGGGAACACGATCTCCACCCGTTTTTCCAGATTTCGCGGCATCCAGTCCGCGCTTCCCATAAACACCTCTTCATTTCCACCACTATAGAAGTAGAAAATCCGCGCATGTTCCAGGAAATTGCCGACAATCGAGCGAACGGTAATATTCTCGCTGACACCCGGGATGCCAACCTTCAGGCAACAGATTCCCCGGATAATCAGGTCAATCTTTACTCCGGCTGCCGAAGCACTGTAAAGCGCCGCAATAATATCGCGGTCGCATAACGAGTTCATCTTCGCAATAATATGCGCTTTCTGTCCCTTCTTTGCGTGCTCCTCTTCCATCGCAATCAGATGCAGGAACCGGTCCTTCATCCAGAGCGGTGCAACAATCAGTTTGTTCCAGCGATCCGGCTCCGAATAGCCCGAAAGCATGTTAAATACTGCTGTTGCATCCTCACCGATCTTTGCATTGCATGTCAACAGGCCACAGTCCGTATACAGCTTTGCCGTAGAATCGTTATAGTTTCCCGTGCCAAGATGTACATATCTGCGAATGCCTGTCTCCTCGCGCCGAACCACCAGTGTAATCTTACTGTGTGTTTTCAGTCCCAGAAGACCATAAATCACATGGCATCCCGCCTTTTCCAGCATCTTCGCCCAGACAATATTGTTTTCTTCGTCGAACCGTGCCTTTAATTCCACCAGTACGGAAACCTGCTTGCCGTTTTCCGCCGCCTGCGCCAGTGCCGCGATAATCGGAGAATTGCCGCTCACACGGTACAGCGTCTGTTTGATTGCCAGTACATCCGGATCCTTTGCTGCCTGTTGTACAAATTGCACGACCGGATCAAACGTCATATAAGGATGATGCAGTAAGATGTCTCCTTTTCGGATGTTTGTAAAAATGTCATCCTCATTCATCAGCGCCGGAACTGCTGCCGGAATGTATTTTGGAATTTTATACTCATCAAAGCCGTCGAGCCCATACATTTTCATTAAAAACGTCAGATCGAGCGGTCCCGGAATCCGGAACAGGTCGTCTTCATCGATGTCAAACTCTTTTTCCAGCATCTTCAGGAGCCGCTTATCCATCTTATCTTCCACTTCCAGACGGATCACTTCGCCCCACTGACGTTTTTTAAGCTGCTTCTGGATCTCTTTTAACAGGTCGGAAGCCTCATCCTCATCGATCGAAAGATCTGCATTTCGCATAACACGGTACGGATGCGCGCAGACCACATCGTAGCTTAAGAACAGCTTTCCAATGTTCCGCTCGATGATCTCCTCCAGAAGAATCACATACCGCTGTCCCGTCTTTTCATCCTGCGGAAGCAGAATAAAACGCGGCAGTACCGAAGGAACCTGAACCGTCGCAAATTCCAGTTCTTTCTCCTTTTCCTTCTCCTTGCCTTTCTTCTCTTTCTTATCCTCCGCACGGCTCAGAAGCGAATCCTCTTTCTTCTGCACCAGTGCACCGATATTCAATGTTTTGTTCCGGATCAACGGGAACGGGCGGGCCGAATCCATGGCCATCGGGGTCAGAACCGGGTAAATGTTTTCCTCAAAATAGGAATCCACATACTCCGCCTGCTCCTTCGTCAGCTTCTCGTGCTCGCTGATAATCGTAAGGCCAACGTGCTCCAGAGACGGAACCGCCGAGCGATTGTACGTATTGTACTGCAGCTGCACTAGCTCATGCGTCCGTTTGCTGATCTCGGTAAGCTGCTCTTTCGCATCCATGCCGGACAGATCCTTTTTCGTATAGTTTGCATGCACCTGGTCTTTTAGTGAAGCCACACGGACCATATAAAACTCATCCAGGTTGGAGGATGTAATGCTGATAAATTTCAGACGTTCAAACAGCGGAATACTCTTATCCCGCGCCTCGTTTAAAACACGTTCGTCGAAGCTGATCCAGCTCAATTCCCGGTTTCGAAAATATTCCGGTTTCTTATATGATGTTACATCCATCTTGTTCGCCTCCTTACATCTGCCGTTTCATCTTAATAATCGGCTGTATGCTGAATACCTCATTGAAAAAATCTAATTTATCCTGGCACAGTCCCTGCTCCAGTGTGAAATCACGGCCAACCATCAGAGACAGATGCAGTTCTCTCTCCTTTAAGACAGCGCGGATCGACTGGATTTTCTGCAGGTGACTCCGGTCGAGCGCATTTGCCAGACGGACGATCGCTGTCAGCTCCGATACGGTCAGATACTGCTCGGCGCTGAGCGATGACTCCATCACCAGCTCATCGTAGGACGGAAGCACCGCCGTATTGTATTTTGCAATCAGTGCGACCATCTCCCGTTCAATATGGGACAGTCCGATGATTTCATTTGACATGATAATATTATAGGAAGAATCCGCTACATTATTAAGGCTGATGTATTTTCCGACATCGTGCAGCATCACCGCCATCCGAAGCAGCAGCCGCTCGCGCTCTTTCATGCCGTGCATCTTTTTCGTCGCATCAAACATGGCAAGCGCCGTCATCTCCAGATTCTGGACGTGCGGCCGGTTTACGGCGTACCGTTTTCCGATATTTTTTGCCGCCATCAGAATATCATTTTCGAAATTATGACCGCCTTTCAGCAGTTTCATCTGCTCCGCATACTCGTATGCAATACCGCGTGTCATATGCACGCCCGGAATCCAGATATGCTCCGCACCCATCATATCAATCAGACATTTATAAATCACAGCAGACGGATACATCAGTGAAGCGTTTTCCAGCGGAATACCAAGTTTTACGGCGAGCTCCATCGGTGACTGGCGGATAATTTTCTCATACCAGGTATTAAAGTTTTCGCGGGAAATGATTTTTGTCGTTTTTTCTTCAATGTTCTGATAAACACTGTCGGTGAAAACATCGCCGATCAGCATAATGTTTTCAATTTTGCGGTCTTTCAGATACATCTTTTTAAAGCTTGATACTTCGTTCCAGATCAGCTCCTCGACCATCTCTTCGTAATGTTCCGTCTCACTCTGAATTCCGGCAAGACGCTCGCGGATGCGAAGACTTCCCATGCGGATGTTCTGTGTTGTGACAAGTGCATCCTTGTCGAACAGGGAAATCTGAAAACTGCCACCGTCAAGATCGAGAATCGCAGTTCCCTTTTCAATGATCTTGTTAAAATTGTCCTCCATCGCCGCGAGCGCTTTATAGCTAAGAAAACGCTGCTCCGAGTTGGAGAGAACCGTGACAGAAAGACCGGTCAACTGATGAATTTTTCCAAGGACATAGAGACTGTTCGACGCCTCACTGATTGCGCTGGATGCCGTTGCACGGTAATCGTCCACGCGATAGCCTTCCATAATCCGCACAAAATCTGCGAGTACACGGCACAGCTCTTCTTCCATTTCCGGGCGAATTTTTCCCAGCGTGTACGTATCTTTTCCAAGCTCCATCCGATGGCAGATCTTATCCACGCTTCGGATACCCTGCTTTTTGGAGATCTCGAAAATCTCCAGAATGACGTCGTAGCTGCCGATATCAATGGCAGCAAATGTGGAATACTGCATATATGCTTTTCCTCCTTCTTTTTCAAAGGATATCCCAAAAAGCCCGCTCCCAATACCAAGCGGACTTTTTGACCTTTTTCTTTTTACTGTTTTCCGAGCAGATAATCGATAAACTGCTGTGCGGTACGGCCGGAAAGACCGCCGTGGGACAGTTCCCATTTATTTGCTTCTGCTAAAAGCTCTTCCTCGCTTAACTTCACGCCGTAGCGGTCGGCCAGAACGGAAACGATCTTCTGGAACTCTTTCTTATCCGGCGCACCGAAATAGATGCTGACACCGAAGCGGTATACCAGGGACAGCTTCTCCTGTACCGTATCGGAAGTGTGCATATCCTGTCTCGTTCCCTCTTTGTCGCTGTAGTTCTCCTTGATCAGGTGGCGGCGGTTGGAGGTCGCATAGATGAGGATATTGTCCGGGCGTTTTTCCAGACCTCCCTCGATCACGGCTTTCAGGTATTTGTACTCGATCTCAAACTCCTCGAAAGAAAGATCGTCCATGTAGATAATGAATTTATAATTTCTGTTTTTGATCTGCGCAATCAGCTCGTTCAGATCCTGGAATTGATGCTTGTAAACCTCGATCATACGAAGTCCCTGATCGTAATACTCATTCAGGATACCTTTAATGCTGGAGGATTTTCCGGTTCCGGCATCACCAAAAAGCAGGCAGTTGTTGGCTTTTTTGCCCTCGACGAACGCTTTCGTGTTGTCGATCAGCTTCTGCTTTGGAATTTCGTAGCCGACAAGGTCGGAAAGGCGCACATCCGGGATGTTGGTGATCGGGATGATCTCAACATTTTCGCCAACGTGTGCGATGCGGAATGCTTTGTGCAGTCCCAGTTTTCCTACTCCAAAGTCTTTGTAGAACTGAATCATATCATCCATAAATTCGTCGACAGATTCTGCTTTTGCAAGACGGATGGCCAGTTCGCAGATGCGGTCGCGGACTTCTTTGTTGAACAGCTTGTTCGGGCTGTCGGTGTTCTCGTAATCGCTGATGACGGAAGCATCGCCGGATTCGAAAATTTCGTCGAAAACACAGATATCGAAATCGAACAGCTCTTTGAAACGGACAAAATCATGTTTTGCCATCTGGTTGATGCTTCCCTCGACTTTTCCGACAATCTCGCAGGAGGTAGAAAATGCATTTTCTTTGTTGACCAGAAGATATGTCAGATAATCGTGCCAGAGATTTCCGGAGAAGCCGTAGCGGTTTGCCATCTCGACAAGGCGGTTCAGTGCCTCGTAAAACTGCGGCTCATATGCGCTCATATTCTCACGGAACCGGCGGTCCTTCAGGGAAATCTGAGCATTGACCAGTTTTTTGTAGGTCTCCACCAGTATCGTCATATCGCGCAGTACCTCCCCCTCTGCGAAATCGCGGTAGAGGATACATTCTTCTATTCTAATCATCTTTTGTCTCTTCCTTCCTGTCATTTTTCATTTTATTTATGCGAAAAGGCCGCTTGGTACGGCCCTCTCTTCTGGATTAATAATTTCCGAAAATCCGGAATTTCGCGGATTCTGCCTGCAATCCGCGCAGTGCGTTTTTGACTGCCGGATCGCTTAAGTTCCCCTCGAAATCCACGAAGAAACGGTACTCCCATTTCCGCTGCGGAATCGGGCGGGACTCGATTTTGGTCATGTTCAGATCGTTGTAAATAAAATGTGCCAGTGCGTTGTAAAGAGAACCGCTCTGATGCGGCAGTTCCATGCATACGCTGATTTTCTGTGCATCTTTTACAAAGCGTTTCTGACCGGAAATAATAACAAAACGTGTCGTATTGCCCCGGGCGTCAAAAATGCCTTCTTTTAAGATCTGCAGTCCGAAATGCTCTGCAGCGTACGGACTTCCGACGGCTGCCATCGTAAGATCACCGCTCTCGGATACTTCTTTTGCAGCGGCGGCTGTATTGAGACGCTCTTCCGTCTTCCAGTTTTCATTGGAATCCAGGAAACGGCGGCACTGCGCCAGCGCCTGCGGATGGGAAATCACGGTGCGGATCTCCTCAGCCTTTGCTCCCGGCAGTGCCATCAGCACATGCTCCACCGGCAATTCCTGCTCACCGACGATGTAGTGCGGATATTCCACCAGAAGATCATAAATATCGGATACAATGCCTGCTGTGGAGTTCTCGATCGGAAGCACGGCATAATCGGCTTCGCCCCTCGTAATCGCCTCCATCGCCTCTTTCCAGGTATCTACGTGAAAGCTTGTAATCGTATCATCGAAAAATTCTTTCATCGCACCGAAACTGTAGGCGCCCTCCACACCCTGGAAAACAACTCTTTTGCCGTGTGTCGGGAGGTGGTCAACCTGCGTGTAATCGGTCATCTCCTCGCCGCCGTTTTCTGTCAGCAGCTGATACTGGCGCTTCCGGCTGATCGACATGATCTGCTGGAACAGCTCCTGGATGCCTTTTATATTGAATGCATTTGTTCCCTCGCCTGTCAGCTTTTCCAGCTTCTGGCGCTCACGTTCCGCATCAAAAACGGCTTTTCCTGTCTCTATCTTGTACTGCGCAACCTCCGCCGTCAGCGCCATCCGGTGCTGGAACAGGCGGACGATCTCGTCATCGGTGGCATCGATCTCGTCGCGGATTTTTCCTAAGTCTAGCATATCTGGTCCTCCTGATACTCTGCATTTGTTGCAGATATCAATATTTTACTCCATCTCCGTTTAATTTACAAGAAAAGATCTTCCGAAATTCGGCTTTTGTACAATCTTTTTCCTTTTTGACTGCTATTTCACTTTATTTTTTCACATTTCATATTACTCTGCTTTTCGACCTTTTTCCTGCCATTTTTTATCTTGCATTTATCCTGTTTTTGTGTTAAGGTGGAACACAGAAAAAATAAGTTACTGTTCACTCAGCAGGGAAACACCTGCTGTTTCGCTGCGTAAGAAAGTGATTCAGGCGTGAGCAGCCCTCCTTTTGCGA
>OKUR01000856.1_pt1 | contig 12495 bp, 10 predicted proteins | sample 1606671 | NCBI WGS metagenome assembly OKUR01 (sample SAMEA3882519, study PRJEB24775) | human gut metagenome | biome: human-associated habitat; feature: intestine environment; material: feces | place: Netherlands | collected 2009/2010 | reverse complement strand
ATTATCAGCCACAACTTCTCCTTCAGCTCCGATATAACCAATCACCTCAGTAACTGGTACTGTTTCACCAGCTTGACGGGTAATCTTCAAAAGAACACCTGAGTCTTCTGCTTCAAGTTCCATGTTTGTCTTATCTGACATGATTTCAAGAAGGATATCTCCCTCGTTAACCACGTCTCCCTCTTGTTTTTTCCACTCGATGATTTCACCTTCCTGCATGTCTACACCGAGCTTAGGCATAATAATCTCAAAAGCCATTTATAAGATACCAAGAGCGACCAGAAAGCGATTGACAAATTAGGCGTCTGGTTCACCCTCTCCTTTCAACATTAAATTATAATTTTCGATACTCCCACAGTTAAAACAAGAAATATATTTTACTAACGAGAAATATCACTTAACCGTCGCTAGATAGTTAGTTTCCTTTATTAGCCATCTTGATAATAGCAGCCTTAATCTTTTCAACATCTGGAAGAACCGCTTGTTCCAAGACACGCGCATAAGGTACAGGCACATCTTCACTTGCCAAACGTACAATTGGGTGGTCAAGGTAATCAAATGCTTCACTTTCAGTAACCATAGCAGCAATCTCACCGATGAAGCCACCTGTTTTATAAGCGTCATTGACCAACATAAGTTTTCCAGTCTTCTTAACTGATTCAAAAATCAATTCTTTATCAAGTGGAACGAGAGTACGAGGATCAACTACCTCAACATTAATACCTTGTTCAGCTACTTCTTCAGCCGCCTTAAGAACACGTTCCAACATACGACCATACGTGACAATAGTAAGGTCAGTTCCTTCGCGTTTGATTTCACCTTTTCCAAGTGGAATATAGAAATCAGGATCTTGTGTAACTTCTTCTTTTTTGCCATAAAGAGCTTTTGGTTCCATGAAGATAACAATGTTATTGTCCTGAATAGAAGATTTCAAAAGACCTTTAGCATCGTTTGCATTACCAGGAGCAACAACTTTGATTCCTGGAATATGAGTCAACCATGACTCAAGAGATTGTGAGTGTTGCGCTGCAGATCCGATACCTGAACCAGAAGCTACACGGAAAGTTACAGGAGTCTTTAAACCACCACCAAACATGTAGTTGTTTTTAGCACCATTATTAACGATAGCATCAAGGGCAATAGTGATGAAGTCCATGAAAGTCAAATCAACGATTGGACGAAGACCTGTAATAGCAGCACCCACGGCTGCACCAGCAATTGCTGCTTCTGAAATTGGTGTATCTTTAACACGTTTTTCACCAAATTCTGCCAACATACCAACTGATGTACCGAAGTCACCACCATAGATCCCGACATCTTCACCCATAAGGAAGATGTCGGGATCTTTACGCATTTCCTCGCTCATAGCAAGGTTTACTGCCTCACGCAAGGCCATCAATTTTGTTTCACTCATACTTGTATTACTCATCCTTTCTCTTTAGTCTACCCATACATCTTCAAAGGCAACTGAAAGTTCTGGATCTGGGCTATTTTGGGCGAACTCATAAGCCGCATCAACCTGTGCCTTAACTTGGCTTTGGATAGCATCTAACTCTTCCACACTTGCGATATTTTCAGAAACAAGATAGTCGCGGTATCTAATAATTGGGTCGTTGTTGTTCTTCCACTCGTCAACTTCTTCCTTAGTACGGTAGACACCCGCATCGGCCGTAGAGTGACCAAACCAACGGTATGATTCAACTTCAACAATAGCAGGACCATTTCCACCACGGACATGGTCAACAGCCTTACCCATTGTATCATATACAGCCATTACATCGTTACCATCTTCGCAGTAGAATCCAGGGATACCATAGGCTTCTGCACGTGTATACAAGTGAGGAGTATTGGTAGCTCTACGAATATCCATTGAGATACCATAACGGTTATTAATAATGAAGAAGATAACAGGTAATTTCCAAGTAGCTGCCATATTGACTGACTCATGGAATGAACCTTCATTAGTAGCGCCATCACCTGAAAAGGCAACAACGATATTTCCAGTTTCTTTGTACTGTTGAGTAAGGGCTGCACCTACAGCAAGAGCGTAACCACCACCAACGATACCGTTAGTACCATAGTTACCTTTTTCAAAGTCAGCCAAGTGCATAGAACCACCACGCCCCTTAGAAACTCCTGTTGCCTTACCAGCAAGCTCTGCCATCATTTTATTCAAATCCATGTCCTGAGCAATAGATTGTCCATGACCACGGTGATTTGAAAAGAAGATATCGTCATAACTTAAGTGTTGGACAGCTCCAACGTTAGCGGCTTCCTCACCTACTGAAAAGTGAGTCATTCCTTGAACAAAACCACGACGAACTAATTTATTAATACGTGAATCGAATTCACGGATACGTTCCATTTTAGTGAACATCTCAAGATGTGTCTCTTTAGAAAGTTTTACCATATCGATCTCCTCTATCGAAATTTTTCTATACATCTAGGATAGGTAAAAAAAACTTAATGAGCAAGAAATATGCTTGAAAATTGAAAAGCCTTACATCCTTATCACTTATAGGCAATTCGTATGCTCTTTTTGTTAGCGATATGGTATATTTGTATAGATTTTACCCGAATAGGAGAATATTTGATATTGAATGATGTCATAATTCATGGGCTTACAGCATGTATAGCTTTTATTTTACAAATTGTTATCTTCAAGGTAACTAGGAAAAGGCCTTTAAGATACTGGGTTCTTATTTTAGCAGGTTTAGCCATTTTCGCCTCTAGTTATTTTGGCTTTTTCTATCCATGATCCGGTTTAATTGCACTTGTACTCTTTCTAGCTAACAAATCCTACAAAAATCTGAGACATACCATTTTGGAGACTTCCTTCATACCTTTCACCTTTGCCTTAATGGTGAGACTGGTAATTTTCCTGATTATTCCAATCTTTTTCCCTTCTGTCCTAGATTACTATTTTGCTGGTCCATTTATACTCTTGCTTGCTTTTTTGCTATGGTTTGCTCAAAGTGCCCTTCTTAAGGTGGACTACTCTCGAATGATGCAATTTGATAAAGCGAGACCTTGGTACAAATCAACCTCTGTCGTCCTTTGTAGCCTACCATCTATTTACTTTGCTTCCGAACTCCTTTCAACAGACATTCACTTTACCATTGCCTTTCTTATTATCACAGCCTTGATTCTATCTGAACAGGTTAATCTCTATAGAAAGAACTTCAATGCTCAAACACAGGCGGCTCAAGAGGGAGCATTCTCACCTTCTTCAAAAATCAAGCCAGAACATCAATACCTGCTACCAGAAAAAAAGTAGCCAAGAGCTCTTCATCAAAGATGAGGCTGAAAATATCTACGATATCATCCGTTTTCAACAAAACGAGGAAGCTCAGGAGTTATTGGTCGACCGTCCCAACTACAAAATCATCTAATGCTGAAGTTTTTCTCCCAGAAAACCACTCATTGACAAAAATACTGCCGTTTTCCGAGTCGTCCATATTAATTGTATTTCCTTTAAGTAACTCAATAAAATCCGTATTTAAGGCTGCTTTTCCATGAACCAGCTGAATGGAAAAATGATCAGAATTGTTACCCTTTATATTCTCTGTCCACTGTTCAATCCTCTTAAAAATTCCATTGGAGGTTGCTTGTGTGGGCAATCCAAAAAACAATCCACTACATCCTTTTTTACTAGATAACTGCTCTGATACCGCTAGAGCCGCCTCTGTTTTCCCGATTCCCATTGGCGCTTCCAGTATCACTATCCCAGGATTAGTCGTCTTTTCGATTGTTTGTGAGAGTATCAGCTGAAAATTTCGTGGACTAAATCCAAATCTTTCCTGATAAAGAGTAACAAGGTCAACGAAAGTTTCAGGTTGCCACAAGTTAGATTTTTTCCACTTTTTAAACCCAGTTTCAATACGTTGACTCTTGTTTTTCACATCAGTTTCATCCAAACTTAACAAAGGAAAAAAATGCTCATTACTAGCAATCCAGTCAGACATTATGAGTAAACCTGATAGAATAACTTGAGCAGGCTGTTTGATTTTTGGAAGCTGAGACACAGAATTAAACCCTGTTTCTGTTAAAGCCCAGTTTAAAAAAGCTTCTTGATTTGACTTCCATTTCTGATAAACGAGACTATCTTTCTTTTCATCCTGGTAATAATTGGAGGGATAGCTTTTTTGAGAATTTAAACCGTCTAAATCATCAACTGGTCGTCCATGGTGTCCACCAATAATTGTTGCAATATCTTCGTCCACGCCATAATGGGATAACAAATATTGACCTGCAATGCTATGATGACTCTTTTTGGGGGAGGCTAGTTGGAGAGAACTAATGCCAGAAAAACCTGCGCGTTCCAATTTTTCTAACAATTGAATATCCAAATCTACTGAATTTGCATAACCTTTTTGCGTCTGAAAAGCTGGTGTTGCTTTACCGATATCATGAACAGCTCCTAGGAATTGTGCCAATCTTTTCCCTTGGTTTTCAATATTTGATTTAACATTAATAGAATTTTCAATTAATACCTTTTGTCCTTCACTTAACCAATGTTCCCATAAGAGGCCTGCAATATTTTTCGTGTCTTCTAAGTGTTGAGTTAATGGTAACCAAAGAAGTCTACTATTTTCCTCTGTTTTCTTAGCCCAAAAATAATCATTAATATGTTTCATATACAAATTTCCTTTAATATTGTATCACCGTTATATTTTATACCTAACACAAAAAATAAACAATGTATAATTGAAAGAACTTCCAATGCTTCATTTAATAGCTCTTTCTTCATTTCTAGCTATCACTTTTAACACCCAAAAACTCCCCTTATAGTTTCTAGTGAAATAATGTGTTATTGTCACTGTCTCTATAAAGGGAGTCTAGTTATTTTATATTTTTAAGTATCAACCTTCAACTACAAAGTAAAGTTATTAAAATCTGATACGATACATTTGGTAACTAATTTTTTCTGTTCTTAGAAGGCACCGCCTCCGCCTCCTCCGCCACCACCAGAGAAGCCACCACCTCCAAAGCCGCCACTACCACTATTTGAATTGATAGAAAAGCTACTTACGGTATCTGAGGCAGAAACATATGATTCTAGATAATTAACATTATTCAGCATAATAAATGGTATCGCAGAATAAGTAAACTCATCTAGAGATGGATTACTGAGGTGGATGTTGTAACGTTTTAGGACATCACTAACTTTTTTCGCCTGTCCATAGAGTGTCGCATAAACCAAGATACGATTCCAAAGGATAACAGATTCTAGTTCGGATTTTTTAAAACTAGGAATACTCTTAATCATATTTTTAAAGCTATGCCACTGGTAATACGTTGAAATTTGAGTTGCATCAAGACATCTCTGACGACGTCTTTTCACCAAGAACCAGAATAAAACGGTAAGTCCTGCTATAGGTAGAAGTCCGAGAATATAGTAAAAACCAAGACCTGATCCAAAGGCAGCAAACAAGAACAAGGTTGAAAGACTACAAAGCATCATTGAAAGTACCAAAGCTGCTACTCCCAATATGTTAAATGTCTTTTCTTTCGCACTAAAATCTCTATAAATTTTAGGAAGTCCTAGCGCAAATTCCTCTTTTTCTACACCTTTTGCTACCTGATAGCCGTCATTAGTAAATTGATATTTGACACGTTTTCCCTGAGAACGAATAGCTTCACGCTCATAGCTTGTTCTAGCACTCTTGAATTGTTTATCTAGAGCATCTTTATCAAGATAATAGCGCGAGAACATTTCACTATCTCTAATTTCCATGCGACCATCAAACAACATATCCAAGAAAGATCCTTCAAATGAAGAGAGACCTTCCTTTTCAATACGTGTAAGAATATTACTATCACCTTCTCGCCTAAAGGTGAGATAACCTCTATCAATCAAATCAAGGATGGTTGCTTGAACCATATGTTTGAACTTCAAAGGACCTGTTTCTTCTTTTAGTCCTGTTTTATCGAAAGACTGATTATAAACATTCTTGGCTAGGACCAAAGGTGCTAAATCTTGAGGGGCTTCATAAAGACGTGCATCTCGAGGGAAGGAAGGCGTCCTAGTACTATAAAGAACAATGAGGTAACAGAAAATACCCACAAGAACAAAGCTTAAGATCACAAGTGGCAAGATGACATAAAATAGATGTCGAAACTTTTCTTTAGATTCCTTGATATTTCTTTCTTTTTTAAGAAAGTCTGCCTCATTCGTTTTATTTAATAAATAAGCCTGATTATTTTCTCGCAAAGTATTAGTCATCGGCCAGTAGGCATGTAATTCCAATTTACCTGATGCTGGTAAATTGTCTACATGAACCTGATAACCTGTAGCAGTACGTTTAACATGTGGGTCTTTTCCAAAATAACCAGCGTGAGCGTAAAGCTCTCCTTGACTTGCATCTAGACCATCAACTGTGAAATCAACCTGTCCAAATCCTTTGTCCCAATCAGAGATAGGAAACCAATTTAAAACTGCAATATCTGAATATAGATTCAACAACTGTTGGATTTGCCAAGTAACTTTGAGAACGACCCTATCACCATCTGAACCTGAATTATAAACTTTGAGTTTAATACCATCATAAGAGTCTGTTTTTTCAACTGTAATATCTGTTTTTTCTTTCCCATTTACGGTTGCTGAAACCTTTGGGTCATCCATGATAGAATAACCACCAATTTTCCCCAAGGCTACATACTGACCTTTATAATCACTATCAAAATCATAAGTCACTTCCTGACTAAACGTCGCATTACCATCATCATGAATTGAAAGGTGACCAACATAGGAAGGCAGACTATACTCTACCTCATCCTCATCAGCTTGAACGTGTTGTAAAGACAATGGCAGAAAACAGGCTAACAAAATAGTAAAAGCAACATATTTAGCGAGGCCTTTAAGTATCTTTTTCATCATTTTGCTCCTTCAAGGACTAAAAAAGCAGCTGCAACACCAAGTGTCTCGAAGTGCCCTGCTCTAATCCACTATTTAGGCTTGATAAACAATCTCACCGTCACAGATAGTGTATTTAACACTGCCCGTAAGCTCTTCGCCTACAAATGGTGAATTGGCTGCTTTAGACTTAAAGTCTGCTGTAACCTGACGTTTTTCCTTATCTGCAAAGATAACAAGATCTGCTGGTCCATTTTCAGCCAAATAACCGGCATCGAAACCATAAAGATCAGATGGGTTGCTTGTCATTAATTTCAATAATTCTGTCAAACTTAAATGTCCTGCTTCAACTAAATAAGTTAAACCAAGAGATAGAGAGGTTTCAAGACCAGTCATCCCTGATGGTGCTTTAGTCACATCAGCCACATTCTTTTCATCTGCGTGGTGTGGCGCGTGGTCCGTAGCGATGACTGAGATTACTCCAGATTTCAAACCTTCGATAACGGCTTGACGGTCTGATTCCAAACGAAGTGGTGGGTTCATCTTGGCATTAGCGCCTTTTGAGAGTAAGAGGTCTTCAGTTTTTGAGAAATGCTGCGGCGCCACTTCAGCAGTGACTTTTGCTCCAAGTTTTTGAGCAAACTCAACGACTTTTACAGATTCAGCTTTTGACAAGTGTTGAATATGAACATGTGCTTGTGTATCATAAGCAACCATGACATCACGCGCAATCATGCTGTACTCAGCTACGCCAGTTGCCCCACAAATATGAAATTCTTTTTTAGCAATATTTTCATTGAAACCGAGAATACCATTAAGATCAGGATCCTCCTCGTGAAGACTGATAAAGGTATTATTCTCTTTAGCTAACTCCATGGCTTTTTTGACAATCCCAGCATTGGTCAATGGAATACCGTCATCTGAGAATCCAACAGCACCTGCTTCAAGCAAACCCTTGAAATCAGTAATATTTTCACCATCAAAGTTCTTTGTAATAGTCGCAACAGACTTAACACGGATATTTTCCTTAGCTGCTGAAGTCAAGACCTCTTTCAAAGTTTCCTTGTCTGAAATCGTTGGATTCGTATTAGCCATCATCACAACTGTTGTAAAACCACCTGCAGCCGCTGCCAAGGCACCCGTATGAATGTCTTCCTTATGGGTTTGACCTGGCTCACGGAAGTGAACATGGATATCCACCAAACCAGGAGCAACCACAAGACCAGTCGCATCGATAACTTGGGCATCTCCCGCATCGATATTTTCAGCAATTTTAACGACTTTTTTTCCATCCACAAGAACATCGGCTTGCGTGTCCAAACCAGATTTAGGGTCAACAACACGACCATTTTTAATCAGTAACATAATCTTCCAACTTTCTATTTTACTTCAACCAATCAATTGGGGGTTGTCCTTGAGATACGAGGTAGGCATTGGCTTTTGAAAAAGGCTTGCTGCCAAAAAAACCGCGATAGGCCGATAAAGGGCTAGGATGAGCACTCTCAATAATGGCATGCTTAGGATTGGTTACTAGTGATTTCTTCTTACGAGCATAGCCGCCCCAAAGTATAAAGACAACCGGAGTATCCTTTTGATTGAGAACCTTAATCACAGCATCTGTAAAAGGTTCCCAAATCTGACCAGCATGACCATTGGCTCGACCAGCTGGAACAGTCAGACAGGCATTAAGTAATAGCACTCCTTGCTCGGCCCAAGTTGTTAAATCATGATGACTTCTAGGACCAAGATCCTCCCCCAATTCTTTGAGAATATTAACCAAAGAAGGTGGAGCTGGAATCGTCTCAGGTACTGAAAATGACAAACCCTGAGCCTGATTAGGACCATGGTAAGGGTCCTGTCCAAGGATAACCACCCGGACTTCTTCAAAAGGAGTCTCTAACAAAGCATTAAATACCTTGTCTCGTGGGGGATAAATTGTTCCCTCTTCATAGACCTTGTCCATAAACTGATTTATCTTTGAAAAATAATGGTCAGGCAATTCCTCTTTTAGAAGCCTGTGCCATGTCGAATGTTCCATAAAAACCTCTTTTAGACTGTTATACACACTAAATTATACCACATTTTGTAGATAATATTCGGAAAATACTGAAAAATAGTATGTGATAGCTGTTTCTTCAATATTTTCATTTTAAGAAAGACGATTCATATTAACATCAAGGTATTACAGGCTTTAAGTAACTATTCTTTTGTGCTATAATAAATTATTGTATTTAAACAAAAAGGTAAATCTATGACGACGTATGAAAATTTAAGGGTAGCCAGACGAGGTCCCATCGTTAGTATTGCAGCCTACTTACTTCTTACCATTGCCAAACTTATTGCTGGACATTTTTTAAACTCCAGCTCATTGATTGCCGATGGTTTTAACAACTTATCTGATATTTTGGGGAATGTCGCCCTACTCATTGGATTACAGCTGGCTAGTCAGCCAGCTGATTCAGATCATAGGTTTGGACATTGGAAGATTGAAGATTTATCAAGTTTAGTTACTTCCTTTATCATGTTTGTAGTAGGCTTCCAAGTCCTAATTCAAACAGTCCAAAAGATTTTTTTAAGAGAAGAAACTGTTGTCGATCCTCTTGGTGCTGCCGTCGGAATCCTCTCTGCTATTGTCATGTGTGCAGTCTATTTCTATAACAAAGGGTTAGCAAAAAAACTAAAATCCAGTGCCCTTATCGCAGCTGCTAAGGACAACCTATCAGATGCCGTGACCTCTATTGGAACTTCAATTGCCATCGTCGCAGCATCCTTCAACCTTACCATCATAGACTATATTACTGCTATTATCATCACCTTCTTCATCCTAAAGACAGCCTATGATATCTTCATGGAAGCAACCTTCAGCTTGTCAGATGGCTTTGATGAGAGAAATCTTAAGGCCTATGAAAAAGCCATTCTGAATATTCCTAAAGTTACCAAAGTTAAAGCAACGTGGACGTTCCTATGGTAGTAATATCTACCTTGATATTGTGGTTGAAATGAACCCTGACCTCTCCGTCTACGAGAGCCACGCCATTACGGAACAAATTGAAGAAATCCTCAGTAAGCGTTTTTCTGTCTATGATAATGATGGCCCGGGTTTCCCGGAAGGATTTTTCAGTCCCGGAAGAGTGGAAAGGGTTTTGCCAAAAGTCACTCGTATCATTCCTGAGGCATCGGTGATCGGTATGCTGCTCAACCACCAGAAAGATCCTCTGATTGTAGCGAGTACCCAGAAGGGAATCCTGCAGCATGATGCTTTTACCTGGGAGGTAATGGGGCCATCCTTTATAGAGAAAGAAAGTCTGACGAGAAGAGCGGCGGCATCAGATCGGAGTCTCCATAAATGGATCGACCATATGGATGAAAAACAGAGAGAGCATCTCATCGGGGAACTCTTTTCTGTGTTGGAAGCAACCGGAGCAGATACCATTTCCCAAATCCAGGAAGGTGGTCTGAAAAGTCTGGCTGCCATGGTGCGCCAGCTGGATAAACTGGATCCACAGTCAAAAGCTATGGTGCAGGAACTGATCACCGGACTTTTTGGCAGCTGGCTGGAATTACTTCCTCTGCCGGAACTTGACAAAAAGCGTTTTCTGCCATAACATAGGAGTTAACTCTGATAAAAATTGGAAAAAACGGAAAGGGGACATCAGAAAATGAGCGAAAAAGTCGTAAATGCGGCCCTTCTTGGTCTTGGAACAGTAGGAACCGGAGTCTATAAAGTTATCAAAAATCAGGAGCAGGAAATGACAGCCAAGCTTGGACGTCAGGTAAAGATCACGAAGATCCTGGTGCGTAACCTTGAGAAAGCATCTAAGAAGGTGGAAGATCCATCTGTTCTTACAACAGACTGGGCAGATATAGAAGGAGATTCTTCCATAGATATTGTGATCGAGCTGATCGGAGGAATTGAGCCGGCACGTACTTATATTCTTGCAGCACTGAAAGCCGGAAAGAACGTGGTGACTGCAAACAAGGATCTGATCGCAGTCCACGGAAAAGAGATCCTGGAAACTGCCAGGGCAGCGCAGAAGGATTTTCTGTTTGAGGCAGCAGTTGCCGGAGGAATCCCGATCATCAGCCCGTTGAAGAACAGTCTTGAGGCCAACCATGTAACGGAAGTTATGGGAATCGTAAACGGAACTACGAACTTTATCCTTACCAAGATGTCCCAGGAGGGAATGGAATTTTCAGATGCCCTTGCTCTTGCCACAGAGCTTGGATATGCAGAGGCAGATCCTACTGCAGATATAGAAGGAATTGACGCAGGAAGAAAGGTAGCGATCCTTGCCTCCGTTGCTTTTAATTCCAGAGTTACTCTTGACAATGTTCATATCGAGGGAATCACCAAGATCACAGCGAAAGATATCCGCTACGCCAAGGAAATGGGCTGTGAGATCAAACTTCTGGGTGTTGCCCGCTGCCAGGAGGACGGTGTTGAGGCTTATGTATGCCCGATGCTGATCCCGGCAGAGCATCCGCTTGCATCTGTCAATGATTCCTACAATGCGGTATTTGTACATGGAGATGCTGTAGGTGATACCATGTTCTACGGACGTGGAGCAGGTGAGCTTCCTACAGCAAGTGCGGTTGCCGGTGATGTATTTGAGGTAGTCCGTAATATGAAGGCAGATTGCTGCGGAAGAGTAGGCTGCACCTGCTATAAGACACTTCCGGTAAAAAATATGGCAGATACCCATAACCGTTATTTCCTCCGCCTGCAGGTAGAGGACCGCTGCGGTGTGCTGGCTGAAATCCTGGAGCATTTTGCAAAATATCAGGCAAGTGTTGCACAGATCATGCAGAAAGAGAGCAAGAGACCGGATACAGCAGAGGTTGTTGTGATCACCAAGCTGGTAAGTGAGGGCGCTTTCTTTAAGGTTAAGGAAGAACTGGAGAACAGTGCATCTGTAAGAAAGATCTCTTCCATGATCCGTGTATATGAGAAATAAAAAAAGCGTTGCAAAATTCCTGGATTTTGGTACTATATAAAATGGAAAACAAAAGAATCCTGAATGGTACAGAGGGTTTCAGAATCAGTGAAGAGCTGTGCCGGACAGATTTTCGATCAAAGATAAGAAGGGGAAAATTATGAGCAAAAAACCAACAGTTTTAATGATCCTTGATGGATACGGACTCAATGACAGACATGACGGAAATGCTGTATATGAGGCAAAAACACCGGTTATGGACGGACTCATGAAAGATTATCCGTTTGTAAAAGGCAATGCCAGCGGTCTTGCTGTAGGTCTTCCGGATGGACAGATGGGTAACTCAGAGGTTGGCCATATGAACATGGGCGCAGGCCGTATCGTATACCAGGAGCTTACAAGGATCACAAAAGAGATCCAGGACGGCGATTTCTTCAAGAATGAGGCACTTCTTTCTGCTATGAAGAATGCAAAAGACAACGATTCCGCGATTCATTTTATGGGACTTCTTTCTGACGGTGGCGTACACAGCCACAATACACATCTCTACGGACTTCTTGAGATGGCAAAGAGAGAGGGACTCAAGAAAGTTTACGTACACTGCTTCCTGGATGGACGTGACACACCGCCTGCATCCGGTAAAGAGTTTGTAGAGCAGCTGGAAGCCAAGATGAAAGAGATCGGCGTTGGTGAGATCGGTGTGAT
>OKUR01000845.1_pt1 | contig 12569 bp, 11 predicted proteins | sample 1606671 | NCBI WGS metagenome assembly OKUR01 (sample SAMEA3882519, study PRJEB24775) | human gut metagenome | biome: human-associated habitat; feature: intestine environment; material: feces | place: Netherlands | collected 2009/2010 | reverse complement strand
TGCGCAGGAACATGGTAAAGCCGTTGATGCCGGAGCCTTCGGGCACGCTGGAGGTAACGGCGGCGGCCCAGCTGGACACCGGCGCAATGATGCAGATGGGCGCGGCGGTGGAATCAATGAGGTAGGCCAGCTTTGCGCGGGAGACCTTCTGCCGGTCGGTCACGGGGCGCATCACAGAGCCAACGGTCAGGCAGTTGAAGTAGTCGTCCACAAAAATGAGCATACCCAGAATCAGGGTGGCAAACTGCGCCCCGGCCCGGGTGTGGATGTGGGTGGAGGCCCAGCGGCCAAAGGCGGCAGAGCCGCCGGCCTTGTTCATCAGGGCCACCAGAATGCCCAGCATCACCAGAAAAACCAGAATGCCCACGTTGCTGCTGTCAGAGAGCTTGGCAATCATGCCGCCATCCTCGTTGAAGAACAGGGTGTTGAGCGCCAGCTCCAGGTTGCCGTTGGCAAAGAGCAGCGCGCCGGTGGCAATGCCCACCAGCAGGGAGGTGTAGACCTCCTTGGTGTTCAGGGCCAGCACAATGGCCACCACCGGCGGCAGCAGGGAAAGCATGGAGCTGTACACCGCGGGGGCGTAGCTGGCCGGGTCGGCAATGGTGCCGGGGGTGGCTGCGGTGCACCACAGCAGCAGGGCAAACACCAGCAGTGCCCCCACCCAGGAGAGATTTGTCTTTTTCATAAATGATTCCTCGCTTGATTTTTTGTCCCGGCCCGGGGCAGACTATTCCTATTGCAAACGGAAAGGGGGCCGCCGCCACGCCGGATTATAAAGCGCTGTATTTTGAGCTGTTCCGCGCCAACGAACAGGCCATCCGCCTGCTGACCGCCGCCCAGCAAAAGGCGGAAGCGCAGGTGATGGAAGAGGACAGAGAGCCGCTGTATGTGCACGGCCAGCCTGCCCACAATGCCAAAGGCTCCCCCTTTGGGGGAGCTGGCAGCGCCAACGGCGCTGACTGAGAGGGCGAGGCCGTTACCCCTTTTTGCTCTCTGCCTTTGCAGCAAACTTGGCGTTGTTGATGATGAACCGCTCGTGCACGCCGCCGCCCACGGGGCCTTTCTCGTCGTGCAGGGAGACCTTGAACACCAGCTTGCGGCCCTCCACAGCGGTCAGCTCGCTCTCGCAGGTCACGGTCATGCCCACAGGGGTGGGGGCGCTGTGCTCCAGCTCCAGCCGGGTGCCCACGGTGCCGCAGCCCTCGTCCAGCGCGGCGGCAACGCTCATCCAGCAGGTTTTTTCGGCCAGTGCCACCAGCGCGGGGGTGGCAAACACGTCCAGCGTGCCGCTGCCCATGGTCTTTGCAGTGTTCTCGGAAGTAACGGCGACACTCTGCTCGCCGCGGATTCCAGCTTCCAACATAAAAATACATCCTTTCCAGATGCCCGAAGGCGAAAATTTTGAAATACATTGTTAGAATACCACACTTTTGGCACAGATGCACCTGTTTGGGCGTTTTTTTCTGCAAATCTCTTTCTGTTTGGCGCAATTTGCGGTATCATTGGCCCGAAAGGGATGGAAAAAAACATGAACGACTTCTGGAAATCCTACGATATCACCCATGCGGAGCTTGGCCCGAACTTCCGGTGTTACCCGCTGTACGGTAAAATCCATTTGATCGAGCTTGCCCTCTCGTTGGTGTTCATTGTGGGGATGGCCCTGTGGTACCGCCGCAGCTCGGCCTCTGCCCGGCGGCGCATCCTCGTGGGCGTTACCATTGCCCTGCTGGCCGATGAAGCTGCCCTGCTGCTGGGCATGGCTCTGACCGGTCAGTGGAACTGGAGCTATCTGCCTCTCCATCTGTGCAGCATCAATGTGTTCGTCTGTCTGTACAATACCCTCACCGATCAGAACTGGTGCAAGGAGGAACTCTATGCCCTCTGCATCCCCGGTGCGGCGCTGGCTCTGCTCTGCCCCAGCTGGCTGGACGTGCCCTCCTGGTGGACGCTCATCAATCTGCACTCGATCAGCATCCATGCCCTGCTGGTGCTCTACCCGGTTCTGCTTGTGGTGAGAGGCTACCGCCCCAGCGCCCGCCGTGCCCCGCAAGTGCTGGCTTTTTTGTTTGGCTCTGCCCTGCCTATTTACTTCTTGAATAAACCACTGAATACCAATTTCTACTTTCTGAACAATCCCTACGGCAATGTCATCACCAGTGCGTTTACCCGCCTGCTGGGTGAAAAATACTATATTCTGGGCTTTCTGCCCGCCATTGCGGTGGCGCTGTGTCTGATGTATCTGCCGTGGGTGGTAGCGGATGCCCGGCACAAAAAGAGAAAATAAGTGCTTTCTGCAAGCTGCCTTGTCCCCACCGGGCAGGGCGGCTTTTTGTTTGCCCAAAACGCCTGCTGCTTGCAAATTAAAACTGCAAATTTCTTGCGTTTTGCGGTTTGTTTTAACTATTTTGAAAAGTGGACAGAAATCTTTGAAAAACCCCTTGACAGAAGCTCTTCTGCATGATAACATGAACACATGAACAGACGTTCATGTAAAACGCGGCAAAAGGAGAACGGACATGATCGGATTGGAGCAGATGACCCCGGCGGGGCAGGAAAACACGGAACCGGTGGTGATGCCGGATGACGAGGTGCTGTATGAGCTGGCCGACCTGTTCCGGGTGTTCGGCGACTCCACCCGCATCAAGATCTTATATGCGCTGCATGACAATGAACTCTGCGTGCAGGACATTGCCAATGCGGTGCAGCTGAGCCAGTCGGCAGTGAGCCACCAGCTCCGGGTGCTCAAGGACACCAAGCTCGTGCGCTTCCGCCGGGATGGCAAAACCGTTTACTATGCACTGGATGATGACCATGTGAGAAGCATCCTCTCGATGGGCATGGACCACATTGAGGAGTAAACGGAAAACGCAGTACACTGCCTCCGGGCGCACAAGGCGTGCCTGAGAGGTCCACATAAAATAAAGAGAGGTACCTATGATGAAGAAGACCTACAAGATCGAAGTTGACTGCGCAAACTGCGCCCAGAAGATGGAGGATGCCGCCAACACCGTTGCAGGCGTGGCACAGGCTACCGTCAGCTTTATGACCCAGAAGATGAAGGTCGAGTTTGCTGAGGGTGCAGACCCCCACGATACCATGGTGAACGTTCTGACTGCCTGCAAAAAGGTCGAGGATGACTGCGAGATCTTCGATATCTGAGGAAACAGGGGTTTGTAACTCCGGTGCGGCTCCCCTGCGGGGGAGCTTTTTGTGACGCATTTTTCGGGCAGAACGGCCCAAAAGCCGGTGTGGGAAACTGTGGAAAAGAAAACAGGTTTTCAACAGTTTCCACCGGGTTTTCAACAGCCTCTGCGAAAAAGTGCAAAAAGAAACGCGAAAAAGCAGGTTTTCTCCGGGAAAAGTCCGTGGAAAACTCAGGGGAAAACGTGGAAAAGTCTACCCCGTGGGGAAAACCTGTTGAATCCACCCCGCCCGCCGCGGCGCATTGCGGCCCAGAACCCAGAAAAAAGGAGAGTACAGATATGAATAAAAAGCAGAAGAAGAACCTGTACCGGATCATTGCTGCTCTGGTGCTGGTGCTCATCCTCAAATTGCTGCCCCAGTTCCCCACGCCGGTGGAGCTGCTGCTCTACTGCATCCCCTATCTGGTGGTCGGCTGGGATGTGCTCCGCAAGGCACTGCTGGGCATCAAGAACCGCCAGCCCTTTGACGAGTGCTTCCTGATGGCCGTTGCCACCGTGGGCGCGTTTGCGCTGGGCGATTATGTGGAGGGCTGCGCCGTTATCATCTTCTATCAGATCGGCGAGCTGTTCCAGAGTGTGGCCGTGGGCAAGAGCCGCCAGAGCATTTCCAGCCTGATGGATATTCGCCCCGATTACGCCAACGTTGAGGACGAAGACGGCAAGCTGGAGCAGGTGGACCCCGATGATGTGGAGGTGGGCACCGTGATCGTGGTTCAGCCCGGCGAGCGGGTGCCCATTGATGGCATCATCGTGGAGGGAACCTCTGCCCTGAACACTGCCGCCCTGACCGGCGAGAGCCTGCCCCGGGATGTCCGCTCCGGCGATGAGGTCATCAGCGGCTGTGTGAACATGACCGGCCTGCTGAAGGTGCGGACCACCAAGGAGTTCGGCGAATCCACCGTTTCCAAGATCCTCGACCTCGTGGAAAATTCCAGCATGAAGAAGGCCCGCGCCGAGAACTTCATCACCCGCTTTGCCCGGGTCTACACCCCCGCTGTCTGCTACGGCGCACTGGCACTGGCCTTTGTTCCCCCCATCGTTCTGCTGCTGATGGGCCAGCCCGCCCGCTTCGGTGACTGGGTCTACCGCGCCCTGACCTTCCTGGTCATCAGCTGCCCCTGCGCTCTGGTCATCTCCATCCCGCTGAGCTTCTTCGGCGGCATCGGCGGCGCGTCTGCCTGCGGCATCCTGGTCAAGGGCTCCACCTATCTGGAGGAGCTGGCCCGCACCGGCATCGTGGTGTTTGATAAGACCGGCACCCTGACCCAGGGCACCTTCAAGGTCACCGGCGTCCACCCGGCCGACGGCATCACCGACGAACAGCTGGTGGAAGCCGCTGCTCTGGCCGAGAGCTGGTCCAAGCACCCCATCTCCCTGAGCATCAAGGCCGCCTACGGCAAGGAGATCGACTCCGCCCGCGTCACCGACGTGGAGGAACTTGGCGGCCACGGCGTGACCGCCAAGGTGGACGGCAGGACCGTTGCTGCCGGCAACGCCCGCCTGATGGAAAAGCTGGGCCTGAAGGCTCCCGCCGTCAGCGAGACCGGCACCATCGTGCATGTGGCCATCGAGGGCATGTACGCCGGTTATCTGCTGATCGCCGATGTGGTGAAGCCCCACAGCGCACAGGCCATCCGGGGCCTGAAGGACGCCGGTGTGCGCAAGACCGTCATGCTGACCGGCGACGCCGAGCCCGTGGCAAAGGCCGTTTCCGCAGAGCTGGGTCTGGATGAATACCATGCAGGCCTGCTGCCGGGCGACAAGGTAGACCAGATCGAAACGCTGCTCGCCGCAAAGCGGCCCAAAGAGAACCTTGCCTTTGTGGGCGACGGCATCAACGATGCCCCCGTGCTGTCCCGTGCCGATGTGGGCATCGCCATGGGTGCGCTGGGCTCCGATGCCGCCATTGAGGCCGCAGACGTGGTGCTGATGGACGACGACCCGGCCAAGATCGCGCTGGCCATGCGCATTGCCCGCCGCACCCTGCGCATCGTGTATCAGAACATCGTGTTTGCTCTGGCGATCAAGTTCGCCTGCCTGGTGCTGGGTGCGCTGGGTCTGGCCAGCATGTGGACCGCCATCTTCGCCGATGTGGGCGTGATGGTGCTGGCTGTGCTGAACGCCACCCGTGCCCTGTACACCAAAGATCTTGCAAAAAAGAATGTGCAGTGACCGTGCTTTCTGCCCCCGCCTGAGTGCTGATGCCCCGGCGGGGGCTTTTCGCTGCCGGTGAATTGCATTCTGCCCGGAGTGATGGTACAATAGGACACAGTGACCCCCGCCGCCGGACGTTTTTCCGGCAGATAGATGATAGATGGAAGAAAGAAGGCTTTTTATTATGAGCATGAACACGGTTCCTGAGCGTCTGGCTGCCCTGCGGGCTGCTATGAAGGCCAACGGCGTGGACGTTTATCTGATCCCGGTGGGTGACCCGCATTCCAGCGAGTACCTGCCCGACCACTACACCTCCCTGACCTATTTCTCCGGCTTCCACGGCGAGAACTCCAACTTCGTCGTCACCCCCACCGAGAGCGCTGTCTGGGCAGACGGCCGCTATTTTGTGCAGGCGGAAAAGGAGATCGCCGGTACCGAGATCCAGCTGATGCGGATGGGTGAGCCGGGCGTGCCCACCGTGGAGGAATACTGCGGCAAGGTGCTGCCTGAGAACGGCGTGCTGGGTCTGTGCGGCCTGACCGCTTCCTGCGGGCTGGTGCGCGGCGTGCAGAAGGCGCTGGATGCCAAGAAGGGCACCATCAAGACCCTGAACCTTGAGGATGAGCTGTGGACCGAGGGCCGCCCCGCCCTGCCTGCCACCCCGGCATGGATCCTGCCCAAGGAGTATGCAGGCTTCTCCCCTGCCGAAAAGCTGGAGCGCCTGCGCGGCAAACTCAAGGAGCTGGGCTGCACCGCACAGCTGGTGGGCAAGCTGGATAATCTGGCCTGGCTGCTGAACCTGCGTGCCATGGATATCCAGTGCACCCCCTATGCCATGTCTTACTGCTATGTGACCCCGGAGCGCGCGGTGCTCTTCATCAACACTGCACGTCTGGGCGCGGAAGCTGCCGCAGAGCTCAAGGCCAACGGCGTGGAGATCCAGGAGTACGATGACGTGCTCAAGTTCCTGGCCGCTGAGACCGAGCCCCAGACCGTGCTGGCTGACCCTGCATCTGTGAACTTTGCCGTTTACGAGACCCTGCAGAACAACGCCGCTCTGACCGTGAAGGATGAGGCCGACCCCCTGCTGCCCATGAAGGGTGTGAAGAATGAGGTCGAGCTGGCTCACGACCGCGAAGCCCATCTGCGGGATGCGGTTGCCATGGTGCGGTTCCAGAAGGAGCTGGAAGAGCGTCTGGCTGCCGGGGAAGAGCTGACCGAGCTGACTGTGGATGAGATCCTCCACAAGTACCGCTCCGCACAGGACAAATTCATCGTGGAGAGCTTTGGCACCATTGCCGCCTACGGTGGAAATGCTGCCATGATGCACTACCACGCCACCGAGGAGGACCATGCCAAGCTGGAGCGCAAGGGCTTCCTGCTGGTGGACAGCGGTGCCACCTATCTGGACGGCACCACCGATATCACCCGCACCTACCCGCTGGGTGAGCTGACCGAGGACGAAAAGCTGTTCTACACCTGGACCCTGCAGTGCCACATCGACATCGCAAAGGCTGTCTGGCTGAACTACTGCGACGGCCACATGCTGGATACCATCGCCCGTGAGCCGCTGTGGCAGCACCTCATCAACTACCGCTGCGGCACCGGCCACAGCGTCAGCTTTGTGGGCAATGTGCACGAGGGGCCCCATGCCCTGAACAGCCGCAACACCACCCGGATGCGCCCCGGCATGGTGGTCACCGATGAGCCCGGCGTCTACGAGACCGACCTTGTGGGCATCCGCATCGAGAACGAGCTGGTGTGCATCCACAAGGCGGATAACCAGTACGGCACTTTTCTGGGCTTTGAGCCGCTGACCTTTGTGCCCATTGCCACCTCGCCCATCCTGCCCGGCGTGCTGGACAAAGACGAGATTGCATGGCTGAACGACTACCACCGTCAGGTGTTTGCAAAGCTGGCCCCGCACCTGAACGCGGAGGAGCGGGTCTGGCTGGCCGAAAAGTGCGCCTCCATCGGCTGCTGAGCCGGATAAAAACAGAAACACCCGGATGCCGTACAGCGGCAGTCCGGGTGTGTGGTTTTCAGAAAAGCGGTGCGCCGTTTTGCCCGCGGAAACAGCCGGTTACAGCCTGCAGGAATGGGCCTGCGGGGTATCCAGCGGCGGCAGGGTGAACTCGTTCTCGCCAAAAGCGGAGCGCAGAATGGCGGCCCGGGTCTCCGGGTAGATGCCCAGTTCGGTATAGATGCTCTTGTACAGGCCCATCACCCGCCGCCGCAGCCGAAGGATATCGGCGGTGGTCACTCTGGAGTGGGAAACGCTCTGGCTGCACTGCAGGTAATAGTAGCCGATGTCCGGGATGGAAACGGCGGTGCGCACATAGCGCAGATATTCGGTGTTGAACAGCTGATCTTCCGCAAACAGCTCCTGCCGGAAGCGGATTCCGTGCCCGGCAAGGAGATCCCGGCGGTAGAGCTTGTTCCACAGCACACCGTAGTAAAAGGTATTGGGCTTTTCGATCAGCTGCCGGGCGTACTCCTGCCCGGTGTACACCCCGGCGGGCAGATAGCCGTAGGCCCGGGTGCGGGGCGGGTTGCGCCGGAGCACGGTGCCCAGCGCCTTTTCCCACGGGCGGGTGTGCTCCACGTAGTCCTTCGGATACACCATCCAGAAGGGCGCGATCACAAGATCGGCGGCGTGGGTCTCGGCGGCGGTGACGAGCTTTTCGGTAAAGTCCGGGGCCAGCCAGTCGTCGCTGTCCACGAACTGGACGTAGCGGCCATGGGCCAGCGCAAGCCCCTGATTGCGGGTGTCCGCCGCGCCGGAATTGGGCTTGTCCACCAGCGCGATACGGTGGTCCTGAGCGGCAAGAGCACGGCAGACCGAGAGGGTGCCGTCCTTGGAGCCGTCGTTCAGCAGGATGATCTCAATGCTTTTATAGCTCTGGGCACAGATGCTTTTTACACAGCGGGCAATGCAACCTGCGGCGTTGTACATGGGCACGATGATGCTGACAAGGGGGAATTCCATAGCGTCTCCTTTTCTCAGATGCGGCTGTGGGTGCGTGCGGCGGCGTCGGAGAGCCGCTGCACCGGGCCGTTGGGCAGGGGGCTTTCAAACAGGCTCAGGTAGATGCCCCGCAGCCGCAGGCGGAACCGGTCGTACACGCCCAGCTGAATGCACATCTGCCGGTAGGCGCGGTACATCCGGTCACGGTGGCGCAGCATGTCTGCCACCCTCACCTGTGTGTGACAGACGCTCTGCGGGTTCTGGATGTAGCAGTAAACGGCCTCGTCGATGGCGGCGAACCGCTGCGCCGCCTGCAGATACCGGGTGTTGAACAGCTGATCCTCGGCGAAAACGACATTTTCAAACCGGATCTGCGCCATCCGGATCAGGTCGCGGCGGTAGAGCTTGTTCCACAGCACGCCGTAGTAAAAGGCGGCGGCGTGGCCGGTGAGCTGCCACAGGTAATCCACCTTGCTGTACTCCCCTGCAGGCAGCAGGCTGTATTCCCGGGTGTCATAGCCGCCGTCTCTGCGGGGCACCATCATCCGGTAGGGGGCCAGCACAAGGTCGGCACGGCTGCGCCGGGCAGCTGCCACAAGGTTTGCCGTGCAGCCCGGCAGCAGATAGTCGTCACTGTCCGCGAACTGGATGTACTCGCCTCTGGCCAGCGCAAGGCCGCAGCTGCGGGTATCGGCTGCGCCGGTGTTCAGTTTGTCGATCACCCGGATGCGGGGGTCGGCTTCGGCCAGCTTCCGGCAGATGGCAAGGGTGTCATCCCTGGAGCCGTCGTTCAGCAGAAGGATCTCAAGCTCCTGATAGCTCTGGGAGACGATGCTCTCCACACAGCGGGCAATGCAGCCTGCGGCGTTATAGGCGGGCACAATGATGCTGACAAGGGGTTCCGGCATGGCAATGGTCTCCATTTCTGTTTTTTCGGTGCAGCGAGGTTTCATTTATCATACTCCAGCCCTGCGCAAAAATCAAGGCGGACGGCTGGCGGAGAGGGGAATGTCGGATGGTCTTTCACATTGCGGTATGCAGCACGGATGCGGCCCTGCGCAGCGGGCTGGAACGCCAGTGCATGGAATATTTTGCCCGGCGGCAGGATGCGTGCATCGTGCAGCAGCTGCCGGACGCAGATGCGCTTCTGCGCCGTGACGCCGAGGGCGAGCGGTTCGACCTGTATCTCATAGAGCTGGCAGCGGTGGCGGCTCCGGCCGGGCTTTCGGCGGCTGCGGAGCTGCGCCGCCGGGGCCGCAGGGCTCCGCTGGCCTTTGCGGCCCGCACGACGGCCCACGCCTACAGTGCCTTCCGGGTGGACGCCATGCAGTATCTGCTGCTGCCGGTGCATCAGCAGGAGCTTTCGGCCCTGCTGGCCCGCGCCACCGAGCCGGAATACGGCCCGTCTGTCACGGTGAACACCGCCGAGGGCCTGCGGGCGCTGCCCTATGCGGGCATCGAATATCTGGAGTGCACCCACCACATCGTGCACTTCCACCTCACCAGCGGGGAGGACGTGCCCACCCTGTCGCTGCGGGTGCCGTTTTCTGCGGTGGCACAGCCTCTGCTGGCGGATGGGCGCTTTTTGCAGCCCCACCGCTCCTATGTGGTCAATCTGGCCGAGGCGGACCTGCTTTCTGCCGGGGAGCTGCGCATGCGCAGCGGGGCCCGCATCTCCATCCCCCGCGGGCGGGAGGGTGCCGTGCGGGACGCCTTCCAGCAATGGGTGCAGCAGCAGAAATACAGCCTGAAATAACAGCACGCCGGTGCTCCCACAGCGGGAACACCGGCGTGTTTTTTGCGGAAAAATTTCTCAGATCTTTGTCCAGTCCAGTGCGGTCCAGTCCGGCAGGAACTGGTCGCACACCTGCGCCATGGCAGGGGCGTCGGCGGCACTGGCGGCGTCCTGCACGCCCAGCACGGTGAACCCGGCCTTGTGGGCAGTGGAAGCGGCGTAAATGGCGTCCTCGCACACGGCGCACCCGGCAGGGCTTGTGCCGCCAAGGCGGTGCAGCGCCTCCATAAAGGGGGCGGGGCTGCTTTTGCTCATCGCGCCCCGTGCTTCGATGTAAAAATCAAAGTATTCGTCGATGCCAAGGCGGGTCAGCACGGCGCGGCACTGGCTGCTCCATGTGTTGGAGCAAATGCACATCCGCGCGCCCTCGGCCCGCAGCCGGGCAAGGGCGTCCCGCACGCCGGGCTTCAGTTCCACCTTCTCGTACAACTGGGCGATCACCTCGCGCATCACGTCCAGATAGCCGTTCCTGTCCAGCGGCAGCGCATACTCCCGGATGAGGTACTGTGCGCCGTCCTCCATGCCCATGGTCAGCAGGGTCTCGTGCAGGTCTGCCTTCGGGGTGCGGCCAAAGCGCGCCAGCAGCGCCTCCGGGGCGCCCTCCCATACCACCACCATGCTGTCGGTCAGGGTGCCGTCCATATCAAAGATCCATTGTTTGCAGTGCATACGTTCCTCCTGTTGTGCGCCCTCCGGGCCGCTTTTATACTCATCTCCGGTTAGTATAGCACGAAACTTTCACAGGAAAAAGGCATGATCTCTGAAAATTCGGGAGAATTTTATCCCAAAGTATGGTATAATTATGACAATTTTAGAAAATACCGGGAACGTGCATGGGAGGGCTTGATATGGAACGCAGAGAACCCACGCAAAAGGCGCTGGTGCTGGCAGGCGGCGGTGCGCGCGGCAGCTATCAGGTAGGCGTCTGGCGGGCTTTGATGGAGCTGGACTGGCACCCGCAGATCATCACCGGCACCAGCGTGGGCGGGCTGAACGGTGCCATGTTCGTGCTTGACCTGTACGAGACTGCCCGGGATATGTGGCTGACCATCCGCAGCCGGGATGTGATGGAACTGCCGGAGGAAAACGCCGACCTTTCCGCCCTGCACCAGTTTCTGCGCCGGGTGGTAAAGGAAGGCGGCATGGATGTGACCCCGCTGGAGGAGATCGTGGAGCGGGTGCTGGACGAGGACGCGCTGCGGGCAGCGCCTATCCGGTTCGGCATCGTGACGGTGGAGCAGCGCGGGCTGCGCCCCCGGGAACTGACGCTGGAGGATATCCCCGCCGGGCAGGTGCGGGACTACCTGATGGCTTCGGCGGCCTGCTTCCCCGCATTGCGGGCGCGGCAGATCGACGGGGTAAAGTTTCTGGACGGCGGGTACAGCGATAATATGCCCACCGGCCTTGCCAAGACCATGGGTGCAGAGGAGCTGGTCTGTGTGGACCTTGAGGGCGTGGGCATCACCCGCCCGAACCTGACCGGCCTGCCCACCACCATGATCCGCAGCTACTGGGAGCTGGGCGATATCCTGCACTTCGACCCCGACACCGCCAAGCGCAACATGGAGCTGGGCTATTACGACACCCTGCGCGCCTTTGGCCGCATCCGGGGCTGTGCCTACGCGGTGGACAGCGGTGCGGACAGCAGCGCCGATGCCGAAGCCTTCCGTGCCGCCTTTGACGCGGTGCAGAAGGAGGTGCGGGAGAAGTACCCCGTCACCCTGACCGCAGATGCCGCTTTGCTGCTGGCACGGATGAAGGACGCTCAGCTTGCCCCGCTGGAAGCCGCCGCCGAGGACGCCGGGGTAGACCCCACCCATTTCTACACCACCCGGACGCTGGCCGAGGCGTTTCTGGCCGCGTGCGATGAGGACCGTATGGAAAGCTTTGCCCCGCTGTTTACGGGCAGCAGCACCGCCGGGCAGGCGGCGCTGGCCGCTTTGCTGCCCAATACATTCTTACAGGCGCTGGTGTGGCGCACTTTGACCGCATCGGCTTTGCCGGAGGTGACAGAAGATGAAGGTTTATAAAGGCGTATCCGCTTCCCCGGGGTTGGTGCTGGGACAGGTGAGCCGACTGGAACATCATGTGGAGACCTTCAGCCACGGGCCTTTCAACCCGGAGCGGGAGCTGCGGCTGCTGGCAAACGCCGTGCACACGGCGCAGAATGAGCTGGACTCCATGGCGGAGCGCGCCGCCCCCACCGAGCAGGCCATCTTTTTGTTCCAGAGCATGATGCTGGACGACGAGGGCATGATGAACGAGGTGCGCTTTTGCATCAATGCGGGCATCAGCGCTTCGGCGGCGATGCATCAGGTGGGGCAGCGCTACGCCGACCAGCTTGCCAACATGAAGGATAACCCCTATATGCAGCTGCGCAGCGTGGATATTCTGGACGCCACCCGCCGGGTGATCAACATCCTGACCAACCGTCCCCGGGTGTGGCTGG
>OKUR01000808.1_pt1 | contig 12858 bp, 10 predicted proteins | sample 1606671 | NCBI WGS metagenome assembly OKUR01 (sample SAMEA3882519, study PRJEB24775) | human gut metagenome | biome: human-associated habitat; feature: intestine environment; material: feces | place: Netherlands | collected 2009/2010 | reverse complement strand
CTTCCGGCTTCATTCCTTTAAATTCATCGACTGTTTTCACCAGAATATGTGCTAATATACTCTTCTGTGCCAGTAACCTTTTAACACGAGTATCATATTGTGCCTTATCTCCTGCTGCATTCACAGCATTTGCTATTTCTGTATTCAAGTCGGCATCCCTCCTTTTGTATTGTGCATAACACTTCTAAGATTCCGCAAAAGGCTCTCTGCCTCAATATCATTATAAGCGAGGAACTTTACGGAATCAACTGAATTTTCTATGAACTTTTTCATATGCCAAACAGCGGGAAACCAGTTAAGATTTCCCGCTATTTTTAATCCATATAAATCAGATCATGCAACACTACTTCCTCAGCTCTGCTCCGGATACTATTCATTTTCCGTACCCATCCGAGCTGGTCAACTGACTTCAGATACTCCGTCACACCTTCACGCTCAGCCATTCTTACCGTAAGCATATCCATCATGTCATTGCATTCCATATCTACTTCTTCCAGATGTTTCCACAATTTTTCCGTAAGAACCAGATGTGTATACATGGCATGATGATTTTCAAACAAATACCTCTGTCGCATTCTGCCATATTTGCCAATCTGATAATTGCTTCCATCTTCCAATTCCAAATCTGGAATCACTACATCGCCTTCTCAATGATATGTTAACTCCATACGCTGCTCCTTCCTTTGTGCTAAATGTTTACAGTTTCGATTAAAAGAGTATCACCTTCTTAATACAACATATCACTTCATTTGCATATGCCTGTGCCGTGTCGACATGACGGTATCCTAAACGGATCGCTGTCTTCACCGGTTCCGCAACCTTATTATCATCAACAATCCATGTTCCAAGTGCAAGCTGTGGGATTTCCACACCATTATTTAATGTTATCATTTTTTCTGTCATCATGAACATTACCTCTTTTTTTCGAAGAGTATAGTCCATGAAGTGGACTTCAAGTCAAGAATTTTTTAAATTTTTATTTTTCAGTTGAATTTCTGCCTGCATGTTTGCATGCATACATATTTCTGTCCGCCTCTGCAATCACATTTTTTAACTTTTCATGCTCGCCGATGGCATATCCAACCGCCGCTGAGATCGGTATCTCACAGTCCACCTGTACCGCTGCAAGTGTCTGTTTCCAGGTTTTTATCATCTTTTCCGCAGTTTCGCCGGTTTCTCCCGGAATGAGCGCAAGCATTTCATCTCCACCATACCGGAATGCCATCCCTGCATCTCCTAAAGCAATCCGTATTGACTGTGCCACTTTTACGATCATCTGATCTCCGGCAAAATGTCCGTATGTATCGTTTACATATTTCAAACGGTTAATGTCCCATTAAACGATGGCAACCTGCTGGTAATCATATGTTCTTTTCTCAATGGTCGCAAGCAGCTTGTTTTTATTGTATAGCCCTGTCATCTCATCCGTCGCTGCCTTCTCTTCCATCTTCATCGCATTTTTCAGTGATTTTCGGATTACCTGATTTACAATGTTGGATACATAGACAAACGACATTGCCATCAGACAGCGCGGCAGCACATAATACAGTGCAAGCGTGACTCCCGGATTTTCATTTACCTGATTCAGTAAAAAAATTCCATTTTCAACCAGATGATTCATAGAAGTAGTTGTCAGAAGCACCATATTGGCATCGCACACACCATAATAATATCCTGCATAGGTACTGATAATAATGGAAAGCACTGTAAGTACAAACGTATATATGGACAGTTGCTTTGACGTGTACATACCGGCTATGATGATCGGCATCATAATAATAATGATCATATGATAGGTTAAGGACACACTCGCAGCCATGATGATAAGGCTGACCGCCGTAATACTGACATACTTCGTCAGCGGATGCTCCAGTCCAAGATGCAGTAAAATCAAAACATATACAGCTGCAAACAGACATCCTGTAACATACCCTCTTGTAAAAATCGTCTTGTCAACGATAAAAATATCAACACTGTTTAACAGCATCTCAAATGAGTAAACGATAATGCAAAACAGTATAAACCGGAATACATAAATATTTTGCGTCACGTTCTCCTCTTCATCGTTTGGATCTTTACTGAATAACCTGTGTATGGTCATACTCCATTTTTCCACTGACTGCACCTTACCCTTTCGGCTGATACCTGATATCCGACACATGATACACTGTAATAAATGCTTTCGGATCTTCATGATTCATATAATTCATCAATTTCTGATACTCGTTCTTGTCCACGATGGTAATGATCTCGTTTCTTTTCTGCATATTATAAGCACCGATGGATTCATAGATCGTCGCCCCGCTATGAAGATCATTGAGGATAAAGTTGCGGAGTTCCTCCTCTTTTTCCGTAATGATACACACACGGCGTTTGATATTATGATCAAAAATAAAATGATCTAAAACGATCCCATTAAAATAGGTTCCCAAAATACTGAGTACCACTGTTTTTTTATCATAAACGAAAGCTGCTGAAAGTGCAACACACATCCCCGATAAGGACATTGCACGCCCAAGATCCATATTCAGATATTTATTCATGATCTTCGCAACGATATCAAGTCCGCCGGAGGATGCATTGCGGTTAAATAAAATACTGAGTCCCACACTGACCACTAAAATATAACACAGCACATCTAACTCCTGGCTGTCCGTCAGTGATCCAAGATTCGGGAAAACCATTTCAAATATCCCTAAAAACACGGGGAGCATAATGCTGGTATAAACGGTCTTTACCCCAAATTCCCTTCCACAGGTAAAAAATCCGATGACCAAAAGCACCACATTTAAAATCATGGTGATTGCCGATAACGGCAGTGGAATAAAATTAGAAAGCACGATTCCAAGACCGGAAATACTGCTGACTGACGCATGGCTTGGCACCAAAAAGAAATACACTGCAGCCGCAATGACTGCCACCGCTGCCGTCAGTATCACGGTTTCTTTCGCAATCTCTATATAGTTCACTTGTTTTTTCATAATATTCCTCGTTTCTGAGCAACTTGCTGCTGAGATATATTCCCATGCGAATTGCTGTTTTTTCGATTCTACTGATGTTTTCTAAGCTGTCTTCTTTTGGTGAAATACAGGATTTTTTTTCAGCATGACAATTAACGGTATCACCATAATGATCCATGTAACCGGCTCTGTCCAGATGACGCCCCAGTAACCGAAATACCGGACGAATACCGCCGTGAACACGATCTTACATGCCAGTTCCAGAAAGCTGGAAAAGATCGGTGTCTTATAATCTCCGACTCCCTGCATCGTATTGCGCAGGATCACGATCCACACACAGACCATCTCAAACAACATATCAACCCGCAGATACGTTGTTCCCCAGTATAGAATTTCTGCATTTTGCGTACTCGCTATAAAGCCAACCAGACAGGTAGAAATCGTATATGCCATGATCATGACCATCACCGCCCAGCCACAGCCAAGCATCAGCGCCGCCTTTAAGCCGGAAGTAATCCTGTCATATTTACCAGCGCCATAATTCTGTCCGCTGTAGGTTGCCATGGTCGCTCCCAGCACCGTGACCGGCAGTCCCCATATTTCAAAAACCTTTCGTGCTGCAGTATGTGCCACGATCACGGAAGTTCCAAGTGTATTGATTCCGGTCTGTAAGATCAGTGTACCAAGATTTACAAGACTTGACATCATTCCCATGGAAAGCCCGCCGGACAACATCGTACGCACTTCTGATTTTTCCAGTTTAAAATGTCTGCGTTCCACCTGAAGGATCGGGAAATGTCTTTTGATATGGATCACACAGAGCACCACGGATACCACCTGTGAGATCACAGTTGCCGCTGCGGCTCCGCCAACACCCATGGAAAATACCAGAATACAGACATAGTCCAGAATGACATTTAACACCGCCGCAAGGATCAGAAAAATAAGCGGTGTCATGGAATCTCCGATCGCACGCAATACATTTGCACACATATTATAGGCAAGTGTCACAAACATCCCAAGCACCAGGATGCTGATATAGGTATATGCCATCTCTTTCTGTTCTGCCGGCACATGCATGATGCTGAGGAGTGGACGTAAAAATACAAATACGCCGGTCACCAGTATCGCCGCCGTCACAAATCCTAAAAGAATCGTTCCCGCAACACTCTTTTTTAATTTTTCCGTGTCCCCTGCCCCAAAATATCTTGCCGTCACGACCGAAAAACCAAGCGTTAAACCGTTAAAAAATCCCGTCAGCAGATTATAAAGGATCGAGACGGAACCGACTGCCGCAAGCGCTCCCTCACCAAGGGTACTGCCTACAATCTTTGTGTCAATCAGCCCATAAAAAAGCTGGAACAGATTTCCCAAAAATACCGGGATTGCAAACTGCAGGATCAGTTTGACCGGCTTTCCTTCTGTCAGATTTGCACCATTTCGTTTCATTTCACTTTGTATCCCTTTCTCGTTTTCTGCTCTCAAAATAAATAAAATGATCGATTGCATCTAAAATATCGGAAAAATCTTCCCGCGGTGCAAGATCGATATAGCGTTTTAAGAGTTCCTCTTCCTGATCTTTGTATCTTCCATAAAAAATATCATACAGATTGTGTCCGCGCAAATAGATTTTTATTTCTTCCATATGTGCTTTGATATCAGAAATGCTCTGCATCTCAAATCCAAGCACCTCCGTCAGATGTTTCCCGCTGCTAAGGCGGTGTAAATACTCCTTCCATTTTTCAAACAGCGTCTCATAAAATGTCTCCTCAGATTCGACCACACCAAGTTCGGTCATCACTTTGGGGTTGAAAAAATAGTTTTCAAATGAGTAGTATTTTAAAATCAGGACATTTTCCGGCCGGACCTTTGGCAGAGTGTCAACATCCTCCAAATTCCGCTGCTCATAGTAACGGCAGAGCTGCCGCCCTAATTCCATACGGTCTTTTCCATCCCCGTCGCGTATCATCAGAAACTGATCCCGAAGGTAGATCTGGTTCATATATTTCAGGTTTGCGTAAGTCTTGATGTTGGTACAGCTGTTTGTCGTGATGATCGCAATTCTTGAGAGTTTTCCACTCTCATCGTAAGTCTCCGAATAATATTTCCGGATCAGAAGCGGCAGGCGGCTCTTGTCCTGTTTCCCCTCCACAATAAATACAAAGTTCACATTCATCAGATCACTTGCCGTGTAACCGAGATCTTCAAGGATCGCACTCACATCCGTCTTTTCACACATCTTCGAATATCCTTCGCCGTCTAAAACAATCTGTCTGATCTGCCTGCTGTTAAAGTTCGCCAATAGATTTGGCGAGTGCGTGGAAAAGATCACCTGGTTCTTTCTGGACAGGCGGTATAAAATCTCCCCGGAAACTTTCTGTAATTTCGGATGCAGAAATATCTCCGGATCCTCGATCATAAGAATGCTCGGGATCCGACTTTCCGTTCCCGTATATGTTTCAAGCAGCGACAACATGTAAATACTGCGCATGCCTTTTCCCATCTTTGCCACCGGTCTGGTCAGGTTCTGCGCCGGATTGTGGATCTCGGTCGTAACTTTTAACATCCGCTCCACATCCCGGTTCATCGAATATAAAATCTCATCCTGTCCGCCGTTCTTTTTATAATTCTGATTTACTTTTCTCGCAAACTCGTCCAGATTTAACTGGTATAACTTGTAGTCCAAAAGTTTCGCTGTCTCAAATGCATCCAGCTCTGCCGGTGTTTTCTTCTCGATCAGACCGATACACGAAAAGCAGTGCCCGCATTTTTTTGCCTGATTGAACATACAGGTGTCCGCACGCATCCGTTTTAACAGTTCATCCTCCTGCAGCATTAAAAGGTCGCCCTGCAGCTGGTTTAGATCACGCTCCGCATCCAGATAGTAGATCTTCGGAAACACCTGCGGGATACAGGAATTATTTTTGTGTTCCCCATCCTGATAGCGCACCCAGCCATCCCGGTGTGCGATAAAGGTAAACTGCAGTACACCGCCTGACTCTCCTTCGTTCATGGAAAATGATGGCAGCTTTTTACAGAAATCCTCAAGCCACGTCTCATATCTTTTATACTGGCTGACCACCCCGTTCTGATGCAGCCATTTTAAATCTTCAATGGAAAATTCTAATGACAGATCCATCTCAATGTTGGCACAGTCACCGTCAAAATCTTCCGCAGAAATATGATAATCTCCAAAAGCCGCACGGATCGCCTCTAAGATCGTTGTCTTTCCTGTATTGTTCTGTCCTACCAGAATCAATGCATTTTCGATGCTGTCGATTTTCATCTCGTGGATCGCTTTAAAATTTTTTATATGGATACCGGTCAGCTTCATATGCTTCCTCCCACATTATTTTCATTCATATCATGTGCAAAATCGTCACATGATCCAATTCGCCGTTTGCTTACGCCCATGATACCTTTTATTCTAACACTGAAATCCTGATCCGTCATCAGCCTTTACAGGAATCTGTTTTATCAGAAATATTTAAAAACACATCACAAAATATAAGTTCTTCTTTACAAAGCCTTATCAGTATGCTATAACAAAACTTGTCAAAACTAATATTTCATATTAGCAGAGTAGAACTCTGTGCGTTAAGTGCCATGTGAACAGGGAGTTGTCACACGGACGAAAAACAAAGGCGCTGCTTTTGTTTGCGGTACAGAATTCGCATCCCGCTGCTGCATAAAGGTATTTATGTCTCCTCTATGTGGTTTTAGGAAACTGCTAAGGAAGGAGGCTTTTTTTATGAAAAAATTAAAGGAACTGTATCAACAATCACTTCAGGAATTGTGCCACACAAAGACGGTCGTGCTCTGCGGACTCTTAGCTGCACTCGCCATCGTCTTAAGTATGGTCGCAAGCATCCAGCTCGGTCCTTACATCAAGATCGGCTTTTCCGGGCTGCCAAACCGCATCGTTGAATTTTTATTCGGTCCGGCGGTCGGATGCCTGTTCGGCGGTGCGCTCGATCTTTTAAAGTATGTCTTAAAGCCGGATGGTCCATTTTTCTTTGGATTTACCTTTAATGCCATGCTTTCCGGTCTGATTTACGGCACCCTGCTCTATCGCCGTCCGGTCTCAATCAAGCGTATCGTGATCGCCGAGTTTTTTGTAAAGCTGGTCATCAACTGCGGTCTGAATACGCTCTGGATCTCCATGCTCTACGGAAAAGGCTTTATCGCACTGCTTGGTCTGCGTGTCATCAAAAACGTGATCATGCTGCCAATTGACAGCTTTATCCTGTTCTTTGCACTGACTTATGCGAAAAAGATTGCGGCGCAGTTTGGATTTTTCACAGTAAAATCAGGTGCGAAGGAACGTGCCTGATGGGTAAAATCTGATAGTGGATTCTTTTTAGAATTGCAAGTCAAAGTTCAGAATCATAGATTGTATCCTGCGCAGGCATAGCTATAATCGTAAACAAAATGCAGAGATGTGTATCCGTAAATGAATATACATCTCTGCATTATTTTTTCTTTATTGAAACTGCTTAAACGCCTCTCTCTGGCAGTAATCATATCAGAAAGCCGATGTAATTGTAATGATTACATTTAATATTTCTCGCCATAATGCCATTTCATTGATTTTTGATCCATAAGCAGTACGATCAGCTTTCCACCCTGCACAATGGCATTCTGCCCCGACAAAAATCTCATTTTCACACTACCACATTTTTCGAAGTCCTTTCGGATAGTGGTTTTTCATGATTCCACCCGCCAGTTTTCCCCAGCCGGTGCTAAATCCGTCTGCCATGATCAGATACCATCCCTTTTCTCCCTCATAAGAAAAAGTTCCGCCATTTAAATAACCACGAATCACCTCTCCGTCCGAAGCCAGATCTGCCGTATAGCGTACCTGTTCTTTTTTTAGTGCCAGTGCAAGCGCATGTGACGGCTCCATGCGGTTCTTTTTTACCGTTCCAAGATGCAGTCCCGGTCGCAGGACTTTAAGACCTTTTACAGAAGGCATACCTTTCGGTGCAAGGTAAAGCTGATCTCCAAATTTCAGATATGTACCATTTTTCTCCAGTCCGGCTAATGTCTGTGGATCTAATGTATCTTTCGCAAAATCCAGAAATTCCACGATTCCTTTGCCCGGTACTTTCAGATCTTTTGCAGGGATTCCTTTTTCTTCCCCATTCCGGCAATAACCCTGTCTTAGTGTTCCCTCTTTTTCAAGGACAGCCAGATAGTGGCCCTCTCCTTTCAGATGCTGTGGCCAGAGACGGATCGTCTGTGCAATCTCAGGCAATATCTGTCCCATTTTTTCCCCGAAATAAGCCCATTCCGGTACTCCTGCCGACATACCCTCTGCCTTTTTCACTTCCACAATATGAAACTCCGGGTGACGCAGCAAAAAGCGTGCCATACTGCCCTCATTCTCCGCAGGCGCAAAGGTACAGGTCGAATACACGATCCTGCCGCCCGGTGCAAGCATTGAAGCCGCACAGTCTAAAATTCCATCCTGCCTTTCGGCACAAAGGCTGACATTTTCAGGGCTCCACTCTTCACATGCCGCCTCATTTTTGCGGAACATGCCTTCCCCGGAACACGGCGCATCCACCAGAATACGGGTAAAATAATCCTCGAACATCTCCGCTAAACGCTGTGGCGTCTCGTTCGTCACCATTGCATTTGCAATCCCCATCCGCTCCACGTTCTCCGATAAAATCTTCGCGCGTGCCGGATGGATTTCATTGCAGATGAGAAGTCCCTGCTCCTTCCACTTCCCGGATGTGTACATTTCATGCATTCTTGCCGCGATCTGTGTGCTTTTTCCGCCAGGAGCCGCGCACAAATCTAAGATCCGTTCCTGACAGTCTGCCGCTTCTTTTTGCACCACATCATAATCTTCCATCAGATAGGAAACCGGCGCCATGGCACTCGGCTCCTGGATATAATACACGCCCGCCTCATGAAGCGGATGCTTGCCCGGAGTGTCATCTTTTTCATAGTAAAATCCATCTTTCGCCCAGGCTATCGGCTGCAGGGAAAAAGGTACTTTTTCCTTCATCTGCGCAGTATCTCCCTTGATACTATTTAACCGTAATGCCTGATATTTATCCTTGTCATAACTTTCTAAAAATGCCGGATATTCATTTCCGAGCATTGATTCCATTCTGTTTAAAAACGCTTGTGGAAGCATTTTAATCCTCCTTGTTTTGCGGAGCAAAATGCGACTGCCCATGCAGGAGCAGAGGATTTCCCTCCTTGTTTTGCGGAGCAAAATGCGACTGCCCATGCAGGAGCAGAGGATTTTCCTCCTTGTTTTGCGGAGCAAAATGTCTGCTATGCTACTTTTGCATAGCATGTGCCTCTTGCAGAAGCAGAGGATTTTCCTCCTTGTTTTGCTTTTCCGTTTCTTTCTGCTGTAAATAAAAAACCGCCTTTTGTGCTTCTATTTCTTCACGCAGTTCTTCTTCCGTAGGCAGATATAATTTATATTTGCTGGCAAATAGCTGTTCATTTCCATGCAATATAGAATACCTTGCAATATCCTCATCTGTTTCCGAACACAAAACAATGCCTAACGTAGGGTTGTCATCCGGTGACTTTTTTAATTCATCATACATGCGAATGTACATATCCATCTGCCCTACATCCTGATGGGTAATTCTGGTTGTTTTCAGATCAATCAATACAAAACATTTTAAAATATAATTATAGAACACCAAATCTATAAAATAATCCTGTTTCTCAGTGTGAATATGCTGTTGTCTTGCAACAAACGCATAGACTTTTCCCATTTCCATAAGAAATTTCTGCAAATTTGAGATAATGCTCGATTCTAATTTTGTCTCATTAAAAGAAGCGTCCAATGTCAATCCTAAGAATTCTACCACAACTGGATTTTTTATAAATTCTAACTTGTCCTGCTGATACTCAAACGTCTTTTCCTGCATCTCATGCTCTACAGCATCTTTATCTTTCGACTGCAGTAATCTGTAATAATATTGTGTATCTATATTCCGCTGTAAAGTACGCACACTCCAGGTTTGCTCATATGCTTCTTTTTCATACCAATCACGCGCTGTCTTATCATGCACCTGTAATAAAGTTCTATAATGAGACCATGAAAGTCTAATATTAGATTGTCGACACAGTGTGTCGACAATCTCTGGAAAAGCTTTATAAAATCGTACACAATGATAAAGATTACTTCTGTCATAACCTTTTCCATATTTATCTGTAAGTTCTTTTGACAATTTTTTGATAATCTCTACCCCATACTCTGCACGATCTTCACCCGCCAGTTCTTCCTCTGCGATCCGATACCCGATCAGCCAGTTTCTCTGTGACAATATTGTATTAACTGCACGATAGGCTTCTTTCTGTGAAACTTCTATGATATTTTGAACATCATTTAAGATATTTTCCGTTTTTTGAAATTTGTTCATAATATCATTATTTTCAATTTTCAATGCATCATTCATCTGCCAGTCTCCTTTCCGGGAGATAATATCTGCCTTATTTTTCTGTATAGACCTGACCTGTACTAGATCTGGTTGTATATTTGTTCTTAATCTTTCAATACCCGTTTATTGTACCATATCCCCACCGTATTTACACCAGTTTTCTCCCCTCTCATAATCTAATCGTAAAATCAGTACATTCCCAGATGCACGCAAAAAGCTGGCATTCTCATCTATAGAACACCAGCCTTTTATTCTCATTTACCATTCTTTCCAGACTTTCAACATCCGGTTATATGCTTCATCCAATACCTTCCTTGGTGATGCCAGATTCAGCCTTATACATCCTCTTCCATCTTCCCCAAATACACTTCCCATATAAACTGACACATTTGCTTTTTTCAAAAACCACTCTTCTAATTTCTGCTCGGTTAGTCCGGTTTTCTGATAATCTATCCAGAGCAGATATGTTCCTTCTCTCGGATAAACATGAAATTCTGGAAAATGTTTTGCGAAAAAATCTCTTGTAAACACTTCATTCGCATCTATATATTTTTTGACAGCCTCATACCAGTCATCACATTCTGTATATGCCTTTTCTACCGCAGTTACTGCAAAAATTGTCGGATTATGCATCCCAATACGATCAATAGTAACCTCTATCTCTTTTCTTAATTTTTCGTTTGGAATTATCATATAGGAAACAATAACTCCAGGAATGTTAAATGTCTTTGTCGGCGAACTTGCTAAAATCAGTCTGTCATTCATCTCTTCTGTAACATCCAACGCTGTCTGATGTCTCACTCCCGCTTTCATCAGATCACCATGAATCTCATCCGTAAATAAAATCAGATCGTGTTCTCTACAGAAGTCTGCAACTTGCACCAATTCTTCTTTCGTCCATGCCCGTCCTGTTGGATTATGCGGATTGCACAAGATCATCATTTTAGTATGTTCATCCACCATTGACTCCATTTGCGCAAAATCCATTTCATAGTGTTCCCCATTTTTTTTAAGCGGACTGGACAGCATTTTTCTGTTATTTTTTAAAATTGAATTCTGCAATGGACCATATGCAGGTGTATGCATAATAATACCGTCACCTTTTTCTGTATATGTTTCCACACATATACTGGATGCAATATTGATTCTTGGACAAAAAACGATCCATTCTCTAGGGATATCCATATTGTATTGTTTTTTATACCATCTTTGAATACTGAGAAAAAATTTATCACTTAAATCGGTATATCCCAAAACACCCATATCCAAAATTTTATGCAGACTATCTCTGATTTCAACAGGTGCCCGAAAATCCATATCAGCAACACCCAAATGAATCATATCTCTTGTCCCATATTTTTTATCCATGGTATCCCATCTGCCACAATTTGTGTTTCTACGATTCACTATATCATCAAAATCATACTGTGTTTCCATATACAATCTCCTCGTCATATTGGTTATACTGTTTCATTTTCCTTCTGAAGTGCCAGATACTCATCATAATACTCATCCCCAGGTTTTATCTTTGCAATACCAAAGCCTGTAAATCCCCATATAATCGCAAATATAACACCTGTGTAACAAATAACAGCCCAAGGAAGATAGGATAATGTAGGCACTCCAAGTGTTGTTGCCATATAAACACCTGCTGCTGTCCACGGAACAATCGGTTCTACAACTGTTGCAGAATCTTCCAGAGTTCTTGATAAATTCTTAGGCTGTAATCCCTTTTTGATATAGGTTTTTGCAAACATTTCTCCCGGTATTAAAATGGATAACTGACCGTTACTCGTCACAAAAACAGCCGTAATACATGAAACAATCGTTGCAACAATCAATCCTCCAGTCGTTTTTACTGTTTTCATCAACTTGTTTAAAACAATATCTAATGATCCCGTTACTGCCAGCGTTCCTGCAAATCCATACGCACAGAATGCAATCAAAACCGTGTTTAACATGGAAAGCATACCACCACGCTCTAAAAGTCTTGGAATATCTGGTATCAATGCTGCTGCATCAAACCCTGTCTTTGTTACCATGTCAAGACTGAATCCACTGATTGCTGCCGTAAAACACTGCTGTAAGGAAAATCCTTGAAAAACAGTCGCATTAAAAAACGCAACAACGCTTGATATCAACATGACTGGGATCGTCGGTTTCTTTCGAATTGAACCATATAAAACAATGAGTGGCGGTAATATTACAAGCGGATTAAACCGAAACAGGCTCTCTAATGTTGTCAATATTGTTTCTACTTTTTCCGGTGTTGCCACAGTACCTCCACCTGCTGCTGAAAAACCGGCTATTGTATATACAATAATACAAATGATACATCCCGGAATTGTCGTATAAAACATATGCCCTATATGATCATACAATTTCGAACCTGCTGCAATCGGTGCAAGATTCGTTGTATCTGACAACGGAGACATTTTATCTCCGAAATATGCTCCTGATACCACTGCACCTGCTAC
>OKUR01000791.1_pt1 | contig 13043 bp, 9 predicted proteins | sample 1606671 | NCBI WGS metagenome assembly OKUR01 (sample SAMEA3882519, study PRJEB24775) | human gut metagenome | biome: human-associated habitat; feature: intestine environment; material: feces | place: Netherlands | collected 2009/2010 | reverse complement strand
CTGCGCAGCGCCTATGAAAGATCCACTCTGCCCTTCATTGCCATCCGCTACGACAGCGGGGAAGGGCTGGACGAGGTCAGGCAGTGGATCAGCGGGCGGCTCTGTGCCTTCTGCGGCAACTCCGGTGTAGGCAAATCGACCCTGCTGAACGCCCTGCTGCCTCAGGCCGAGCGGGAGACCAGTGCCATCAGCCAGAAGCTGGGGCGCGGCCGCCATACCACCCGCGAGGTGACCATCTTTGAGGCCTTTGGGGGCCGCATTGCGGATACCCCCGGTTTTGCCAGCCTGGAAGCCAACCGGGCAGGGTTCATCCCCAAGGAGAATCTGGAGCACGCCTTCCCGGAGTTCGGGCCCTACCTTGGGCAGTGCCAGTTCACCGGCTGCTCCCACCGCACGGAAAAGGGCTGTGCCATCCGTGCCGCTCTGGCCGAGGGAAAGCTCTCCCGGACCCGGTACGACAGCTACTGTGCCATGTATGAGGAAGTCAAGGATGTCAAGGACTGGCAAAGGAGGGGAATGTGATGCGCTGCGTGATCCTCTCGGCCTGCCCGGTCTCGCCGGAGCTGAAGCGTCTGCTCCGCCCCGATGACTTTATCATCGCCTGTGATGCAGGCTATCGCAACTGCGCGCCGCTGGGCTGCAAGCCCAATATCATCCTGGGAGATTTCGATACCGCGCCCTGTCCGGTGCAGCAGAACGACGATATCATCGTCCTGCCTCACGTCAAGGACGACACCGACACCGAATATGCCGCCAAGCTTGCCAGTGAGAAGGGCTTTACCGAGGTGCTTCTTCTGGGGGCGCTGGGTGGCAGGCGGATCGAGCATACCCTCTCGAATCTTGCCACCGGCCTTGGGCTGGAAGAACGGGGCGTGCGGGCAACGCTTCAGGATGAGCGCAGCCGCATTACCTTTGTCCGCTCCGGCGAGACCCGTGCCTACCCGAAGGAGGAATTTTTCTATTTCTCCGCTTTCCCTATGGAGGGTAGGGCGGAGGGCGTGTGCGAGCGCGGTTCCTACTATGAGCTCACCGATGATGTGCTGGTGGCCGGTTATCCGCTGGGAGTCAGCAATGAGTATGCCGAAGGCTCAGACTGCATCACCATCTCCACCCGCAAGGGGGCGCTGGTGGTCGTGGAAACAGTGCCGGATACACCGATCCTGACCGGGAACAAGGCCTGAGCCGCACACTTTGCCGTCCTGCCGCTTATATTGTGGTATCACACCACGAAAGGCGGGAGAGCGATGCAGGTGGTCGTTATCAAAAGCCCAAAGTGTCTGCGCGGCGTTCTGCGCAGGCTGTTCGGCATCAAAAAGGGATAAGAAAAATACCGGGGCAGGCGGCTGCTCCGGTATTTTTTGTGGCACATCATTCTTTTGTGGTATAGGTCAGATCCAGCACCGGGCCAAAGGGGTCAAAGATGAGGTTCTGGATACCGGGTGCGATCAGCAGGCGCTTCTGCTGGGCAAACAGAGGGACCGCCACGGCATCGTTGAGCAGCTGGCGCTCACACTCGCCCAGCAGGCGGCAGCGGGAGCTTCCGGTGGCCTGGGTGCTGGCCTGCAGCTGGGTGGCATACAGGGAATCTGCATAGCCGGTCAGGCCGCCGCCCGCTGCGGTGAACTGGTTCAGCATGTTGTACACACTGCCGCCCTCGGCGCTGATGGGGGCCAAGGCAATGGTGTAGTCCCCCTCGGCCAGCCGTTTCGCAAAGGTCTCCTCGTCCACTTCCTCTACGGAGAAGAAGAGGGAAAACTCCTTCTGCCACACGCCATTGATCTCCTCAGCGGCGCTGGTCATGCCGGAACCGGCAGGCACCATCAGGCTGACCTTGCTGAAGTCGGAGGTGGTCAGCGTCTGCCGCGCCGTGAGGTAGAGCGCCCGGGCATCCACCGCGGCGGGAGTCACATCCCCGGCGGTATCCCGGTAGTTCATGCCGTCCACAGTCAGGCCGTCCGGTACCAGACCGTTGGCGGCGGCATAGAGCCCGCCGTCCGGCACCTCGGCTGCACCCCGCGCGGCGGAGGCCAGTGCCTGCCGCAGCTCGGTGGAAGCAAACACGCTGCTGCAGTTGAACAGCAGGCTCCATGTGGTATCGGAGTAGGAGAGGGAAGTCAGGGTGGTGGGCGCGGCGGTGTCGTCCGGGGTGGCAGAGCACTTCTCGTTGGCAATCAGCTCTGCGGCGGACTGCCCGGCGCTGTTGGTGTTCTGCACCAGCCGCAGGCTGTCGATGAGGCTGCCCGAGGGGGCACGCCGCAGGAACAGGCCGCTGGCTGTCCAGTTGTAGATGTAAAAGCTGCCGCTGGAAAGGGAGGACGAAGCATTCAGACCGTAGGTGCCCCGGGTGGAATTGAAAAATTCCTCATCGCAGGGCATGGCACCGGGCAGGGTGAGCTTCTCGAGGAAGTTGTCATCGGCACTGCTCAGGTGGAACACCAGCGTCAGCGGCCCGGAGGCCGTGACTCCCAGCGCGCTCTCGGGCATCTGCCCGGCCAGCACGGCGGCGCTGTTTTCAAGGGCCGCAAACTCCACCGCGTAGGGGGAGTTGGTCTCCGCCCGGAACAAGCGCCGGAAAGCGAACACAAAATCCTCGGCGGTGATGGCGTAGTCAGTGGCGTTGCCCTTGGCGGCGGTGTAAGTCAGGCCGTCCTTGAGGTAGAAGGTGTAGGTGAGGCCGTCGGAGGACTTCTCCCACCGTTCGCAGAGGGCAGGCTCATATTTGCCGCTGGGATCTTTGCGGACAAGGCCGCTGTACAGGTTCTCGCAGGCGATGACATCCGCAGAAGCCGAGGCTACCTGCGGGTCAAGGTTGGCCGGGATGCTGTCCACGAACCAGGTGAAGCTGTTGGAGCCCGAACCACAGCCGGTCAGGGCAAAAACAAACGCAATGGTCAGCACCACTGCGGAAAAGCGGATCAGGGAATGTTTCAAGAAAATGCGCTCCTTGTAAGATGATACAACTAAAGTATAGCGGAAACGGTCGGAAAAGACAATCGACATTTTGTGAATTCAGATAGGATTTCGGTGCATCCGGGGCCAGAACAAGGTTTGGCGTTGCCAATTGGCTGGAAAAGGTGTAAAATGGAGCAGTGAATCAATTTCAGCCTGAATTTTCATAGAGGAGGTTCTTTCTTTATGCAGAAAGATCAGCAGAAGCTTGCAGAACTCATCCGGGGCAAAAAGGTGGCGTTCATCGGTGCCGGTGTCAGCCACAAGACCCTTATCAAGGAGTTTGTGAAACTGGGGGCCCATGTGACCCTGTGCGACCAGAAAAAAAGCGTGGAGGAGTTTGGCGATTATGCCGCTACCATCCGGGAACTGGGCATTGACCTGAGCCTGGGCGAACACTATCTGGACGGCTTCAAGGGTCAGGATATCATCATGCGCACCCCCGGCTTTGTGGGCTACTTTGAAAAGCCCCTGCAGGATGCCATGGCGGCGGGCACCATGGTCACCAGCGAGGTCGAGCTCTTCTTCGATTTCTGCCCCTGCGAGATCGTGGCCGTGACCGGCTCTGACGGTAAGACCACCACCACCACCCTCATCTCCAAGTTCTATGAGGCCGCAGGCCGCAAGGTGCATCTGGGCGGCAACATCGGTGCGGCCCTGCTGCCCATGCTGCCTGAGGTCCGGCCGGAGGATGTGGCTGTGGTGGAGCTGTCCAGCTTCCAGCTCATCAGCATGCACCAGAGCCCGAAGATCGCGGTGGTGACCAACGTCACCCCCAACCACCTCGATCACCATAAGGATATGCAGGAGTACATCGACGCAAAACGCAACATCCTGCTCTACCAGAACCCGCCCTGCCGTGCCGTGCTGGGCTACGAGAATGAGATCAGCCGCTCCATGCAGAAGGACTGCAAGGGCAGGCAGGTCTGGTTTACACGCCTGCGCGATACCGACAACGGTGCATTCCTGCGCAAAGAGGACAACATGCTCTGCATGGCCGAGGACGGCGTGGTAACGCCCTTCCTGGCCCAGAAGGACATCAAGCTGCGGGGCCTGCACAATATCGAGAATCTGCTGGCCGCTGCCGCCGCCGTCTGGGGAGAGGTGCCCGTAGAGGCCATCCAGAAGGTGGGCAGCACCTTTACCGGCGTGGAGCACCGCATTGAGCCGGTGCGCACGCTGGACGGTGTGCTCTACTACAACGATTCCATCGGCACCAGCCCCACCCGCACCATTGCGGGCCTGCGCAGCTTTGACCAGAAGGTCATCCTCATTGCGGGCGGCTACGATAAGCACATCCCCTATGAGCCGCTGGCCCCCGAGATCGTGGCTCACGTCAAGGATCTGGTGCTGATGGGTGCCACCGGCCCCCGCATTGAAAAGGCCCTGCGGGAAGACCCCGGCTTCAACGAGGCCGCACTGCCCATCCAGCACGCGGACAATATGCAGCACGCCGTGGAGCTGGCCCGTGCCGCCGCAAAGCCCGGCGATATCATCATCCTGTCTCCCGCCAGCGCCTCCTTCGACCTCTACCCCAACTTTGAGGTGCGCGGCCGCGAGTTCAAGAACATCGTCAACGCACTGAAATGATCACGCAGGTCAGAACGCCCCGCCAGAGGCAGCGGTTCCGCAGCGCCTGCCGTGGAAAGCTCTGCCTTGGGGTTACGATGCCGCAGGCGCTGGAGCTCTTCGGCAAAAGCCAGCCGGGCCGGTTCTTCGCCGGGCCAACGCTGGCGCTGGATGTGGGCGGCAGCACCGCCTGGCTGGCGGGCCACGCCAACCCGGACGAACTGGCCAGCTTCCTGCATTTCTGCGGCTGTAAGGCGGTCGTCCTGGACGAAGCCGAGTGCCCGCCGCCCATCGGCTGGGTCCGGGTAAAGTCCCTTTTTGTCTTTGGCCTGGCACCCGGAAAGCAGCTGCCGGAACCCGCTGTGGAAGAAACGCTCTGGGCTTCCCTGCATTTTGACCCGGAGCCCCCGGCGGGCCCCGTTGCACAGATGCTGTTTCCGGACCGCCCCACGCGGCAGGATGACTTTTACTCTGAGCTCTGCTCAAAGCGCGCCCGCGGCAGGGCTGTGGTCTGGGCTCTGGAGCAGGGAGGGGAGCTTGCCTGCACCGTGGGCGCTTACGCCATTGGAACGGAGCAGGCTTACATGGCCTGCGGCGAGACTGCGGAGCCATTGCGGGGGCGCGGCATCGGCGGGCGGCTTATCGTCCGGCTGGCCAACACCCTCTCGGCGCAGGGCCTGCAGCCCCTTTTCCTCTGCTCCCCGGAACGAGTGCACTTTTATACCCGCCTCGGCTTTGAAAAGCTGGGAGAGTATGCCCGGTACGAAGCCACAGTCTGACACGGCGGGAGAAAGCTGCCGACGGGTCATCATAGCATAAACTTACAAAAAGATTAAGGAACCAAAATGTCAATGCTGAACCACTTTTTTGATTACAAACCCGAAGTCCTGGCGCTGGACGAAAAAGTCATGGAGCTCTGTCAGCCCTATTTCCGTCACATGGAGGAGATCCGGGACTACAACCAGCTGAAAATGCTCAAGGCCTTTGCCGATACCCAGATGTCCTCCACCGATATGCTGGGCACCACCGGCTATGGCCTGTGGGATACCGGCCGCGCCAAGCTCGAGCAGATCTTTGCCGAGGTGATGGGCGCGGAGGATGCCCTTGTGCGCAGTCAGTTCCAGAGCGGCACCCATACGCTGGCGGTGGCCCTGTTCGGCCTGCTGCGGGCAGGGGATACCCTGCTGGCTGCTACCGGCCGCCCCTACGATACGCTGGAGGGCGTGATCGGTCTGGACGGCAAGGGCAAGGGCACCGGCACCCTGATGGACTACGGTATCCGGTACGACGAAGCCCCCCTCAAAGCCGATTTCACCCCGGATTACGCGCTGATCGCTCAAAAGGCCCCGGGGGCAAAGGTCTGCCATATCCAGCGCAGCCGCGGCTACCTGCAGCGCAATGCCTTTGATCTGGATACCATTCAGAAGATCGCCGACACGGCCCGTGCCGCCAACCCCGAGATCATCATCTTTGTGGACAACTGCTATGGTGAGTTCACCCAGATGAAGGAGCCCTGCCAGGCAGGTGCGGACCTTGTGGTGGGCAGCCTCATCAAGAACCCCGGCGGCGGCATCGCCCCCACCGGTGGCTATATCGCTGGCCGGAAGGATCTGGTGGAGCTGTGTGCCTACCGCCTGAACGCCCCCGGGCTGGGCAAGGAGCTGGGCTGTACGCTGGAAACGCCCCGTGATATGTACCTTGGCTTCTACTATGCCCCCGGCGTGGTGTGTGAAGCCATCAAGACCGCCATCTATGCCCAGTGCCTGCTGGAACTGGTGGGCAAAAAGCCCATCCCGCGCTACTGCGAGGACCACAACGATATCGTGACCTGCTTCGATGCCGATACTGCCGATGCCCTCATCGGCTTCTGTCAGGGCATTCAGGCCGCCAGCCCCGTGGACAGCTATGCCGCACCGGAACCCTCTCCGGAACCGGGCTATACCGACGAGGTCGTCATGGCAAGCGGCAGCTTTACTCAGGGCAGCACCATCGAGCTCTCCTGCGACGGCCCCCTGCGTGAGCCTTACACCTGCTACCTGCAGGGCGGCCTGAACTTTGCCGCAAGCCGTGCCGGTGTCCTGCTGGCCGTGCAGAATGCTTATTTCAAGGATTGATCTTTTTAGAAAGAAAGCGTGAATCAAATGAATCGTGTTACTTCCATTGATGCCCGGATGCTGGAACGCTTTGAGCAGGGCTATGCTGCCCGCCCGGAGCTGAATGTAATGTCCAATGCAGTTTCCCGCACGGCTCTGCCGGACGCGGCCTTTGTGCCCGCCGCCGCTGCCAAGCTGCGGATGGACTTCTCTGTGCTGGTCAAGACCAATAACATCACCAACCAGAAGCAGAGCGGCCGCTGCTGGATGTTCTCCACCCTGAACGTCCTGCGCCAGCGGGTGATCGCCAAGTGTGATCTGGAGGATTTCTCCTTCTCTCCCACCTATCTGGCGTTCTACGATAAGCTGGAAAAGGCAAATCTCTTCCTTGAGAACATCCTCCACTTTGCGGATCAGGATCTGACCGACCGTGAGACCTACACCCTGCTGGGCAGCCCGCTGCCCGACGGCGGCCAGTGGGATATGGCCATCAGCCTGATCAAAAAGTACGGCGTGGTGCCCTCCTGGGTCATGCCGGAGACCGTCCACTCCACCGGCACGGCCAAGTATCTACCCATCCTGAACCGCAAGCTGCGGGAGGATGCGCTGGAACTGCGGGCCATGGCAAAAGAGGGAAAGGACACGGCCGCCCGCCGCGAGGAGATGCTGGCGGAGATCTACAACGCCCTGTGCATCCTCTACGGCCAGCCTCCCAGGAGCTTTGACTTTGAGTATACCGACAAGGATGAGCACTACCACTGCGAACGGAACCTGACCCCGCACACCTTCCTTGAGAAATATGTGGGCAATGATCTGGATGATTACGTCGTCATCATCTCCTCGCCCATCCATGCGCTGAACCGCACTTACTGCCAGCCCTTTATGGGTGACGTGGTGGAGGAGAATATGTTCTGGCTGAACCTCTCGCAGGAGGAGCTGGAGGATCTGACCATCCGCCAGCTGCAGGCAGGGGAGGGGGTCATGTTCAGTTGCGACTGCCACCCCGACGGCGACCGCGCCAACGGCTATTGGGACCCCGACTGCTTCCAGTACGGCGAGGTGCTGGGCGGCCTGACCTTTGGCATGACCAAGGCCGAGCGGCTGCTCACCCGTGAAAGTACCATGAACCATTGCATGATGTTCTGCGGTGTCAATCTGGACGAGAATGGCAAGGCTGACCGCTGGAAGATCGAGAACAGCTGGGGCGATGCCTCCGGCCAGAAGGGCTACTACATCGGCAGCGAGAAGTGGTTCAAGGCCAATGTCTACCAGATCACCGTCCGCAAGAGCCTGCTGAGCGATGCCCAGCGCGCCCTGCTGGATCAGGAGCCCCTGCCCATGAAGCTGTGGGACCCGCTGGCTTGAATTTAAATAAGATGCTATAAAGAAATCCCCCCGCCTATGGCGGAGGGGATTTCTCTGTTAAGCGGATAATAGGGGAAGCTTCAACGTGAAGCAGCTGCCTTTGCCCACTTCGCTTTCCAATAGGATTTCTCCGTGGTGCAAGTGGGCAAGCTCCTGCGCAATGGTCAGTCCCAGACCTGTGGAGTCGTGCTTGGAAGAGGTGGTGGTGTGGAAATACCGGTCAAATACGGCGGCCTGATCCTCCGGCGCAATGCCGCAGCCCGTGTCCCGGACGCTCACCAGAGCAGCACCGGCCTCCACCCGGCTGCTGACGGTGATGCTCCCTCCTGCAGGGGTGTAGTGAATGGCATTTGTCAACAGGTTCTGCAGGATCTGCTGCAGCCGGATCTGGTCGCCCCACACCGGCAGCTCCGAAGCCGGGGGAGCCTGAAGCACCACGCCCTTCTTCTCAGCCTCCTCCCGGCAGCTGTCACAGACCGCAGCGATGACCTCCCCCAGAGATACCCGGTCCTCGTTGAGCATCACCTGTTTCTGCTCCAGCTTTGCAGCCAGAAACAGATCCTCCGTCAGGCGGCGGAGAAAGGCCGTCCGCTGCTGTAAGGCGGGCAGCAGGGCCGGCAGGGCCTCCGGAGCAGCCTCCAGCGTGTCCAGGCCACTGCTGACCGCAAACAGGGGGCTTCGCAGGTCGTGGAAAATGTTCAGCATCATGCTTTTCCGGGCCTCGGTCTCTTCCGTCAGGGCCTTTGTCCGCTGAATGACCCGGGCATCCAGCTCCTGGGCCAGCTGCTCCGCCCGATCAAATTGCAGGGCATACCGGCGGCAGACGTAGGCCATGCAGCCCAGAGTAAAGGGAGCATCGTAGATCCGAGCACACCGGAACAGGTAGAAAAACACGCTCTCCTGAAAAAACGGCACATGCATGCCCGGCAGGACCACCCATACCCGGAAGCCAATGGTGATGGCACAGGGAAACAGCATCAGCAGGGCAGCGTCGGAGCCCCGGGCATACATTGCCATCAGTATGCCCAGACAGTAGCCCATGCCCAAAAGCAGCCCCACCGCCCGTACACGGCTGGGGGGAATCAGCGTCAGAACAAGATACCCCAGCGTCAGAAGCAGGGAACGGAGCCGCTGCCCGTGAGACACCGGCACAGCCCCTGTCAGGGCGGCACACAGCAGAATACCTGCCAGAACCGTGACGGTAAAGAATCCCCGGCGGAAAAAGACGCTCCAGCCGGAACTTCCCACCGGAGCCAGAATGATTACCAGAGCCCAGAGGGTCAGCACCGTCAGATACAGCAGAAAATACCCCAGTTCCTTCTGAGGCTTGTATCGGTACAGGGCCAGCACCACCGCCCCCAGAGTGCAGAATACCGCAATGGCCATCCACTGCAGCACCGTGCGGAAGGTCAGGGCAGCCACTCCTTTTTCCGGGAACAGGGCAGCCCATGCCATCAATTGGGCTTCGGGGTCCATGCCGGGGACTCCAAAATCCGCCAGCGCCGGCAGTCGCTGGTTGAACCAGATCCCTGCCAACCCAATGGTCAGTGCCAGTGCCCCGGCGGCAGCCGGAAGCAGAAATCGTTTTTTTATCATAAAAAGACCCCCTGCAAAACTTTGGAGAACCGGTTGAGAACAGCCCGGAAATACGGTATACTAGATAAAGATATTATAGCAAATTCACGCCGAAAAGGGGAGGGCAAACCGCATGATCCGCATTCTTCTGGTGGAAGATGATCCGGTGATCCGGGACACTACCAGCTATTTCTTGAAATGTCAGCAGAATTTTGAGGTGGTCTGCGCTGACACCGGCGGCGAAGCGCTGAGCCACGCCCGGGAAAAGTTCGATGTGATCCTGATGGATATCCTTCTGCCGGACACCAACGGCATGGAACTGTGCCAGCGCCTGCGCAGCTGGCACCACTGCCCCATCATTTTTACTTCCTGTCTGGACGATACAGACACAGTGGTACGGGCGCTGGAATTGGGCGGCGATGATTTCCTGACCAAGCCCTACAACCACAAAGTTCTGCTGGCTCGCATCATGGCAAACATCCGCCGTGTCCAGATGGATGCCGCAGAGCCCAGCGTCAGCGGCTACCACTGTGCGGCCTTTACGCTGGATTCCAACAGCCATTGCGTGGAAAAGGACGGCCGGAGCATCCATCTGGCCGATATGGAGTACCGCATCCTGACCCTCTTCATCCGGTATCCCAACACCTTCTTTACCGCAAACGAGCTTTACCGGAAGATCTGGGGGAAGGAAAGCCTGGGGGATGTCCGCACTGTGCAGGTGCATATCCATAACCTCCGCAGTAAGATCGAGCCCGACCCCGCCAAGCCTATCTACCTCAAAAATGTCTGGGGCAAAGGCTATATTTTCCGCCCGGAAGGGGAGACGGAAGCCTGAAATGGTTTTGCTGTCTTAAATATCGTTAATCCTCAAAGCACCCACTTCTTAAGGAAACTTAAGCAGTGGGTGCTTTTTTTGCTCTGATTTGACCGTTATTTATCAAACAAAGTGGGAAACGGGAATTTCCCAGCGAAGAAACGGCAAAGATGCTTAAGAATTCTTAAAAGACAACAGGCAGACTTTGTGTTAATTTATTATCGAACGAAGTCTGTGCCGTATTGTGGCGGTGCGTTTCGGATAAGAAGGAAAATCGAAGAATAAGAACAGAAAAAGAGAAGAAAGGATCATCCAAGCATGAACAAGATCTCGCGTAAAGGCTTTCTGAAGATCGCTGCTGCCGCTGCCATGTCCGGTGTCACCGCCGGTGCACTGGCTGCCTGCAACGCTGCAAGCTCCTCCACCGCCGCTTCCGCCGGTGCAGCAGGCAGCTACACCCCCGGTACCTACACCGGCACTGCTGAGGGCATTTCCTCTACCGTCAAGGTCACCATGACCTTCTCTGACAGTGCTGTGACCGACGTTGTGGTCGATACCTCCGGCGAGACCGCTTCCTACGGCGCTGCTGCTGCCGAGGAGTTGAAGAACCAGCTGCTGAACGCCGGCTCTGACGAGATCGACGGCGTGTCCGGCTCCACCATCACCTCCGATGCCGTGAAGAAGGCCGCCAAGAGCTGCTTTGCACAGGCAAAGGGAGAGGCAACTGTAACTTCCGTTCAGCTGCCCACCGGCGACGAGACCGATTGGCTGGGCAAGGAGCCTGACATTGACGAGGCTGCCATCACCGAGACCGTGGACACCGATATCCTCATCGTGGGTGCCGGCAACGGCGGTATGTTCGCTGCTGCTTATGCCGCTGCCAAGGGCCTGAACTTCCGTGTCATCGAGCAGAACGGCAATGTGCAGGATACCCGTCACTGGGTGGGTGCCGTGGACGGCTTTGGCGCTCAGGAACAGGGCATCAAGATGGATCGTGCCAAGCTGCTGAGCGAGGTCTCCCGTTACGCCTCCGGCAAGTGTGATCAGCGCGTGGTCAAGACCTGGATCAACGAGTCTGCCGAGATGATCGAATTTGTCCGCTCCATCATGGAGGACAAGTACGGCGTGAAGATGATCTACACCTACGGTGACGAGGCCAAATGGCCTGCAGAAAACGCCGAGCACAACACCGATTATATGTACCCCGAGATCGAGTATACCTATGATCGCTCCAGTGGTGCCGCCCGGAACGAGCTGCTGCTTCAGTACATTCAGGAGCTGGGCTACGATGTGGACTTCAAGACCAGTCTGGCCAAGCTGGAAAAGAACAGCGATGGCCGCATTACCGGCATCATCGCCCAGAGCACCGAGGATGACCACTTCATCCGCTACAACGCCAACAAGGGCGTTCTGCTGGCCTGCGGCGGCTTCCCCGGCAACCCCTACATGATGGAGCAGCTGGACCCGCTGGGTACCTCCGTCACCACCGCCTGCTCTTACTCTCCGGCCGATAAGGGCTACGGCATCCGTGCCGCTGTCTGGGCCGGTGCAAACCTCGACAAGGAAGCTGCTCCCATGCTGTTCGATCGCGGCATCGTGGCTCCCGGCGTGGACGGCGGTTATGTGGCAAGCGACTCCGCTTTCGGCGGCAAGGCCTTCCCCGGCCCCATCCGCCAGTACAACCCCGGCACCCAGCCTTTCCTGAAGGTCAACCGCAACGGTGAGCGTTTCGCCAACGAGAGCAGCCCCTACAACGATATTGTTTACGCTGCTGCCCATCAGCCGGGCCGTGTCTACGCACAGATCTGCGACGCAAACATTCTGGAGGACGCAAAGCGCTTCCACACCATCGGCTGCTCTGCCCAGACCCGCAATGCCGGCGCAGAGTATATCCAGAAGCAGATGGACAATGCAGAGAAGGAGGGCGTCTTCTTCAAGGCCGACACCATCGAAGAACTGGCCGGTCTGCTGGGCGTGCCTGCAGACGAGCTGCAGAAGACCATCGACCGCTACAACGAGCTGTGCGATCAGGGGACCGATGCGGACTTCGGCAAGAAGAGCGCCTACATGCACAAGATCGAGAAGGCTCCCTTCTGGGGCGTGCGCAAGCACATCCGCGTGTCCTCCATCGACAGCGGCGTGAACACCAACGCCAACGGTCAGGCTCTGGACGCTGACGGCAAGGTCATCGAGGGCCTGTACTGCGTGGGCAACGTGGGCGGCGTGTTCTACGGCGGCGCGGACTATCCGTTCCACCAGACCGGCCTGTCCCTGGGCCGCTGCTACACCTTCGGCATGCTGGCCGCAAAGCACGCCATGGGCAAGTAAGCCGCAGAAAATAACACCATAAAAGAAGAAGGCCGCCGGGCAGGAGAAGGTTTCCTGCCCGGCGGCTTTTTGCTTGTGATCAAAAAGGTTACGGTTTCTGCCGTGCGGCGATCTGGCTGGCCGTGGGGGGCGTGTCGCCCTGCGCGGCGTTTTCCAGCGCACCGATGCGGCGGTCCAGATCGCGGATGCGCTGGGCCACCACATCCGGCAGATCCTGCTGGTCCAGGTCGTCGGCGGGGTTCACGGCCTTGTTGTTGATGCGCACCACCTCGGCGGGCACGCCCACGGCCGTGCAGTTGGCGGGCAGGTTGCACAGCACCACGCTGCCCGCGCCGATGCGGGCGTTGTCG
>OKUR01000790.1_pt1 | contig 13074 bp, 10 predicted proteins | sample 1606671 | NCBI WGS metagenome assembly OKUR01 (sample SAMEA3882519, study PRJEB24775) | human gut metagenome | biome: human-associated habitat; feature: intestine environment; material: feces | place: Netherlands | collected 2009/2010 | reverse complement strand
TGTCGTACCAGTCGTAGAAGGCGTCCTGGATGGCCTCCGGCGTGCGGGAAGAGAGGTGTGCGCTCTCGGCCCACTGCAGCAGCGAGGCAGCCGCGATTACCGACTTGAGCGAGCAGCCGGAAACGCCGGGGCCCCAGCCCAGGCAGGGCGCAAAGGCGTCGGTGGTGCCGGTGATGGAGAACACCGAGTTCTCGTCAAAGTTGCCGGGGTTCAGGCTGCCGGTGTTGGCCTGGGTGGTGGAGTCCGGCAGGGCGCTGTCGGACGTGGATGCCGATGCAGACGCGCTGTCCGATGCAGCGGACGCAGCGCTGGAAGGCTGCTCGCTGGAGGAAGATGTGCCGGAACATGCCGTGAACAGGCTGCACAGCAGCACTGCGCACAGTGCCAGAGCCAAAGGACGGATATATTTCAATTTCATAAGTCGATCCTCCGTTGGTCTTGCCCCGGCGGTGGGCCGGAGCTGCAGGAATGATACACCCTAAGTATACGTTGTGGGCCCGGCGTTGTCAATCGTTCCGCGCAGGACGAATTTCAAGCAGACCTGTGCAGGATATACAAAAATGCGGCTTGAATTTCGGACAGTTCAACGCATTGACGTTTTCTGTGCTGGCTCGTATAATCAAAGCAGACAATTGAATTTATCAGTGCGTGTAACTGTTCGATCAGGCATGAGCATCAGAGGGAATGAGGCAACGGCATCCCTTTGGTTCTTGTGCCCTTTTTCTTTTTCACAAAAGCTGCGGCATGGAAGCGGAGGAGTGCGGCGATGCAGGCTGTAAAGGTATTCAATAACAATGCGGTGTCGGTGATCATGCCGGACGGCAGGGAAGCCATTCTCGTGGGCAACGGGCTTGGGTTTGGCCGCCGCCCGGGGGACGTGATCGACAAAAGCCGCGTTTCCAAGGTGTACTATGTGCAGAACGAGCTGCAGACCAAGTTCCTCAAGATGCTGGATAACGTTACCCCGCAGGTGATGCAGGCCGCCGAGCGCATCTCGCTGGCGGCAGAGGAGCAGGGCATCCTGCTCAGCAGCAAAAGCACCATCTCGCTGGTGGACCACATTAGTTTTGCGCTGGAACGTGTGGAAAAGGGCACCTTTCTGCCCAACCTCATGCTCTCGGAGACCCGAATGCTGTACCCGAAGGAGTACGCGGTGGGGCAAAGGGCACTGGAACTTGTCCGGCAGTTCTGCGGCGTACAGCTGCCGGAGGACGAAGCGGGCTACATTGCCCTGCATCTGGTAGCCGGTGCGGCGGACGGTGCGCTGGCTTATGATACCGTAAAATTCGTCATGGCGGTCAAGGAGATCATCTGCGATACCTATCACTGCACCTTTGAGGAAGAAAGCCTTGAGACCACCCGCCTGACCGTGCACCTCAAGTTTCTGGCGGCGCGCATCCTGCGGCACACCCCGTGGCAGGACGCCGGGCTGGAATCCATGTATACGGTGCTTTTGCAGCGCGACAGCCGCAACGAGGTGTGCTTACAGCGCATCAATGCCTATCTGCGTCAGGAATTTGATTACGAGCTGGATCATCAGGAGCAGGTCTATCTGCTCATCCACCTGACCAAGATCGTTGGCTAAAATGTTTCAACAGGGCGTCCGGAAGCCCTGCGGAATAGAAATCATCCCCCAAAACAGTCAAGTCAAAAAGTGAGGAGTATTACACGATGAAAGAAAAAGTCATGAATGGCTTGGAAAAGTTCTCCAAAGCCATGCTCTCACCGCTGTCGTATATCTCGGCAGCAGGCCTGATCCTTGTGCTGGGCGCATTGCTTACCAGCACAAGCCTTAGTGCGATGATCCCCGTTCTGCAGTGGACCCCCATCAAGCTGCTGGGACAGCTGATCTACAACTGCATCATGGTCATCATCAACAACCTCAGCCTGATGTTCTGCGTGGGCATCGCAGCGGCGCTTGCCAAAAAGAACAAGCAGCAGGCTGCCATCATCGGCCTGATGAGCTATTTTATGTACCTGACCGCCGGCAATGTCACCCTGACCCAGCTGGGTATGCTGGCAGAGGCTGACCCGATGGTGGGTCTGTACGGCACCGGTCAGTCCACCGTGTTCGGCATCCAGACGGTGGATATGGGCGTGTTTGGCGGCATCCTGCTGGGTCTGGTCTGCGGCTGGGTGTACAACCGCACCTGTGAAAAGCAGTTCAAGGGCATCATCACCCAGATCTACTCCGGCAACCGCTGGTCCTTTACCTGCATGGTGGTCTTTTCCATCCTGTTCGGCTTTGGTTCCTGCTTCTTCTGGCCGCCGGTGCAGAACGTCATCAGCGCACTGACCGATCTGATCGCCACCTCCGGCAACTTCGGCCTGTTCCTGTACGGCTTTTTGGAGCGTTTCCTCATCCCCACCGGCCTGCACCACCTCATCTACACCCCCTTCCAGTTCTCTGCACTGGGCAACAGCCTGACCGTGGGCGATGCCACCTACACCGGCTCCTACATCGTCATGATGATGGAGTACAGCATGGGTCTGCCCTTCTCGGACGGCATCGTGTGGATGTACACCGGCTTCACCAAGACCTTCGGCTACTTTGGCATCGTGGCGGCCTTCATCTTCTGCGCCCGCAAGGAGAACCGCAAAAAGACCGCTGCCGTTCTGGTGCCGCTGGCCTTTACCGCTTCTCTGGCTTCCATCACCGAGCCGCTGGACTTCATGTTCTGCTTCACTGCTCCCATCCTGTGGGTGGCACACGCCTGCATTTCCGGCTTGTTCATCGTGCTGCTGCACATCTTCCATGTCACCGGCTTTACCACCAACCTCCTTGGCTCGGTGCTGATGAACCTTTCTGCCGGTGCAGATAAGACCAACTATCCCATCCTGTACCTGCTGGCGCTGTGCCAGATCGCAGTGTACTTTGTGGTGTTCACCCTGCTGATCAAGGCCTTTAACCTGCACACCCCCGGCCGGGAAGAGGTGAGCACCGAGACCGCTAAGAGCGCAGCACCCGCCAAGAAGGCAAGCGTGAAGAACGCTGCCGAGGTGCAGTGTGTCATTGATGGTCTGGGCGGCAAGGAGAACATCCTGTCGGTGGACAACTGCTTCACCCGCCTGCGGGTAAACATCAAGGACCCCGCAAAGCTCAACGAGGAAAGCATCAACCAGCTGCCGAACAGCGGCATCGTGAAAAAGGGTACCGATATCCAGATCGTTTACGGTCTGCAGGTAGCCGATATCAAGCGTGCCGTGGAGGCACAGCTGGAAAACCAGTAAATCGTTTTACCGTGCCCCGGCGGATTGCGCCGGGCTAACCTGAAAAATACAAAAAAGGAGCGTTTATACTATGGTCATTACCATTGCTGGCGGCGGTAGCACGTTTACCGCCGGTATCGTCAAATCCATCGCCCTGCGCCGGGAAGAACTGGAGGTAGACGAGATCCGTCTGTTCGATATCAACAAGGAACGGCAGGACAAGGTTGCCGTTGTGGTGGACTGGGTCCTGCACAAGGAACTGAATACCGACATCAAGCTGGTGGTCACCACCGATGTGCAGCAGGCTTACACGGATGCCTCTTTTGTGTTTGCCCAGATGCGCGTGGGCGGCTACGCCATGCGGGAGCAGGACGAAAAGATCCCCCTGCGCCACGGCTGCGTGGGACAGGAGACCTGCGGCTGCGGCGGCATGGCCTACGGAATGCGCACCATCTTCCCCATGATCAAGCTGATCGACGACGTGGAAAAGTATGCCAAGAAGGACTACTGGATCCTGAACTACTCCAACCCCGCCGCCATCGTATCCGAAGCCTGCCGCAAGCTGCGCCCGAAGGCACGGATCATCAACATCTGCGATATGCCCATCGCCATCATTGACGTGGTGGCAGCTGCCATGGGCATCCAGAACAAGAAGGAGATCGTTTACGATTACTTTGGCCTGAACCACTTCGGCTGGTTCACCTCCATCCAGTACCACGGCGAGGATCTGATGCCCAAGCTGCGCGCCTACATCAAGGAGAACAAGATCCTTCTGCCGGAAAGCTACCTCAAGGGCATGGGCGCGCTGACTTCCTCCGCCAGCCAGAACCGCCACACCAAGGGCAGCTGGTACTATGTGTGGAAGGGCGAGTACGAGATCATGGAAAACTTCCCGGAGTACCTGCCCAATACCTACCTGAACTACTATCTGCAGGCCAAGGAGTTCGTGGAGCACTCGGACCCGAACCACACCCGCGCCAACGAGGTGGAGGAGACCCGCGAAAAGAACCTGTTCGACGGCATCGACCACTACCTCAAGACCGGCAAGGTGGACGCCAACACCTTCTATGCCGGCAGCCACGGCGACTGGATCGCAGATCTTTCCGCTGCGCTGAAGAACGACACCAAAGCACGCTTCCTCATCATCACCGAGAACCGCGGCGCGATCCCCAATATGCCCTATGACGCAATGGTGGAGCTGCCCGCCTACATCGGCAAAAACGGCCCGGAGGTCATTGCCCGGGACAACATCCCGCTGTTCCAGCAGGGCTTGATGATGCAGCAGCTCAACAGCGAAAAGCTGCTGGTAGAGGGCTGCGTGGAAGGCAGCTACGAGAAGGTGCTGCAGGCCTTCACCCTGAACAAAACTGTGCCCAGCATGAGCGTTGCCAAGGCCATTCTGGACGATATGATCGAAGCCAACAAGGGCTACTGGCCGGAGCTGCACTGAGCAGCCGGCTTTCCCGCCGCCGCAGGCATTGCCGCCTGCGGCGGCTTTTTTGTGTGCATTGACCTTTGCACAGCAAGGGCTTATAATGAGAAAAAACCAGTAAAAGCGAAAGGAAGCACACCCATGCAAAACAAAGCCCCTGTATCCACCAGCCGCCCGGTCACCGGGCGCTTTGCGCCCAGCCCCAGCGGACGGCTGCATCTGGGCAATCTGGCGTGCAGCCTGCTGGCGTGGCTCAGCGCAAAAAGTCAGGGCGGGCGCATCGTGCTGCGCATTGAGGATCTGGATGCCGAGCGCTGTCCCCGCGTCTACGCCGATCTGCTGGAGCAGGATCTTGCGTGGCTGGGGCTTACATGGGACGAGGGCGGCAGCACCGGCGGTGCACACGCGCCCTATTACCAGAGCGAATGCGGGGACATCTATACCGAAAGCTACCGCAAGCTGGAGCAGAGGGGGCTGGTGTACCCCTGCTTTTGCTCCCGCTCCCAGCTGCACGCCGCCAGCGCACCCCACACCTCGGATGGCAACGTCATCTACCCGGGCACCTGCCGGGGACTGACGCCGGAAGAGATCGCGGAAAAGCGCAAAAAGAAAGCCCCTGCCTACCGCCTGATGGTGCCGGACGAGGAGATCACCTTTACGGACGGCTGCATGGGTACCCACACGGAAAACCTGCTGCGGGACTGCGGCGATTTCTACCTGCGCCGGGCAGACGGCGTGTTCGCCTATCAGCTGGCCGTGGTGGTGGACGATGCCCGCATGGGCGTCACCGAAGTGGTGCGCGGGTCAGACCTGCTGTCCTCCACGGCACGGCAGCTGTACCTGTACCGCCTGCTGGGCCTGCAGGCACCGGGGTTTGCCCACTGCCCGCTGCTGCTGGCCCCGGATGGGCGGCGGCTGTCCAAGCGGGACGGCGACCAGAGTCTGGAAAACCTGCGGGAAAAGTATACCGCGCAGGAGATCGTGGGCAAGCTTGCCTACGCCTACGGCCTGCAGCCGGAGCCTGCGCCCCGCACGCCGGAAAGCCTGATCGGGGAGTTTTCCTGGGCAAAGGTGCCAAAGCAGGATGTCTGCCTGCCGGAAGGGCTGTTTTAAAGCAAAAAGAGAGCGCCGTCGTTGGACAGCGCTCTCTTTTTGCGTATCAGTTCCACCGCATCTGCGGCACTTCGCTGCGCTCCTCGGAGCGGGTGAACAGGGCATCCAGTGCCAGTGCCAGCAAGGCGCCCAGCGCCACATCGATGCAGCTATGCTGCTTGAGCAGCACGGTGGAGCACACGATGGAAATGCACAGCACGGCAGCGGCCGGACGCATCCAGCGGCGGCGCGGCTGCTCAAAAATGCGGCAGCGGTAGTACGCCAGCAGCAGCGTTACCGAGTTGAACACATGGATGGACGGGCACACGTTGGTGGGGGTATCGGTGCGGTACAGCGTCCGCACGGTGCGGGCAAAAAAGTCGTTGCCCGGCACGTAATAGGGCCGCAGGGCAAGGCCGGTGGGAAGGATGACATAGCAGGCCAGTGCGATGGTCATGCCGGCAAACAGCGGCAGGCACAGCCGCCAGAAGTCCTCCCGCGGGGCACGCCACAGCAGATAGAACAGTGTGAATGGGATCCACACGAACCATGCAAAATAGGGGATGACGGCATATTTGCAGAAGGGGATCAGGTCGTCCAGCCGGCAGTGCACCAGCACCAGATGGGGCATGGAGATCCGCGTCTCCAGAAAATTGAATGCGGAAAGATAAAACAACAGATAAAGCGCCATGAAACAGATGGGATGGCGCGAAAACCAACTGTGCTTCATTGAAAAAGCCTCCTTTTTGCAGAAGCAAAATCTCTTAGCATTGAGAAATTATACGCCGGGAATGTGACAAAAACAAGAAGGAAAGCGGACAAGGTTGCCAAAGAAGTTGCAATTTATTTGTGTGTTTTGCATAAAATTAGCAGAGCCGCTGCCACAGAGAAATACAGCAGTACGGCACGGAGGACAAAAGCCCTGCAAAGTGCAAAAAGACCTGATGTTTCCGACGGTGCTTTTGGTTGTGCGGCGTTAAAAAATATGCTAAAATAAAAATACCGCCTTTTCAGGCGGTAAAGGTGCTGTCTGCATTGCAGGTGGTCAGACTTTCCTCCGGCAGAAATGTCCGGGGAAGTTTGCTTATTTGTTCTTCTCCGGACGGTTTGAATGGCTTACACAGAAAACCTGAAGGAGGAGTTCCACTATGGAAGTTTTGAATATTGTTTTTTCAGCACTGAGCCTTCTGGCTACAGTCATCGTCGGCGTTATACAGGTAACGTGGATGATCTCACGGGATGTCTTTCGGGACAAACCGCGGGCAAAGCATTATTCTCACAGCAAAAAGTAACGACCGCCTCACAGTTCCCCAACTCGAGCGGTCGTTTACTTTAGTTGAATGATTGCCGGAGAAGGAAGCTGACCATTGCAGGACAGCACCTTTTCTGTTTTCATTATATCGTATCTGCGCCGGTTGTCAAGGGCTCGACCAATGCCTGTGCAGAGAGCTCAGATCACATTCTGTTCCAGCCACTTGCCGCGCACAAAGCGCACAAAGAAGCACAGGGAGCGGAACGCCCAGTCCAGATACATGCCCATCCAGATGGCCAGCAGGCCGCCGTGGAAGGCCAGCACACACAGGTAGCAGAAGCCCACCCGGAAGGCCCACATGGACACGATGCTCACGGTCATGGTAAAGCGGGCGTCGCCTGCCGCACGCAGGATGTTGGGCATGGTAAAGCTGGAGGGCCAGATGAACAGCGAAACGATGTTGAACCACACCATCACTTCCAGCGCCATGGCGTAGGCCTCGGGCGAGAGGTTGAACAGGCCCAATGCGAATTTGTTGGCAAACAGGAAGGCCGAAAGGTTCATGACCCATGCGCCGCAGTAGGCAAACAGCATCAGGCGGCGGGAGTAATACACGGCCTGATCCTTTTCGCCTGCGCCAAGGCACTGGCCCACCACGGTCAGCGCGGCCATGCCCACGGCGTTGGCCGGGATGTTCAGAAAGGTGGTGGTGGTGTTTGCCACGGCGTTGGCCGCAATGGCGGCGGTGCCAAGGGTGGAGGTCAGGCTGGAAACGGACAGCTTGCCGATCTGGAACATGCCGTTCTCGATGCCGGCCGGGATGCCCACCCGCAGGATCTGCCGGATGAGCCGTGCTTTGGGGGCCAGTGCACGCAGGCCGTCCACACGCAGCGGGCAGTCGGGCTTCTGCAGCAGGTACAGCACGGCAAAGCAGGCAATGGCGCGGGACACAAGGCTTGCCAGCGCTGCGCCCATGACGCCCATTTTGAAGCCGTAGATCAGCACGGCGTTGCCGCCGATGTTCACCACGTTCATCACCAGACTGGACAGCATGCTGATCTTGCTGTTGCCCTGCGCCCGGAACAGGGCCGCACCGGCATTGTACAGGCCGATGAAGGGGTAGCTCAGGGCCGAGAGCAGGAAGTAGGTCTCGGCATAGTGCATCACGTCCGCGTCGATGGAGCCAAAGATGCCCCGCAGGATGGCATGGCGGCCCACCACCACAACGGCGGCCACCAGCAGGCTGAAGCTGGACAGGATGAACAGGATCTGCGCGGCGGCGTTCCGGGCGTCACGGGGTTCCTGCCGGCCGATGTACTGGCTGGTGACCACCGCGCCGCCGGTGGCCAGTGCGCTCATGATCTGGATCATCAGGGTGTTGAAGCTGTCCACAAGGCTCACGCCGGAAACAGCGGCTTCCCCCACCGAGGAGACCATCAGCGTGTCGGCCAGACCGATGGTCACGCTGAGCGCCTGCTCTGCGATCAGCGGCAGCAGCAGGGCAATGAGCTGCTGCCGGGTGAACAGCGGCGGCTTATGGAACGCGGGCGTTTTGGTTGCTGTCATAGATTCCTCCGTAACGGTGACAAGATACACTTGGATACATGACCTATATCATACAGCAGAACGCGCAGAATTACAAGAGATGGATACAACAAATCGGAGAAGCTGTTTTTATAGGCATGGAACACCGCCTTGTCCGGGAGCCAAAAGCCGCACCGCAGCGCGTTTGTTCCGCTTTACCCGTGCAGGCAATTGTGCTAAAATAAATCTGAGGTGCACCGCGCTGTGCAGGAGCGGGGAGTGCACCATGGTAAATGAGATCAACATAGAAGGTAAACCAGGACCCAAAGGGGGAACAATATGCCCAAAACAGCCCATAAAGTCGTTGTCATCGGACATCGCAATCCGGACACCGACTCCATCTGCTCGGCCATTGCCTATGCAGAGCTGAAAAACAAGACCAGTGATCTGGTCTGCGAACCCCGCCGTGCAGGCAAAATGAATCAGGAGACCGAGTTCGTGCTCAAAAAATTCGGGGTCAGGCCCCCGCGCATGTGCACGGACGTCAACCCCAAGATCCGGGATGTGGACTACCGCGAAATGCCCGGCATCCCCGGCTCCACCAGCCTGCGCAAGGCGTGGGAGATCATGCGCGACCGCAAGATCGACACCCTGCCGGTGACGGCAGCGGACAACGAGCTGGAAGGTCTGATCACGGTGAAGGACATCGCCACCGCCAACATGGACCTGTTCGATACCGGCATCCTTGCCAAGAGCCGCACCAGCTACAAGAACATTCTGGAAACACTGGGGGCCACCATGGCGGTGGGCAGCGAGGACGCGGTGTGCACCACCGGGCACATCCGCATTGGCACCGCCACCCCGGAAATGCTGGAAAACAGCATGGAAAAGGGCGATATCGTCATCCTGACCAACCGCTACGAGAGCCAGCTGTGCGCCATTGAGAAGGAAGCCTCTCTGCTCATCCTGTGCAACAACGCCAAGGTGGGCCGCACCATCCAGCGCATTGCCGAGGAGACCGGCGTTGCCATCATGACCACCCCGGTGGATACCTATGCTGCCGGTAAGCTCATCAGCCAGTGCGCACCCATTTCCTACTATATGACCCGCAGCGACATCATGAAGTTCACCCTCGTCACGCCGGTGGCCGATGTTACCCGCGTGATGGCCAAGGTGCGCCACCGCTATTTCCCCATTCTGGACGAGGATGGCAAATACTGCGGCATGGTCAGCCGCCGCAACATCATCAATCTGCGCAAGCGCCGCATCATTCTGGTGGACCACAACGAGGCAACGCAGGCGGTGGAGGGCTTCGATCAGGCCGAGATCCTGGAGATCATCGACCACCACCGCATCGGCAGTCTGGAGACCAGCGGCCCGGTGTACTTCCGCAACCAGCCGGTGGGCTGCACCGCCACCATCGTCACCCAGATGTACGACGAGAGCGGGGTGGAGATCCCCCAAAAGACCGCCGGTCTGCTGCTGGCGGCTATCCTGTCGGACACGCTGGTGTTCCGCAGCCCCACCTGCACCCCCATGGATGTGGGTGCCGCCAACCGTCTGGCAAAGATCGCCGGGGTGGACATCAACGAGTTTGCCAATGAGATGTTTGAGGCAGGCGAAAAGCTGGACGGCAAGACCGCCGAGGAGGTGTTCCTGCAGGACTTCAAGGTGTTCATGTGCGGCGATATCCGCTTTGGCGTGGCACAGGGCAGCTACATGACCCGCAAGAACCTGCAGGCGGCCCAGAAACTGCTCCAGCCCTACCTCGAAGAGGCCCGCAACAAGCAGAATGTGGAAGACCTCTACATGCTGCTGACCGACGTGCCCAAGGAGGAGAGCGTGGTCATCTGCGCGGGCCGCCATGCCGACGAGATGCTCCGCAGCGGCTTTGAGATCGAGCCCGCCGCCGACGACAGCTGGACCCTGCCCGGCGTGGTCAGCCGCAAAAAGCAGTTCATCCCCGCCTTGATGACGGCATATCAGGAGCTGTAAAACCTCTCGGTCCATGCTTCGCATTGCCAGCTCCCGATGAGGGGAGCCCTTGGCAGGCCGGGCAGGCTTGCGCGTATTGGAAAACTGCCGGGCCCTGCGGTGAGACGCGGCAACAGCAGGAGGTTGACAATGTTTGAATTTTTGAAAGACAAAAAAGGGGAGCCGCCCGCTCTGCCCGAGGGCACGGTGCGGCGGCGCTATTCCATCGAGGGCCAGGTGCAGGGCGTGGGCTTCCGTTACCGGGCCCGGTATGCGGCCCAGAGCCTGGAGCTGACCGGCTGGGTGGAAAACGAGGACGACGGCTCCGTCACGCTGGAAGTCCAGGGCGACCCCGTCAAATTCCGGAAACTGTTTGCCCTCATCCAGCGCAGCGATTATATCCAGATCACCGCCATCCGCCAGAAAGACATTGCCCCCGACCCCTGGGAGCGCGGCTTCTCGGTGCGCGGCTATTAAACACAAAACTTAAAGCCCCCGGAACACCGCGTTCCGGGGGCTTTTCAGTTTAGCCTGCAAAGTTTTTGTGGAGGGAGAGCCGCCCGGAGGGGAGCGTTCCGGGAAAGCTGAGGAGCAGCCAGAGTGCCGTTGGCCGCCAGACCGGATGCCTGCGACGCAGGTCCAGCGGACAGAGAAGCGGTTCCTGGCTGGCGGGAAAATAGGGCCGGTGCACAGAGAGCTTCTTTCTTCTGGTTTCTGAACATAGCATAGCATACAATCGTGGTAGAATTGTGTAATTTGCGGAAATTCTTGGGGCGATTTTTCCCAAAAAAGAATGTCAAAATGCAGCAATTTTATTGACACTTTGCGCGGTGTGTGCTAAAATCAACTTAATTTTGAGGGGTTTGCCCGCGCGTACTCGTTTACGCACCGGCACAGGCCCCGGAAGATTGCCAGAGCCGCGGCGCATTGCAAAGCACCGCTCTGGAAATAGGGGAGCGCCTCGCGGGCCAGCAGAGCAGCAACAGCTGTTCGGTTGGCCCGTGCTTTTTTATTTCGAAGGCCTACGCCAAGGCTTATGGTGTAAAGGCGAAAGAAGCACAGCTGGTCAAGGGTGTCGGCGTCTCCGCCAAAAAGCTGGAGGATGGCACCTACTGCTTTGTGCTTACCCTTGATATGCTCTTCTGACCCTTTTACAGAATGGAACCGCACTCCGCCCCGAGGAGCACCCCGCTCCCCGGGGCTTTTTGTCGTTATGGCAAAAGCGTGGCAAATGTGGTACAATAAAAACTGGATTTTATCGAAAGAAAGGAAGCTTCTGATGCAGCTGTTTGAACTGGTCAGCCCCAAGCTTTTCCGCCCGCTGGCGGGGCCCAACCGGGCTTATTATGCGGAGCTGCTGCTTTTGCTGTGGGAGGAGTGCCGCCACACGGCGGATTACAGCCTCTCCCGGGCGGAAGCCGTCTCCCGGGCGGAGGATTACTTTGCCGCCGTGGCAAAGCCGCTGGCGCTGGATGCCGATGGGGCGGGGGATGAGGACGAGCAGCCCACCCGGGACCCGCATCTGCTGGCGCTGGGCTTTCTGCTGCGGCTGCGGCGCACCGGCTGGCTGGCCGAACAGCCCGGCAGCTACGAAGAAGAGCCTGCGCTGGCCTTTGTGCCGGAGGTGACGCCGCTTCTCGAAGCGCTGGAAGAGATCCTGAACCCCCGGGTCGTCACCTACACCGGCAAGCTCTACAAGGCGTGGCAGCTTTTGCAGAACGTGGGCGAAGAGAAGAGCCCCTACGAGAACGTCCTGCGGGAGGTAGCCGGCGACCTTGAGGCGCTGAACAAGTCCCTCCGCGCCCTCAACGCCTCCATCGGCCACTACATCGACCGCCTCACCCGCAACCGCACCCCGCAGGAAGTCTTGGAGCTTTTCGACCAGTACGAAGAAAAGGTGGTGGCGGCCGCCTACCATCGCTTCAAGACCAGCGACAACCTGTTCAATTACCGCGCCTATCTGGAGGAAGGGCTGGACGCCTGCGAGGAAACGTATCTGCCCCAATTGGCACTGGATTACGCCCGTGTGGAGCGCTGCGCCCCCGGCGAGGCCGCGCCCCGGGTGCGGGCCCTCATCCAGAAGCAGCGGGACGCGCTGGAAGAGATGAGCGGCCTCATCCGCCAGATCGACGACAGCCACATCCGCTACCGCAAGCGGGCGGTGCAGCGGGCGCAGTTCCTGCTGCTGAGCGACCGCTCGGCCCAGGGCAGCGTCACGGCGCTGCTCCGCCGCTATGCCGAGGAGATCAAGACGCCGGATCAGCTCTTTGAGCCCGACGACGGCCCGGTGGCAAAGCGGCTCCACCTCTACCCGGTGCAGGTGTTTGGCGCAAAGCCCCTCTACCCGCCGGCGGCTCCCCGCGGCGAGGCGCCGCTGGCCCCGGTGCGGCAGGCCGCGCTGGACCCGGAACAGCTCAAAAAGGAGCAGAAGCTCCTGCTGGATTACGCTCGGATGGCCGTGACCGAAGAAAACGTGGAGCTGCTGGCCCGGCAGGCGCTGGCCGCCCGGCCGCGGGTCACGGCGTCCACGCTGGCCGCCGAGTACCCGGAGGATTTTGCCCGGGTCATCGGCCTGCACACCTATTCCCAA
>OKUR01000774.1_pt1 | contig 13318 bp, 8 predicted proteins | sample 1606671 | NCBI WGS metagenome assembly OKUR01 (sample SAMEA3882519, study PRJEB24775) | human gut metagenome | biome: human-associated habitat; feature: intestine environment; material: feces | place: Netherlands | collected 2009/2010 | reverse complement strand
TACAGCATCTATGTGAGCTGACAACTTCATATCTCAACGCGCGGGCGGTATGTGAAAAGCATACCGCCTTTTTTATATCCAAAAAATTCAGGAGGAACGCACTATGAAAAAACGATTGATCTCCATGCTGCTGTTGGTGGTCATGGTGTTGGGAATGCTCCCGGCCACGGCCCTTGCCGCCAGCAGCGAGGAGGAAGCCCTGGGCGAGGTCAATATCTACAACGGAGAACAGAAGCTCTCCTACCTCTCCATCAACGGGCGAATCCGTGAGCTGATCTATACCTATTTCAACCATGTGGATGCCAACGGCAGGACGAAGGAGATCCCCGCGTACTGCGTCAATCCGAATACAACGGGTGTGCCGCAGACGGTAGGCCCCGGCGAGAGCATCAAATACATCGCCAAGGAAAAGGGCAACGATCCGAAGGTCATGGGCATCATCGCTAATGGCTATCCCACCCGCGGCTTATCGGAACTGAAGCTGGAGAACAAGTACCACGCCTACTATGCGACCAAGATGGCGCTGTGGTGCTACCTGCTCCCCAACTGGAATATCAACAACCTGAAGGTCAATCCCAACCTGACCGGTGCGGAGCTTCAGCGGGCGCAGGCTATTCTCGCCGCCGCCAAGGACATCTATGTGCGTGGCACGGCGTGGAACAAGATATACTCGCCCCGTGTTACCGCTGCCCCCGACCGCGACACCGCCTATGCCGTCACGGTGGACGGACAGCAGTACAAGCAGCAGGTATTCACCGTCCATTCCGACACATGGGTATGTAATTACGCCATCCGCGTGGCCTTTTCTGATCCCGCCTCCGTCCCCGCAGGAGCGCGTATTGTGGACATGAACAACAAGGATATTACCACCATCACCACCTCCGGCACTGGGGATGGCTACGGCGGCAAATTCAAGGTGCTGTACCCTGCCGCTGCGGTGGCGGGCAAGACCGGCAGTGTCCAGCTTTCTTTTACCACCGATGTTTATAAGTATGCTGTGTTTTACGCTGTGTGCGCGGAGAAAAACAAGTACGGCCAGCTCCAGAACTATATGTGCGACACCGATCCTACCGTCACCATGCGCCTGTCCACCTACAGCAATTACAGCGATGGCGGTGAAGTGGAACCGCCCGACACCGGTCTGAAGATCATCAAGCTGGAAAAAGGTACGGATACCCCGCTCAGCGGTGCCATTTTTGAGGTGGTCGATCCTGATGGAGCCACTGTCGGCACCTTCGCCACCGGCTCGGACGGCACCGTGACCATCCCTCTGACACTGGCGGGCAACTACACCGTGTATGAGCGTGTGGCACCCCTGGACCATCTGCTCAGTGATACGCCCGCACAGAATATCAAGGTTGAGTATGGCAAGGTGGCGGAGCTGACCTGCTGGAACGAGCCTTACGGAACGCTTCGCATCGAGAAGCTGTCCGACACCGGAGCGCACCTGCCCGGTGCCATGGTGCAGATCAAGCACATCGAGAGCGGCGTGACCTACACCGCCGAAACCAATTTTGCGGGCTATGCCATCTTTGACAACATCAAGCCCGGTGCTTACGAGATCAAGGAGATCACCGCGCCCTCCGGCTGGCTGAGGGACGACGCCACCTATACGGCTTCCGTGGCCACCGGCGAAACGACGATCTTTTCTCTCGTGAACAAGGAACTGCCCGGTCTGCGGATCATCAAGTATGACCGCAAGAACATGGCGGCGATGGCCAATGTCACCTTTGAAATTTTCCGAGACAGTGTTTCTCTCGGTAAATTCCGCACGGACGAGTTTGGCGAAATCCTCTTGACCGATGCTGCCCCCGGCACCTACCGCGCCGTGGAGGTGGATACCGGCAGCGACGGCCACATCCTCGACACCACGCCGCAGGAGGTGGAGCTGTCTGCCGGAGACGGCATCAAGGAGCTGCTGTTTTTCAATGATGTGAAGCCCGGTATGCGGCTTATCAAAGTGGACAGCACCGACCCCAGCAAGGTCATTCCCAATGCAGTTTTTGAAATTAAGTCCGTCAAGGGCGACTACGGCCCGCAGGAATTTGTAACCGACCAGAACGGCGAGATCGACCTCTCCAAGCTCCCCGCCGGCGCGTATGTGGTGACGGAAAAAGCCTGTGAGGGCTATATCATCGACCAGGCCCAGCGTATCATCCAGCTTGACGCCAACGAGGACGCACAGTTTGTTTTCACCAACACCATCAAGCCCTCGTTGCAGATCATTAAGACCAGCTCGGACGGGAGCCGCCTGAAAAATGTCCATTTCCGCATCGCCAAGATCGAGGATGGGACGCATTATCTCGACCGCACCACCAATGAACAGGGTGAAATTTTGATTGCCGATTTGGAGCCCGGCGTGTACTCCGTGCGGGAAACCGCCACGGATTCCTCTCACATTCTCGACCTGCGGGAGTATCACATGGAGCTGTTCGCAGGCCGAACCAGCACCCTGACCATCGAAAACCAGAAGCGCCCCAACCTCATCGTGTATAAGCACGACGCCGACACCGGCGAGCCCATCGCAGATACCGTGTTTGAAGTCCGCGCCGCAGACGGTCACAGCGTCGATCAGATCAAAACGGACAGTGAGGGCAAGGCGGAGCTGAAAAATTTACTCCCCGGCATGTACGAAATCTCGGAAAAATCCGTGCCGTCGCCGTATCTGCTGGACGCGCCCTCTCAGCTTGCCACCCTCTATCCGAACCGCGACCACACCGTTTATTTTGAAAACCATCAGAAGCCCACGCTGACCGTCAAAAAGGTGGACAGTGTGACCGGCGATCCCTTGCAGGGTGCAAAGTTCCATGTTACCTACGCCAGCAACAACACCGGCAGCGGTGAGATCAACGACCTCGGCACCTACTACACCGACGAGCATGGTCAGTTCCAGCTCACCGGTCTGCGGGACGGCTGGTACAAGGTGACGGAGCAGGAGCCGCCCACGGGGTACGCCATCAAGGAGGCCACGCAGGAGGTCTACATCAAGTCCGGCACCGGTAAGGTGCTGACCTTTGAAAACACTCCGCTCTCTGCCCTCGTCGTGTGGAAGTATGATAGCGTCACCGGCGAAGCAGTCAGCAACGCCGTATTCCAAGTGAAATATCTGACCGGCACCTCCGGCACTGGCGGCACAGTCATCGGCACCTACAAGACTTCCGCCAATGGCAGCTTCACCGTGACGGGGCTGAAAGAAGGCACTTATATCGTCGAAGAGCTTGCCAGTGACAGCGGCCATGTGATCGACACTGCGCCGCAGACAGCGTACATCAGCGGCAAGCAGCAGGATGTGGTGCAGCTCTATTTTGGAAATTCTCCCAAGGGGAACCTGCTGGTGAAGAAGATCGACAGCGTGACCCACAAGCCCCTTTCCGATGTTGAGTTTATGGTGACGACTGCGGACGGCAGCGTGGTGGGCGACGCCAACGGCAAATATGTGACAGACAGCGCAGGCAGCTTTACCGTCAGCGGCATCAATCCCGGCACGACGCTGGTGGTGAAGGAAACCCGCGCAAGGGGCGGCTATCTTTTGGACGACGCCCCGCAGACCGCGACCGTCAAGGCGGGTCAAACCGTGACGCTGGAGTTCCGCAATCAGCCGCAGGGTTCTCTCATCATCAACAAGCTGTCCAGTGCGGATAAGAAAACACCCCTGGAGGGTGTGCTGTTCCAGATCACCTATTCCGATGGCAGCTTCGTGGACAATGGCGCACTTTCCAGCAAGGGCTTGTACCGAACGGACAAAAACGGCCAGATCATTCTCAGCGGCATCACCGGAACGGTTATCGTAACGGAGGTGGAAACCATCAAGGGGTATCGCATTGACGATGCCACCCGCAGCCAGACCATCGAAGTCCGCGCCAATGATACGCAGCAGCTTTGGTTCTATAACGCCCCCACCTCCCGAATCCTGCTCCACAAAGTGGACAAGGCCACGGGCAAGGGCATTTACGGCGCAGTGTTTCTGCTTTACGACGGAAATCACAATCCCATTGGGGAATATGTGACCGATCAGGACGGCTATATCTACGCCGACGAGGGACTGGCCGATGGCCGCTATTATCTGCGTGAGATCAAAGCCGCCCCCGGTTATGTGCTTGATCCTGAACTGAAAACGATCTATGTCCGTTACGGCTCTACCACAGAAATCGAGTGGAGCAATACCGCGGAGTGCGGCCAGATCCAGATCATCAAGAAATCCGCAGACGATAACGCCACCAATGGCCTGCCTGCCGGGACGCTGCTGGAGGGCGCGGTGTTTGAGATTACCGACAAAGCGGGTAATGTGGTGGACACCATCAAGTCCGACCGCAACGGACGCGCCATTTCCAAGACGCTGCCGCTGTCCCGCTATACCGTCCGTGAGATCAAAGCGCCTGCGAATTACTCCATCAACCCCACAGTGATGACCGCCTATCTGGAATTCAACGGACAGATCGTCACCTTTGAAGTGCAGAATACCAGCGTTTCCACCGGCGTATCCATTAAGAAAACCGGCCCTGTGCAGGCTGTCCCCGGTCAGCCCATCCGCTATGTGTTTTCCGACATCAAGAACAGTTCCACCGTTGCCCTTGACTCCTTCTATTGGCGCGATCAGCTTCCCGTGCAGGTCACGCTGGGTAAAATCGTCACCGGCAGCTACAATCAGCCGCTTTCCTACAAGGTGGTCTATAAGACCAACCTCTCCGGGGACTACCGCACTTTGGCGGACAATCTGAGCACAAGCAAGGTTTACGTATTGGACGCCCGCCCCGCTGTCCTCGGCCTTGCCGCCAATGAGCGTGTTACCGAAGTCATGTTCGTGTTCGGAAATGTAAAGGCGGGCTTTGCACAGGTAGAAACGCCTTATATCTACGCCACTGCCCGCAGCGGTCTTGCCAACAATGCCAGCGTTGTGAATGTGGCAGATGTGGGCGGCCTTTACAATGGGCAGTGGATTCAGGCGGTGTCACGCTGGCTCACCACCGTCTACACCAAAACAACGGTGAAGCTGCCCAAAACGGGGTACTAAGCCTTGCGGCAGAATGACTTTCGCAGCGCCGCCCCTGTGTGGGCGGCGCTCTCCCCGTTGGTCCTCTGGCTGGCGGCAATCGCCGCCTATGCCTACGAGGACGGTATGAACCTCTTTCAATGGATGGGGCGTTTCAGCCAAGCGCTGGAGCGCCCCTTTTCCATAGGCTGGACGCCCTACTCACTGAAATGTATGCTGGGGAGCCTGCTGCTCTACGGCTGTGGCATTGCGCTCTACTACTCCAGCCGGGAGAACCGGCGACCGGGCGAGGAGTACGGCAGCGCTAAATGGGGCAATCCCAAGGAACTGAACCGGAAGTATATGGATCACCGGCATAAGGACGCCAATATCATTTTGACCCAGCGGGTCCGGCTGGGTATGGACGGCTACATCACCCAGCGCAACATGAATGTTCTGGTGGTGGGCGGCTCCGGCTCCGGCAAGACCCGCTTTTTCTGCAAACCCAATATTTACAGCGCGAATTGCTCCTATCTTATCACAGATCCCAAAGGCGAGCTGCTGCGCGCGGCAGGCGCTTTGTTGGCAGCGCAGGGCTACGAAGTCCGGGTGTTCAACCTGATTGACCCCAGCCAGTCCGACGGATACAACCCCTTTTCGTACATTCACAGTGAAAAAGACGTGCTGACCCTCATTGATAACCTCATCAAAAATACCACGCCCCGCAACGCCTCCAGCAACGACCCCTTCTGGGAGAAGGCGGAAATCGCGCTGGATTCAGCCCTCATGCTCTACCTCGTCAGCGAAGCGCCCCCGGAGGAACAGAATTTTGAAATGCTGATCTACATGATGAACTTTGCCGAGGTGCGGGAGGAGGACGATCAATACCGCAGCCCGCTGGATATGCTCTTTCGGGCATTGGAAGAAGAACAGCCCAACCATGTGGCGGTGAAGCAATATAAGGCTTTCAAGCAGGCGGCGGGCAAGACTGCAAAATCCATTTTGGTAAGCGCCGCCGTGCGGCTGGCCACCTTCAATATCCCGCAGTATGCCAGAATGACAATGGTGGATGAGATGGACTTTGGCAGCTTGGGCGAGAAGAAAAAAGCCATTTTCTGTGTGATCCCTGTTGATGACAGCAGCATGAACTACCTTGTGGGAATGCTCTACACCCAATGCTTTCAGGCGCTTTACCGCAGGGCGGACGAGAAGCACAACGGGCGTCTGCCTGTGCCGGTGCGTGTCATTCAGGACGAATGGGCAAATGTGGCCCAGCCGGAGAGCTATCCGAAGATCCTTGCCACCTGCCGCAGCTACAATATTGGGCTGAACATCATCGTGCAGAACATTCAGCAGATCAAGGCGCTGTACGAAAAGGAATGGGAGAGCATCATCGGCAACTGCGACACGCTGCTGTTCCTCGGCGGCGGCAACGAACCGACTTCGTTGGAGTTTATCGTGAAGCTGCTGGGCAAGGAGACCATCGCCACCCGCACACGCGGGGAAACGAAGGGGCGCAGCGGCTCCAGCTCTACCAACTTCCAGCAGACGGGCCGCGACCTGATGACCATTGACGAGGTACGAAAATTGGACACCCATAAAGCGATCTTGTTTATACGAGGGGAAGATCCTGTACTGGACAAAAAGTACAACATCAAGCGCCACCCCAACATTAAGCTGACGACGGACGGCAAGGCAAAGCCTTATATCCATAAGCCGCTGGGCGCGCCGGATTACACACTGCCTGACCTGCCCTATGCGTTCAAATCACTGGACGATTATGATTTTATTGACATGGAGGAACCTGAACATGAATCTGAACAAGAAGAAACTCTGGAAATCAACGGAGCCGAATAAGGTGAAGCGGCTCTATTGGACGGCGGCTGGGGCTGCTGCCCTCTGCCTTTGCTGCGTCACGCCCGCGATGGCGGCGGGCAGCGATCCGCTGGATATTGTGAATAACCTTTCCGATTTTATCTTCAGCATCATCAAGGCGCTGGGCGTTATCATTCTTGGCTGGGGCATCGTGCAGGTGGGTATGTCGATCCAGTCCCACGACGCCAGCCAGAGAACGCAGGGCTTTCTTTGCCTCTTTGGTGGCTTAATGATCGCCTTTGCAAAAGAAATTCTGACCGCCATCGGCGCGATCTAATGAAAAGAGCCGGGAGATACTGCCTTGCGGCGGATCTCCCGGCTCCCTTGCGGGAGGTGATTTTCATTTGGATAACAACTGGATCGTAGAAAACCTGTCCAACGCCTTTGGCGTTTGGAATAGTAAAATGACGGAAATGTGGTCGCTGCTGACGGAATCGCCCCAGACCTTCAAGGGCGGCACCATCTGGCAGACCATTGTGACCATCAACGGCGGGATGCAGGCCATCGGCTACGGGCTGCTGGTGCTGTTCTTTGCCATCGGTATCTTTCGCAGTGCATCCGGCTTTCGGGACTTTCAAAGGCCGGAGCATTTGCTGCGGCACTTCATCTACTTTGTGCTGGCAAAGCTGGGTATCACCTACGGTATGGACTTGCTGGTAGATGTATTTGATGTGTGCAGCGGCATTGTGGCAACGGCGGCGGGCAGCATCGGCGGCTTGACCGGCGCATCCGTGGCACTGCCGCAGGAGATCGCGGATGCCATCGGAGATGTGGGCTTTTTTGCAAGCATCCCCCTTTGGCTGGTAACTCTGTTGGGAAGTCTATTTATTACGGTGCTGGCCTTCATTATGATCCTCACCGTCTATGGGCGCTTTTTTAAGATCTATATGTACGCCGCGCTGTCCCCGGTGGCGCTGGCGTCCTTTGCCGGAGAGGGGACTTCCCACTTTGGCAAGGCGTTTCTGCGGAGTTATGTGGGCGTGTGCATGGAGGGTGCGGTGATCGTACTTGCCTGCATCATCTTTTCAGCCTTTTCCTCCAGCGGTACGCCGGTGGTGGATAGCAGTGCCTCCGTGGTGACGCAGGTGTGGAGCTATTTGGGCGAAGTCATATTCAACCTGCTGGTACTGGTGGGCTTGGTGAAGTCTGCCGACCACATCGTAAAGGAAATGCTGGGGTTATGAGTGATCTCTTGCTTTCCGGGCCTGCCGTTGGGCGGACTTTCGTTCCCGCTTTTCTTCCATTTCCCGCAGCCATTCGCTGACCGGTGCTTTCCACGGTTCGCGCTTGCTGGGAATGTTCTTAATCAGGCTGCGAGGATTTAGTCCCAAGCGCTTAGCGCGGGCAATATCTTCATCGGTCAGACGACACTCCTTTTTGGCATCCTGCCATAGCTGTTCACTATATGCCATAGGAAAGAAGTTTCCTTTCATTTTTTCTTTATCGTACCACATCGTACATAACAAAACAACACGGAGGAATTCAATGGAAATCAAAATCAATAAAGAAATTAGAGCTTACCGCGAAACGCTCTTTTTCGGCCTGTCCGTGCGGCAATTCATCTGCTCCGTTTTGGCGGTGGGCGTAGCCGTGGCGCTGTATTTCAGCCTGAGCCGAGTGTTGGACCGGGAAACGGTGAGCTGGGTGTGCATTGTCGGCGCGGCTCCCGTGGCCGCTGCGGGCTTTTTTCAGTACAACGGCCTCACGCTGGAGCGATTTTTGTGGGCATGGCTGAAATCAGAGGTCATCATGGCAGGCAAGCGTGTCTGGAAAGCGGAAAACTACTATGAAGAAGCATTGAAACGCGAGGTGAAGAAACATTGATGTTTTTTAAGCAGCACCGCAGCGCAGAACGGGACGCCTTTTCCGTTCCCCACAGCGTTCAAAAATCTATTCCCATCAAACGCATTTATCAAGACGGCGTGTTTCAGGTAAGCGGCAAGTTTTCAAAAACTTGGCGCTTTTTTGATGTCAATTATGCCGTGGCCTCCCCGGAAAAACAGCGGGAATTGTTCATGACCTATTGTTCATTCCTCAATTCTCTCCCCATCGGAGCCACGGCAAAGATCACGCTCTTTAACCGTCAGCTCAATCAAAAGGACTTCGGTCGGACGCTGCTCATGCCCATGCAGGGGGACCGCTGTGACCTCTACCGGAACGAGTATAACGCGCTTGTTTTGGGCAAGGCGGCGGAGAGCAACAATCTCATTCAGGAGAAGTACATCACCGTTTCGGCAGAAAAGAAAAGCGTGGAGGAGGCCCGCGCGTTCTTCTCTCGTGTTGGGACTGACCTTACCACGGGACTTTCCCGTATGTCCTCCAGTGTCCGGGAGATCACGGTCAATGACCGCCTGCGGCTTCTGCATGACTTCTATCGCCCCGGCGAGGAACAGCTATTCCGCTTCGATTTGGAGGACACCATACGCAAAGGGCATGACTTCCGGGACAGCATTGCCCCGGACTGTATCTCCTTTCAGAAAAATCACTACGAGCTGGGCGATCATGTGGGGCGCACCCTGTTCCTGCGGGAGTATGCCAGCTTTATCTCCGACGCGATGATCACGGAGCTGATGGACTATCCTCGGAACATGATGCTTTCCATCGACATTATCCCCGTGGCCATGGACGAAGCAGTGAGCGATATTCGCAAGCGCATTATGTCCGTGGAATCGGATATTACCCGCTGGCAGCAACGGCAGAATCAGAGCAACAATTTTACCGCCAATATTCCCTATGACTTGGAGCAGATGCGGAGCGAAACGAAGGAATTCATGGACGACCTCATGAGCCGCGACCAGCGCATGATGCTGTCTTTGGTGACGCTGACGCACCTGGCAGATAACCTCGAACAGCTTGACCAGGACACCGAAGCTCTGCAAGCCATTGGGCGGGCGCGGGGCTGTCAGTTTAACATTCTGCGCTACCAGCAGGAGGACGCCTTGAGCACGGTACTGCCCCTCGGCTTAAAGCGCATTGACGCCACCCGTACCCTGACCACGGAATGTACCGCCGTTCTCATGCCCTTCAAGTCGCAGGAGATTCAGGACGCGGGCGGTATTTACTACGGCGTCAACGCCGTGTCGCACAATCTCATCATCTGCAACCGAGGAAACCTGCTCAACGGCAACGGTTTTATTACCGGTGTGTCCGGCTCAGGCAAGTCGATGGCGGCCAAGCAGGAGGTCTCCGCGCTGGCGCTCTCCACCGACCATGATATTATCATCGTGGACCCGGAGCGTGAATATGGCGAGCTGGTACGGGCATTGGGCGGCGAGGTTATCACCATCTCTGCCTCTGATCCAAACGGCTGCCACATCAACGCGTTGGACTTGTCCGAGGGGTATGGCGACGGCAGGGAGCCGCTGGTGATGAAGTCTGAATTTATCATGTCGCTGTATGAGCAGCTCATGGGTTCGGATAAGATCGAGCCGCAGGAGAAGTCCATCATCGACCGTAGTGTGGGAAACATCTATCGGGAATATTTGAAAAACTATCAGGGACAGCCGCCCACGCTGAAGGACCTCTATGACGACCTGATGAAGCAGGTCAACCCGGAGGCGCACCGGATCGCGCTGGCATTGGAGCTGTTCACGGTGGGCAGTTTGAATGTATTTTCCCACCAGACCAATATCAACACAAAAAGCCGCATTCTCTGCTTTGACATTCAGGACTTGGGCGAAAATCTGAAATCGGTGGGCCTGCTGATGATGCTGGACGCTATCTATAACCGCGTCATTCAAAACCGCAAGGCGGGAAAATACACCCATGTCTACATCGACGAGATCTATCTGTTTTTCGCCAACGGGAGCGGCAGCGGACACAGCATCAACAATTATAGCAGTGAGTTCCTATACAAATGCTGGAAGCGGTTCCGCAAATACGGCGCGACGCTCACCGGCATCACGCAGAATGTGGAGGAATGTCTGCTATCCAACACGGCGCGGATGATGTTCGCAAACTCTGAATTTCTTCTGATGCTCAATCAGGCTACCACCGACCGGGAGCAGCTTGCCCGACTGCTGGGTGCATCGGATACGCAGATGAGCTATGTGGACAATGCGCCTGCCGGTCATGGACTCATCAAAGTAGGCGGGGCCATCGTGCCCTTCGCCAACGAGCTGCCCAAAAATACGGAGCTGTACCGCTTAATGTCAACACGCCCCGGTGAGGACTGATGCCATGCGGGACTTGAAAATCAAACCCGGCATGGATACGCCCAAGGCAAAGCTGAAGAACTCCGCACCAAAAGACGCTGAGTCCATTCTGAAAAAGCACATGGATAAGCGGCAGCGGGAAAAGGAGCCGGAAAGCCGCGATCCCGTGCGCTACGCCACCGACCGCGTGGAGAAAACTATGCGCAGGGGTGCGGCTGGGGCGGCGGATGCCTCGCGGCGCATGATAAAGCATTATCAGGAGCAGAAACGGCAAGGTAGGAATAGTGCGTCGGAAAGCCGTACTGCGGCAGAAACGCTCGAAACCATGGACGGTGTGACGCCGACAGAAAGGGGCCTGCCCGATACGCCTGCGGCGTATTCTGATGTACTGCAATCACACGCCGCACGAAACAAAGTCGGAAATCAGACCGTACCTCCGCAAAATTGCGGAGGTCCAAAAAGCGCAGATGCCGCCCCGCAGGAGCGTGGACGGCAGAAAGCCATACAGGACGCAAAAGCCGCCTATCGGCGGAACCTTGCCGAGAAAAGAACAGCAGAGCGGCACATTGTACCTCCACCGTCCGACCGTGGAGGCACAATGACCACTCCGCAGAAAGGCAATTCGGGGGTATCGGTCAAGGGCAGCCATGGCCCCAAGAGCGGACAGGCCATGACCAAGGCCACGCGCACCATGCGTGTTCGACCAACTGACCACGCAGCGCCGAACAATGCAATCATCACGCGCCGCGCAAGGGCAACGGCACAGCAAAAGGCACAGCGGAAGATGCTTCAGAAATCCACGCAGAGCGGCGGAAGGGCTTCCAAAAAGCTGGGCAGCGTGGCAGTCCAGGCAGTGAAAGGAATCGGGAAAGGAGTGGCGTCTGCGGTCAGCTCGATCCTGTCGGCAGGCGGCGGTGCGGTGGTGCTGGTGCTGCTCCTGACGGTGATTCTTGTGGCGGCAATCGTGGCGTCCCCCTTCGGTATCCTTTTTTCCAACGAGAGCCGGGAGGCGGGCGTTGTGCCGATCTCCGCTGCGGTGGCGCAGGTCAATTATGAGTACAACGAGCGGTTGGAGGAATTGCAAACAGCGGACAGCTACGACTCCATCTCCGTGACCGGGCAGTCTGCCGATTGGATAGAGGTACTGGCGGCGTTCGCGGTGAAGGTGGCGGGCAGTAACGATGTGGACGCCGCAGATGTAGCCACAATGGATGCTGACCGCATCGACCGTCTGAAAACGGTCTTTTGGGATATGACTACCATAGCCCACCGCATTGAGGTCATTGACCACCCCGGCAGCGGTGACGACGATGGCTGGACGGAGCGAAACCTCTATATCACCATTACTGCAAAAACGGCAGAAGAAATGAAAGCAGTTTACCATTTCAACCGCAATCAGATTGCGGCACTGGACGAGCTGCTGGAGCAGCGGGACCTCCTGCGGGAGCTGATCGAGGATGTGTACTCCGTCAGCGGGGATACGGCGGCGCTGCTCCGCAATCTGCCGGAGGGTCTGTCGACGGAGCGCGAGGCGGTGGTACGCACCGCCTGTTCTCTTGTCGGCAAGGTGAATTATTTCTGGGGCGGCAAGAGCCTTGTGATCGGATGGGACGCCCGATGGGGCGAGCTGCGGCAGGTCACGGCGGCGGGCAGCTCCACCACAGGAACCTACCGCCCATACGGACTGGATTGCAGCGGTTTTGTGGACTGGGTATTTTACAACGCCACAGGCGGGGACTACATCATCGGTCACGGGGGCGGAGCGATGATGCAGCATACCTACTGCACCCCAATCTTATGGGAGGACGCACAGCCGGGAGATCTTGTCTTTTACCCCGAAGATAACCATGTTGGCATGGTGGGCGGTTGGGATGAGGACGGAAATATTTTAATCATCCACTGTGCCAGCGGCTATAACAATGTGGTCATCACCGGCAAAGAGGGCTTTACCTCTGTCGGACGACCTGATTATTATGTACAGCGGGAGTGATTGGAACGAATATGTAGTTCTTTGCCTGATTGTCAATGCTCTTGAAAAAACGACCCGATTCGCATATAATACATGACGATGTGACAGCGGAAAGAGGCGTGGGCGGCATGATCTCCGACGAAGAACTTTACAGGCAATATCTGCACGGTGATGAAGCTGGACTTGAAGCTCTGATGAAAAAATACGGCGATCTGCTGACCCTCTACATCAACGGTTATCTGCATGATGTTCACGAGGCGGAGGACTTGATGATTGAAGTCTTTTCCTATCTGTTCACGAAAAAGCCCCGTATCCGGGACGGCGGATTTAAGGCTTACCTCTATAAAGCGG
>OKUR01000753.1_pt1 | contig 13548 bp, 8 predicted proteins | sample 1606671 | NCBI WGS metagenome assembly OKUR01 (sample SAMEA3882519, study PRJEB24775) | human gut metagenome | biome: human-associated habitat; feature: intestine environment; material: feces | place: Netherlands | collected 2009/2010 | reverse complement strand
TTGTAAACGAAGATTAATCAGAGAGGGGGACAAGAGCTTTGATGTGTCAAAGCTCTGTACCGAATATGATACTTACAGTAACATTAAATGCAGCAATCGACAAAAGATATGTTGTGGAAGGCTATCAGGTCGGTGAAGTCAACCGTGTGAAAGAATGTGCGTACACGCCAGGCGGAAAAGGATTAAATGTATCCAAGCCGGCGTCTATCGCAGGAGCGGAAGTGGTCGCGACAGGATTTGTCGGAGGTCATGCAGGAAATTATATCGAAGATGCACTGAAACCATTTGGAATCAAGAGCGAATTCTATCATCTGGAAGAAGAGAGCCGATCCTGTATCAACATCTGGGATGAAGTCAATCACGTGCAGACAGAATTTCTTGAGCCGGGATTCACGGTATCTGAGGAAGAATTTAAGGGATTCGAAAAACATTTCACAGAACTGGTGAAGAAAGCAGATGTTGTTGCTATGTCAGGAAGTGTTCCAAAAGGACTTGACGGAACAGCTTATCAGCGTCTTGTAAGAATCTGCAAAGAGGCAGGAAAGAAAGTCATCCTTGATACAAGTGGAAAACTGCTTGAGATGGGAATCGAGGCAAAGCCGACGATGATCAAGCCAAACATTGATGAGATCCGTATGCTGACAGGTAAGCATTGTGACGATATCAACGATGTCATTGAAGCAGCGAAAGCCATCCATGCCGGTGGTGTGGAGATTGTGGCGGTTTCTCTTGGCGCAGATGGTTCTCTGGCAGTTGGAGAAGAGGGAATTTTCCGTGCGGTAGTTCCGAAGATCGATGCAGTAAATACTGTAGGCTGTGGAGATTCCATGATCGCAGGTTTTGCCCTTGGATTAAGCGAGGGACTTTCCCTGGAAGAGACCCTGCGCAGGGTCAGCGCGATCTCAGCGGCAGCAGCCATGCGTGAGGAGACCGGTTTCTTTGTGATGGAAGATATGGAGAAACTTCTTCCACAGATTGAAATCAAAAAATTATAGAGGCTGTAAAACAAGTTTATAATAAGAAAAATTTTTTCATAAAAAAGGAGATGTAAAGATGGCAGAAGTTATCAATCCGGCAATCGTGCCGAAAGTGACACTTCCTTCCGGCGAACAGGTTCCATGCGTCGGAATGGGAACCTTCGGTTCCGACCGTGTATCCGCAGAGGATGTATCCGCAGCTGTTGCAGGTGCGATCCGCAGTGGTTACCGTATGTTCGACTGTGCCGCATGCTACGGAAACGAGCATGAGATCGGCCAGGTATTTAAGGATGCGTTCGACGAAGGCGTTGTAGAGCGTAAGGATCTCTTCATCATGACAAAAGTATGGAACGACATGCACAGAAGAGTAGAGGAAGCCTGTGACAAGAGCATCAAAGACCTTCAGTGTGACTATGTGGATATGTATTATATCCACTGGCCATTCCCGAACTATCATGCACCGGGATGTGATGTAGATTCCAGAAATCCGGATTCCAAGCCGTTCAGTGTTGAGGAGTTCATGGATACATACCGTCAGTGCGAGGCTCTGGTAGAAAAAGGAAAGATCCGTTACATCGGTATTTCCAACATGACCATTCCGAAACTTGAGGCAGTTCTTCCACTTATGAAGATCAAACCTGCAACCTGCGAGCTTGAGCTGCATGTATGCTTCCAGCAGCAGGAGCTTTATGATTATCTGGTAGCACATAACATCCAGCCGGTAGGTTACATGCCGATCGGTTCCCCACGCAGACCTGAGAGAGATATCTGCCCGGAGGATGTTGCAGATCTGGAAGTACCGGAAATGCAGGCAATCGCAAAAGCACATGGTGTTCACCCGGCTCTGATTGCTCTGAAATGGGCACATCAGAGAGGCGAGATCTCCATTCCGTTCTCTGTCCACAACTATGCAAGCAACCTGAAATGTGTCACCGAGGATCCTCTTACAGATGAGGAAATGGCAACCATCGCAACCCTGGAAAAAGGCAACCGTCTTGTAAAAGGACAGGTATTCCTGTGGCATGGTGCCAAGGACTGGCATGACCTCTGGGATGAGGATGGCGTTATCGTAAAATAATAAAAGTACTGCAGTAAGATCCCGTGTCCCATATGTCGGATGCGGGATTTTTTTGTATTTAATTTGGACTAAGAAACTCCGTTGTAAATTTTAACCAAACATGTTACCATATAGAAAGAATTAACAGTTATTGTTTACATAGAAAACAGTAATTTTTAACAATGTAAATGGCAGATATAGTGGGAGGTATCTGCCAGGGGGATGTACAAAAAAGCAACAGAAACTGAACAGAGGGGGACGACAGAAATTATGTATCGTATTTTACTGGTAGACGATGAGATACTTGTTCGCGATGCGATCCGGGAGAATATTGACTGGAAAGCAATGGACTGTGAGCTGGTAGGAGACTGTGATAACGGGAAAGCAGCAGCGGAATTTGTGCAGACCCATCCGGTAGACATTGTACTTACAGATATTCTTATGCCATATATGGATGGTATGGAACTGAGCCATTTTCTCCATGATAACTATCCGGATATTGTAATTGTGATCTTCAGTGGATTCGGTGAGTTTGAATATGCCAAGAAGGCGATCCAGTATGACGTCAGTGAATACATGCTGAAGCCTGTAACTGCCATGGAACTCCGTGCAGTCATCGAAAAAATGAAGAAAAAAGTGGATCAGCGAAGAGAAGAAAAACAGAAAATCGAGCGCCTGACGCAGACATCGGAGAACTATCAGAAGAATGCGATTGTGATCCGGTCCAGAGCACTGCAGGCTTTTGTGGAAAACATTAAAACAAGAGAAGAAAGCCTTGAGGAACTTTCCGGGCTTGGAATCAGTCTGGAAGCTGCCTGCTATCGCGTGGCGGCGTTTGATCTGGATCTGTATTCGGACGGAACACAGATCACCGCAGAGAAAAGGCAGGAGAGTGCACTGATGTCCTTTGTCCTTTTTAATGTCAGTGATGAGATTGTAAGCAGGGAGAAGGCAGGTGTTGCCTATCAGGAAGGAAACAATAAGGTCTGCGTATTGTTTATGGGAAACCGGACCAGAGAATTTGGCGAAAAAATTATGGAAATCTGTCAGATGATCCAGTCCAAGCTTAAAGAGCTGATGGCTCTGGATGTTTCAATCAGTGTGGGAAGCTGGGCAAGGACACAGCAGGAGCTTCTGGTGTCTCATGAGCTGGCAGAAAAGGGAATCGAATACAGATATCTTCTTGGTGGAAGGCTTCTGATTGATATGGAGGAACAGCCGGAGGAGAATACGCTTTCCATAAAGAATGTCGTAGAGGCTCTGGTAACCGCACTGAAAACAGGCAGGAAAGAAAATGCGGATCATATTTTAGAAAAAATTTCATCCGACATCAAAGCGGCACGCGTGGATAAGAGCAGGGCCTGTGTTTATCTGCAGCAGATCATCCGTGCAGCAGACGAAACCTGCGAGGATATGGTTCCGGACAGTAAGCTTTTTTCCAAAAGAGAAGCACTTCTGCAGCAGGTCACAGAGCAGAATTCTTTTGACAGTGCATTTGAACTGGTAAAATCTCATGTGGGAGAAATTTTTCAGACGCTTTCCGATGCCAACAGTTCCAGCGGACAGCGCCAGGCAAGACTTGCCCTGGACTATATTCAGAAGAATTATATGGACCCGGATTTAAGCCTGAACAGTATCTGCTCCTATCTGAATATCAGTACCAGTTATTTTAGTACGATTTTTAAAGATCTTACAGGAGAAACATTTACAGAAGTTCTGATACGTACCCGAATGGAGAAAGCGAAGGAGCTTCTGGAAAATACAACCATGAAGAATTATGAAATTGCCGAAAAAGTCGGATTTGCAGACCCGCATTACTTTGGAATCTCCTTCAAAAAAATGACAGGCTGCACCCCGACAGAATATGCAAGGGAGAAACGTAAATGAGAGATATCCGGTTTGCGGCAAAGATCATAGGAAAATTCAAAAGTATCCAGAGCGCGATCTTTGCGGTGGTGACGGTGCTGCTTTTAAGTGCGGTGCTGGTTATAACCGGTGTTTCTATGAGATATACCCGCAATTCTATTTTTGAAAATTCCTCTGTCTACACCCAGAATATCGTGCAGCAGATGAATCAGAATATAGATTCTTATATTGACTACATGGAAAATATTGCTTATATGATCTCCAGCAACGAGGATGTGCAGCAATATCTTTTCGGCGAAAATGTGGACGATGACACAAGAGAACGTCTGATCAACCAGTTCAAGACAATTCTGGACGGGCGAAGTGATATCCGAAATCTTGGGATCATTGGAATCAATGGACGGAAGCTGATCAACGACGGCAAACAGTCTGTGAATCCGGATCTGAAGCTCTCCACCCAGAAGTGGTATCTGGATGCTTTGCAGAAGCCGGAAGGCCCGCTTCTTACATCTTCCCATGTACAGCACATCATCAGCGGAGAGCGTCCGTGGGTGATCACTTTAAGCAGGGGAATCCGTAATTTTTCCAACAGTGGTGAGAAAGAGGGAGTCTTTTTTATTGACCTGAATTACAGTGCCATCAGTGAACTCTGTGATCAGAATACGATTGGGAAAAAGGGATATGCATTTATTCTGGATGAAAGCGGAAATATTGTATATCATCCGCAGCAGCAACAGCTTTACAATGAATTGCAGACGGAGAATATCGACCTGATCGTGGAATCAAAAGAAGATACGGTGCGTACCGGAAAGGGAAACAGAGGAAAGCTGTATTCCATTTCCAGATCCAATAAAACCGGATGGACCGTTGTGGGCTGTATGAGCGTCAGCGAGCTTCTGCGAAAAAGTAATCAGGCGCAGAGTATTTATGTACTTATATCTGCACTTCTGATGATCGTGGCTCTGCTTTTTTCAAGATTTCTGGCAAAGAGTCTTACCTATCCCCTTCAGCGTCTCAGGGATTCCATGTCCAGGGTACAGGAGGGGCATTTTGACGGAGCAGATGTGGAGATCGATTCAGAGAATGAGATCGGAAGCCTGACGAAATCTTTCAATATGATGACACATAGGATACAGGATCTTATGGAGCAGAACGTGAAGGAACAGGAAGCAAAGAGAAAAAGTGAGCTTAAGGCCCTTCAGTCCCAGATCAATCCTCATTTTCTCTACAATACCCTGGATTCGATCATCTGGATGGCAGAGGGCAGAAAGTACGAAGAGGTTGTTCTGATGACAGCATCCCTGGCGCGTCTTCTTCGTCAGAGCATCAGTAATGAAGATGAAGTGGTTCCTCTTGCAAGGGAAGTGGAGTATGCCAAGGGTTATCTTACGATCCAGAAGATGCGTTACAAGGACAAGCTGGAATTCGAGATCGATGTAGAACCTTCTATATTAAATATCCCTCTGATCAAGCTGGTTCTCCAGCCGATCATTGAAAATGCCATCTATCATGGACTGAAATATAAAGAGAGTAAGGGACTTTTGCAGGTAAAAGGCTTTATGAAGGACGGAAATGCAGTTCTTCAGGTGATCGACAACGGTGTAGGTATGGATGAGGAAACATTGTCACATATTTATGATAAGCATAAGGTGAATTATCATTCCAATGGTGTGGGTGTTTACAATGTACAGAAACGTCTGAAGCTTTATTATGGAGAAAATTACGGGATCACCTATGAAAGTGAAAAAGGTGTCGGAACCACTGCCACGATCATCATTCCGGGAATACAGGAGGAATCAATATGAAAAAACATAGAAAACTCCTGACTTTAGGAGTGGTCATCTGCCTTGTGGCGGGGCTTGTAGCCGGAATAGTCTATTATAAACAGGTAGAAGAAGAGAGAAAACTATCGCTGATCTATATTCCGAAGGTTGTGGACGGTACCAATGATTTCTGGACATCACTGATCCAGGGGGCGGAGATGGCTGCAAAGGAATATAATGCAGATATCCGCGTATGGGCACCTGAGGAAGAGAATGATGTGGATGGGCAGAATAAGCTGATCGAAAGGGCAACAGAAGAAAAACCGGACGCGATCCTGATCTCGCCGTCCAGCTTCACTGAATCCGACCAGCTTTTGAAGAAGGCAAAGGAACAGGGAATACATATCGCATTTATTGATTCTTACACACAGGAAGAGGTCCAGGATCTTACCGTTGCGACCGATAATCTGGAAGCGGGACAGATCCTTGGCAGGTTTGCGAAGGATCTTGTGGGAACGGATGATCAGATTGCGATCGTTTCACATGTAAAGGGTGTATCTACAGCAGTTGAAAGAGAAAAAGGTTTCCGGACAGGACTTGGCAGTCTGAAGGATAATATCGTAGATGTGGTATACTGTGATTCTCGGTATGACAAGTCCTATGAGCTTACAAAAGAGCTGATGAAAAAATATCCGGATCTCAAGATGATCGCGGGAATGAATGAATATTCCTCTGTAGGTGCTGCAAGAGCAGTAAAGGCAGCAAAAGCAGAGAATCGGATCAGGGTGGTGGGAGTAGACAGCTCACAGGAGGCCGTCCAGCTGATGGAACACGGAATCTTCCAGGGAATCGTTGTACAGAAGGCATTTAAAATGGGGTATGTGGGTGTTCGGGAAACTGTTAAGATGCTGCGTGGAGAAGACTATAAGAAGAATATTAATTCCGGGTGCCAGCTTGTGACTCCTGACAATATGTATACCAGTGAGATCGAAAAACTGCTTTTTCCGTTTAATACGTTAAAAACATATGGTGATCTTACACCGTAAATAGTCATAAATGCACAAAGAAAAAGGTTAAATATTTACCATACAGTAAATATTTAACCTTTTTTTGAAAGATATTCTATTACAATTATTGATTTTTGACGGTATTATAATAACCAAGAAAACACAAGATACGTGCAAAACGTGAGGAGGGTAAAAATTGGAAAACTTAAAACAAAATCCAATCGTTAAGAAGCTCGGATTGAACAGAATACTGCTTGTCTGTGTTCTGATTCTTATGTTCCTGGTTTTTAAAGTAGTTCTTGGAAACAAGTTTCCGGCTGTTGATAGTATCAGATCTACTTTGAACTATGTGTACTTCCTGGGCTTTTTGTCACTTGGCGTTACATTCGTAATCGCTACAGGAGGAATCGATTTCTCCATCGGACCTGTAATGTTCTGCTGTGCACTGGTATCCGGTTACTGCATGACATCTTACAAGGTTCCATGTGCAGTTGCCATGATCCTTTGCATTCTGATCGGTCTCTGCTTTGGTATTTTCAATGGCTGGATGGTTTCTTACATGTCAGTGCCACCATTCATTATTTCCATGGCATCCATGAACATTGCAAAAGGTATTGCTTCTGTATTCACAAAAACACAGTCCGTAAGCTGGCCGGCAGCCAGTGAGGCAAACGGCTGGTTCCGTAATATCGTTTCCGTAAATGGCTTCCCTGTAGGAATTGTTATTTTCCTGGTAATGGCAGTTATCTGCGGTATCGTTCTTTACAACACAAAACCAGGACGTTACATCCTCTGCCTTGGATCTAACAAAGAGGCTGTCCGTCTTTCCGGTGTCAACACAAAGAAATGGGAAATGCTTGCTTATATGATCTGCGGATTCCTGGTAGGTATTGCAGCACTCTTCTTTGTAGCTACATACACAACTGTTCAGCCTGGTTATGGCGATCAGTACAACAATGAGGCTATTGCAGGCTGCGTTATGGGTGGTACATCCATGGTTGGTGGACTTGCTTCCATCGGCGGTACTGTAATCGGCGTATTTATCATCTCTCTTCTTCAGCAGGGCATCATGGCATTTGGCCTTGGTAAAGGACAGCAGATGATCATCACAGGTATCATCGTTATCGTTGCAGTTTATATCGACGTTTCTGCAAGACGCAGAAAGAACTGATCTTAGAGGGAGGATGCGACAATGGGTGAAGTTATTTTAACTATGAAGGACATTGATAAGTCCTTTCCTGGAGTTCATGCTCTGGATCACGTTAATTTCGAAGTAAAACGCGGCGAAGTACATGCACTTATGGGAGAAAATGGTGCCGGTAAATCAACACTGATGAAGGTTCTTACCGGTATTTATCAGAAGGATTCAGGTTCCATCGTTTACAAAGGACAGGAAACAGAATTCCACAATACACGTGAGGCACAGGATGCCGGCGTTGTAATCGTACATCAGGAGCTGAACATGGTAGGTGATCTTACTGTTGCTCAGAACATCTTCATCGGACGTGAGCCGAAAAAAGGTTTCCGCATTGATGACAAAAAGATGATCGAGGATTCCAAAAAGCTTTTTCAGGATCTGAACATTGAGATCAATCCGAAGGAAAAGATGAAAAACCTGACAGTCGGAAAACAGCAGATGTGTGAGATCGCAAAAGCAATCTCTCATAAAGCTGAGGTCATCATCTTCGATGAGCCTTCCGCAGCACTGACAGAGAAAGAGATCGCGGACCTGTTCGAGATCATCCGTGACCTTCGTAAGAAGAATCTTGGTATCGTATATATCTCTCACCGTATGGATGAGATCAAGACCATCACAGACCGTGTAACCGTTATGCGAGATGGTGGATATGTAGGAACTCTGATCACAAAAGACAGTACAAAAGAAGATATCATCAACATGATGGTTGGTCGTGTTATTTATGAAGATCCGAAACAGCAGAGTGCAGTTCCGGCAGATGCACCGGTAGTTCTTAAGGTTGAACATCTGAACGCAGGAAAGATGGTTCAAGATGTAAGCTTTGAACTGAAGAAAGGTGAGATCCTTGGTTTCTCAGGACTAATGGGGGCAGGACGTACCGAGACAGCCAGAGCACTGTTCGGAGCAGACCCGAAACAGAGTGGTAAGATCTCTGTTATGGGTAAAGATGGACAGCTTCACGAAGTTACCATCAACAGCCCGCAGGATGCTGTTAAATACGGTATCGGTTATCTGTCAGAGGACAGAAGAAGATACGGCTGTGTTGTACAGAAATCTGTAACAGAGAATACAACACTGGCAACCATGGAAGAGTTTACCAATGGTATTTTTATCAACAAGGCAAAAGAGAAACAGGTTGCAGAGAAATATGTAAATGAGCTTGCAACAAAGACACCGACCACCGATCAGCTGGTAGTAAACCTTTCCGGTGGTAACCAGCAGAAGGTTGTTATTGCTAAATGGCTGACACGAGACAGCGATATCCTTATTTTCGATGAGCCGACAAGAGGTATCGATGTTGGTGCCAAGAACGAAATCTACAAATTAATGAACAGACTGGCAGCAGAAGGCAAATCCATTATCATGATTTCTTCTGAGATGACAGAAGTTCTCCGAATGAGTGACCGTATCATCATCATGTGTGAGGGTAAAGTTACCGGATGTATTGATATCTCCGAGGCAACCCAGGAAAACATCATGGACAAGGCCACACGGAATATCAATTAAGGAGGAAAGTCATGACTAAGAAGAAAAAAAGTATTTTAAGTGATCAGAGATTTATTGTTTTGCTCGTTATCATTGTCCTGTGTGCGATATTCTCAGGCTTGAGTAAAGAATTCAGACAGTACACCACGATCCTGAGTATGCTGGATTTCTCATATTACGATCTTCTTATGGCGATCGGAGTTACATTCCCGCTTATCACTGGTGGTGTTGACCTGTCAATCGGAACTGGTATGGTAGCATACGCACTGATCGCAGGAACACTGATCAGAAACAACAATTGCCCGGTAGCTCTGGCAATGCTGATCTGTATTGTTCTTGGTATCGCAGTCGGTGCACTGAACGGTGTACTGATCGGTGTTATGAACCTGCCGCCATTTTTGGCAACACTTTGTACCTGTATGATTACCCGTGGTGCCGGATCTCTCTGCAGTGCGACACCTTGGCCGGGACTTACACAGGACGGTGGATGGTTCCACACAATCTTTAAAGTAACCGTTGGTACAGGAAGAAGTGCTTCACGTTATCCGCTCGGTTTCCTGTGGATGATCATTCTGGTTCTTCTTATGGAGTACATCCTGAACCACACCAAATTCGGTCGTTACACAATTGCAATCGGTTCCAACAAAGAGGCAGCAGCCCTTTCCGGAATCAATACAAAGTTCTATCACGTAATGGTATACGTTGTCTGCGGTCTGTTTACAGGTCTTGCGGCAATCGCATACGCAGCAGTAACACCTACTGTACAGCCTGGTACTGGTGCCGGACTTGAGATGGATGCTATCGGTGGTGTATTCGTTGGTGGTGTAGCAGCTACCGGTGGATATGGTTCCGTGATCGGTACATTCGTTGGTATCTTCGTCATCATGCTTCTGAAAACAGGTCTTCCATACATCGGCCTGCAGGCAAACTGGCAGCAGATCATCACAGGTATCGTTCTGATCGTAGCCGTTCTGATCGATATCCTGAAAGAGAAAAAAGCAGCACACTAATATTAAGAAGTGTGGTACAATAAGCAAGGGTGCTGTTCACAGAGAAATGTGAACAGTATCCGATAATCAAAGATGTGAAACGCCAAGGGGTAGCAACGGCGTATGAACATAAAAAACTATATAATATATTTTAAGGAGGAAATATTATATGAAAGCAAAAAAGGTTATGGCATTAATGCTCTGTGCAGCAATGGTAACAAGCATGAGCGCAACAGCAGCTTTTGCAGCTGAGGAGAAAGAAGATGCAGCAACAGAGGAATCCGCAGATTCCACAGCAGCTGAGGATCCTACCGCACAGTTCGACGGACTGAAAGCAAACGAAGCTTATGAGTTCCCGATGATGGTTAAATCTTTCCAGTCTACATACTGGGATGCAGCTCAGGAAGGTATGAAGAAAGCATCTGAGGAGCTGGGCGTTACTTATAAAGCACAGGGACCGAACAGTGAGTCCGATATCGCTGACCAGGTTAACATGATCAACACAGCTATCGGCTCCAATCCTGTTGGATTAGGACTTGCAGCTTGCGATACATCTTCTGTTCAGGATGCTCTTAAGACATGTGCAGAAAAAGGTATCCCGGTTGTAACTTTCGATACAGGTATCGCTGATGCTCCGGAAGGATCTGTAGTATGCGAGGTTTGTACAGACAACGCACAGGCTGGTGCAGTAGCAGCTGAGAATATGTACAACTCCATTAAAGACGTTGTTAAAGATGCTGACGGACAGGTTATCATCGGTGAGGTTAACCAGGATGCAACAGCTCAGAACATTCAGCAGCGTGGTACTGGATTCATCAACAAGATGATCGAGCTTCTTCAGGCTGATGGCAAGACTGTAGCAGTAAGCGGTAACGAGTTCTATGTTAACGCAGCAGAGGGTGCTGATGCTGATGCTAAAGACGCAGACGTTGTTATCCAGGTAGCTGTTCCGGCACAGACAACTGTAGAGCTTTGCTCCACAGAGGCTCAGGCAATCCTTTCCCAGGAGAACTGTATCGCAGTATTCGGTTCCAACCAGGTTTCTGCAGAGGGTGTTCTTGCAGCAAATGCTAACCTTAACGTTCTTGGTTCTGACCCGGCAAACGGTGATGTAGTTGGTGTTGGTTTCGATGCTGGTTCTATCATCAAAGCAGCTGTTAAAGATGGCACATTCATCGGTGCTGTTACACAGTCTCCTCTTATGATGGGATACTATGCAATCTACGCTCTGACAGCAGCAGCAAACGGCCAGGAGCTTCAGGATGTTCCTACAGACGGTTACTGGTATGATGCAACAAATATGGAAGACGAGGATATCGCTCCTAACCTTTATGACTAATCATATAATCGATCAGATCGTGAAGTTGTAATGAACGCGGATTGCGTTCACGAACGTAAAAATAAGAGATCCGCTGGCTGATTCAGTCAGCGGATTTTTTAAACAAATAATGTAGTAGTTCATAAATAATCGCTGTATTATTGGCAAATAAAGACACTTTTTTTGACAAAAGAGGTTCTTATCACCGGAAGGATCCTGATGTATGATAAATACAACATCAGATATGAAAGTGATCAGAAGCTTACATATTGAGGAGGATTTAAAAATGGCAACATATTATTTAGCAGTAGATATCGGAGCATCCAGTGGACGTCACATTCTGGGACATATGGAAAACGGAAAAATGATCCTGGAAGAAATCTATCGTTTTGAGAACGGCATGGTTAAGAAGGATGGAGAGCTCTGCTGGGAGTTTGACCGCCTTTTCAACGAGATCGTAAATGGTCTTAAGAAATGTAAAGAGATCGGCAAGATTCCGGTAAGCATGGGCGTTGATACCTGGGGCGTTGACTTTGTACTGATGGATAAGGACGACAAGGTTCTTGGAAATACGGTGGGATATCGTGATCACAGAAATGAAGGTATGGATGAGGAAGTATATAAGACGATTTCTCTTGAGGATCTTTATGCACGTACCGGTATTCAGAAAGCAATTTTCAACACGGTATATCAGCTGATGGCTGTGAATACAAAACATCCGGAATATCTGGAACAGGCTGAAACTATGCTTCATGTACCGGATTATTTCCATTATCTTCTTACAGGCAAGAAAACCTGTGAGTATACAGAGGCAACAACAGGTCAGCTGGTAAATGCAGAAACAAAGGACTGGGATTACGAACTGATTGATAAACTTGGATATCCAAGAAAAATGTTCCAGAAGCTGATCATGCCTGGTACCAGTGTTGGACACTTTACAGAAGAGGTAAAAGCAGAAGTTGGGTTTGATGTGGAAGTTGTAGCACCGGCTACACATGATACCGGATCCGCAGTTCTTGCAGTTCCTGCAAACGACGACGATTTTATTTATATCAGCTCAGGAACATGGTCATTGATGGGAATTGAAAGAGAAAAAGCTGACTGCTCCAAGAAGAGTTGCGAGATGAACTTTACAAATGAGGGCGGCTATGCAGGAAGATTCCGTTATCTGAAGAATATCATGGGACTTTGGATGATCCAGTCTGTTCGTCATGAATATGATGATAAATATGGATTTGCAGAAATCTGTCAGATGGCAGAGGAAGCGAAAGATTTCCCATCCAGAGTAGATGCAAATGATGAGTGCTTCCTTTCTCCGGAAAGCATGATCGAAGAGGTTAAAGATTACTGCAGAAGAACCGGACAGAAGGTTCCGGAAACTTTAGGAGAAATTGCTACTGTTATTTATACCAGTCTTGCTGAGTGCTATGCAAAGACAGCAAAGGAACTGGAAGAGATGACAGGAAGAACCTTCAGTCGTATCCATGTAGTTGGCGGCGGTTCCAATGCAGGCTATCTTAATGAGCTGACTGCGAGAGCAACAGGCAAAGAGGTTCATGCAGGTCCTGGAGAGGCAACTGCAATCGGTAATATTACAGCTCAGATGTTAAAAGCAGAAGAGTTTAAATCAATCGAAGAGGCTCGTACTACCATTCATGAGTCCTTTGGAATTAAGGTATATCAGGCTTAATGAGAAGTTAAAACAGCCGGGATATACGATCATTTGTATAATGGCAATTGTGGTTATGAGCTGTGGCATATGGGCAAACAGATTGTTTCTGAACCTATGAGCAATAAGCGTTATGTTCACAGCCTGAATAACAGATGCATAATATATCAAATTAAACAGGAGGTACTACTATGTTAGTAAACACAAAGGCAAAAGTTG
>OKUR01000734.1_pt1 | contig 13758 bp, 10 predicted proteins | sample 1606671 | NCBI WGS metagenome assembly OKUR01 (sample SAMEA3882519, study PRJEB24775) | human gut metagenome | biome: human-associated habitat; feature: intestine environment; material: feces | place: Netherlands | collected 2009/2010 | reverse complement strand
AGCACCCCATGCGTTAGCCATGTCGGAACGTTCGTCGAGATCAACGTATGCATTATCGTTGTCACGAGTCATGCCGATGGTAGTTTCATCAGCAGTGGTGTATTTAAACAAGAATGCACGGGTAGCCAAACCTACGCGCAACACTTTTTCTGCCTCAGTATAGCCATAAAGACCAGAGTTTTCGCGACCAGAGTGTCCTGGGTCAATCCAAAGTTTGAATGTGCCCCAATCCTGCTTAGTGATTTCTTGAGCCTGGGCGCTGCCGCCAAATGCCATTGATGCCAAAGCGGCAATCATAATATTTTTCTTATAATTTTTCATGATTTACCTTATTTAATATCAATAACATAAATATTACCATCGGCATCGTTGTCGAACGCCACCTTTGTACCGTCAGGAGATACCGACAAAGTAACAGGAATCACATCACTATTAGGAGTGAGATTGTTTTCAACGCCAGTTTCAACATTCACTGAGTAAATGTCGGAAGCAGTGAAGCGTTCGCCATTGTCTTGCAAACGAGCAAACATCAAATCCTTGCTGTTGGGAGCCCATGAAGCATGTGAACCCTTGCCGAAAGACTTGAGGTTAGTACCGTCAACATCACAAACAAACAAACCGTTGCTTACGATTTGGAATGCGATTTTCTTGCCATCAGGCGACAAAGTTGGGTTAAGCACCATCTTGCCTGCGAACTTTTCAAGTGATGGAATCAACTTAGTTGCTTCAGCAGGTTGGTCAACCATGATTTTGAGAAGGTTTGTAGCCTTCATTACCTTTGATTGACGGAAATTTCTTTGACCAGCTGCCACTTCTTGAATTTTGCCGGTTTGTACATCTACATTTTCGATGCGAACCATGCGTAGGTTGTCAACCACTGTGTAAGGGGTTGAAACGATTGTGGCTGCGTCAGCCCAATTCATTTTGTAACCAGCACCTAAAGCATCGGAAACTTGTTGGAGATTGGAACCATCAGCATTGGCAACCCAAATACCGATGTAGTTGTCGCCAGTAACAGCAATCTTACTGCCATCAGGTGACCAAACAGGAGCCATAAGGCTTTGAGAAGATTTGATAAACAATCTTGGCTCGCTAACGGCCTTAGATTGTGCCATCAAACTGCTCACAATCAGCATCATTGCTGAAACGAGTAGCAATTTTTTCTTCATGTTCAGAAAAATTAATTAGTTAGTTAAAAATAAGTTTTCGGTTTTATTTCCTCCAAAATTAATATTTTTTTTAAAACCTTACAACAAACATTGTGTAAAAATAAAAAAAACTTCTGCGTTTCGGCAGAAGTTTTTCGTTATGTGATTTAGTGTCATTTTGTCGCAAGTTCATCGAGCAATGCGAAATCCAATACATCTTTTATGCATTCCACATAATGGAAGGTGAGGCCTTTGAGATATTTTGGCTCAATGTCGTTGATGTCCTTTTTGTTTTGGTTACACAGTATAATATCTGTGATACCAGCACGCTTTGCTGCCAAAATTTTCTCCTTGATGCCTCCCACAGGAAGCACCTTGCCACGCAATGTGATTTCGCCCGTCATAGCCAGTTTGCTGCGCACTTTCCTTTTGGTGAATGTGGAAACCAGTGAGGTGACCATTGTCACACCTGCAGATGGTCCGTCTTTTGGAATTGCGCCTTCTGGCACGTGGATGTGTACGCTGTTGTTGTCAAACACACTTTGCTCAATGCCCCATTCTGAAGCGTGTGCTTTAATGTATTGCATTGCAATGATAGCCGACTCCTTCATCACATCGCCTAAATTACCTGTTAATGTGAGTTTTTCGCCCGACTTACCAGCTGGCGAGAGTGACGATTCCACAAAAAGAATTTCACCACCGACGGCAGTCCAAGCCAAGCCTGTCACCACACCTGCATAGTCGTTTCCTTCATATTCCTCACTATTAAATATAGGTGAACCGAGGTATTCTTCTACCATATTTGGAGTAACAGAAGTTGGGTATTCTGTTCCGCTGACTTTTTTGCAGGCTATCTTTCTGAGGATTTTTCCGATTTTCTTTTCCAAATCTCTCACGCCGCTTTCACGAGTGTAGTTTTGGATGATTTTAGCCAAAGTGGGTTTGGAAATACTTACCTCCTTTGGTTCGAATCCGTTCTCCTCCAGTTGCTTTGGCACAAGATGGCGAGCTGCGATTTCCACTTTCTCCTCCATTGTGTAACTGTTTATTTCAATTATCTCCATTCTGTCGAGCAATGGGCGAGAAATGGTCTGGAGAGAGTTGGCTGTGGCAATGAAAAGCACTTTCGACAAATCGTAATCAATGTCGATGTAATTGTCGTGGAAGTGAGAGTTTTGCTCTGGGTCAAGCACTTCAAGTAAAGCCGAAGAAGGGTCGCCCTTGAAGTCGCTTCCCACTTTATCTATTTCGTCAAGCACGATCACGGGATTGTTTTCGCCACACTTTGCCATGGCTTGGAGTATTCGGCCTGGCATAGCTCCGATGTATGTGCGTCGGTGACCACGGATTTCCGACTCGTCGTGAAGACCGCCAAGAGAAATTCGAGCATACTTTCTGTTGATTGACTTGGCAATAGAGCGGCCTAATGAGGTTTTACCCACACCAGGAGGGCCGTAAAGGCAGAGGATAGGGGCTTTCAAGTCGCCTCTCAATTTCAGCACAGCAAGGTGCTCAAGTATTCTTTCCTTCACTTTTTCAAGTCCGAAGTGATCTTTATTGAGTTGTGCCGATACCTTTTTCAAACTGATATTGTCTTTAGTGGTATCATCCCATGGGAGGTTGAGCAGATTGTCGAGGTAGCTGAACTGAACGGAGTAATCTGGTGATTGCGGATTGTAGCGTTCGAGTTTCTTCAGTTCCTTTTCAAATTGCTGCTGCACATTCTCGTTCCAGTTCTTGCTCTTGGAGCGTTGATACAGTTGCTGGATATCGTCTTCGCCATTGCCCAGTTCTTCCTGAATGGTGCGAATTTGCTGTTGCAGGAAGTGCTCACGTTGCTGTTGCGACAGATCTTCTCTGGTTCGCGAAGTGATATTTGCCTTCAGTTCCACAAGTTGCGCCTCTTTGCTCAATGCTGCAAAGAGGAGATAGGCACGCTTTTTGACATCTCTTTCCTCAAGCATTTCTTGCTTCTTGTGAGGCTCGAATGGCATGTTGGTGGTGAGGAAATTGATTAAATATTCGTTACTGTCGATGTTCTTGACAGCAAAAGCCAATTCATTGGCGCCTTCACCAAGTGTTTTGAGAATTTGGTGCGTAACATCCTTAATCGACGACATCAACACACGGAATTCCTTATCCTTTGCGATTGGTCGGATTTCTTCAAGCGTGGTGATACTGCCTCTGAGATATGGTTCAGTGGCATGAATTGAGTTGAGTTTGAATGGAGAGCGACCACGCAAAATCACGTTTGTGGTGTTGTCGGGCAATTCAAGCACTTTTATAATATCGGCCACGGTACCTACTTTGTAGAGGTCGTCGAAGCCGGGATTGTCCACTTTGCTATCTATTTGGCAGACCACAGCAATCGGGCGGCCCAGTCGCTTTGCCTCATTAATCAGGTTTAATGATTGTGGGCGACCAATAGCCACAGGCATGGTCATTTCTGGGAAAAGCACCATGTTTCTCAATGTGAGAATTGGCATATCCGTCATTTCTTCTGCTCCTACGTTCGTGTTGCCGAGTGGATCAGCTTTGATTTCGGCGAATATTGTTCCAATTTGTGGAGCAGCTTCTGCTTGTATGTCGGTGTCTAAATCGTTAAAAAAATCTTTCATCCTTTTTTGTTTTTATGAATCAAGTGGCAATTAAAGTGCCAATATAATATGTGAAATCATAAATATGACTATTTTGCGTTGTTTCTGCCAAAATGTCGCCTCTGCGAAATCAAAATGGGGTGGCACGAAAAATGCGATTTTGAATTTTCGAAAAAAAATTATAAACTTTAAAATACTACAAAAATGACAATTAAACCATTAGGCGACCGCGTTCTTATCGAACCCGCCAAAGCAGAAGAAGTCACTGCTGCTGGCATCATTATTCCAGACAGCGCAAAGGAAAAGCCTCTCAGAGGCACTGTGATTGCATGTGGCAATGGCACTAAAGATGAAGAAATGTACGTTAAGGTGAACGACATGGTTCTGTATGGCAAATATGCTGGTACAGAAATCGAAGTTGATGGAAAGAAAATGCTGATGATGCGTCAATCCGACATCTTGGCTGTAGTTGTTGACTAATTAAAATTTTAAAGACATGGCTAAATTAATTAAATTCGATATTAAGGCTCGCGAAGAACTTAAAAAAGGCGTTGACCAATTGAGCAACGCAGTAAAGGTGACACTTGGTCCAAAAGGCCGTAATGTGATTCTTGACAAGAAATTTGGTGCTCCTCACATCACTAAAGACGGTGTGAGTGTGGCTCGCGAAGTGGAGCTTGAAGATGAATTCCAAAACATTGGTGCTCAACTTGTGAAGGAAGTGGCATCAAAGACCAACGACGATGCCGGTGACGGTACAACCACCGCTACAGTTCTGGCTCAAGCTATTGTGAACGAAGGACTGAAGAATGTGGCTGCTGGCGCTAATCCAATGGACTTGAAGCGCGGTATCGACAAAGCAGTTGCAAAAGTTGTGGAAGGCATCAAGGCTCAAGCTCAAGAAGTGGGCGACGAATTCGACAAAATTGAAAACGTGGCACGTATCAGTGCTAATAATGATTCTGTGATTGGCGAACTCATTGCAGAAGCTATGAAGAAGGTGAAACGCGATGGCGTTATCACAGTAGAAGATGCAAAGGGTACCGACACTTACGTAGATGTGGTAGAAGGTATGCAATTCGATCGCGGATATATTTCTCCATATTTCGTTACAAATGCAGAAAAAATGTCATGCGAAATGGAGCATCCCTATATTCTTCTTTTTGATAAGAAGATTTCCACATTGAAGGATATGCTTCCTATTTTGGAACAAACTGCTCAAAGCGGCCGTCCACTGCTTATCATTTCAGAAGATGTGGATAGCGAAGCATTGGCCACATTGGTGGTTAACCGTATGCGTGGTTCACTCAAGGTTTGCGCAGTTAAGGCTCCAGGCTTCGGCGACCGTCGTAAGGAAATGCTCGAAGATATTGCAATTCTTACCGGTGGCGTTGTTATCAGCGAAGATAAGGGCATGAACCTTGCAAGTGCCACTATTGATATGCTCGGTACTGCAGAAAAGATTTCTGTGAACAAGGAAAACACCACTATCGTGAATGGTGCTGGCGACAAGGCTAAGATTTCTGACCGTGTTACTCAAATCCGCACCCAAATCGAGTCAACTAAGTCAACTTACGACAAGGAAAAACTCCAAGAACGTTTGGCCAAACTCGCTGGCGGTGTAGCAGTGCTTTACATCGGCGCGCCAAGTGAAGTGGAAATGAAGGAGAAGAAAGACCGTGTTGACGATGCTCTTAGCGCAACTCGTGCAGCTGTGGCAGAAGGTATCGTTCCTGGTGGTGGCGTGGCTTACATTCGCTGCTTGGATTCTCTCGAAGGCTTTAAGGGCGATAACGACGATGAAACTACTGGTATTCGCATCGTAAAGCGTGCCATCGAAGAACCACTTCGCCAGATTGTGAACAACGCAGGTCTCGAAGGCGCAGTTGTGGTAAACGAGGTTAGAAACGGCAAGGGCGACTTTGGTTACAATGCACGCACCGACAAGTACGAAAACCTCTTTGAAACTGGCGTGATCGACCCAGCTAAGGTTACTCGTGTGGCATTGGAAAATGCAGCTTCTATCGCAGGCATGTTCTTGACCACAGAATGTGTGATCGCTGAAAAGAAGGAAGAAGTGCCAGCTGCTCCTGCAGCCCCAGGCATGGGTGGTATGATGTAATCTAAAAATCATATAATCATATTGTTAAAGGTCGTGAGAAATCACGGCCTTTTTTTATGTCAATACCTTAATGGTTATAAGGTTTTTTCAATTATTTGTCAAACTCACATTTTTTTTATATTTTTGTTGTTTAAATGAAGGATAATGTACCCAGCCAAAGGAGAGTTGTCCCGAAATGCTGAATTTCTTATGAACGAAATCATTTGTATATCATTAATACTAAGTTGCATAATCTCTTATGTGGCTACCAATCTTGTGCTTAAATTTGCTCATAAGAAAAGGCTTTACGACTCTTTCGACGAACGCAAGATTCACAAAGGCAATATCCCACGATTAGGTGGCGTGGCATTTTCATTGGCCACAATTTTGACAATCATTTTGGTAGGTATATATGTTCGATATTGGGGCAGCTTCAAGTTTGCATTGTATTTCGCCACACATTCCGAATTGATTATGTTTGCCGTTATTGCTTTGCTTCTTGTCACTATGACAGGGCTGCTCGACGACCTGATAGGCTTCAGGTATCGGACAAAATTCATCGCGCAAATATCGGCAGGCGTATTGGTGTGTTACAGTGGTTTTTGGATCAACAATTTTCACGGGTTGTTCGGTTTATACCACCTCAACATTTACCAAGGCTGGATTCTGACTATCTTTACTGTAGTACTGATTACTAACGCCATCAATTTTATCGACGGCATTGATGGATTGGCTGGCACGTTGAGCCTGTTTTTCTTTGTCTTTTATTTTATTGTGGCATACACCTATACGCAGTTGGCAATATTAATTATCACAATTCCCGTAATTGGAGCATTATTGCCATTCCTGTATTTCAACTTATTCGGCAAAGCTGAAAAGAAAAAGAAAATATTCATGGGTGATACCGGTTCCCTGTTTATTGGCTTTTTGGTCAGCGTGATTTGCATCGACATCACAAATGATTCTGAAAATATTTTAGGAGCCACACCTATTGCGGTGGCATATTGCCCTCTAATCGTTCCTTGCTTCGACTTGGCGAGAGTGGTAATCAGCCGATTGTACGAAAACCGCAATCCGTTTAAAGCCGACAAAACTCACCTTCATCACCTCATATTATCTATTGTGAAATCGCAAAAAGTGACATTGCTTTTGATAATGACACTTGCGTTATTTATCACTTCGGCATCAATCCTGTTGTCGTATGATTTCAATGTGAACCTTGTGTTTATGTTTGACGTGATGATTTGGATAATGGTAATGATGGTGATATATCGCAAACTTAAAAAGAATAACTAAAACCCAAGATAAATGAAAATCAAGACTTTACTTTGTTCTTTAGCTGTCGGGCTTCTACTCACAGGATGTAAAACGCCCCAGTTAGGCTATTTTCAAGACTTGAAAAATGGCGACAAGAAAGAACTGACATCAGAAAATATTATCAAGCTTCAGCCAGGCGACCGCCTTTCTATCTTGGTAAGTAGCAAAGACCCTAATTTGGCGTATCTCTACAATTTGCAGGTTGTGGGCCATTATCGTTCCACTACTTCGAACAACAACCTGTCAACATCTTCCATCGCAAGCTATACCGTAGATGAAGATGGCTGCATCGATTTCCCTTATTTGGGCAAATTGCACATTCAGGGTATGACTCGTAGTCAGGTTGCCGAATTTGTAAAGGCTTCGCTTATTAAAAACGATATGCTGAAAGACCCAACAGTTACGGTTGATTTCCGCGACATGTATTTCTCGGTAACTGGCGAAGTGAAGAATCCGGGACGCTTTGTTATTGACCACGACAAGGTGACAATTCTTGACGCGCTCAGCCAAGCTGGCGACTTGACTATTTATGGCCGTCGCGACAATGTGTTGGTCATGCGTCAGGAGGGCAAAACCCAGAACGTGTATCGCATAGATTTGGCTAATGCCGATCAGCTTTACTCTTCTCCCGTGTTTTACTTGCAGCAAAATGATGTGATTTACGTTGAACCAAACACTCGTCGAGCAAAAGAGGCTACCGAGCTTGGCATTTCGTTCAGCAATCCATCTCTCTGGCTTTCAGCTGCTTCATTGTTAACCACTATTAGTGTTCTTATCTTTAAAAATTAATGGAACAGAACAATACATATAATCAGAGCGATACAACACAGAATGAAGATTTTGTGAAATTGCAACAATGGCTTTCGCTGTGCATTAGTAAATGGCACTGGTTTCTAACCTCAATGATTGTTGTTGGTGGCTTGGCGGTGCTTTATGTGCTAACCACAACGCCTACCTACACACGAAAAATGTCGATTCTCATCAAGGACGATGATGCGTCGAGCTCTCTTTCTAAAGAGTTTGGACAGTTTTCCGATATGGCGTTTGGTAAGTCGCGAACCAACATTCAGAACGAGATGATTACTTTGAAGTCAATCACCTACATGAAGGAGGTTGTTCAATCCCTGCATCTCGACATGAATTATACAATTGACGGCACTTTCCACGATAGGGTGATTTATGGTAAAGATCTTCCTGTGAATGTGGTACTTCCTGATATTGACCCTGATGCATACGTCGGATTCATTCTTAAAATCAATAACAACGGACTTGAGTTGTCGGGCTTTTCAAACAAAGCTGATGATGAAAAAGGGAAAGTGATACGCGGCAAACTCAATACGCCAATCCAAACACCTATTGGTAAGGTGATTGTTACGCCGACAAAGTCGTATGTGGGCAAATTTGATTATCCAATCCACGTTGCAAAGTACAGCACTGCTGACTGTACCAAAAATTATGCCAACAGCCTCAATGTGGAATTGAATCAGGAGCGTGCTTCTGTGGTCGATGTCACACTTAACGATGAATCGCCTGAAAGGGCAGAGGATATTTTGAACAAGCTCTTTGAGATTTACAATAAGAAATGGGTAGAAGACATCAACCAGCAAGCCATTAGCACATCGCAGTTTATTGATGAGGAACTGCGCTTGATTGAATCAGAGTTGGGCATTGTTGACCAAGATATTTCTTCGTTTAAGAGTGAACATCTGGTACCAGACTTACACGAAGCGTCAAGCATTTATATGAATAAAGTGGAAACCACCAATTCACAATTGCTTGAGCTCGACAACCAACTCTTTATGGCGAAATATGTGAAACGACAGCTTAGCGATGGACATAAATTCAATGTTCTTCCTGCTAACTCAGGAATTGACAATGGCGTGATTTCACAACAAATTGCCAACTACAACGAGATGGTGCTTCAACGCAATAATTTGGCAGCTAACAGTAGCGAGAACAACCCTCTTGTTCAAGATATTGACAAGTCGTTGACTTCCACAAAACATGCCATTCGTGCAGCTATCGACAATGTGATTGCCACACTTACCGATAGAATTGCCGCATTGCAGTCAAGTGAAAGCAAAACCAAATCACAAATCGCTTCTAATCCTACTCAAGAGAAATATTTGTTGAGCGTTGAGCGTCAGCAAAAGGTGAAAGAGCAGTTATATGTGTTTTTGCTTCAGAAGCGTGAGGAAAACCAACTTTCGAAAGCGTTCACAGCATACAACACAAAGATGCTTAATCCTCCAACTGGTGGTAAAGCTCCTACAAAACCTGTGAAAACGAATGTAGCAATTATTGCTTTTGTGATAGCGTTGCTGATTCCAATGATTATCGTGTTCATTGTCAGCAATATGGATACTACTATTCGTTATCGAAAAGACGTGTCATCGTTGTCTCTTCCATTCCTCGGTGAATTGCCACTTTCATACAAGCGCAGAAAAGGCATATTTGGGTGGTTCCATAAGCAGAAGGATATTCGCACAATTGTGGTACAAGAGAAGAATGGCAACTCCATTAATGAGGCGTTCCGTGTGCTCCGTACCAACTTGGAATTCATCACTGGTAAGGAAGGAAAGAACAAGCGAATCATGTTCACATCATCAAACGCAGGTTCAGGTAAGACCTTCATTTCCATGAACCTTGCCACATCTTTTGCCATTAAGGATAAGAAGATTTTGGTGATTGACCTCGACTTGCGTAAGGCTTCGCTCTCTTCATTTATCAGCACTCCACCAATTGGTATTTCTGACTATTTGAGCGGTAATATTGATGATTTTGAAAATATCATTGTAAAGGGCAAAACTCATCCTAACTTGGATGTGATTCCTGTGGGTACTATTCCTCCTAACCCAACCGAAATCCTCTTTAGCGAGAGATTGGCTCAACTTCTCGATAGCGTTCAGAATCGTTACGACTATATATTTGTCGACTGTCCTCCATTGGAAATTGTGGCTGATGCCTCAATTATCAACAGCCATTGTGATATGACCATCTTTGTGATTCGTTCGGGTCACCTCGACAAGAGTATTTTGCCAAACATCGAGAAATTCTATGTAGAAAAGCGCTACAAGAATATGATGATTGTGCTGAACGGTATCGACACGTCGTCGAATGGTTACGGCTACGGATATGGCTATGGTTACGGATATGGCTACGGTTATGGCTATGGCAACGACAAATAACGAAATTTTGATTTTTAAAATTTTTAAATGAAAGCATGTTTTATGGGGTTGGGCTATATTGGCCTCCCTACAGCAATTATATCTTCTCAACACGGCATTAATGTTTGCGGTGTTGATATTAACCCTAAGGTAGTAGAGAAAACGAATAGGGGAGAATTACACATCGTCGAGCCGGGTCTTCAAGACTTGCTCAAAAAGGCTGTGGACAGCAAGAGCCTCGTGGCAAGCACCACGCCTTTTGAAAGCGATGTGTATCTCATCGTTGTGCCTACTCCTTTTAAGGCGAAGCACGAACCCGACATCAGTTATGTGGAATCTGCTACTAAGACTGTGATTCCACTTTTGAAAGAAGGTGATTTGTTCATTATCGAATCTACTTCTCCAGTTGGTACTACTGAAAAAATGGCAGAACTCATTTTTGCAGAGCGTCCCGAATTGAAAGGACGCATTCATATCGCCTATTGCCCAGAGAGAGTACTCCCAGGCAATGTGATTTTTGAACTTGTGAACAATGATCGTGTAATCGGTGGCATTGATGACGCCTCTGCTGATGCGGCAGCTGAATTCTATGGTAAATTTGTGACCGGACAGCTCCACAAGACTAATTGCAGAACTGCGGAAATGTGCAAACTTGTGGAAAATTCCAGCCGCGATGTGCAAATCGCATTTGCCAATGAATTGTCGATGATTTGCGAAAAAGCTGGCATCAATGTTTGGGAACTCATTTCACTCGCAAATAAGCACCCTCGTGTGAACATTCTTCAGCCTGGATGTGGTGTGGGTGGTCACTGTATTGCAGTCGACCCATATTTCATCAGCTCTGCTTTCCCTAACGAGGCTAAAATTATTGCTCAAGCCCGCAGCATCAACAATTACAAATCAGAATGGTGTGTGGAGAAAGCAAAAAATGCCATTCTTTCTTTCCAATTGAAGAATTGCAAAAAACCACAAGTAGCTCTGATGGGACTTGCTTTCAAGCCTAATATCGACGATTTAAGGGAATCTCCTGCAATGAAGATTGCCAAACGTCTGTTTACCGAAATGCCCGATGTAAAATTCAATATCGTAGAGCCAAATATCAGTTCACATCCCGATTTCGATATTGTGGACTTCCAAACTGCTTTTGAGCAATCTGATATTGTGGTGTATCTCACAGCTCACAAGCAATTTTTCATGCTTCCACAGGAGGCCAACGATAAGTTGATTCTCGATTTTTGCGGTGTGATTAAGAAGTAGTAGTATGATTCTCAGCATCACAGTATATACCCTTGTAGGTGTAATGCTTTTCTATTTTGGTTGGCATTACAATCAGCGTTTTGCTCTGCCCACAGAGCATCATACCGTCAAGGAGTTTATGCTAAGCTGGGAAATCATTGCTTCATTCGTTCTTTTCTCCCTCATCACAGGTCTGCGTTACCACACAGGTTGGGACCACGAATGCTATATTCAAGACTACGTTCAATATCAAAACGAGGGCACACTTTATCGGCCTGACTTTGAACCAGGATTTAGATTGGTTGAAACGATATTTGCAAAACTCGGTTTCCACTATTCTGTGTTTTTTGGATTTTTAGGTCTCGTTAATATATTCTTTATCTACATAGCGCTTCGTAAAGATAGGGAAGTCATTCCATGGGTTGGACTGCTAATCATGGTCGGTCCATATTTCCTCCACTTGGTCAATTCTTTGCGTCAAGGTATTGTGGAATGTATATTTGTCGCATTAATATTGCTGGTCAACAACCGGAGGTACCTGCTATTCATGCTATGCGCTTTATTATTGGTGTCGATACATAAAGTGGCACTGTTGATTATTCCAGTTATTCTTTTAGCAAAGTACCTCTCTAAGTTTGAGAACAACAAGCACCTTTTCGTGGCATATTGCGTTTGTTTTATCATTGGCCAATTCCCTTTACTGATTTCTTGGACTATCAACGGTTTTAGCGATGTTTTGGCACTGTTGGGGTATCACAAATATGTGCGTTTGTTTAATACTAACCCGCTGTATGCATTCCATAGATGCTCATTTGGCGTTATATCTATCTCACTGATAGTGACTCACCTATTTTTGATTTATTACTATCCAAAGTTGCGTGAGTATTATAATGGCAACAAGTTCTTCACGATTTGCAGCACACTTACATTGATTTATGTATGCTATTTTGTGCTGGTGATGAACACTTCGTTTTATTTCAAGCGCCCCTATGAATTGCTGTTGCCTTTTAGTGTTATAGCATCTGCATTCTTGATGGTATATCTGTTAAAAACTAAAAGATTTGCGCGACTCGCAGTATTTTGCACAGTCAATTTCTCTGTTGCAGCAATCACAGTTTTTAAAGTTGCCTACTTCGGAATGGCTGACTCCACTGATTTCTATCACTTCATACCACTATAATGCTGATTTCTGTTGTCATACCGGTTTATAATACGTCAAGTTATCTGGCGAGATGTATTGATTCCATTTTTGAGCAAGACCTCAAAGATGTGGAATTGATATTCATCGACGATTGTTCAACCGACAACAGCTTCGAAGTGCTCAATCAATGCCTAAAAGGAAGAGAAAGTGAAAATCTCACAATCGTAAAGAATCCAAAAAATTTAGGTTCAGGTGAAACCCGTAACAAAGGAATTTCATTAGCGAAAGGAGATTATGTGATTTTTGTGGATTCAGACGACTATGTTACGTCTAAGTACTTCCAGGTTTTGAAAAACGCAATTGAATCAAGACCAGACATAGTGGTTTTCGACATGACAGAAATTTGGACCAATAAAACGGTGCTCAAGCACGTTGATTTGCCCGACTCACCTTTGGAAAGCGTAGAACTCCTATTGCTCAACAAGATGCACAATAGCCTGTGCAACAAGATGTTTAAACGCTCAATGTTTCTTCAACATGACATCCGTATCACTAAAGGGTTGAGCATGTTTGAGGACAAATCCATTTGCTTCAAGTTGTTTTACTACGCAAAGTCGCAGCTTTTTATCAATAAAAGTCTATATTTCTACGACAGGAGTAGGGAGAACTCTTTAACGAAGGTGTTTAAAGAGAGTAATATTCAGGCATCGGTGATTGTCGCAAAAGTGATTGACGACTTTTTTAAAGATAAAGAAGTCTCTGATAATATTCATAATGCCATTCAAGCCAACAAAGTACATGTGCTGGGCTATATAGGATTGTATTGCGGCAGAACTACCCGAAGTAAATATGCTAAAGAATTAGGAAAGCTGTCATTCTCTGCTTTCTCGCAAAAATGCAAAATGCCGATTCATTATAGAATCGCATCATTTGCTGTAAACTATAAGTTGTACCCAATTTTATTCGTGATCCGACGACTATATTTTTTGTGTAAATGATTCAAAAGATTAGAATAACAAATAATGGCTCGTATGCGTTGATGCTGGCAATT
>OKUR01000730.1_pt1 | contig 13794 bp, 8 predicted proteins | sample 1606671 | NCBI WGS metagenome assembly OKUR01 (sample SAMEA3882519, study PRJEB24775) | human gut metagenome | biome: human-associated habitat; feature: intestine environment; material: feces | place: Netherlands | collected 2009/2010 | reverse complement strand
TGGAAATGACCCATGTCCACCCAAGGACACCAGGCATTAAGCATTGCTCTTCTTGGAGATAGCAGGCCTCTGATACGGCCTGCTATCTTTATTCTATTTTAAGTTTTAGTTTTTTTTTGCGCTCAATGCTCTTCAAAAGAGATTTCTTTATCAATACGTCACTATAGAAAAAGCCATCAATAATTCCTGGCTTCAAACACTCTTTAGCTTCTGCCAGTTCTTCTTCTGTCAAATCTTCGACGGTAAGCACTCAGGGCTTTAGTTTTTTGTTTATTCTTTCGTTGATGGTCATACTATTTTTTAATCCGTATAGAATTACCTTGTTTGATTAGCTCCTTCGCATCTTTCAAGTGCGGTTCCAGCTCTTCCGAAGGAACAAAATAGACATCAGGTTTTGTGGCTTTGGGAAAGCGATTGAAATAAGGGTCGGTAGAAACCACCCATTTCAGTTCTGCCATTTTGGGAAAGTTGGGCATAGCATCCCATAGTTCAAACAGTTTGGACTTTGTAGCAACAGTAACGCAGCGTTTGCCCGTTTTCAAACGTGACACACAAATGATGTGTTGCTGAATTCTCTTATCACTATCCTGTTCCTCTTTAGTTGTACGGTGAGTGACAGAAAGATTACGGTTAAACTTTCGGTTTATCTCCTGCATCTTTGCGATGAAGAGTTTGCCATGTGGTGCCGTGTCCTGCATCTGATTACTCATAATGTAGTAGTGTATCATCTCGTGGATGATTGTGTCTTCCACTACATCTTCTGGTAAATCCATCACAGTGCCAATCTTGAACACAAAGCCATAATAATGCCAGGTGTCATCTGGATTTTTCTCTCATTGGAAGAATACTGCACCGAGAAATGACTTGGCATTACTGAGTTTGAAGGGGAGTGGTTTCAACTTCCCCTCAAACATCAGATTGTTGTATTCGTGAAACTTTTTTTTATATATTCAAGCGTTGCTCTCATTTTCTTATTCCTGTTCTATACTGGCCAAATACTCTACATAGTTCTGTAGTTGCTCTGTGTCATCAGGAGTAAGTTTCTTCTCCAGAACCTTGTCAAGATGATATACAATGCTCCAGTTTCCAGCAGACTGATCTGTCACATCTTCCCCTTCATTGAACTCAGTATATACCACGTCCTGCTGTTCAAACGGACGACATACCATTTCGTATGGGTCATCCTCCTTCAACTTAATAATGGCTTGGCTTCCACTCATATCCATTGAAGTACGCAGATGTAAATACTTATAGCCTTTTACTTCAAATGGGAAGATGTTATCATTGACAGTTGTCAGGTCATAGTATTTTTCTGGGTCTGTCCCTTCAACCAGAATAAACTTTCCCATCAAGTCCTTCTCTAAGAACATATTGGCCGTTGTCGGTTTAATATCACGACTTTCTTCTTTCTTGTAGTCAAGAATGATGTCGAAGAAGTGCTCCTTCTTGATAGTCAATGACAAAACTTCTTCCTTTGGATAATTGCCCAATGTTTCAAGAGTTATCTGCTTCTTTGCCTTACGGTATTTCTTATTACCATTGATGGTAAAGATACCGGCGTTCATATTCTGAGGTGTGGTGAGCACAGGCCAGAAGAATGCAGTTCCTCGCCACCCCAAATCCTTTAAGCCATTTTGTTTGAGCAGAACCAACACAGGACGGTCGATGGCATTCTTCTTGTCTATGTTGATTTCACCACCAGCCTCAGGAGCATCAATGAATCGACCTCGTTTGTCAAAGATGTTTTCACGCTCACGGCTCAAATTACGGTCAATCCTCACAGTGACAAGAACCATACCGTCAGTGTCATAGGTAAGATGTTCAAGTGGTGTCACCATATCATTAATGTCCCATTCTAACCCCACATTATTATACTCTATGGCATAGGTATATGATTCGCGGATAAGCGAAAGGATTTCCACAACGTCGTTGTAATGAACAAGATAGAACCCATCTTCGTTTGCCTCTTTTCCTTCTACGGCATGTTGAAGAACTTCCTCTATCTTCTTCGTCAACTTGTTATTCTCTGATGGCTCTATAGTTTGGAAGCCTACTGGATAAGTGCGTTGGAATGGCTTCAGAACCTTGGTGTTTGCAGGAGTGTATTTATTCTGGGCACTTGGACTGATACGACTGTCATATCCGATGACCATACTCGTAAACTCCTCTGTCTGAACCGTATCACGGTGAGCCTTCAAATACTGGTAGAGATAATCGTCAAACACATTCATCGTCTTCAGCACATCATAGATGTCAGGAGTCGTGAAGAAACGGGTACAGGCCATGTCTTCCTTGTCACGGGCTCCATACATTCGAGCATGCTGGAGTACTGTATCCATCTGGAATTTCTTCGGGTCACGTCCATAGAAGAAGCAGAGCATGTTGTCTATTGTGATGCCTCGGTCAAGAATAGAACCACCAATGAAGAAATTCAAGGCCTGTTCCAAACGGAGTTGTCCTTTGTCGTTAAGCATGGTTGCGACCTTGCCCGGCTCTTCGGAGTTCACCACATTGATAGTGTAATCGTTATATTCCAGAATACGCTTCACCTCTGCTTCCACCTCAGCAAATGTGGGGAATTTCTCATTGATGAGTCCTTGTCTGTTCCCCAATTCATTGCTGAGTTTAAGGCTCTCGTAGGCATCTGATTCAAGGTCGAGGATGTGAAGGTCGGAGTTTGCCTTATGCAAAAATGCTTGCTTAATATCCTCAATGATTTCTGCAATCAATTCTTCTTGCCAAGCGTGTTTGTGCTTGTTGATTTCGCAGTGAATCAAACAACTGGAATAATACTTCTTGTTACTTTTCTTCTTTGTCTGAATGCTGCGGACTGCTGTGGCAAACAAATAACTTACTACGGCAAAGTTCAGCGAATCAAGATTCTCCGAGTGTGCACGGGATTCTAGATAGAACTCGTTACGTGCCGACAAGATGTCGATACATATTTGGTCAACAGGCTGATACAAGCAACCATACATGTTAGCTGGATGGAAAACTCCATCATCGTCAATTTCACCCTCTTGGCTATCTACATAGTATTGTTTTCCACCAATGTACTTATCATGGATGGGAACCAAGCCTGTATAACGAGGCAGCCAAGGCGATGCTTCCTGGCCGTCACGTAGCTGTACTGTACCATCGGGTTGCAAATAAAGTGAGTATGGTGTGGCGGTAATCTGCAAGTAGCGGCAGAAAACTGGCAGAGTAACAAACTTTTCTATATGCTCAGCAATTCGTAGAAGCGACAGTTCTCCCTTACGCTGATAGTATGCACGACTGGCAAAGTCCGCCTCGTCATCACATACCAAGACCTTTTTCCTGCGAAGTATCTCATTGTTTTCAAACAGTTCTATAAGGTCTTTCAAGTTCGTATTTTCTTTCTTGCAGACAATGATGAACTTGTTGGCAGGGTCATTGAGCTGATAATCGCTAAGTCCGCCTCGTTTGTAGAGATCAAGTATGTCATAGATGTATATGACAACCTTCTGACCGTAGGTGCCATCATCCTTGAAGAAGCGGAATTCCTTATTCAGACGTTCGATAGTCTGCTTTGTCAGCGTATTGGTTCCCTTAGTCATCACCACTGCAACATCAATGCCTCGATCAAAGCACAGTCCCATGATGCTAAGGAAAGTGTCAGTCTTACCACACTGCACCTTTCCAAGCAACAGGCATGGTTGGGTGGCATTTTCACCTTCCATCATCAGTTGGTCGGTCATTTCACGCACGACCTTTTCCTTTTCAGGTGTCATGAACTTATTGTGTGCTGCCATTGTGCCAAAGACATATTCGTCTTCGTTCACGTTTTGAGCGGCTTCCAGCCTGGCTTTCTCTGCCAGCATTTCTGCATTAGGCTCTTGTCCGAAACTCCTTAATTGAACTTCAAAGGCAAGATATGCTTCAAGATTGTCAAAATGCATAGTCGTAAGTTATTTGTTAATAATTTTTAGTTACAAATTCAAAGAATGGATTGCTGTCAATGTCATCGTTCTCCGTGTATGTGGGATTGTTGATAACAAATGCCTTGCGATAAAGAGAAAGAGTAAATTCGCTATATCGTTCCTGCCGAATGGCTTCATAGATGCCAGCCACAGGACGATTCAGCAGACCTGCCTCTATGAACATCGGCAGGACACAATAGAGGGCATTCGGCAAAGAACGGTTGGAACCATACTTGCTTGCCATTCGCTGTGTTATCAAGGTGGTGTTCACTTGTTGCTGCACATGGAAGTACTTACCCATGATATTTAGCGTGTCAAAGCCAAAAGGATAAGCAGCACATATTATAGCTCCAAACAGCAGTGGTCTGTTATGCTTATTCTTTATTGCAGCCAATACAGCTTCGGAATGTTCATACAGATAGCCAAAGATTGGATTGCGAATGGTGAGTTTATTAATTACCGACACCGCCTTCTTGATGCGGTTTCCTCCTTTGTATTCTGTTGCCGCCAGTTCACTGAAATATTCAGGTGAGGCATCATCCTGAAGAGCTGCGCATAAGGCAAGTTCCAGGATGTGAATCGGAATACGTTGATTGATACCTATAGTGATATTCTCCATATTTCTCTATTTTATAATTGCACGAAGGGCACCACAACTTCTGTGAAGCTGCAGCCTCCATGAGTAATAAGTGAAACACCAGAACGCTCAAACGCTCCGAAATCTCGAATTGCCAACCAATTGTCACGTGATAGTAACTTCATGTTTTCAGATGCGCTGGCATAGACCTTACGCTGTTCACTGGCATGGTCACTATTATATATCAGATGACGTTTACCACGACTGCCATCTTTGTAGAGGAACACTTTTTCCACCTGTGTCAACGGACGTTGACCTGTAGCAGCAGTGCTACCGTGGTCGGATGTGAGATAGATGGTGAAGCCCATGTTTTTCAGCACCTTCAGTTGTTCACAGAAACGAGGAGCCCATACATCTGTCAGTACGGCAAGGTCGCGCATATCTCGTGAAGCGTGCATCTTATGATCCATTTCTACTGTGACGTATGACAGACGGTTGACACCTTCATTGATTGCAAACACTTCGTTATCATAGAGGTATTGCAGTTCATAGGATGACATACCCACCTGTTGCCAGAAATCCTTCCATAACCGACGTTCTGCCTCTGGTGATTGCTTGTAGTCCATCTGTGGACGGTCGCCACGGAAGATAGCCTGGCGTGAGAGCATTGTGATGGTGGGTAGCCATGCTGTAGTAAAGTCTTCTTTGATTGTATAGTGATTCTTCTGCAAATATCTTGCAAGAATACACCACTGCCAGAAGGCAAGGCCGTCAACAACAACTAAAGCAATTTTATCGCCACTGCCAAACTTGTCGGCAAGATGTGGCAAGATACTATTTACACAGGCTGGTCGCAATAATGGATTGCTGTTTTGCAAGGCGAAATAGTTACTATCCAGCCAGCCTTGAAAGCTCTCGTTGACACGAGTCCATTCTTCTGTTAGTTGGTCAAACACCCCTGCTAGGGCTGCATCTGCAATAACATCGCTTATCGCCTTTACCGTCTGGCCCATCATCCCCCATTCAAGTGCAACTGATTGTAGTTTCTGGCGATAATGTTCAGCAGAATGTTTCCGCTTTTCATTCTCTTCCTTTCGGATGTCCTCCACCATACGCTTACCCTCTGTCATGTTGATACGACGTGTCCCCATCTTATGGCTGAGCATGACCAGTTCTTCAAAACTGAGTTGCTGCAATAGGTTCTTGTCTGCAAACAGAGGGAATAACTGCCCAATACCGAAATCAGTTATTCTCGCTTCCTGCACCATGTCCGGCAACAGAGTGTCTGTATTTGGACAAACATAAACGAAACGGTCATTCTCTGAAGCCTTGTAGATTAGCTCATAGTGGATGCGCAACTGGAGTTGTGAGCCAACTACGACATTCAATCCGCATTCCGAAAGGAGATGAGACTGTACGACAGGATTGGTGAGCACCCCGTCTGGGTTACTCACTATCGACAGACGGGTATATTCCGCTGTGATGCGTTCCGCAATCTTTTGTATCAGTCTTTGCATCTGAATTATAGTTTGCTCTGGGCGATGTCGTAAAATTGCAGCAGTACCTCGTCTTCGGTCAGCAGGTTCTGAGGAATCTTGTTGCCTACTGTCACAATAGTCTGGAAATCCTTATCGACATAACACTGCTTGAAACCAGCACGAAGGGCTTCCACACGGGCTTCCTTTATTTTTGCCTTTGGCTTCTGTGCGACATCTACGTATATCTTGAACTCTTTGAGCAAAGCTTTTGTACGAAGAGCATTTACGTCCTTGTCGTCCTGAATGTTAGGCAGTCGCCATTTACCATTGGATTCCTCGATGAAGTTCTCTTCAAGAATCTGCTTTAACTCTGGTAGAATATCATTCTTCCTGAGACCGTTGATGGCTTGCATCCATTCTGGCTGTATATCCTGATAGGTCTTGCCACCATCACGTAGGAGGTTCTTCAACCACTGTATGCCATTGGCTTCGTCGCTCACGATGATACCCATAGGAGCAAAGTCAGGAACAGCCTTTCTTTTTGCTTCATATTCGACAACCTGACTTGCAGTAAAATACATCTCATCGCGTTCAACATAGCGTTCTCTAAGACCCGACTGGAATTGCTGCGCATCTAATGGAACAGCAAGTCCACGCTCAATGTATGATGAGATTAACCGATCATAAAGAATTTTAGGACTTCTCTCAATAATTGATGTTAGCTTATTGCCAACCTCATTTACGATTGGGAGATGCTCTAAATGTTCATCTATAAAATCCCATACACTATTAGGCAATTCTTGGGTAAGACTATTACGTACACGCTCTGTACTTTTATAACAAGATATTACCAAATCTTGTTTTACCGCTGTAGATGTTGTTTGTGCGTTATAACTGCCTTGTTTCTTGTCCAGACCTCGTACAACAGAAACTATAAAGCCGGCTTTTGTTAATGCGCGTTGTATTGAATTCCAAACAGCAGCGGAAGTGTTTGAAAACTCAACCGTCATCCAACAGCCAGGCTTTAGAATCCTATAGTATTCGATGAAAGCGGCAGTCATCAAATCAGTGTAATCCTGAACAGTTTTGTTTTGAGCGGAGTTTTCAATGGCTTCTTCCTTATTGTCTGTGAACACATTTAGCCACGCTTCATGAATGAAGTTTAGTTCAGAGTACATCAAATTATGTCCAAACGGTGGGTCGGTAAAAATATAATCCACGGATTCAGAATTGATGTTTTGTAAATCTGTAGCAGATGATATTTGGTTTACGCAGCGATGTAACGCCTCTGGATTCATCCGAAGGATATCGTCTAACTTACTTAAAAATAACTCAATTATATTTCTTTCAGCTAAAGCACTTGGCACAAAGAGCGCATTAGGAAGTGCCCCTGCTAAATTGATTTTTCAATTCTTAAGTCCAATATTGTGCAATAAAGACCCCGTTTTAACTAAAATGGAAGTTAATACAAAACGAAGAATAGGAAGGTCTTGCATTAGAGACCAAAGAGCAGAGAAGATAAGAAGATTACGCTTTGTATATAGAAGTGAAACATCCGTATAGCCAGCCCTTTTGAGTTCTGCTGTTTTTACTCCATCAGGAATAGTACCTTTGGGGAAAAAGCCATCAGGTGAAAGAGATTCTATTTCTTGTATAAGCTGAAAATCATAGTCGTCAGGTACTTTGGTATAACGCTTTCCATTGTATTTATAACAAATAAGGACAGGACGCTTCTTTGGAACAATAGCGACATCACCATTGATAGACACAACCGTTTCTTTTGCAATGGTATTCTGAGTCTTGTTAATAATAGAGCCACAATGAGGACAAATAATGCAATCCTTAATGTTGTTATCTTTGTCTAATGATTCCGTCCAATAAGACAACTCGCGTCCACAATTATCACAGATTAATTCGTCACTCCATATAACATATGATATTACTCCATATCCAAGGTTTTTGTGCTTGGTCTTATATAGATACCCGTATTTTTCATTAACTTGCTCAGCTACTTGTTTAGCTTTCGCAAGAAAAAAATTATTGCTTACGGGCTTGTTAAAGTTGTATGTAATGAAGGAAGCTATCGGTGATAAATCACCTAAAATACAATGTCTGATTCCTGTATCACCCTGAATACTGTATTGTTGTATCTCCGATACATCAGAGCATTTGCCAGCAGCGACTCCTGTCATGCCAGTTCCCGCAAATCCATCAAAAATAATATCTCCTGGTTGTGTGTAATGAAGAATATAACGCATGATGGCTGGGTGTGGAACTTTTGTATGATAAGAATGCGCCATATATATAGCATTACTCTTTCCTTCACTAACATCACTGGCATACGGTTCCTTCACCTCAAAATCTGCTTTGCGCTTTCCCTCACGCTCCAACTGTTTCTTTTCTTCTTCCCACTGCGCAATGAAATCATTAAGCCAAGGGTTGGGACAAGCAGTGTAATACGGAGGGTCGGATAATCGGATGATGTCCTCGTCCTTTCCGATGGGGAATCCCTCAATCTGTCGTAGCTCTGGCAACTTCTTTCGCAATTCATCACGGAAGTATTTACGACGGGCATCGTCGTTTGGAAACTCCATACCTAAACAGGTGACGGGCTTATTCTTCTCTTCCCAGATGTCACCGGGTGTGATGCGTCCCATTTCCTCTGCATCGAAGAGGACTGGCTGCGGTATATTTTGGTCTTTCTTGCTCATACTAAAGTTACTTCAATATTACTCTTACATTTTCGTTTTCGTAGCCATTGGTCATCAAGTCGATGTACTTGCCAAAGGCTTTCTTTGCCTCCTGCGGAGTCATCGGATGGTTGAGCGCACGGCGAATATCGTCCATCGTAATATCTACCTTTTGAATGTCGCGGTGCAACTTGTCGATGATGACCATTAGACGGGCTGCGTCCTCGGCTGAAGGCTTCTCATTGCGGTTGTCGTGGAACTGCTTAAATAGGCGCTGCTCGCTTTGGTCAAGCACCGAAGTGGCATTACCAGCCAATTGTGGGTCTTCAGCCATTTCATGAAGCGACTTGATGATATTCTCATGAATCTGCTCCAGTTCATCACGCATGTCTGCAATCTGAGGTAGTGACTTGCCTTGGAATTGCTTGGGATTGAATCCATGATAAGGCACGTTGAGAATGGCTTCGCGTGTAACAGAAGTACTGGCTACCTGTAACTGGCTCATGCGACGGTTCCAGTCCTGATACTGGGGAACAATCGTGATATAACCGCCACGGTCGTTGCCACAAATGGCATCGCATACTTGTTTCTCCGTGCTGCGCATGATACGGAGCTTTTCCTGCTCCTGCATTCCCGTAATGTGTAAGCGGTTGTATTCTGCTAGATACCAGTCAGCATATTTGCCCATCAAGGAGTCAAGTTGACTCTTATAAGCAGAGAGGGCATCTTCGTCATTGACCATCGACGAAACCACCTTCACACGTTCAAGTGCCGCATTTACATCTGCCTCCATCTGCTGGTCGGTCATATACTGCTTTGCCTGTACAAGGTAAGATATTCGAGTCCACAATTCATCTACCACTTGAAGCATATTGTCGAGCTGATTCATCAGTGGAATGGCGTCAAAGACATGACCAAGTTGCTCCAGTGTCCAAGGCAGATTGCTCATTTTAGCCTTTGTGCCATAGTTCTGTAACTTGTCACAGAATGAAGCCAAAACCTGAAGGCTGTTGGCATGGCTGCTACCATCGAATGGGGCAAGCACTTCCTCATTTTCAAGGAAGATACCTCCACGTACCTTCTGTGCCAATGTAACGGCATGCCCAGCTTTCTTCTGTGCTGCCACAAGGAGTTTGGTGAAGGTGTCATCCTTGTCAAGTTGGCGCGTCAGGTCATGGCCTTCTATTTTTACGAATATCTCGCGTACAAGCGGCAGATTCATTCCCTTCGGACGGCGAACATGTGAGAAGTTGTAAGCCATATCCTCTGGCAATGATGTGATGTCTGCAATGTTGGCTGCATTGATAGACTTATTTCCCGGCAGGCTGATTTCTACATCGCCAAGACTTACCATCGTACACAACACCAGAAATTCCAGGTCTGCTTCAATCTCAAAGTCTTTGGTGCGCCATGTCTGCTCGTAGTACTGGTAGAGGATTTCATCCCGATTGAGCACCTGTCCTTCACCTTTGTCCTCCAGCCTCTGCTTAACGCTCTGCGCATACTGCGATGCCTCAATACTCAATGTTCCGTCGGCAAATAGTCCAAGTGCAGCAAGGATGGCTTCACTATCGCGGTTGGATTGTAAAGGATTTGCTACCCTCTTCTTGGCTCCTGCTATCATGGTGGCGCGGTTGCTTGATGTGATAGGCAGTCGAAAGAGTGAGAACTTTGGATAGTTGGGCAGACGCTGGCAGAAGTACTCTTCGAGTATGTTGGAGGCAATTTCGCTAATAATCTGTTCCTTTGCCATACCTGCAGCCCCTGTCAGATTAACGGTTTGCAGCTCTCCTTGATAGTATACCTCAGCACATTGGATGAAATCACGCTGGAACACAGGGCGCAACTTGTCCTCGTATGTTTTTCTATACTGCTCATAAAACCGCTTCTGCGATGTGTCCACACTCTTGATAAGAGCCTCAGATGCTGCATAGAGTGAAATAAGTTGACGCATTTCGTCACTCACTTTGTCCATGCGAATATAGACGCTGTCCGGCCCGGTACCTACCTGTATTTTCTCTTTATTGAAGATAGGCATGAAGTAGATGTAGAAGTATTGCTCTGGCTGAGTCGTGCTACGTTCATCTGGGTTGCCCATGAAAATGTAGCCATCGAGTGAAACCTTATGACTCTTCCACTCTACGGAATGAGGATAGATTGGGAACTCCCTTCGATATTTCTCAACCTCAATAGGTAGATTCTCTACCAAATAACTGAAGAAATAGCTGTCGAGAGCGTCTGGTGCCATCGTCAGAACATAGTCTTTGATTTTCTGCTCATAGTTCACACCACCTTCGATGCGTAGGTGATACTCTTGATTCTGAGCATTCTTTTCAAAATACTGTCCTACGGTAGCCGATACGATTTGTGATGCGGTGGTGTTGATAACCTCGCCCAACATTTCACGGTCGAGAATGGTGGGGTTGAGATAGCAGAGACCGTCAATTAGGTTTTCTGCCGTCACACCATTGGTGTGCTCCAACGTGTCTTGGAGAATTTTCACAGCACAGGCGTTGGCAATGCGATGAGCCAAAACGGCTTTGTTGGCTCTGGCACCAGTAAAGTTCTCCGTAATCTTCTGGTGGACGGTCTGCATGATGGCAGTCACACGACGCACATCAGCATCGGTTTGCATTTCTGGAGCCTGGAGGTCATCCCAATACTGATCATAACAGATAAGACCAGGTTCTGTTTCAGGAATGTCTTTATCGAAGATGGTCTGGAACTTACCAGTCAAGGTCTTCAGTACCTCACGCTGTGATTTACTGATACGTATCTGTTGGAAGTTCTCAAAGAACGAAGGATTGACGGGGAAAAGCGAAACATAATCTTCCAGTTTGGCGTGCATGTCGGTGAAAAACTCCGTAAACTTGGAAAGGTGGCGACGAATAATATCACGTTGGGCATCTGTCTTTTTCAACAGTCGCTGCTGAACGACAAACTGCACGTCTTGCTTGGTTATGGTAATGTCCTTATAGCGGTCATTTACCTTGTTGAGCATATCAGCAGCATACTGAAACTCAGGTGAGTTATATATCAGTTCCTGCACACCGAACATCATGCGGAAACGTGATTTATCACTGGTTTGACCAAGGGCTTGCAACACACTAAGGTCACGGTTTAAACTAACGCCATTAGCACGTGATTTCAAGTATGATAACATTTCGTCAATGACAAGCATCAGCCCTTTATCAGGGAACTTGGCTCCAAACTGTGCCATCATGCGACGCAGTTTGTCGGCATACATATCGGGCTTGTTATCATTGGAAATACTGTAATCTACGCCCCATGCTGCAAGAGCTTTGTCTATCTGATAGCATACAACGCGCCACAGTTCTTCGTCGGTTCCTAACTCAAAGCGAATAACTTTGTACTTGCCAGCAATATTGCCAAGAACCTTACGGGCACTTTCGTTATTCACTTCAGGAAGTAAGGTCGCATCCTCAGCTACCAGTGATACAAGTGACATCAAGTGTGACTTACCTGTACCATAGTTACCGACGATTTGCATACCAAACGTCTCGTAACTGGCAGTATAGTCGAGGTTCTTGCAAATCGCGGGTATAAATGTCTTCTCGTATGTCTCTGAGAAAACAAAGTTGCGAACAAGGGAATGGCGATAGTCTTCATTCGACAGTTGATCGAACTTCACCACCTCGTTGATTGGTTCAAATGTTATCAGCTCTTTATATTTCATATGCTCGGCTATTATAATTCTATAAATGATAATCCTTGGAGATTGAGTGCAAAACGATTGTCATCCATCAACAGATAACGGTTTTCCTTAATTGAGCCATTAGATAGCAGAATCAAACACTTGTTGATAGAAAAAGATTCAATGATACTTCGCAAGTCAAGTTTCAGGTCTGGCTCAAAAAGAATTGACCAGTTCGATAAAGCAAGGTATGGCCCTACAACCTCATCTTTGTATGTCTGCTCGAAGATTCGTTTACAGGCATTTGAATAGCCGGATGGCTCTTCTTGTCCTTTGATAGCGGATGATAATTCTATGCCCACATCCACAAAATGTAGGTGGGTTATCGGTTCGTGGCAGAAAATGATTTTGTTTCTGCTCACTTGCGAAATGAATTGTTTTATCTTCTCTTTGCTAGACATTTGCTATATAAAAGAAGGGCTCCCAAGTGATGTCTCAACAGGCGACCAAGCCCTTTTTACACCACAAGAGAGTCCCTTGTTTATCGTTCGCCCATTTCAGGGCTTTTGGAGGTCTTTGTTGAGCAATATCCATTCGTCTCTTTCCAAGAGACGTAGAGAAACAAAAAGTCCCCTTATATCACCGTTTCAGGAGCTATTTCTACCTGTTTTTGCTAAACAAAGTGAAAAATTGATATGCCAAAAGTTGCTTTTCTTATTTAATAAGGTGGATTTTGCAAGAAAAAAAGTACCTTTGTACCCAAATATCCGTCTCTTGGAAAGTGATTGAGAAATTTGCTAAACAAATCTCTGTTTATAAAAGTCCTAATATCATCTTGTTTGCTTTATCAACTACTGACGTTTCCAAAGAAGCGAGGTATATTTGTGTTGTTGCTTCAGAATCGTGTCCCATTCCTTCGCTGATAACTGACAACGGCACATTCTTTGCCTTGGCTGCACTTGCCCATGAATGACGAGCCACATACATGGTGAGTGGTCTTTGGTGTTTCAGCATTGTGGAAAGTTCCTTTAGGCGATAGTTGACAAGATGCAGTGCATTGTCATATTGCCTTCGCTCATTGCCTTGCTCTTTGATGATAGGGAGAAGAAAGTCTGTTTGATTTTCAGGGTATTTAGCAATGATTTCAGCCATACACTTCTCCCACTTGATGGTCAGCTCCTGACCTGTCTTTCGTCTGCGATAGGTCAGAATTCCGTTTTGAAGGTCTGTCTTTCTGAGGTATGCCATATCCACAAAGGACATTCCTCTGGTGTAAAAGCTGAACATGAACATATCACGGGCGAAGTCCAAAGATGGTTTCATGGATAAATCCAACTCCTTCAGGGCTTTGATGTCCTTAATGGGTATTGCTCGCTTCACGGTCTTATCTACTCCAGTATAGACATGCCGGAAGGGATTGTTCTGTGGAGTCAGTCCTTTCTCTACGGCTCGG
>OKUR01000719.1_pt1 | contig 13949 bp, 10 predicted proteins | sample 1606671 | NCBI WGS metagenome assembly OKUR01 (sample SAMEA3882519, study PRJEB24775) | human gut metagenome | biome: human-associated habitat; feature: intestine environment; material: feces | place: Netherlands | collected 2009/2010 | reverse complement strand
AAAAAAGCCTACCTTTTTTTATTAAAAGGTAGACTTTTGCGACAGGCTGAGCGGTGCTTTCAAAGCACCGCTTTTTTCAAAATATACAGCTAAAACCTACTTTATCCCCTTTACCTTATACCCTGCGTCCGTTACCGCCTTAGAAAGCACCTCGTCAGCCACGTCCTTGTCAAGTGTGATGTAAGCGCGCTTGTCCTCAAGGGAAACATCTGCTGTAACGCCGTCTATCGCATTAAGCACCTTCGTTACTGTGCCTGTGCAGTGCGAACACATCATGCCGTCGATCTTCATTACCTTTTTCATTTTTCCGTCCTCCGTTTTAGTATTTATTTCAGCCTTTGCGGCTTTGTTTTCTTTGCTGCTTTTAAAAAGATTGAGCCTTAACGCATTGGTCACAACGCAAACTGAGCTTAAACTCATTGCCGCTGCACCGAACATAGGATTGAGCTTCCAGCCAAGCAAGCCGTAGAATACTCCTGCCGCCAGCGGAATACCAAGCGAGTTGTAAATAAGCGCCCAGAAAAGGTTTTCCTTGATGTTCTTCATAACGCTCCTGCTGAGCTTGACAGCCGTAACAGCATCATTCAGATCGCTTTTCATAAGCACGATGTCAGCCGACTCGATAGCAATATCCTGTCCTGCACCGATAGCTATTCCAACATCTGCCGTTGTAAGGGCAGGTGCGTCATTTATTCCGTCGCCTATCATGGCTACCTTTTTGCCCTGCTCCTGCAATTCTTTGATTATCGTAGCCTTGTCCTCAGGCATAAGCTGTGATCTTACCTGTGAAATGCCAAGCTTTTTCTGTATTGCTCTAGCCGTTTTCCCGTTGTCCCCTGTGAGCATTACAGTTTCAATGCCTGCCTTTTTGAAGCCCTCTATAGCCTCTGCACTTGTTTCTTTTATCTTGTCTGCAATGAACAGAATGCCTGCAAGCTTGTTGTCGATCGCTACATAAAGTGGTATCTCACCATTGTCAGCGTGAGCATGAGCCGTCTCCTCAACCATCAATATGTCAACTTCACTGTTGTCCATAAGCCGCTTGTTACCGATAAGAACGTTTCTGCCCTCAACAACAGCCGATATACCACCGCCTGCTGTTTCTGTGTAGCTTTCAGCAGGGGAGAGTTCAATGCCATTTGTCTTGCAGTGGCCTGTAACAGCCTTTGCAAGTGGGTGTGATGAACCGCTTTCTGCCGAGCCACAAAGCTTTTTAAGCTCTGAAACATCAAAATCACCAAACGCTTGCGCTGAAATAAGCTCAGGCTTGCCTTCTGTGCAAGTTCCTGTTTTGTCAAGAACAACAGTGTCAATGCTGTGAGCAGTTTCAAGGCTTTCAGCGGATTTTATCAGGATACCGAACTGTGCCGCTTTACCTGTTCCTACCATTATTGCAGTGGGCGTTGCAAGTCCCAATGAGCATGGGCAGGATATAACAAGCACTGATATTGCCATGTTAAGTGCAAATGCGAAGCTATAGCCAAGCAGCAGCCATACTATCAGTGAAATAAGAGCTATCGTTATAACTATAGGCACGAACACAGCGCTTATCTTGTCTGCAAGTCTTGATACAGGCGCTTTTGAAGCGGAAGCGTCTTCGACAAGTGCGATTATCTGTGAAAGTGTTGAGTCTTTAGCTTGCTTCTCACATCTTACCTTAGCAAAACCGCCAGCCGATACGCTTGCACTCATAACTCTGTCACCCACTGCCTTGTCTACAGGTATGCTCTCGCCTGTGAGTGCGGATTGGTCAACAGTGCAGTTTCCGTCGATAAGAACTCCGTCACATGGCACAGACCAGCCAGCTTTGAGCAGGAATACATCTCCCACCATTACGTTTTCCGCAGGAACTTCCACCTCCTCGCTGTCACGGATAACAACTGCCGTCTTAGGCGCAAGGCGCACAAGCTTGTTCACAGCGTCAGCCGTCTTGTTTTTTGAGCGAGCCTCAAGATATTTTCCCACAGTGATAAGTGTGAGTATCATGCCGCATGACTCATAATATAGATTCATCATATACTCATGTGCTGAGCCAAGGTCGCCCCTGCCCATAAAGTAAGCCATTCTGTAAGTGCCGTAAACACTGTATATGAATGAAGCCGCCGCACCAAGAGCTATAAGGCTGTCCATGTTAGGAGAGCGGTGGATAAGATTTTTGAAGCCGTTTGAAAAATAGTGAAAGTTTATTGCAATGATAGGCACTGTGAGCAAAAGCTGAGTGAGTGCGTATATCATCATGTTTTTGTGCCCTGCAAAAATAGGGGGGATAGGTATGTTCGCCATGTGTCCCATGCAAATATAGAACAGCGGTATCAAAAATCCCACAGACCACCATAGGCGTTTCTTCATCTTTTTGCTTTCGTCCTGAGCCGCCGCAACAGGTGATGCAGTTTTGTTTTCTTTGTCGCCTATCTCGCTTGCTCCATATCCTGCACTTTCAACAGCATTTATGACCGCCTGAGCGTTAGTTACGCCCTCGTCAAGATCCACCGTCATTTTGTTTGCAAGCAAGTTCACATTTACGTCCGTTACGCCATCTACCTTACTCACAGCCTTTTCCACGTGAGCCTGACACGCCGCACAACTCATGCCAGTTACATTGAATTTTAACTTTTTCATAGATATTTGCCTTTCTATTTAAGCTTCTTCATAAGCTCTAGTACTTCATCGACAACTTCGGTGTTGCCGCTTTGTATCTCCTCTGTCATGCAGGTCTTCATATGTTCCTGCAAAATAAGATAGCCGAAGCTTTGCATTGCACTTTCAACCGCTGCAACCTGAATGAGTATATCTCCACAGTAGCGGTTATCGTCAAGCATTTTGATAATGCCGTTTATTTGTCCCGAAACTCTGCTTAGCCTATTCTTTAGCTGTTTTATTTCCTTATCATCACGGGGAGTGTGCTTGTGCCTGCAAGTATCACAGCAGCCGCATGACAGTTCTTTATCATTTCTGTTGTCCATTTTTTTCCTCCTTACTATATCAAATACCCTTATGGGGTATCTTTTACTGCATATATATTATATACCCCTTATGGGTATTTGTCAACCATTTTTTTATATTTTTTGCACGAAGCAAAAAAATATCCGCCCTCCCCAAAGGAAAGCGGATATCAATTATTCAGTTAGTAGCCGTAATACCCAGTGTCATAGCTGTAGTTGTAAGCATTTTCTTCCTGATACTGCTTGATAGCTTCGTCAATGTTTTTACAACTGCCGTAAACTATATATTGAATGAACGCAGAGTTTGCGGCAAAGTCCGGATTAAGCACGTCCATGCTATAGATGACTTCGTTTGTGAAATAGCCGTCAGCAGGTATTCTAAGCTGCTGGATATCATATTTCATATAATCAAAAGCATTGAGGAGCAGATTTGCGATCTCACCATCAGTAAGGTCTGTGTTTATCTCAGGAAGGACTTTGTTCAGAAGCTTGTCAAGCTTAACAAGACTGAGCTTCTTGGATTCGGTTATGATCTCTGAGATAACACGTCTTTGACGTTCGGTACGCTCATAGTCGGAATTTCCTACATATCTAAGCCTTGCAAACGCAAGTGCCTGATTTCCGTTAAGATGAAGCTTTACCTTATCCTCATCACTCTTGCCCGCAAATATGTCGTCGCTTATATAGTCAGTGCCTTTCTTATTTTTAAGGTATTTGTTCTGTTCAGCCATCGGCTTCTTCATGCCCTCGGCTTCAGCCTTTGACACTTCCATGTCGATACCGCCTACAGTCTCAACTATATCTATAAATGAGTAGAAATTCACTCTTGCGTATCTGTCTATCTGGATGCCGAAATAATCCTCAATACACTGTTCAAGATACTCACAGCCACCGTGCCAGTAAGCGCTGTTGAGCCTGTTGCCCTCGTCAAACTGCGCCATGTAAATGTACATATCACGCATAAGGGAGGTCATTGTAATAGTCTTGTTCTTGGTGTTTATGGAAATTATCATCATAACATCAGTATTTCCACGGCTCTCCTCTTCTGTATCACGGATATCCTCACCAATTAGCAGAATGTTCGTTACGTCCTCGCTGGATATCTTGGAGGATTGCTTTTGTAGCTGAGCCTTAAGCTCGTCCTCTTTTTCCTTTGCGTCAAATGTATCCGCCTCACTTGTAAGCTCGCTGGAATTTATAGGCGCTTTGCCTGAATTTATCTTAGTGTCTTTAGTTCTGTCAAGCATTCCTGTGTAGTGGAAAAACAAACCTACGATAATGGCAATTATAATAATGAATACTACAAATATTATTCCAAGAGCAATACCCGTCTTTTTCTTCTTGCTCCAGCCTTTTTTCATTTTTGGCGTCTTATCCTGCTTTGGATCAGACTCATGTATCGGGTCAGCTTTCTGCTGTTCCTTTGAGGGGATAGGTATGACCCCCGTAGGTCCGTTTGAGTTTGAAGCATCAAGTATCTTTCTGTTTTCTATTGCATTGGATATTAGCGACTGTAAATCCTTATCTCCCTGAGTGTTGGAGGTGTTCTTGTTGTCGTTGTCCATAAAATAAACCTCGTTTCCGATTAAAGTCAGCAAGCCGGAAGTCTATAGCTCGTTTAAGCATAATACAATAATAGTATATACTATTTTACCTCAAATTACAACATAAATTTCGTACGAATTTGACTTTAAAATTACATCAATTTTTATAAAATCAAATAAAACCGCTTTAATTTACAACAATTTTACAAGAGATTATTGCAGCTATTTGATAATTTATAAAAAATTCAGAGAAAAATAGAAAAAACACTTGCCTTTTGTATAAAAATTTGTTATGATATTAGTAAGAGCGAAAAGGTGAGTTGTGTCCACATGATCTCACCTGATTTTTTTGTGTTTTATTTTTGATATATGGAGGAAAAATGATATGCCTACAAAATATGTCTTTGTAACAGGCGGTGTAGTATCAGGTCTTGGAAAGGGCATAACCGCTGCGTCACTGGGAAGATTGTTAAAAGCAAGGGGCTACAGCGTTACCATTCAGAAATTTGACCCGTATATAAATGTCGATCCAGGCACAATGTCACCTTATCAGCACGGTGAGGTTTTCGTAACTGACGATGGTGCGGAAACTGACCTTGATCTTGGTCACTATGAGAGATTTATCGACGAAAATCTTTCTATCAATTCAAATGTTACCACAGGTAAGATATACTGGACAGTTCTTAATAAGGAGAGAAGAGGAGATTATCTTGGCGGCACAGTTCAGGTTGTTCCTCATATCACCAACGAGATAAAGGATCGTCTTTACAGAGTAGGCAAATCAACTGACACAGATATAGTTATCACAGAGATCGGCGGAACAGTTGGCGATATCGAGTCCACACCATTCCTCGAGGCTATCAGACAGGCTTCTATTGAGCTTGGAAGAGAAAATTCCGTATTTATACATGTGTGCCTGCTGCCCTATATCTCAGGCTCAAAGGAGCTTAAATCAAAGCCTACACAGCATTCCGTAAAGGAATTGCTTTCTATCGGTATCCAGCCTAATATCCTTGTTCTTCGTTCTGAAATGGAGATACCTGAGGATATGAAGCAGAAGATAGGTCTTTTCTGCAACGTAAGAGCAGAGGACGTTATACAGAATCTTACAGCGCCATCACTTTATGAAGTGCCTCTCTGGCTTGAAAAAGAGGGCCTTGCAGATGTTGTTTGTCATCATCTTAAGCTTGAGTGCAGACAGCCAGACCTTAAAGAGTGGCAGGAAATGATAGGCAGAGTTCATAGCTGTAACAAGAAAGTAACTATCGGTCTTGTTGGCAAGTATGTTGAGCTTGAGGACGCTTATCTTTCCGTAGCAGAAGCTCTCCGTCACGGCGGTTTTGAGAACAGCGCAGAAGTTGATATTAAGTGGATACAGTCTGAAAATCTCAATGAGAACACTGTAGCTGAAATGCTCCACGGCTGCGACGGCATAATCGTACCGGGCGGCTTTGGTGACAGAGGAATCGAGGGCATGATCGAAGCTATCAAATATGCAAGAGAACATAAGATACCAATGTTTGGTATCTGCCTCGGTATGCAGATGTCTGTTGTTGAGTTCGCAAGACACGTTGCAGGACTGGAAGGGGCAAATTCTTCCGAGTTTGGTGACACTCCATATCCTGTTATAGATATAATGGATTCACAGAAGGATATCACAGAAAAGGGCGGCACGATGCGACTTGGCCTTTATCCATGCAAGCTTGCAGACAATTCAAGATGTGCTGAGATCTATTCAGCACCACAGAATCTTATCCGTGAGCGTCATCGTCACCGTTGGGAGTTCAATAATGAATACAGAAAGCTTCTTGAAGATAAGGGTCTTATGCTTGCAGGCCTTTCACCTGACGAAAAGCTTGTTGAGATAGTAGAGCTTCCGAAAAATGTACACCCATGGTTCGTTGGTGTTCAGTTCCACCCAGAGTTCAAGTCAAGACCAAACAGAGCGCATCCTCTGTTCAGAGATTTCATCAGAGCTTCTATCGAGTATTCTGAGTTTGGCGAGAAAATATAATAACATATAGTTTTTATCAAGGACAGATGATTTTTTTCATCTGTTCTTTTTTTGTGCAAAAATGCAAAACATTCAGAGAAAATGGCGTAAATATGTATGATTTGAATAAAAGTCATTGACCTTTTATGTGATGTATGATATAATCGTATTAAGTGGAGTAAAAGCTGACAGGTGGTGAGGGTTTGTTAAAAGATCTTGAGAAACCAATAGAATATCTAAAAGGCGTTGGGGAAAAGCGTGCCGATTGTTATGAGAAATTAGGCGTAAAGACAGTATATGACTTGCTTTGTCATTATCCAAGAAGTTATATCGACTATACCTCGCCTGTTCCCATAGCAGACGCACCAACTAACGAGCCTTGCATAGTAAAGGGCAGGGTAGTTAAAAAGCTCCCTGAAGCCCGTATTAGAAAAGGTCTGTCAGTGTACAAAGTCATTTTTACCGACGACGTCACCGACCTTGTAATAGTTATTTATAACAGCGAGTATATGTATAAACAGCTTGAAGTGGATAAAGAGTATTACCTCTGCGGCAGGATAACAGGAAACCTTGTGCGAAAAGAGATAAATTCTCCTGTGATACTTTCTGCCGATACGGAAGATAAAGTCCAGCCTGTCTATCACCTCACAGAGGGTCTTAGTCAGCAAATGCTCAGAAAAACAGTAAGGCTCGCCCTGAATGTTTTTAATAAGAATATCTATGAGCCGCTGCCAAAAAGCATAATGCAAAGGTATAATTTCTGTTCTCTTGAATATGCTTTGGAGAATATACATTTTCCAAAAGATATGCACACCTGCGAGCTTGCGAAAAATCGCCTTGTCTTTGACGAGCTTCTTGTTTTGCAGCTTGGTATGCAGCTTATGAAAAGCCGAAGCCGTGAAAAAAGCGGCTTTGTGCTGAAAACGCAGGATATGGACAGCTTTTATAACGCTCTGCCTTTTATCCTTACAAACAGCCAGCAAACCGCCATAGAGGATTGTATCAGAGATATGCAGAAAGAACAGCCTATGAACAGACTCGTTCAGGGCGACGTTGGCTCGGGTAAGACCGCAGTTGCGGCAGGAGCGGCATATTTTGTGTATGAAAATGGCTGTCAGACTGCACTAATGGCTCCTACAGAGATTCTTGCAGAACAGCATTATGAAACCTTGAAAGGCTTCCTTGAACCGCTAGGCGTAAAGGTGGCACTGCTCACAGGCTCTATGACCGCAAAACAGAAAAAGCTTGTGAAAGAGGGGCTTGAAAACGGTGAATACGCCGTTGCAGTGGGAACACACGCTCTTGTTCAGCAGACAACTAAGTTCAAAAAGCTTGCCCTTGTCATAACAGACGAGCAGCACCGCTTTGGCGTTGAACAGCGTGCGGCACTTGCTTCAAAGGGTGAAAATCCCCATAAACTTGTTATGTCAGCCACGCCTATCCCTAGAACTCTTGCCCTTATGATATACGGCGACCTTGATATTTCTGTACTGAAAGAGCTTCCTAAGGGCAGACAGCCCGTTGAAACATATGCCGTTACAGGAAAGCTTCGCGAGCGTGCTTTTAACTATGTGAAAAAATATCTTGACGAGGGCAGACAGGGTTATATAGTCTGTCCAATGATAGAGGAAAGTGATATGGACTTGCAGGACGTTAAGACCTATGCTAAAAAGCTTTCTCAGGGTACGTTTAAAGATTACACTGTGGGACTTCTTCATGGCAGAATGAGCGGTGCTCAGAAAGAACAGGTCATGGACGACTTCAAGGAGCATAAAATAGACCTGCTCGTTTCCACAACAGTTGTGGAAGTAGGAGTTGACGTTCCTAATGCGGCAATAATGGTAATAGAAAATGCTGACAGATTTGGCCTTTCCCAGCTTCACCAACTTCGTGGTCGTGTGGGAAGAGGTAAATATAAATCAAGTTGTATCCTCATTACAGACAACGTGAATGAGGAAAGCGTGAAAAGGCTTAAAATTTTGGGCAAGACTAACGACGGCTTTAAGATATCTGAGGAAGATCTTAAACTCAGAGGTCCCGGTGACTTTTTCGGAAGCAGACAGCATGGCCTTCCTGCATTGAAGATAGCGGATATGTCACAGGATATGGATATACTAAGAAAAGCGCAGGAAGCCGCACAGCTTATCAGAAACGCAGACCCTAAACTTGAGCGTACAGAAAATATATATCTAAGAGAGCTTGTGGATAAACTCTTTGATAAAACTATGTCAGATAATTGAAAGATGTAAAGTCTGAAAACTTTATCGTGTAAGATGATGCGTAAAGCAAAAAGACTTTACAAAGCAAAGAGCAAAATGGAGGTAATTATGGAGGCAATAAAATTTTTAAAGTACATTCTGTCGAGAATTGGGATAATGATCGTTCTTACACTGTTTTCAGCCTTTGCAGGCATTGTGCTGATACCGGCTCTGGTTACGGTCTTTCCGTCAAGCTCATCTGCTTTCAAAAGCTTTATGACAAATAGTAATATAGACTCATTTATAGGCTTTGCGGTCATGCTTATATTTTTCCTAAGACTTTTTTATGACGACGGCAAACGCCATGCCGCATATGAAAATTGGAGCTGGGTCAATATTACAATAGTGTATCTTCTTATGCTTCTAGTGTATTTTATTCCTGCAATATTCAGGGATTCATTCAGTCAGGAGGGCAAGGGAGATATCTTCTATAAGGTGCTTTATTATCCGTGTATATGGCTGAATGAAGGCGTGGGCATGAACTACCTTGTAAGCGTGATCATCGGCATAGGACTTCTTCTTGCAGCGTCCTATTGTTTCTATCTGATAGCTTATAAAGTGTATGTTCATAAGCATCCTGTCATTCTCAAAAGTATGAAATCTTTTAGTACGGGCAAGACGGATAACAATGTATAAATTGTGTCATTTGAACATAAAGAAGGTTATTTACTATCATAAAACTGTATGAACTCGCTTTGGATGTTAAATATTATTTAAAATGTTAGTTTAATTATTCTATTTGTACAAATTCGATAAATTTGTGAAGATTATTTTGTAAATAAATTAACGCTTAAAAAGCACTCAATCACTTGCGAAAAGATGAAAATAATGTTATAATTATAAAAATGCGTTTTGTGTATTTTTAAAGTTTTTTGTTATGAATGCACAAAATGTATAAATAAGTGGAGGTGTATCTACATATTATGAAGAAATTTTCCTATGTTGCTAAGGATACCTCGGGAAAAACCATAAAGGGTATCTATGAGGCTGAGGATGCACAGGAAGTACTGGACAAGATCCACGAACAAGGTCTTTTCTGTATAAGTTATACAGAAGCATTGGGCGGTGCAGGCAAACAATCTGTGCACAAGTTCAATACTAAGGAACTTGCTTTCTGCTGCCGTCAGCTTGCGGCAATGATGACATCGGGTCTTACCATTGTTAAAGCGCTCGACATTCTCTATAAGGAAGAGGAGAATAAGGGTGCAAAGGATGTTTGGAGAAGCGTTTATGACGATGTTCAGAAAGGTCAGAGCTTTACCGAGGCCCTCGATACAAGAAGAGGAAGCTTTCCGGACTTTTTCATTTCAATGGTAGACGCAGGTGAGACCTCAGGTACGCTTGATATGACAATGCAGCGTCTGAGCGATTATTATGCAAATTCAAACAAGTTGAACAATAAGGTAAAGAGTGCGATGACTTATCCTATCATACTTGGCGTTCTTTGTATCGTCATGGTAATCGGTATGTTTACGTTCATCATGCCTATATTTGCAGGTCTTATGTCAGAGGATCAGATGCCTGCACTTTCTAAGGCTCTCTTCTCATTCAGTGACTTTTTCAAGGCAAAATGGTATATCATTCTTATCGTGGTCGTTGTTTTGATATTCGGTTGGATATACGCCTTGAAAGTACCGTCAGTCAGACTTAAATTTGACTATATCAAGATAAAAATGCCTGCCGCCGGAAAGCTTATGGTAAAGATCTACGAGGGTCGTTTCGCAAGAACTCTTTCATCACTTTATTCAAGCGGTATCCCAATGGTAGAGTGTCTTGAACGTTCGTCAAGAATACTTGGAAACGCTTATGTTGATAAGATGTTCATTCAGGTAGTTGATGAAGTTAAGCAGGGCGCACCGCTTTCAGCGTCACTTGCAAAAACAGAGATATTTGAAGGAATGTTTACTTCCATCATCTATGTCGGTGAGGAATCAGGTGCTCTCGATGAGATCCTTGAGAAAACTGCTGACTACTATGAGGAAGAAGCAGACGCAGCCGTTACAAGACTTGTAGGACTTATGGAACCATTGCTCATCGTATTCATGGGTGTTGCGATCGGTCTTTGCCTTGCGGGTATCTTCCCACTGCTCTACGGTTCATTGTCAGGTCTGGAAAACTAAGGGTCTGCATTTTGTGTTCGTTAATTTTAAATATCTCCTCTCCTTTAAAACGGAGAGGGAAGATATTTGTTTTGAAAAATAATTTAAGAGGTGAAGGAATAAATGCTATCATTTGATATTTCTGATAGACAAATCAACATTGTTAAAGGTGATAACTCCTCTAACAAGATAAGGATCGAGAGATCTTTGCAGGTAGACGTTCCTGAGGATATGATCCTTAACGGTGAGGTCATCAACCTTTCTGGTCTGTCTGAGTTACTGCTTACACAGATCAAGGCTGAGGATATGATGGATAAGGACGCTATCGTTACTTTTTCATCGAGCAACATCGTATTCAAGGAGCTTGTAGTTCCAAAGGCAAAGGGTAATGAGTTCCTGCTTATGGTACAGAACCATATGAGCCAGGAAATGGGTATCACAGATGAGTATTCTATCTCATATACAGTAGTAGGTGAAGCAGGCGAGGATAATCCTGGCGCAGTGAAGGTACTTGCAACAGCTTGCCCTAGTACGATAGTTGAAAGCTACAGAAAGCTTTATAACATTATGGGCATGAACCTCAGATCTGTTAACATCGGATGTAACTCTATCGCAAGAATCGTTCTTGCTGACAAGTCCAACATGGAGAAAATGCCACTGTTGGTTTGCCAGATCGATAAGAACTTCCTTGGTCTTACACTTTTTGAGAATGGACAGATGGCATTCGCCAGATACGTTCCTATCTCAGAAGATGATTATGATTCTGACGATTATATCACTGAGGCTCTTAACGAGAACATCTTCAGAATGGAGCAGTTCAATAAGGCAAGAGGCGGTTCAGGACTTGAAAATGTTATTCTCTATGGCTTTATCGAGGACTACATCAAACTCGTTGACGCTCTTGACGGTCTTGATATAAAGGCTTCCGTTCTCGGTGTGCCTGCTCAGATCACAGGTTTTGAGAACTTCGAGTTTACAGTATTCGCTAATGCTATCGGTGCTCTCTATAAGAGAAATAAGGCAACAGAGAAGATCAACCTCCTCGAAGTCGATCAGTCCACAGGTAAGGGCGGCAACAGCGGAATGGGTTCGCTGCTCATGACAGGCGGTATCTTCGCTGCGGCAGCCGCAGTGCTTATCGCAGGTGCAACACTTGTTATTAATCTCAGGAAGAGTTCTATCGAGAAAGATATAGACAAGACTAATGATAAGATAGCTGTTTGCAATGAGAAGATCGCCCAGAACCAGATACTTCACAATAAGATGAAGATCATGCAGGATTATTCAAACTATGTTACATCAGCAAATGCAGCTCTTGAAACACTTCCGGTCGTGTCAAGTGAGATGTTTGACGATATCAAGGAAGCCCTTGGTTCTTTCAAGTATGAAGGCTTTACATATAACCTTGAAGCTGGTACAGTAACACTTACTAAGGTTGAGCTTGATGATCAGTCAGATGTAAAAACAGCAATCGATGCCCTTGTAGGTACAGGACTCTTCCAGGAAGATGTAGGATACAACGGATATTCGATCGGTGAAGAAGGCAGCTCAGGCGTAACGCTTGATTCGCTGACACTTTATCTTAAAGAAGAGGGCGAGGGTGAATAATTATGAAGTTGAATTATCGTGATAAAATGATTTTGATAGTAGTATTCGTACTGCTTATAATTGTTGCAGGTTTTATGCTTTTTATTAAGCCTGCCATTGATGAGTGTAGTCAGGCAAGCAGTGATCTGGAATCAGCAAAGGTACAGCTCAGCGAGCTTGAAGATCAGGTAGACAAGGATAAGAACCTTGCCGCTGAGATTCAGACACTTTATACAAGCACCTCACAGGTCGCAGCTAACTTCTATGATTATCAGGTAGCATACAAGGCTACTGATAAGGTTCGTGAGCTTTTTAATGTTGATGATGTAAAGATCAAAAACTCCAATATGACTATTTCATCATACGGCAGCACAGTTCTTTCGCCTTTTGCTTATGAGTCAACAGCAACAGCTACTGATTTTGACACTAAGGTAGATGAATACAATAATGCAAGCACAACTGATTCATCAGCTGCAGACGCTAATGCAGATGCAAATGCAGCTGCAGAAGATCCTAATGCAGCAGCTGGACAGACAATAGGTTACTATAGCCTTAACATTCAGTTCAAAAGCTCGCTTTCAGGTTTCAAGAATTTTGCTGACAACCTGACGACAAACAACGAAAAGAGCATGGTGATCGAGAATGTTAGCATTGAAAATGTCAACGAGAGCGAGATCTCAGGCTCTATGACACTGAATATGTACGTTCTGAAGAAGCTTGCTGATCCTTCTGCCAGCTAAGAGAAAACTATTTGGTAGGATAAGGAATATTTCTTATCCTGCCAATTAGTGCTATATAATGATTAAAAATTTTATATAAGTAATCAACCTGTGTAAAATGAAAAAAGTATAGCATAAGTGATAATAAAACTAAGAAAGGTGGTTAATATGAAGAATACTCCGAAGAGGAAACAAAGAAACAAACCCGGAGTCGTGCTTTTCACAGCGGTTGCTGTCATGCTCATGCTGTCAATACTTTTGACTGCAACTGTTTCTTTTGTTTCGGTAAACAGGACAAAAACAAATGATAACTATAAGAGCAAACAGGCTTATCTGACAGCTTCATCTACTCTTGAAAGCTTTATTAATCAGATACAGACTGATACTGCTCCAACCAATGACCCTACTGCAAAGGCTCAGCAGAAAAAGGCCATAGATAACCTTAAAAAGCTGGCAAGTGCTAATAGCGGTAAGGGTACTACTACTACTGTAAGTTACAACGGCGGTGACGGTAAAAGCGATAATATCGGTACCACAAAGATAACTGTAGCACAGGAGGGTACAAGTGTTGCAAATATCGTTGTTACCTGTGAAACTACTTATCTGGGAAAAACTGAAAAGGTAGCAGCTCATATTTCCACGCAGTCAGTTACAAAGCCTGCCGAGTATACAAATACTATCGAGCTTGTTGGTAACGGTGGCGCAGGTTACGATAACCTTAATGTTATCGGTGATATGGCAGGATGTGTCGTGCTGAAAGAGAAGATTGAGATTGAAAAATAGAACCAGAATTCCAGAGAGTAAAGA
>OKUR01000714.1_pt1 | contig 14012 bp, 10 predicted proteins | sample 1606671 | NCBI WGS metagenome assembly OKUR01 (sample SAMEA3882519, study PRJEB24775) | human gut metagenome | biome: human-associated habitat; feature: intestine environment; material: feces | place: Netherlands | collected 2009/2010 | reverse complement strand
GAGCAGTGTATGTAGGACTCATATTCTGCGCCATCTATTTTTTTGATACTATTCCAGCTATTTTCTTGGTGTTTTTTGGGCTTGTCACATTGATTGGCGTTTGGGAAGCCAGCCGTCTTACCCATGGTGATGAGCAAAATCAATCTAAGGTCGTTAAGTGCGTCGATGCACTTGGGGCTTTAGCCGTGTTCGCGTCGTTTTTCTTCAACGAAGAGTGCGGTCACTCGCTTGCAAGTTTCCTTCCCATCTTGCTCTACGGATTGGTGAGATTCACAATCCAGCTCTACATCACCAATCAAAACCCAATCAAGAGTTTACAGCAGTCGTTTTTCTGCATTTGCTATGTAGCCATTCCACTGGGCTTGATGAGCACCATCAGTTTCTCCGAAAACAGTATGCTCCTGCTTAGCATTTTCATTTTCTTGTGGCTCAACGATTCTGGTGCCTACCTTGTGGGCTCCACCATTGGCAAGCACCGCCTGTTTGAACGCATTTCACCCAAGAAGTCGTGGGAAGGCTTCTGGGGCGGCCTCGTTCTTTCCGTGATAGCTGGTTATGTGATGGGTGCATATTTCAACGATATTTTCCACGGTCCATCGGCACTACTTTTTGCCGGTTGGGGCATGGTGGTTTCGATATTCGCAACGCTTGGCGACCTCACCGAGTCACTCATGAAGAGAACAGCCGGTGTGAAAGACTCAAGCCATTTGATTCCCGGACACGGTGGCATTCTCGACCGCATCGACAGTCTGCTGTTTGCTGTGCCGGCATCACTAATTTATCTCGTCGTAATCAAAAACTTATTATAATTTTCTAATATGAGTAATCAACGATACGATCTTAGAGGTGTATCTGCCTCAAAAGATGATGTGCATAACGCTATTAAAAAAATTGACAAAGGTGTTTTTCCTCTGGCATTTTGTAAAATAATCCCTGATATTTTGGGCGGCGACCCCGAATATTGCAACATTATGCACGCCGATGGTGCTGGTACTAAATCATCGTTGGCTTATATCTATTGGAAAGAGACTGGCGATTTGAGCGTCTGGAAAGGCGTGGCTCAAGATGCTGTGGTGATGAACATCGACGACCTGCTTTGCGTGGGCGCAACCGACAACATCCTTCTTTCCTCAACGATTGGCAGAAACAAGAACCTCATTCCTGGCGAGGTGATTTCTGCAATTATCAATGGCACACAGGAATTCCTTGACGAACTCAATAAAATGGGTGTGAACATCATTTCCACTGGTGGCGAAACTGCCGATGTGGGCGACTTGGTGCGCACCATAATCGTTGACAGCACTGTGACTTGCAGAATGCGTCGCGACAAAGTGATCGACAACGCCAACATTAAGGGTGGCGATGTGATTGTGGGCTTGGCATCGTTCGGCAAAGCCACTTACGAGACAAAATACAATGGCGGTATGGGCAGCAATGGTCTGACTTCGGCTCGCCACGATGTGTTTGCGAAATACATCGCAGAGAAATATCCCGAAAGCTACGATCAGGCTGTGCCTAACGAACTCGTGTATTCTGGTTCTAAGAAACTGACCGAAGCTATCGACGGCGTGGAAGTGAATGCTGGCGAACTGGTGCTTTCTCCTACCCGTACCTATGCACCTGTAATCAAGAAGGTGCTCGATAAGATGCACGACAAGGTGCACGGTATGGTACACTGCACAGGCGGTGCTCAAACCAAGGTGATGCACTTTGTGAAAAACAAGCATGTGGTGAAGGACAACCTCTTCCCTATCCCACCACTCTTCAAACTCATTCAAGAGGAATCGGGAACCGACTGGAAGGAAATGTACAAAGTGTTCAATATGGGACACCGTATGGAAATTTACGTTTCACCAGAAGACTCTGCCGACATCATTGAAATATCTAAGTCGTTCAATATCGATGCACAAATCATCGGTAGAGTGGAAGATGCAGAAGAAAACCATCTGACCATCAAGAGCGAATACGGCACATTCGAATACTAACGCTACAATTTGCCGAAATGCGACAACTTTTCAGTACATACATGGCGATATGTGCTTTGGCAATGATTAGCCAAGGTTGCGCATCTTCTACGGCAAATGAAAGCGACAGTTACAAACTGCCCGACACGCTTCGTGTGGGCACCCTATATAGCCCAACGAGTTTCTTCATCTATCGAGGCGACACGCTGGGCTATGATTATGACCGAATTTGTGATTTTGCGAGAGACAAAAAGATAGCGCTAAAATTCACATTGGCTCACAGTATGCAATCGCTACTTCAACTTGTGAAGGACGACAAGGTGGATGTGCTGGCATACGAGATTCCCATTACCGCTGAATTTAACGAGGAAGTGCTGCACTGCGGCGAAACCAACACCACCTATCAAGTGCTGGTGCAGCGTAAGGGCCGACACCGCATTACAAATGTCACACAGCTGAAAGGCAAAGACCTGTATGTGGAGAAAGGCTCGAAATACGAGTCGAGACTTGAGAATCTCAACAGCGAGATTGGCGGTGGTATCAACATCAAATCGGTGGACAAAGACACCGTTGATGTTCAAGACCTTGTGAATCAAGTGAGCACAGGGAAAATTCCTTATACGATTGTGGATAGCGATATTGCTAAAATCAATAAAACGTATTACAGCAACATCGACATCGGTTTGGAGGTGAGTTTCCCTCAACGCTCATCATGGGCAGTGAACCTCAACAACAACGCCCTATCAGATTCCATCGACGCTTGGAGCACAAGCGAGCGCACCATTCTCTATAGCGAAGACATATCAAAGCACTACTTTGAGCAAAGCCGCTATTCGCTCACGCAGGATAACGACACATACAGTGGTAGCGGAAAATATGTGAGGAAAAATGGCGACATCTCGCCATACGACGACTTGTTTAAAGCCTATTCCGGACATATCTCCTACCCTTGGCAACTGCTTGCCGCCATTGCCTATGTGGAATCGAAATTCGATCCAAGAGTGGTGTCGTGGGCTGGCGCAAGGGGACTGATGCAAATCATGCCCAGCACAGCAAGGGGCTATGGATTCGACACGTCGAAGCTGCACGACCCTGAAGTGAGCGTGAAGGCTGCTGTGCGCGAGCTTTCGAGCTTGGAAAAGTATTTCTCCAGCAGAGTACCCGACCCTAAAGAAAGAATGAGATTCATGCTTGCCGCCTACAATGGTGGTATTGCCCATATCGTCGACGCCATCAATCTTGCGCAAAAATACGGCAAGAATCCCCATGTCTGGTACGGCAATGTGGAAGAGGCCCTGAAGTGGAAGACCAATGAACGATATTACAACGACCCCGTGTGCAAATACGGTTATTTCCGTAGCAACGAAACCGTGAATTATGTTCAAAAGGTGGAAAGTAGATTTGAAGCATATCGTAAATAATAATTTTTTAAAATTTATACATCATGAAGAAAAGGTATTTAAGCGTGGCATTAATCGCCATATTGGCATCATCAATGATGTTCACTTCATGTATTGGTAGTTTCAAGCTCACCAATAAAGTGTTAACTTGGAATAAGCAAGTGGGTAGTAAATTCGTCAACGAACTGGTGTTCGTGGCATTCTGGATTCTTCCAGTTTATGAGCTTTCGGGCTTGGCTGACTTGTTGGTGCTCAACAGCATTGAATTCTGGTCGGGTGAAAACCCTGTGCAAGCAAGCACAAAGACTATTGACGGCAAGAACGGTAGATACATTGTGAAGAGCGACAAGAATGGCTACACCATCACCAACACAACCGACAAGAGCGTAGTGAAATTCAACTTCGACGCAGCCGACAACTCTTGGAGCGTTTGCAATGGCGACAAGGAAGTGAAATTCCTGCAATACGTTGACGACACTCATGTGAAAATGATTACCCCTGAAGGGGATTTCAAAACCGTGGAATTAAGCGAACGTGGCGTGTATGCCTACAAGCAAATGGTGAACAGCAGCGTTCAATACGCAATGCGATAAACTCCCACATACTCATAATTATAATAATCCCCAAAGATTTGCTCAACGCATCTTTGGGGATTATTTGTATCTTATTTTCGCTACTCGCTTTTAGCGGGAGGCTTTCTTGTAAAGAACCACAGCAATAAGGGTGAACAAAATATTCGGAATCCACATTGCCACACGCGATGAGGTGTAGCCGTTTTGGGCGAAGGTTTGCGTCACCTGCATAAACAGGATGTAGGAAAAACTTAGCACAATGCCAATCATGATATTCAATCCTGTGCCACCACGCACCTTTCTTGACGACAGAGAAAAACCGATAATGGTCAGAATCAGTGCGGCTGCCGTCATAGCATAGCGCTTTTCGTATTCAATTTCGAATTGCTGGATATTAGCCACACCACGCTCTCGCTGTTCGGTAATATAGCGTTTCAACTCTGGCGAGGTGAGGGTTTCCTGGTCGTTTTTCGAAATCAAAAAGTCTTTCGGGTCGAAGTTCAAGAGCGTGTCCATCATGCTGCCGGTGGTCATTGTTTCCTTCAATCCGTCGAACTTACGATGATTATAGTCGCTCAATTTCCAGCGTCCCAACGTGTCGTAAATAGCACTTTGGGCTGTGATTCTCGACACCAACACATTGTCCTTAAATTCCTCAATCGAAATGTGGTAGCCGTGCTTTGTGGTGTTGTCGTATCGCTCCATGTGAAACATCACACCAGGGCGCATTTGCAGTTGCACATTGTCGCCATAGTCCACTCGCTTGTTTTTCACCCATTGGTTGGTGTATTCAATTCGCTTCACATTGGCAGGCGGAATGATATACAACGACAGTACCAGCGTGCCTATCGAAATAAATACCGCCGACACAATATAGGGTACCGCCAATCGGTTGAAACTGATGCCACTTGACAGAATTGCGGTAATTTCGCACCTGTCGGCTAATTTCGAGGTGAAGAAAATCACTGTGATAAACACGAACATTGGCGCAAACTGGTTGATGAAGCCAGGTAGGAAGTTCAAGAAATATTTAAACACAGTTTCCTTCAATGGGGCAAGAAGCATGGCATCAAGTTTTTCGTTGATGTCGAACATTACAATAACCAACAAAAGCATCAGAATGATAAAGAAAAACGTGCCGATGAATTTCTTGATAATATACAGGTCAAATTTCTTGACCAATGGTTTCTTTGCCTCTTTTTTCTTTTCTGTTGTAGATGATTCGGCGGATTCGGCGGAATTGTCAATATCTGACAACTGTTTCTTCTCGTCATCTGCGCTTGTTTCCACACTTGTGGTTGGTGATGTGGCATCACCATTCAATTCTTCAGGCTGTATGTTTTCGATGCTGTCTTGCATGATGCTAACGATTATAGGCGGCGTGTGACACGTTCCACCATTTCAGTTTTCCACGACTTGAAGTCGCCCTCAATAATGTGTTTGCGAGCCTCACCCACAAGCCACAAATAGAATGCGAGATTATGAACGCTTGCAATTTGCATCGCCAAAATCTCTTGCGCGACGAACAGGTGACGAACGTAGGCTTTAGAGTAAATCTTATCCACAATCGAGGCGCCATCTTCTTGAAGTGGTGAAAAATCGTCAGCCCACTTCTTGTTGCGCATATTCATAATGCCATGCTGGGTGAAAAGCATACCGTTACGGCCGTTGCGAGTTGGCATCACGCAGTCCATCATATCCACGCCACGATCAATGGCTTCAAGTATGTTGGCTGGTGTGCCCACGCCCATCAGGTAGCGAGGCTTGTCTTCCGGCAGAATTTCGTTCACCACCTCAATCATATCGTACATGGCCTCGGTTGGTTCACCTACTGCCAAACCACCGATAGCGTTACCCTCAGCACCCAAGTCGGCTACGAATTTCGCACTGTCGGTGCGCAGGTCTTTATAAACACAGCCCTGCACAATGGGAAAAAAGGCTTGCGAATGGCCATAACGTGGTGATGTGGCATTAAAATGATTCCAACCACGCTTGAGCCACCTTTGGGTAAGACGAAGCGACTTCTCGGCATACTGATAATCAGATGTGCCAGGAGGGCACTCATCAAGTGCCATCATAATATCGCTACCTATGCTGCGCTGAATATCCACCACTTTCTCTGGGGTGAACAGATGCTTTGAGCCGTCGATATGGCTACGGAATGCCGCACCCTCCTCTTTCAGTTTGCGGTTGCTGGAAAGCGAGAACACCTGAAATCCACCACTATCAGTGAGAATTGGCTTATCCCAAGTGTTGAATTTATGCAAACCACCAGCGCGCTCAATGATGTCCATACCAGGGCGCAAATACAGATGGTAAGTGTTGCCCAAAATGATTTGCGCCTTGATATCATCGCGCAGTTCGTGCATGTGAACAGCCTTCACCGCGCCCACAGTGCCCACTGGCATAAAAATTGGAGTCTGGATTTCGCCGTGGTCAGTGCCAATCACACCCGCACGGGCTTTAGTATCTTTACTTGTCGCTACGACTTTGTAATTCATAATCTGTAATTCATAATCTGTAATTCATAATCTGTCTAATTTACTCACAAAATTACAATAATAATTCCAATGGAGCAAAACTTCCCCAACCGCAGCCACGTTTTTTACCAAATACACTGCTTAATTGCTTCAAACTAGTATAAAACGAAAACAGAGCACCCGAAGCGCCATTTGAGAAATTAGAAATTAGAAGTTAGAAATTAGAAGTTAGAATAATTCCGACCAAGTCCCCGACTTCCACCCTGCCAGTTTTTTCAAAGCACACGAAACACCTGAAACACCAGAAACACCTGAAGCACCCGAAACACCTGAAACACCTGAAACACCTGAAACACCTGAAACACCTGAAACACTAATGTCTCTATTCATATATATTCCTTCATGCAAATATAATTAATGTGTGTGGAGAAATCTATTGTAAAAAGGTAGAATGTTAAAAGGAAGAGAGAGCCTTGTGGGGGAGGCTCTCTCTGTTTTAATTTATGGGGTGATGGGGGTTACTTGGTGAGGGGTGAATAGTCGCGGCTGTAGCGGAGCATCTGTTGGATGTAACCTTCTTCGTATGAGATTTTTACATCGGTGATGTTGCCGTTGTTGTCCTTCACCAGTGTGTAAACTGGATTGACAAAGCCTTTGTATGGCGCGATGTTGAGTTTTTCGTAGCGTGCCAAGATTTCCTTGTGGATTGCTGGGTCAACTTTTACACCATAGGTTTCAACCAAGTCGCGACCTGCTTCAAAGTCGCCTTCGCTCTTGATGCGTTGAATTTCAGCGAGCAATTTGCCGAAGAGTTTGTGGAGTTTTTCGTAATCGTTGATGCGAACGAAAGTTTTTCCGTCGCGCTTCACATATTCAATCACGTTGTCGGCCTTACCTTCTTGATAGCACCATTCGCTGATGAGTTTGCGGTTGCGCATGTGTGCTTCCTCGATGTCCTTGCCTGGTTCGATTCGGGTGAGTTGGGTGAGCAGACCGTTCATAATATATTTGTAGTATTCAGCCTTGTAGGTGTCAGCATCTTTGAAAATGCCCAATTCAAGCAGTTTTGGATCTGCCATGTGATAGAGGGCGAACAAGTCGGCACGTGCCTCTTCAAGGGTTGAGCGGTAGTTTTTCAACGAACTTGCATCAACTCCTGGGAGCATTTGACCAGAAGCGTGACCTAAACATTCGTGAAGGTCGGTGTGGAGTTTGTCGGCGAGTGTGAGATATTTCTTCATCAATTCCACTTCCACATTGCTGTAAGCAAACTCTTCGTTGAAACCAGTGCCATTAGCCACCTCGTCGTAAGCATCGGTGATGTTTTCGATAGTCACCGACTTAGAGCCGTATTGTGCACGAATCCAGTTGCTGTTAGGCAAGTTGATACCGATTGGAGTGGCAGGATAACTATCGCCAGCCAAAATGGCTGCGGTAATCACCTTTGCGCTCACGCCTTTCACGTTTTGCTTCTTGAAACGGTTGTCAACAGGCGATGCGTTTTCAAAATACTGTGCATTGTTGCTGATAAGCGTGGTGCGCTGTGATGCCTCCTTGTTGCGGAAGTTCACTATAGATTCCCATGCGCCAGTCATCGACAGAGGGTCGCCATAATTTTCAATAAAACCGTTGATGAAGTCCACATCGCTCTTGGTCTCTTGTGCCCACAGGATAGAGTATTCATCAAATGTGCGCAAAGAACCAGTGACATAGAAATCAATCAACTTTTGAATATATGCCTTTTGTGCTTCGTTTTCAGCATAATTCATGGCTTCCTTCAAATTGTCAACAATCTTGGTGATGGCTTCAGAGTAAAGACCGCCCACTTTGTAAACTTTCTCTACCACTTTACCGTTCTCTTTCACCACCTTAGCGTTAAGTCCGTAAGAAATAGGAGTCTTGTCGTTAGGGTCTTTGATAGCCTTGTAATAGTCTTCCACTTCCTTTTGCGTTACGCCTTCGTAAAGGTTGTTAGCAGATGTGGTGATGAGGTCTTGTCCGGCAGCAAGGTTCACACTCTTAGCCATAAACGCCTTGTCGAAAATCACTCGATCCATCACTTTGAGGAAAGAGGCGACAGATTGTTCCTTAGCCAATGGCAATTTTGATTGAGGCAAAGCCTTCACACTTGCGTTGAAAAATTCTTCGGTAAATTCTGGGGTGAACTTATCCTTAGAATAGTGATGGTGAATGCCGTTTGCAAACCACACTTGCTTCAAGTATTTTTCCAAAGCCTTGAAATCGGCGTTGTTCTTGTCGCCCTTGTAGCTGGTGTAGAGCGCTTCAAGGGTTTGACGCACCTGAAGATTGTATTTGCAGTTTTGGTCTGTGAGAATGTCGCGACCTTGCAAAGCTGCTTCGGTGAGGTAGTAAACAAGTTTCTTTTGATTTAAAGAAAGGTCGGCAAATCCAGGCACTTGATAACGCAGTACCTGAATGTCGGCAAAACTATCGACGTTGTAGTCGAACTTATTTCCTTGTGCCATAGTTGCTGTTGATGCCAGTGCCACCAGTGCGGCGGCGATAAAGGTTTTCTTCATAATCTATTGCATTAAAAAATTAATTATTCCACGTAAAGCACTAATCCCTTCAGGTATTCACCTTCGGGGTGGTAGATGTTGATTGGGTGGTCGGCAGGCTGGGTGAGTTGATGCAAGATGCGCACCTTGCGACGCGACATTGCCGCCGCGCTGAACACAGCCAGTCGGAATTGCTCTTTGTTCACAGCCTGTGAGCAAGAGAATGTGAACAATATGCCACCCGGTTTGATTTTCTCAAACGCCTTTGCGTTGAGTTTGCGATAACCAATCAAAGCATTGCGCAATGCACTTTTATGCTTTGCGAATGCTGGAGGGTCGAGCACGATAAGGTCGTAGTCGCTACCCATTTCGTCGAGGTATTTGAAAGCATCGACGGCAAACGACTTGTGGCGTTCGCAATTCGGGAAGTTCAACTCCACATTAGCATCGGTGAGCGAAATTGCCTTTGCGGAACTATCCACTGAGTGAACAAGCTCGGCACCGCCACGCAGGGCGTAGAACGAAAATCCACCAGTGTAGCAGAACATGTTGAGCACTTTTCGGCCTGTGGCGTAATGCTCAAGAAGCGATCGGTTCTCGCGTTGGTCAACGAAGAAGCCAGTCTTTTGGCCGCGGAGCCAATCGACATGAAATTTCAAACCATTCTCCATTGCCACATCTGTGTCGTACTCCCCTACTATGTATTCGTTTTGGGGGTCGAGCTGCGCCTTATAGGGCAAGGTGGTTTCGCTCTTGTAATACACATTCTTCACCACGCCATTGGGCAACTGGGTGAGAGCGTCGGCAATCAGGTTGCGCGCGAAGTGCATACCTGGAGAGTGGGCTTGCATCACAGCCGTAGATCCGTAAATGTCGACTACCAAGCCCGGCAAGAAATCGCCTTCGCCATGCACCAGGCGGAACGCATTGTTGTCGGGACGGCTCAACCCGAGAGCCTGACGCATCTTGTATGCCTCTGTAAGGCGCTTCACAAAAAATGCGGAGTCGATTTCTGTGTCGTCGAAAGTGAGAATACGCACGGCGATGCTTCCAATCTGATAGTGTCCGTTGCCGATGAGGTTGCCCTCGTGGTCGTAAACAGTCACCAAGTCACCTTCTTCTATGTTGTCCATGCGAGCAATTGCCCCAGAGAAAACCCAGGGGTGAAATCGCTTGAGCGATTCCTCTTTACCTCGCTTTAATATCACGCGTTTGTAAACCATCTGTTATTTAATAAAGAATCGGTAAATATCGTTAGCATTGGCAAACAGCAAGAGCGCTATCAAGAACACCATGCCTGCGGTTTGCGCCCATTCCATAAATTTCTCGCTTGGCTTGCGGCGAGTTATCATCTCGTAGAGCAAGAACAGCACATGTCCGCCGTCGAGGGCTGGAATAGGAAGAATGTTCATAAAGGCAAGAATCACAGAAAGGAATGCGGTAATGCTCCAGAAACTGTACCAGTCCCATTCCTCTGGGAAGATGTGGCCGATAGAACCAAAACCGCCCAAATTCTTTGCACCCTCTTTCGAGAACACCGTCTTAAACGCTTTCACATAACTTACCAGTTGAGAGCATCCCATCTCGATGCCACGAGGCACCGACTGGAAGAATGAATAACTGTGTTGCTCGGTTTTGAAGAGTTTTGACACGTCGGCAAGCACCTCGAAACCAAGTTTGCCATCGCCGTCAACCTCTGCTTGAGTGGTGACGGTTTTTCCACCACGAATAAGTTGCACGGGAATGGTCTTGCCACTGTTTTTCTTGAGTTGTTCGGTGAATTGTGTGAACGATGGTGTGGCCACGCCATTCACAGCCACCAGCTTGTCACCCTCTTGGAAACCAGCTTTCTCTGCACCAGTGCCAGGCATTGTAGCCTTCACAATGGTAGGCACATTGCACGACATGAATGGCTCGCCGTTTTCAAGGTCGCTATTCACTTGCAGCACAAACTGGTCGGGGATTGAAATCGTAACGGTATCTTTCTTGCCACGAAGCACTTTCACCTCTTTAGCCATAGCAATTTTCAGCTGGTCGCTGTCGAAATAGCGCACAGCGTCGCCATCAGCCATCAAAGGAATATCGTTGTCTTGAAAACCTGCCTTGTGGGCGGTTTCGCTATAAGTGATGCCTTCGGTTGCGCTTGTGAATGGAAGATATTGCTCGCCCCAGTACCATACCATACCAGCATAGATGAAGATGGCAAGGAGAAAATTGTTGAGCACGCCGCCCACCATAATCAGGAGTCGCTTCCAAGTGGCTTGTGTTCTAAATTCCCATGGTTGTGGCTCACTCGAAAGTTTGTCGGCACCTTGAGTTTCGTCGATCATACCAGCGATGGCGCAATAGCCGCCCAATGGCAGCCAGCCTAAACCATACTCGGTGTCGCGCCAAGTGGCCTTCTTGCTGGAGGACTCTTTTTCTGTCTCAACGCCCTCCGACTCATAAACTGCGCCTTTGCTGGTGCGAAGCACGCTTACTTTCTTCGTTTTAGGAAGCCAAGCCATCAGTGTGACCCATGGATTAAAGAAAAGGTAGAATTTTTCTACTTTCACGCCGAAGATTCTTGCCCACATATAGTGGCCAAATTCGTGGATAAACACCAGCAAACTCAGCGAAAGTATCAGTTCAAATGCTTTTAACCAAAATGTGCTCATTTCTTGTAGTTCTCTTACTTGATTAATGATGAGGCATAGGCACGCGCTTCGGCATTGCTATTCACATAGTCGTCGTATGCAGGGGTTTCCACGAATGGAGCCCAAGCGAGTGTCTGCTCAATGATTTTATAGATGTCTGTAAATTTTATTTGATTGTTAAGGAAAGCAGCCACGGCAATCTCGTTGGCGGCATTCACCACACAGGCTGCGTTACCACCACGGTCGGCGGCTTCGTAGGCAGTGTTCAAGAGCGGGAATTTCTCAAAGTCGGGAAGTTCGAACGTAAGGTTGCAGTAGTCTGCCACTGTCATTTTCTTGCAGTTCGAAGCCAGTCGGCCAGGCAATCCCAATGCGTAGCGGATTGGCAAGCGCATGTCGGGCAATCCCAGTTGCGCTTTCACCGAACCGTCTTTAAATTCCACCATAGAGTGAACGATTGACTGAGGGTGCACCACTATTTCAATATCGCGCTGCGACACGTTGTAGAGCCACTTTGCCTCTATCATTTCAAAGCCCTTGTTCATCATCGAAGCAGAGTCGATGGTGATTTTGGCTCCCATACTCCAGTTGGGGTGCTTCAGCGCGTCGGCGGCTGTCACATACTCCAACTGCTCTTTCGAGAAAGTGCGGAACGGACCGCCTGATGCAGTGAGAATCAGTTTGTTGATATCTTGATGGCGTTCGCCCACCAGACATTGATAGAATGCACCATGCTCCGAGTCCACAGGGTAAAGCACCGATTTTGAGGTGGCAAGCAAGCGTGTGATCAGGTCGCCAGCCACCACAAGGGTTTCCTTATTTGCCAAGGCTATTTTCTTGCCTGCGCCAATGGCTTTGATAGTTGGAGCCAGTCCACTATACCCCACCATTGCCGTCACCACCGTGTCGATTTCTGGGACTGTCACACAATCTGCCACAGCTTGATCGCCAGCCTGCACTTCAATGTCGGTGTCGGCCAAAGCAGTTTTCACTTTATCGTATAGAGCCTCGTTGGCAATCACCACCGTGTGAGGGCGGTACTTCAGGGCTTGCTCAATAAGCAAGTCTGCACTATTGTTTGCCACCAGCACCCACGCCTTAAATAGGTCGGGATATTCACTCACTATATCGAGCGTTTGTCGCCCGATAGAGCCTGTGCTGCCCATAATGGCTATATTTCTCATATCTTTCACTGAAAAATCCGTTTTATTCAATTTACAAAGATAATGCTTTGCCGTCGCATATTAAAATGAAAAAAACAACATTTTCAAAACAAATGCTGTTTTCTTCCACTTTTTATGAAATTTTATAGGCGGTTATTTTGTGCGTACTATTAGTGTGTCGTAGGCGAAGTGTACGTTAGGTGGCAGATGGGATTCGGCTTGGTAGTGGTAGCCGATGCCGTGGCACATGTGTGTGAAATATGTGACTTGTGGAGAAATCTGACTTACCACCTCAAGGGCTTGCTCTACAGTCATGTGGCTGTGGTGAGGACGATGGCGGAGCGCATTGATTACGAGCAGCGGAATGCCCTTCAACTTCTCTATTTCCTCTGGTGAGATATATGAGCAGTCGGTGATATAGGCAAGTGGCCCGATACGGTAGCCATTGATGAGTAGTTTGTCGTGCATCACAGGGATTGGCGTAACTTCCACATTACCAACCATAAAAGGATCGTTGTCAATATCCACTAAATCAAGTCGTGGCACGCCCGGATAAGGATGCTTTGTGAAGCAGTATGGCAAATTGGTGCGCAACTGCTGGTTTACTTCCGGCCTTGCGTAAATGGGGAAAATGTGGTTGAAACTGTAAGGCCGCAAGTCGTCGATGCCAGCCACGTGGTCGTAATGAATATGGGTCAAGAGCAGAGCGTCGAGATTGTCTGATGACGCTCGCAAAATTTGCTGTCGGAAATCTGGACCGCAGTCAATGAGAATGTTCATGCCCTTATAGCGCACAATGGCGGAAGCCCGCAGTCGTTTGTCTTTCTTGTCTTTTGACCGGCACACTTTGCAGTGGCAACCAATGGAAGGAACCCCCGTAGAGGTTCCTGTTCCGAGAAATTCTATTTCAAGTTCTGAATTGTAGTTCATCTAAATTGTTTCAGAATTCCGTCTTCAAAATGTAGAAACATGCCCCCGTCGTAATACCAGTATTCGCCCATTCCATCGTGTGATGGGGTGCGTACAATCTGTTTTGGCGATCCTTTAGCCATTCGGCACTCCATTTTGTTCATGCCTTCTGCCACCTTGCCTTTAGTGATGAGCAACCAGTTTTCGGGAGAAATCTCAGGAAATTCGTTGCGAGGATTTTTCAGCGAGAACATAGCGTCGAAATCCCTTGATTGGAGCGATTTCCCGCTTGAAATGCGCAGCATGGCTTGTTCATGTGTGTCGAGGGTGGTAAACACCACCTTCAGCGGCACTGCATCGTCACCAGGC
>OKUR01000712.1_pt1 | contig 14029 bp, 10 predicted proteins | sample 1606671 | NCBI WGS metagenome assembly OKUR01 (sample SAMEA3882519, study PRJEB24775) | human gut metagenome | biome: human-associated habitat; feature: intestine environment; material: feces | place: Netherlands | collected 2009/2010 | reverse complement strand
AGGATTTTGGGATGCTGCTGCAGTTTGTGACGGTGTTGCATGGGGTGTTGGCGCCGGCGCTGCTCGTCATGGCGTTGAGCGTCATGCTCACCGTCGGTGAGGGGCGTGACAAGCCTCTGAGCGCGTACTGGCGGCTGGCCGGTTTCGTTGTTGGATTCGCCGGCGCAGTCGTATTCGCCGCGCTGCGCGCCACCGCCGTCATCACGCAACGCACGTTCGTCAACTATCCGACCCTGTGGTGCTGCGTGATCCTCGACGTGGCCGTGTTCGTCATCGTCCTGTTCGCCCGCCGCATCACCGCCGACTGGCACAACCACCGCGCGCTGCTCGACATCGCGAATCTCGTTGCGGCGCTTGCGATCGCGGCCACCACCTTTCGTGCGCTGCCCGACGTGATTCTGCGACTGACGATCTTCGTCGAGCCGGGCGATCCCATCTTCACTTCCGACATGCTGTTGCGCGCGCTCGGCTTCGCTTTGGGCGCGGCCGTCGCAATCATCGCCGCGCTTATCTTCCGCACGATGCGTTCCACCGCCGTCCGCTGGTCGTTCACGACGGCGGTGCTGCTGTTGGTCGCGCTGTTGTTCGCACAGCATTTCACCGACCTTGCGCAGATCCTCCAATCCAAACGCATCGTCAGCTTCCCGACCGCCGCCTTCCTCGCGCTCGTGTGGGGCATCAACCATCAGCGCAGCCTGACCATCGCAATGGCGCTCGTCTTCGCCATTCCGGCAATCGCCAGCATCGTCATGGGCTTCAAAGTCAAGCCGACCGGCGCCAACGAGGCGATCGCACGCACGCATATCGCGTTCCGCCGCCGCGCGAAAGCGGCCGGCGCGTTCAGCCTGGTCGCCATGATCTGCGTCACCGTGGCCCTGACGTACGGCGTCGCGCAAACGCAGAAAGTCGTCACGCTGTCGCCGCCGGAAGACTACTCGCTCGCCGACGGCGTGGCCACCATCAAATTCAGCCAGATTTCCGACGGCCACCTGCACCGCTTCGAATACCGCGCGAAGGACGGCACTTCCATGCGATTCATCATCATCAAGAAGAACGGCGGCGCGTACGGCGTCGGCCTCGACGCGTGCGACAACTGCGGCGACGCCGGCTACTACGAGAAGGACGGCAAAATCATCTGCAAGAAGTGCGATGTGGCCATCAACCTCGCCACCATCGGCTTCAAAGGCGGCTGCAACCCGATACCGTTCGACTACCAGGTCAAGCCGGGCAAAATCGTCATCCAAACGTCCACGCTCGACGCGCTGTCGAGCCATTTCCAGTGAGTGCCGAGAAAGGTAAGGGGGTGCCATGTTCTTCCTGAAAATGATCTCTCGCTCGTTCAGCCGGCAGTTCAAACGCCGTCTGCTCATCGCCGTCACCGTGTGCCTGTCCGCCACCGTCAGCGTGGCCATGCTCGGCGTGGTGTTCGACGTGGGCGACAAGCTCAACGCGGAGCTGAGCACGTACGGTTCGAATATCGTCGTGCAGCCGAAGTCCGACGCTGTGGTGAGCGATTTGTACAATACCGGCGATTCTGCTGGCTCGGCTTCGGGTAGTTCGTCCGGTTCGGACGGGGGTTCCACTTCCGACGGCCCGGCTGCGGCGGACAGCGCCGACCCGACCGCGTTTCTGAAGGAGTCGGACGCGCAGAAGATCAAGACCATCTTCTGGGCGTTCAACATCACCAATTTCGCGCCGGAATTGAACATCCACGCGGATGCGGGGTGTGTCGGTTCGGGGGCTGGTTCGGCTGGCTCTGCTGGAACGGCTGGTGCGTCAGGTGCGGCTGCTTCCGCGGCGAAATGCGAGGCGACCAACGTGCCGATCGTGGGCACGTGGTTCGCGAAAACCCTGCACATGGACTCCGGCGAGTCCACCGTGGCCGGCATGAACGGCATGCGCTCATGGTGGAAAATCAACGGAACCTGGCCGAAAGACGACAGCGAGCAGGCGATGGTCGGCAGCGCGCTCGCCGCGAAACTGGGCGTGAACGTCGGTGACAGCGTTACGCTCGACAAGACGATCGCCGTCGGTGCGGACGACAATACGAACGGAGGTACCGGGAAAACCGGCAAATCCTCCACCGAACGCAATCGCGTGAAAGTGAAAATCGTCGGCATCTTCGATTCGGGCGATTCCGACAACAGCGCCATTTATATGCCGTCCATCGCCGCGCAAACGCTTGCGAATCTGCCGAATTCCATCGACAAGATTGAAGTCAAGGCGCTCACCACGCCCGACAACGACCTCGCGCGCAAGGCGTCGAAGAATCCGAACGCGCTCACGCAGGACGAGTGGGAGACGTGGTATTGCACCGCGTATCCGTCGTCGATCGCGTACCAGATCGAAGAGGTGCTGCCGGGCGCGGTGGCCAAGCAGGTGCGCCAGGTGGCCGCGCTGCAGGGCGATGTGCTGAACAAGACGCAGGCGGTGATGGTGCTGATGACCGTGCTGTCGCTGGTTGCCGCCGCGATCGCCGTGGCGAACCTGATGGCCGCGTCGATTGGCGAACGCGGTTCGGAATTGGCGCTGTTGAAGGCGATCGGTGCCACGGACGGCGCGGTTTCGCGCCTTATGCTCGCCGAAACGGCGGTGATTTCGCTGGTTGGCGCGATTGCCGGCGCGCTGCTTGGCTCGGGCGTTGCACAGATCGTGGGGCACGTGGTGTTCGGCTCGGGCATCACCATGCGTCCGATGGTGTTCGTGTTGGTTTTCGTGTTGCTGGCGGTCACTGTGCTCGTGGCCTCGCTTTCGTCGATTCGGGCGATTCTGGGCTTGCGTCCGGCGGAGGTGCTGCATGGTAGGTGAGTTGTGCTTGGCTTTCGTAGGGGGTGTGCGATGACGAATCGCAAGATGTTCTTCACTATGCTGTGGGGCGCGGTGTTCCGCCGTCGCTCCCGTGCGATGATGGCCGTGATCGCGTCGCTCGTCGGCGCGGCCACGCTGTTCTGCCTTGCATCCGTGTGCGTCGCGGTGCCGCAGCAGATGAACGAGGAAATGCGCGCGTACGGCGCGAACCTGATCGTCACGCCCGCGTCCGCAACGGGCAAATCGCAAGGCATCGATACTGCAACCGTACGCAACGTGACGGCGCTCATCGGCGCCGGACACAGCGTGAAATCAGCCGCATACCGGTATGAGAGCGTGCGCATCAATTCCGCGCCGTACACCATCGCCGGCGTGGACGTGAAAGCCGTCCGCGCGCTCAATCGCCATTGGAACGTGACGGGCGATTGGCCCGGCTCGGGCAACGTGATGGTCGGCCGCGACGTCGCCGACGCGCTCGGCGTGAAGGTCGGCAGCCGCGTCACCATCGGCTACCGCGCCGCCGACGCGCCTGCTTCAGCGTCTTCTTCCGCGTCCGCAAAATCCGATTCGGACGAATCAACTGAAACGGCAGAATCGTCCGCGCAGGGCACGCAGAGTACGCAAACTACGCAAGGCGAACAGACCACGCAAGCCACGGAAAACGGCCGCGTCTCGTCCGACATCATGGATAACAACGGCACCGAATTCCGTATCGCTGGCATCGTCGACACCGGCGGTAACGAGGATTCCATCATCTACGCCACTACCGCGGACGTGTCCAAACTTGCGGGCCACGAGCGCGGCGCCGACGTGGTCGAATACTCGGTGAACGCCATGGGGGATGAGCTGAACGCCATCGTCAACAGAATCAACAAAAATACAAACACTGCCGTCAAAGCGCAGACCGTCACCAAAATCACCTCGTCCGACACCCGCATCATCGCCATGCTGCAGACGCTGTTCTGGATTGTCTCGCTCGTCGTGCTCGTGCTGACGCTCGTCGGAGTGGGCACCACCATCAGCTCCATCGTGAGCCAGCGTCGCAATGAAATCGGCTTGCGCAAAGCCCTCGGCGCCGACTCGCGTGCTATCGGCGTCGAATTCTATGTGGAATCCGGCATCTACGGCTTGATCGGCGGTCTGCTCGGCACTGCTATCGGCTATGTGCTGGCGCGTGTGCTGTGCGCCACCGTCTTCGGTCGCGCGATCGGCTTCGACTGGCTGCTCGGCGCCGGATCGCTGCTGCTGAGCGTGGCGATCGCCGTCATCGCCTCCATTCCGCCGGTCCGCCGCGCCACCCGTATCGACCCCGCCATCGTTTTGAGGGAGGAATAATCATGGACAACGAACATATGCTGCTGGAACTCGACCACATTTCCAAGATTTACGGCGATCTGCACGCCGTCGACGACCTGAGTCTGACCGTTCCGCAAGGGCAATGGCTGGCGATTGTCGGCTCGTCCGGTTCCGGCAAAACCACGCTGATGAACATGATCGGCTGCATGGATACGCCGTCGAAGGGTTCCGTCATGCTCGAAGGCCGCCGGCTGGAGGATCTGAACGCCCGCCAGCTCGCCGATGTGCGTAAGAACATGATCGGACTCGTGTTCCAGAAGTTTTACCTCGTGCCGCATCTGACGGCGGTGGAGAACGTGATGGTGGCGCAATACTACCATTCTGTAGTCGATGAGAAGCAGGCGATGGAAGCGCTGGAACGAGTGGGGTTGAAGGAGCGTGCGCATCACCTGCCCGGCCAGCTGTCCGGCGGTGAGCAGCAGCGCGTGTGCATCGCCCGCGCGCTCATCAACTGCCCGAAGCTGATTCTCGCCGACGAGCCGACCGGCAATCTCGATGAGAGGAATGAGAAGATCGTGCTCGACCTGTTCCGTCAGCTGCACGAGCAGGGCACTACGATCATCGTCGTGACGCACGATGCGCTCGTCGCCTCCTGCGCGCAACGCGAAATCATGCTCAACCATGGTGTGCTCGTCGGCGAACAGTGGAATGACGAGGAAGCTCGACGGGCGTACGAGGCGGCTGGCGGCGAACCGGCGCACACCGGCTCGGACGCGGAGGGCGCGCAGAACGGCGGTGTCGCGATTTCGTTCGCCGACCCTACGAAGGCCGCAAAAACCGGAGATACGGACGCGGACGCCGACGGCACGAAAGGGGAGCAGGCATGAGCACCGCACAATCGAACGCAGTCAAAGTCATCGCACTGTCCGCGGCGAGTATCGCGCTGTTGTCGGCATGCGGCGAACCGAAGGCAACGCCGATGGACGACGAATACGCCGGCAATTCCGGCGAAAGCGTGCAATCGCAGGAAGAGAAGTCGAAAACTGACGGCAAGGCGTCCGGCGACACGGCAGACGACGGCGACGCCACCAAAAACCGTGCCGACGCGAATTCCGCAACATCCGACAAGCAGGACACCGGCAACTACGCGGATGGCGACTATTCGATCAACGGCCAGTACGGGCCGGTCGGCGAGGATACCATCGACGTGCATCTGACCGTTAAGGACCAGAACGTGACGGCCGTGGAAATCGTTGGGCATCCGTTCACGTCCATCTCCAAAAAGCATCAGAACGACTTCGCCAAAGCCGTGCCGGACGCGGTGGTCGGCAAGCCGTTGAAGGACCTTAAAGTCGACAAGCTCGCCGGTGCCAGCTGGACCTCCGAAGCCTTCAACAAGGCGTTGGAAGTGGCGCGTCAGGAAGCGTCAATCCAATAGCCCATTCCTTCTGAAACCGACACGGCATGCCCGTCTTGCGTCGGTGCGGACGGTTTTCCTGTGGTTACCGTGCGGATTCGGCGCATACGTTCGGCCAGAGCAACGTGGCCATGTTCTCGGCCCAGGAATCAGACTTGCGTTCCTTGCCGGATTGCCGTTCCCCTCCGGCTTCCTGTCCCGCCAATGCTTTGCAAGCCAGCATGGAACCCAGCACCGTGCTGAACAGGAACGTGTAGTCCAAACGGTTTTGAAACACTCCGTCGGCGATGCCACGTTCCATGAACCCCACGAACCGTTCTTCGGCCGGCGCTAGAACTTGTGCTGCGATCGCCTTCAGCGTGGCGTTGTCGGAAGACAGCACCACGCCCACGGCTTTCAATCCGAGTTCGCTGTCGAAGCAGTCCTGGATGCGTCGCAGCATGGTGGCCAGTCCGCTCCGCGACGGCTTCAAATCGTTGAAATTCGGTAGTCCGGCAACTTCCGGTTGGATGCGTTGCAATAAATCGTCGGCGTTTCGGTAGCGTCGGTAGATTGTGGTCTTTGCTACCCCTGAACGTCGTGCGACCTCTTCGATGGTCACCGCTCCGATACCATCGGAAATCACTATCCCCAATGTGGCTTTCATGATTTTGCGGTCGGTTTGCTCCCGTAATCGCTCACGTCGGCCACGTACTGTGCCGACGTCTTCCTGCGTGGTTTTTTGCACCGTCTTCCGCGTGCCCTCTTGCGTGGTTCCGCCCATCATGCCGCGATCACTTTCGTGCTTTCCAGCTTGCTTACGTACCAATGGTTGAACTTGACCAGTGGAATGCGCAGTAACAGGCCTATCAGCAGCAGCGGCGGAATGAACAGCAGTAGCGCGCCAATCGCAAACCAGTAATCGTTACTGTAGATTCCGCCGATCGCCGCGCGCATTGCTGTGATTGAATGCGTCGCAGGCAGGAACGGGCTGATGCCGCTGATGATTTTCGGCAGCACGGCCAGCGGATATGCGCCGTTCGCTCCGGAGATCTGCATGACGAGAAACAGCACGCCGATGGCTTTGCCGACGTTGCCGAAGCTGGCCACGAGCGTGTAGGTGAAGAACGAGAACACTAGGCTGCTCACCCAGCCGGACAGCATGAACAGCAGCGGATGCACCGCCTGGACATGGAGGAACAGCAGACTGCCTCCCAAGGAGAACGTGCTCTGCAATAGTCCGATCACGCCGAACACACCGTAATGTCCGAGAAACAGCTGATGCGGTTTCGGGTCGCCGAGTTCCTTGCGCACCTTACGCGAGACGGTGGTCTTGAGCGTCACTGCCATGAGCAGCGAACCGACCCACAGTGGCAGGATCGTGTAGAACGGTGCCATCTGCGAACCGAAATTCTTGACTGGGAACACCGCGTTGCGTTTCACTTTTACAGGGGCTGCAAGCGCGGCGGCCAACGAGTCGGTATTATCGCTGAGCACATCTTTGACGGCGCTCATATCGCCGCTGTTCAGCGCATCGGTCAATGTTCCTGTGAATGCGCCCAGTTTTTTGCCCGCGCCGGCCAGACTATCGGCGGTGGAATCCAACACGCTGCTGATGGCGGTCAGATTCTTATCCGCGGTCTTGGTGGTGCCGTTCAGATTGCCCAGCGCGCCTTTCAGATCGGCCGCTGTGGCATTGAGCGCGGTGGTGGTGCTGGTAATGGACGTGGCGATATCGTCAAGTTGCGGTTTCAGTTGGCTCTCATAGTCGGTTTTGATGCCACTGACGGACGTTGCCGCCTGCTGCGCCAGTTTCTTGATCTCCGCACGTTCGGCCGTGGTATCGCTTACTTTGGCGTCGATGTTGTCGGCGCTGCCATTCAGCGCCGATGCTAGGTCGTTGAGCTGTGTGATGGTGGTGCCGACGTTGGTTTTGAGATGGTCGATGGCGTTCCTCACCGCTTCCGGCAGCTTTTCGTTTGCGCTGAGCGCGTCGAGCGAATCATAGATCTGCTGGTAGCTTTGCGCCTGCTTGCTGATGTTCGTGGCCTGGTTGCGTAATGCGTTGGCGGTGTTGCCGGCCTGCGTGCCCGCATTGCCGAATAGGCTGTCCACATCTGCTTCCATGGCTGTGAAGCTGTTGGCGGAATCAGTCAGAGCCGTGCCCAGCGCGGTGGTGCCGGTCTTCAACGCGCCCGTCAGATCCTCCACGCCGCTGCCGGCTTGCTTGAGTGTTGTTCCTACGCTTTTCGCATTGCCGCTGACATTGGCGATCAGACCGTCGGAGGACTCAAGCAGATGCCGTGCGCTTTGTGTCAGCGTGCTGAACGTGCGGAGCGTTCCGGAAGCGTCGGTGAGCGTTTCCGCGAAGTCGCTGATATTGCCGTTGAACTGCGTGAGTTGTTCCTGCGCGGCTGGCTTGTCGAGTTGGTTGGCGAGCTGCGATGCCACACTCAGCGCGGTGCTGGTCAGTGTTTCGGAGAACGTCTCGTTGACCTGCGCGCTGACCGTATCGGCGCCTTGGCCTGTGATCTTCGGAGCCAAGGCGTTCTTCTTTTCATTGTTGTAGTAGGCGATTTCGGCGTGGTTGCCATCGGATGCGAAGAACGTCATCATACGGGTGCTGAAGTTCTTTGGAATCACCACAGCTGCGTAATATTTGCCGGATTTGGTGCCGTTGATGGCTTCTTTTTTGGTGGTGAAGGTCCAGTCGAGCTGATCGTTGGAACGCAGCGTGTTAACCACTTGGTCGCCGATGTTGATCTTTACTGGAATGAGGTCGGACCGGTATCCGTCGTCCTCATTGGCTACGGCGAATTTCAGATTGCCGGTATTGGCGAACGGGTCCCAGCTGGCGGCCACGTTGAACCATGTGAAGATGCCGGGGATCACAACGAGTCCGATGACGATGATGATGGAGACGACGTTGCTGGTGATTCGCCGGATGTCGCCGACGAACAGTTTCCAGATGGTTTTCATGCGTTGCTCCTTTCCTCGGTGTTTTCGGTTGTCTCGGTTGTCTCGGCGGTCTCGGTAGTCTCGGTGGTGTCCGTGGCGGCATCGTTCGCGGCGGCGCTTGGACCGGTCGTCTGCATTTTCTGCATTTTCTGCACCAGTATGGCGATTCCGTCATCTTCATTGTGGTTGACGCCCGTCACGTTTTCCGTCGTTTCTTTGATGACGCTGGTATTGCGATTATCGGATGTCGTGCGTTTGCCGCTGGTGCGTTTTCGCGTTTTGCGCAGCAGTCTGTTCCGCCGTTCCTGTTGCGCCCGCTTTTTGCGACGGATGCGTGCCGCTTGGCGCTCCACCAGCATGGATTGGATCGATTCATCGCTCAAATGGCCGAGCTCCACTTGACGGTTCAGATTATCGCGCATGTATTCGATGACCATGAGGAAGCCCATGATGAGCAGAATCCAGACGACCCACGTGGCCAGTACCACCACTTTCTCTCCGTTGGTGAACGAGAACACCGCCGCCAGAGTTACCGGAACTACGAATCCGATCACCAGAGCTCCGCGCTTGAGTTTCGGGTACAGTTCCGCGAACCGACTTGCGCGTTCCTCGATCACCTCGCGGTAACCGCCTTTGTCGGCCAGCACCTGAATGGCTTGGGACATGTTGTATCCGCGTTCCGGAAGCTCCACTTCCTCGCCGATAATCATGTCGCTTTCCTTGATTTCGCGGGCGAACAGTCGGTTGAGGTTGACCAACAGAGGACGGACCACCAGACCGATGACGAACGCCATGGCGGCAAACAGCAGCAGCGTGCCGATCGCCTTGGTCCAATGGCCGTCGTAGAAGCCGGCGATGGTCTCGCGGAATGCGTCTATCGAATAGCTGAATGGCACGAACGGATAGACCATGCGGAAGAACTTCGGCATCATCTCGATCGGATACAGGCCGGAAGCGCCTGGAATCTGCACGATCACCAACGCCACGCACAGGCCCTTGCCGATGTGCATGAACGTGGTGGACAGCGCGTACGTGATGCTCAGATATACCAGCGATGTGATCATGCCGGTCAGTATGAACAGTGGCGCGCAAGCCGTCTGTACGCCGAGTATCAGATCGCCAACGGTGCAGATCGCGCCTTGAATGACGCCCATCGTGCCGAGCAACAGGTATCGGGCCAGATACTTTTCGGTTGCGGTCGGATCGAGACCCTCAAGCCCCTCGTCGTCCACCTCCACTTTGCAGATCACCACAAAGGCGAACGCGCCCACCCACAGTGCCAGATTGGTCATCAGCGGAGCCATGCCGGAGCCGTAGGAGTTGACGGGATACACGTTCTTCGTGTCGATTACGGTCGGGGACTCCATGAACGAGGCGATCTTATCCGCGTCAAGCGAACCGCTGCCGGTCAACGATGCGAGCAGATCCGCAGTGCCCAGCGCCTTCAGGTCGGTGCTGACGGTGGTGAGCTTCGTCTCCATCTTCGCCAGCTGCTGGTCGGTTTGCTCAAGGCCGATGCGGGCGTCTGACGCCACTTGGTCGAGTTGGTCGAGCACGATGTTGGTTTGCCTGACCACGCTGTCCTGGCTGGTCACGGTGCCGGCCGTCCCAGCCAGCGAGCCCAGCGCGGAATTCAGTCGCGGCAGTGCGCCTGAATTGATGGCGTTGCGCGCCGTGCCTGCGCTTTTGAGCGAGTTCTGCGTGCCTATGTTGAAATCGGTGGACAGTTTGGATACGCTGCCGGCTGTGGCCTGTGTGTTCTCGCTCAGGGTTTTGAGGTCGGCGAGTGTTCCGGCTGCCGTGTTGTTGGTATTCTCCAGTTTGCTGATGATTTGCTGGTATTGCGCGTTGTTGCTGGCGGATTTGAGCTTCTCGAGCAGTTTCGCATTGCTGTCGGTGATGTTTTGCATGCCGGTCACCGCCTGCTGCGCCGATCCACTTGCCGCGGATACCGCCGACGAGATCTGGTTGATGCTGGCTGTGGATTGCGCCGTCGCTTGGGAAACAAGTCCGGATCCGGTTTCCAGCGCGCTGTTGGCGTTGGACGAAAGCGTGTTGAGCTGGGTTTGCGCTGTGCCGATGGCGGTGGATGCGCCTGCTAGTCCTCTGCCTGCGCTCGCCGCGGCCAGCTGCACGTCGTTCAGGGCATTGCGTGCTGCTTTTGTCTGCTGTGGCACATTGGCTAACTGGGTGTCGAAATCCGCGATTGCGGAGCGGATCGTGCCTACGTTCCGCTTGGTGTTGTCGAGTTCGCCGATGGTTTCGTTGGCGATGGCGTTGGTGTTGCCGCTGATGGTGCCGTTGGCCGAGTTGACGGCTTTGACGAGCACGTCGCTGACGGTGGAGACGAAGGTGTTGTTGACGGTGCGGTCGACCACGGTCGCGCCTTGGTCGGTGATTTTCGGCGAAATCGGACTCGCCTTCTCGTTCACGTAATATTCGAGCGTGGGGCGATGCTTGCTGTTGGTGACGACGTTGGCCAGATCTTCGCTGAAGTCGGAAGGGATGACGATTGCGGCGTAGCAGTCGCCCGACTCCACCGCTTCCATCGCGTTGGCTTTGCCCATGAACTCCCAGCCGAGCTGGTCGTTGCTCTTCAGCGTGCCTTCGATTTGATCGCCGAGATTGACTTTGCCAAGCAGCGCGTTGTCTGTGCCTTCGTCCATGTTGGCCACGGCCACTTTGATGCTGTCCGTGTTGCCATAGGGATTCCAGAACCCGTAGATGTTGAACCATGCGTATAGCGGGGGAATGAGAATCAGGCCGATCATAATCACCCACGCGGCGGGTACGGTGACCAATCGTTTGAAGTCACGGCGCAGGATCTGCAGTACGTTGTGCATTGTCTCTCCGGTTTGGCGAATCAATTCCCTTATATGGCGATACGTGTTCCGTAGCGCTACGCGGTTCGTATCGTATACCGTGCTCTTGGACAAAGCCAACACGTATTCGCTCAACGCATCAACGTACCGCTTGTGTGATGGAATCGCTATTCTTGCTCGTCTGTGGCCAAAAGAGGCTGTCGGCAACGTCTACCTGCGAATCCGTGCCCCCGACCTCTTCTTCGGCGGCGGATATTGCCCATGTTTGGTAGCGTGGATTGCGGGAAGGAGCGGCATATGAACGAAACCGCACAATCCGAGGAATCCGCCGCGGACGAATCCGTCACGCAGGCAACCCTAGGCAAGGTCGCTGAGGAAAGCAGGGCGATCGCATCGGAGGCTGAGATTACGGCCATCGAAGAAGGCGGCAGGCAGTCTGTCGGAGGTGGAATCAGCAATCCCGCCGATCGTCGTCTACCGCTGATCGCCCGTATCTACGGCATTGTCATGCTCATCGAAGGTGTGGTGATGATGCCTGTCATCGTGCTGGCGTGCCTATATGCGGTTAGAGCCGTGTTGTCGGGCGAATTGGAATTCAACGCGCTCAATCTCACCACGATTCTTTCGGTGATCCATGCCGCCGTGCTGTTAGTCGCCACCGCGTGTCTGGCGGTGTTCGGCGTGATGCTTATTATGAACAAGCGTCGGCATATCGCGCAATGGACCTATCTGATGATTCCGCTCACGCTTGCCGAGGGACTGCTGTCTTTGGCGTTGAAAGGGCTTGGCGTGAATCTTGTCGGTCCGGTCGTGCAGCTCGCTGTTCTGATCGCCCTGCATATCACCGCCGATCCGTCGCTGCGTGAGGAGCGTCGTCTGCAGTTCGCGCTTCGACGTATGGATGCCCGTAGCGCGTACGAAAGTGCGGCTTCCCGAGGAATGGCCGGCCGTGATTTGACTGGCAGGGGCTATATTTCGCTGGATTTCTTCAATCTGTTCTGGCTGTTCACCATTGGTTGTGTGTTCGGTTTGGTGATCGAAACCATCTACCATTTCATCCTGTTTGGCGAATACCAGGACCGTGCGGGCTTCCTATGGGGGCCGTTCTCGCCCATCTATGGTTTTGGCGTGGTGATCGTCACCGTGTTGCTCAACCATTTGTGGCAGTCGAATTGGTTGCTGATTTTCTGCTCAAGCGCGGTGATCGGTGGCGCGTTCGAATATTTCACCAGCTGGTTCATGCAGGCCGCGTTCGGTATTCGCGCATGGGATTACACGGGGCAATGGCTTTCGATTGACGGGCGTACGTCCGGCAAATACATGTTCTTCTGGGGTATCCTCGGCTTGATTTGGGTCAAGTTGATTCTGCCGCGATTATTGCGATTGATCCAGCGTATTCCGTGGAAGATTCGCTATTCGTTGACGCTGGTCTGTTTCATACTCATTTTCGTCGATGGCGTGATGACGCTGATGGCGCTTGACGCTTGGTATTCCCGCATGGCTGGGGTTGCGCAGAATTCGCCCGTTTCGCAGTTCTTCGCCACGTATTTCAATGACGATTTCATGGCCCACCGATTCCAGACCATGAAGATCGACCCGTCCACTGCCGGTCGTATGTAGGCTGGTTTTTGCGTTTTGCGGGTTTTGCTAAGCGGCTGGTCGGGCGATGTTCCGGCTGGCCGCTTTGCTTTGGGTGGCTGATTTTGAACGATTTCGGACGATTGCAGTGGGGTTTTGTTGCGGGTTTTGCCGCGGGGGATTTGATTCTTCCGGATTATTGCCGTTTGGGATTCGTGCCTTCCGGCTGTCTGGATGCTTGACTGCTGTTGCCGCGCCTACGCCGCGATGCTTTGCGCCAGCTGGCGGATGAGGTCGGGGCGATGTCCGCTCCATGAGGAATTCGGTGAGATGACGACCGGAATCTGCTTGAAGCCAGCGTTTTTGATCTGTTCGAAGGTGGACGGGTTCTTCGTCAGATCAACGGTGTCGTAACGCACGCCCAGCTTTGCGAGCTCTTGTTCGGTGGCTTCGCATTGCGGGTTGCTCGGATTGGTGAAGACGGTCACGGTCATTCTTTTCCTCCCTATGCAAATCGGCTTCCTTTGGTGTGGAAAGCCTTGTCGGCCACGTTTTTTGATTTTGCCCGGCTGAGCAGGCCGTTCATCAGTATACACTACCCGTAGTGGCGTTTCGTGCGTTCGCCCACTGTATATAGTGGGGAATTTCCCGTAATACCGAATCTATGCGAACAAATGTTCGATATATTCGAGTCTATCATTATCGTCGATTGCGCCACGCCGGTTGCATGCGTATGGTCCGTCCGCGAATCGCCCGCGGGCTGTTCGCTATTCATTTCGGAACACATATTGCGATTTCGCTCGTTTTCTTACGATTGTGAGCGAAAGGTGGTGCCGCATAGTGCGGTAGGGGGTATAAATCGCCTTATTTTCCATACTTTTCGGCGCACGTCGCGAAATAATCGACCGAAATTGCGATTCGTGAGCGAAAGAGGGTGCGCGATATGGTGCGTTCCGTATTGAAGTGCTGAGACCTCATCCCGAAACAAATGAAAAAGTCCTGAGAACCATCGGCTTCCAGGACTTCGAACCTGTGCCCCCCGTGGGATTCGAACCCACAACCCACGACTTAAAAGGACGCTGCTCTAACCGTTGAGCTAGAGGTGCAACAGTGAGACAGTATACAGCATATTTATGCAAAACGCCACACGAATCAGTTGTAAGTAACGAAA
>OKUR01000709.1_pt1 | contig 14069 bp, 8 predicted proteins | sample 1606671 | NCBI WGS metagenome assembly OKUR01 (sample SAMEA3882519, study PRJEB24775) | human gut metagenome | biome: human-associated habitat; feature: intestine environment; material: feces | place: Netherlands | collected 2009/2010 | reverse complement strand
CGGTCGACGGCATCCGCTTTACGCTGGAGGGCCGGGCCGACGGCATTTTTACCAATGAAACCGGCGTTGTGACCATTGACGAGATCAAGACCACCGCGGTGCCCGAGGAAGAGATCTGCGAGGACATGAACCCCTGCCACTGGGCGCAGGGAATGGTCTACGGGGCGCTGTATGGCCGTCAGCAGGGGCTGGAAAAGCTGGACGTCCGGCTCACCTACTACCAGATCGACACCGACGACATCCTCCGCTTCGTGCGGCATTTCACCCTTGAAGAGCTGGAAGCGTTTTTGCAGGATCTGCTCGAGCAGTACGCCCCCTGGGCGCAGCGTCAGCTGGCGTGGAAGGAGCAGCGGGGCGTGAGCCTTTCGGCGCTGGATTTTCCCTTTCCGGCCTACCGGCCCGGGCAGAGGGCGCTGGCAGGCGAAGTCTACCGCGCCTGCACTGCCGCGCCGTCTAAAAGCGGCGTCCGGCTCTTCTGTCAGGCCCCCACCGGCATCGGCAAGACCATGAGCGTCCTCTTCCCTGCTCTGCGGGCCATCGGCACCGGCTGCGGCGAGAAGCTGTTCTACCTGACGGCCCGCAACACGACTCAGTCCGCCGCCGAGGATGCCATTGCACGGCTGCGGGCGTCTGATTCCAAGCTGGCTCTGCGCAGCGTGACCCTGACAGCCAAGGAGAAGGTCTGCCTCCACCCGGATGCCGAGGGCCATCCCGCCTGCCTGCCGGAGCTCTGCCCCTACGCAAACGGCTACTACGACCGGGTGAACACGGCCCTGAAAGCCCTTCTGGACGACGGCACCGGCCGCTTCGACCGGGCCGCGCTGGCCGACGCCGCAAAGCAGTTCACGGTCTGCCCCTTCGAGCTGGGACTGGACCTGAGCGAGTGGTGCGACGTCATCATCGGCGACTATAACTACCTCTTCGACCCCGTAGTGCATCTGCGGCGGTTCTTCGACAGCGCGGGCGACTGGCTCTTCCTCGTGGATGAGGCCCACAATCTGCCCGAGCGGGCGCGGGCCATGTACTCGGCACGCTTCTGCAAGAGCAGCCTCACCGAGGCAAAACGCGCACTCGGGCGGGGCAAAAGCGCCCTTAAGACAGCTCTGAGCAAAGCCGACAAAGCCTTTTTAGAGGGACGGAAAGCGGTCTCGACCCTCGCACCCCGCCGGGGCAGCACTGCCGCCGAAGAGGACGACAGCGGCCAGACCTCCCTGCTGGGATCTGCGGAGACGCCCGCCATCGAGCTGCCCGCCGCCGACTACGCTCAGGACGGCACGGTGTTCTGCAAGGAGCTTCCCTCAGCCCTGCTGGCCCCGCTGCGGGCGCTGACGGCTCCCTTGCAGGACTGGCTGGAAGACGATCCCGACGCCGAAGCCCACGCGGCCCTGCTGGATCTCTACTTTGAGGTGCAGGACATCCTGCGGGCGTCGGAACGGTACGACGAGCATTTTGCCGCCCAGCTCACCGCCCGGGGCAGTGACCTTGAATTGCAGCTGCTCTGCCTCGACCCGTCCCCCTTCGTGGACGCAAGCCTTTCGGCAGGGCGGGCGGCGGCGCTGTTCAGCGCGACGCTGACGCCGCCGGGCTACTACCGTACCGTCCTCGGCTGTCCCGAGGCCCGGGCCGTGGCGCTGGAAAGCCCCTTCCCGGCAGAAAACCTCGGGCTCTACTGTCTGCCCTCCATCTCCACCCGTTACCGCCAGCGGGACGCCAGCATCCGGCCCATCTCGGACGCCCTCGCGGCGCTGGCGTCCGGCCGGGTGGGCAACTATCTGGCCTTCTTCCCCAGCTACGCCTATCTGCGGCAGGTGTGGGAGGACTTCACCGCCCGCTACCCGGACATCGGCACACTGGTACAGGAGAGCGGTCTGGACGATGCCGGGCGGGCGGCGTTCCTCGAGCGGTTTTCGCCCTGCCCGGAGAAGACGCTTCTCGGCTTCGGGGTCATGGGCGGCATCTTTGGCGAGGGCGTAGACCTTGCCGGCGACCGGCTCATCGGCTGCGCCATCGTGGGCGTGGGCCTGCCGCAGGTGAGTCCCCGTCAGGAGATGCTGCGCCGCTACTACGACGCCCAGAACGGGGCGGGCTTCGACTACGCCTACCGCTGGCCCGGGATGAACAAAGTCCTGCAGGCCGCCGGGCGGGTCATCCGGACGCAGGAAGATAAGGGCGTGGTGCTGCTCCTCGACGACCGCTTTGCCCAGAGCGAGTACGCCCGGCTCTTCCCGAAGCATTGGAGTCATCTGGAGTATCTGAGGGATACGGAAGAGTTGAAGAAAAAGCTGGAAGACTTCTGGGCTGAATAAACACAAAAAGAGGCAGACTCGCATCTGCCTCTTTTTCCATGCACTTATCGCTTTGCTTTCGCCGTCTTTTTCCGCATGATGTCCCACGAGGGCATCTGGCTGCGCAGGGTATCCCACGCCGTCATCCGGACGCTCGTCCGGGTGCGCAGACCTTCGAAAGCCTCATCGAGGTACTGCATCTCAGCCACAGCATGCATCGCGTGGTCGGAGACGCAGAGACGGCCCAGCGGGGTCTTACAGAGCGCCAGGACCATGGCGTCCATCTTCCGGCGGCCGGGCGTACCGGCACGGTAGCAGTCGGTGTTCTCCTTGTCGTCCACGGGGATGTGGGCGGCTTTCAGCATCTCGCAGGCCTCCCACGCGGCGTCGAGGACCAGGTCACGCTGCTCCTTCGTCGCCTTGGAGAGGTCGCCGCTGCAGGCGTAGCAGAGATAGCAGGCCGGCAGGATGAGGGCGAGGTGGCACTTGAGCCATCCGTCCATGTCGCTGACGAAGGTCAGCTTGTACTTTGCGCCCTCGAAAGCCGTCTTGACCCGGTAGCGGAAGACGCCCGAAAGGGGCGCGGTAGCCCCGCCGATGGTCATCTCCACACCGACGTGGGCGCTGACGACCTTATCCACATCCCGATGGCCGCCGCTGCTCTGGAAGCCGAAGGCGATCTTATCCGCCGGGCGCTGCATGGCCTGCATGACCTCCACGGCGTGGGGGTCGTTGCCCACGAAGACGAAGTATTCGCTCCTGTTCTGCTTGAGGATGGGCAGCACGTCGGGCAGCTGCCCGGCCTGCATCGTCACGAAAACGAGGTCGTAGCAGTCGTCCGGGGCCAGCGTGTCGATGGTGGCCACCCGGTCCACCGTGGTGCGGCACTGCGCCCAGTGGCGGATGACGAGGCCCCTTTGGTCGAGCCTCTCCTTCCACTCGCCCCGCGCCAGCATGGTGACGACATTCTTTTTGTTCTGCAGCAGACGGTGGGCCAGCTCACAGCCCTGCACACCTGCACCATAGACCAGTATCCTCATCTCTGCCTGCCTCCTTATATAGGACCCACCCCGGGGCCGGAAGTCATCAGTGCTTCAAAAACGAGAAGAAGCCCTTCTTCTCATACGGCTTTTCCTCTGCGCCGGTCACGGTATAGCCCGTGTCGGCAATAGCAGCCTTCAGGGCCTCGATGTCCAGCGGCTGGGCCGAGACGATGACCGTCTCTCCCTTCGTGTGGGAGGAAGTCACCTTCTCCACCTGCGCAGTCTTGCGCACCACCTCGTTGACGTGGCTCTCGCACATGCCGCACATCATGCCGTCTACTTTCAGCGTCGTCTGAACCATTGGTCAGTACCTCCTAAGGATCGTTCTCCACTGGGCAGACTGCACAAGCCGCCCGTGTGTTTTTCGTCATTTTGTTAGTTTTCTCTAACTTTTTATGGGAAACAAAAGGCCGTCGACCCCGCGCACCCCTCAGCGCCCGAGGCAAAAGACCCTGTTTTTTCTGTTTCCGTCTTCATCATACCACACCGGTATGGTAATTGCAAGCACCGGTTTCTCACAGTACACGGGTGTGGTATATTTCTCCCGTCTCTACGTCTTTCCAGTAGAAGACGCCATTTTCCAGAATCATATAGCTGTGGGGACTGTTTTCCTTCGGGATGCTCAGGGAGCCGGGGTTGAGGCAGACGTTCCTCTGCCCGAACTCCGTCCACGCCGGGACGTGGGTGTGGCCGTGGAGCAGGATGTCCCCTTCGGCCAGCGGCGGCGGGTTCTTTCCATTATAGATATGCCCGTGGGTGGCATAAATGAGCTTTTCGCCCGCCGGGAGGATGCAGTAATCCGCCATCACCGGGAGATCCAGCACCATCTGGTCCACCTCGGCCTCGCAGTTGCCCCGGACGCAGCAGAGTTTGTTTTTCAGGCCGTTCAGCATCGGGATGACCTCTTTCGGCGCGTAGTCCCGGGGCAGGTCGTTCCGGGGGCCGTGGTAAAGCAGGTCGCCCAGCATCAGCAGCCGGTCAGCCCCCTCCCGCTCAAAGGCCTCCACCATCTTCTTGCAGTAATAAGCCGACCCGTGCAGGTCGGACGCGATCATCCATTTCATGGCGCTTTTCCTCCGTTTCTGTCTGGCTTTATTGTATCACGAAATGGCCGCTTGAAAAGCCTTTTGTGAAAAGTCATACTTTTTCCTTGACAATCCACCCGTTTCGTGGTATCCTATCGCAGGCCGGTCAGAAAGGCACTTCCCATACTGTCCTTTCCGGCCCGCATCCCGGTGCTGTCCGGCGGCGTCCCGTAACACCGCTTTTGCGATGCACCGTATTTCTCAGCACTTCAATAAAACCCGTGTGGATTTTTACAGCATTGATGTTTGCTACTTTTCGCCACACAATGGCCCGCTTCAAGCCGCCGTTGTGTGGCTTTTCTTGTGCGGAAATTTCAGGAAAGGAAGCTTTTGCCCCCATGAACGATACTTTTATGAAAACGAAGCCGGTGTTCCCGCTGCTGGTGTCGATGGCTCTGCCCAACGTCATCTCCATGCTGGTGAACTCGCTGTACAACATCGTGGACAGCCTCTTCGTGGCCCAGATCAACGAGCAGGCCATGACGGCCCTCTCCCTCGTGTTCCCCATCCAGAACTTCGTGAACGCCGTCGCCATCGGCTTCGGCATAGGCATCAACGCCCTCGTGGCCCTTTACCGGGGCGCAGGCGACTACGACAGGGCGGACACCGCCGCCACCCACGGCATGGCCCTCTCGGTGCTCCACGGCATCCTCTGCACGCTGGCAGCTACCGCTGTCATGCCCGGCTTCCTGGCCCGGTTCACTGCCGACGGCACCATCGTCTCCATGGGCGTGACCTACTCCACCATCGTCTTCCTGTTCGCCACCGTGAACATGGCCAGCCTCGCCTTTGAGAAGCTCTTTCAGGCCGTGGGCCGGATGAAGCTCACCATGACCGCCCTCATCTCGGGCTGTGTCTGCAACATCCTGCTGGACCCCGTCCTCATCTTCGGTCTTGGCCCGGTGCCTGCCATGGGCATTGCAGGCGCGGCGCTGGCTACCGGCATCGGACAGGCCGCCACTCTCATTATCTACCTCGTGGTCTACAGCACCACCGAGTCGCCCGTCCATCTGCGCCGGAAGGCCCTGCGGCCTGACCTCTCTCTCGAAGGCTGTCTCTACGCCATCGGTGTGCCTGCCATCCTGAATCTGGCCCTGCCCTCCCTGCTGGTCACCTTCCTCAACGGCCTGCTGGCGGCCTTCTCCGAAAGCTATGTGGTGGTGCTGGGCATCTACTATAAGCTCCAGACTTTCCTCTATCTGCCCGCCAACGGCATCGTGCAGGGAATGCGTCCCCTCATCGGCTACAACTACGGTGCCGGGGAGCACAAACGGGTACGCCAGCTCTACCAGATCACCCTCATTCTGAGCGTCGCCATCATGGCAGCGGGCACCCTTGGCTGTCTGGTGGCCTCGGAGCCTCTCATGCGGCTCTTTACCTCTACCCCGGAGACGGTGGAAGCAGGAAAAATTGCTCTGCGGATCATCTGCCTGGGCTTTGTGGTCTCCGCCATCTCCACCACCTCTTCCGGCGCGCTGGAGGGTCTGGGCAAGGGCACGCAGTCGCTGGTGATCTCCCTGTGCCGCTACATCGTCTTCATCATGCCGCTGGCCTGGGTGCTCTGCCGACAGTTTGGCCCTGTGGGCGTCTGGAACGCGTTCTGGGCCACGGAAGTGCTCTCCGCCATCGTTTCCCTTATCGTATACAAAAAGAGTGTCTGACACGTTTTCCGTATATGCAAAAAGGCTCCGGGCCTGCACTCCCCTTTCACAGGGAGGCAGGCCCGGAGCCTTTTCCATTTCAGCCCAAGGGCTGGTTTTTATTTGGTGTGCTGCTCGGTGCTCTGGTCGTCCGATTCAATCGGCGTATCCAGTTCCTCCACGGGGGCAGCGTTCTTTTTGGCCTTACGGGCCTTACGCTTGTGGATCAGCTTCCGTGCGAGGAATGCTGCCACCAGCAGCGCGGCTACCGTGCCGCCGCAGAGCTCCCAGAGCGGGATGCCCTTGGGCACAAAGGCCATGACGATCTCGGTCCCGGCAGCCGTAAAGGTGATGTAGCTACCAAAGGTATCGGTAGGCACTTTGATCCATTTGCCATCCTGCTGGACATAGACGCTGCCCTGCTTGCCCTGCGGCAGATAGCGGATGGTGTGGGTCTCCTGCCCGTCGTCCGAGAAGTCCAGCAGCCACTGCTCGGTGGCATTGGCCACGCCGGACGGCGTCTGGGAGGTAACGCTCAGGGCATTGGAGCCGCCAAACAGGCCATCCACATAGAAGATCGGACGGCCGTTGGTGCGGACATCAATGCTCTTCAGTGCCGGGGTGTAAGAGGTGTACAGCGCCGTGACCACGGTGTCCAGATGGAGGTCATCCAGCACCGGGGTGTTCCACTCGGCAAAGTAGCCGTCTTTCTTGGGCAGCTCGGGGTAATCCGCCTCGGTAAACGATGCACCGTAAGTAAAGGTGCGCTGGTCCACGATGTGGCCGTCGGCCATAAAGGTCAGCGTCAGCTTCTGGAAGCCCTTGGGCGCGCCCTCCAGTGCCCGCATGGTATCGTAATCAATGGGCTCTGCCTGACCGGCACGGCTGATGCGGTCAACGCCGCGCAGGGTATCGGAGACAAACAGGTTCCCCGTGAACGTACCATCCTGGCCGCCGGAAATGGCGCCCCAATACTGACCGTCGGTGTTGCTGCTGCTCGTGGAGAGAGCCACTTCGGAGTCATCCCCGTCATCGTCCGGCTCATGGATATCCACCATGGCGCGGTTATCCTTGATGATGCAGCTGTTGCCGGTCAGGACACTGTCCGCGCCCTGGCCCACGATGCCGCCAATGTACTTGCTGCCGGTCAGCTCACACTTGGCCCAGTTGGAGATCAGCTTTGCGGAGGAACGGCCTGCAATGCCGCCCACCTTGTTGTTGCCATCCACTTTGCCGTAAGCTTCGCAACCCGTGATGTAGCCCAGGTCCATCTCGCCGCAGATGCCGCCCGCCGCCTCTTTCTTGGAGGTAACGGTGCCCTCGTTGACACAGTTCATCACCACCGCGCTGATGGTGTACTCGGTGCGCAGGAGCGAACGGTTCTCATCCTTATCGTCGTCTTCGGGGTCAAGGGTGTTCTCCACCGCCATGGTACCCGCGATGCCGCCCACATTCATGTCGGCTTCCACGGTGCCGCGGTTGGTGCAGCCCTCGATCTTGCCCTCGTTCTGGGCCGTCAGGTTCTCGGACTCATCTTCAAAGATGTTCTTGCTGCCGGGGTCGCTGATCTCTTCCACAGCATCCAGCAGCAGGTTGGAGACCACATTGATCTGGTCGTTGATGGAGCGGAGGTTGCTGGTGAGGGTGTTGCTGGCCGAGAGCATATCCCGGTTGAGGGTGCTCATCTGGCCGGTCATGTTCGTCACAGCGTCAAACAGTTCATCCTTGGTCGCGGTCATCTCGGAAGAGGGGCGCGGCACATGGATGGGATCCTGCTCCGCCAGCCAGTGGACGATATCCGCCGCCTGGCTGGTCATGCTGGTCAGACCGCTCATGCCCTCCGCCATGATGCCGAGGCTGGCGGACATGTGGCCCAGCGTTGCGCTGGTGAGGGCGGAATCTGTCTTGAGGATATCCAGAGACTTGTCAAAATCATCCGCAGCCTTGCCCAGATCCTGTGCGGCATCGCTCAGGGAATCCAGACCCGCCTGAATGGAGGCCTTGCCGGAACTGATGTTGCCGGTGTTGAAGCCCAGCTTATCCAGAATGTCTTCCAGATTGCCCAGCTGGTCGCCCACATTGCCAAGCGCGCCGGACATGCTGGTAAGGGCAGAAGCCATCTGGGGATTGCCCTGCTCCGAAACGAGGTTGGCGGTGTTGCCCAGCAGCGCGCCGATCTGCGTGGCCAGGCCTGCCATATTGCCCACGGCGCGGGTGACCTGCTTGCCGGCGGAAGCCAGCTGGCCGTCATCGGCCAGCAGCGTGGCGCTCCGCAGCAGGCCCAGGCCGGTGGTCAGCAGCTTCATCTGGCCGCTCATGCCGGAGCCCAACGAGAGGATGCTCATGGCGGAATTCGCTACCTGCAGCAGGGAGATGGCTGTTTTGATGTGATCGTCCACCGCGTCACCGGACACGCTGGAATAGCCGCCCAGAATGGTGCTGATGGCGCTGCTCAGGCCGCTGTCATCCTTGCCCGGCAGCGAGGCGATCAGGTCGTCCAGGCCCTTGCTGATCTGCTCCAGACCCTGTTTGCTGGAATCCAGCGCATCGCTGGCCTTGTGCGCGCCGGAAGAAGCCTTGGCCAGTGCCGTGGAGGCGGTCAGCATCTCGGCCGCCATCTCCGCGGTGACCCACTTGAGCTGGCCCACGGCGGTGGTCATCTTGTCCAGTGCGTCGACACCCGTGTCCATCACGGGCTCCAGCCGGGTAAATGTATCGGAGATGAGGTCGCCCGTGCGGTCCACCTCGTCCGCCACTTCGTCAAAGTAATCGCCTCCCTGCTCCTGCAGACGGCGGGCTGCCTGCACGGCAGTGTCCATCTGAGAGTTCAGGGTGTTGAGGTCGGTATTGAGGAGGCTGGTGCTGCCGTCCATGTCATCGGCCGCGCCGTTGACCATGGTGTGCAGCGTGTCCAGCTCGGTGCGCAGACGGTTGATGGTGCTCTGGTCCAGGTCCAGCTCCACATAGGGCTCTGCCTGTCCGGCAATGCCGCCCACGTCCTTGCGGCCCTGTACCAGGCCCTGGTTGACACAGCCGGAGATCAGGCCATCGGTCCGGCCCACGATGCCGCCCACGTTATAGCCTACATGGGCATAGCCCACGTCGCCCGCGTTGGCACTGCTGAGGATCAGGCCGGAGGAGCGGCCTGCAATGCCGCCGGTATCCGAGGAGACATTGGAGATGTTATTGCTCAGGTCATCGCCCATATCCTTCTTGACCAGCTCCAGCAGGGTGGCCGGGAGGCCCTCCATATCGAGGGCGGACTCCTGATACTCGGAGTTGACGGCACCCACATTGGTGCAGCCGGTGATGACACCGAGGTTGTAGCCCGCGATGCCGCCGGTGGCATACGCACCGCTGACCATGGCACGGGAGGTGCTGTGGTCGATGGTTCCGCTCGTCTCATTGCGGCCCACCAGACCGCCCGCCTCCTCCTCGCCGTGGACAGCACCGGAGAACGTGCAGTTGATGATGGTGCCGTAGTTGGTGCCCACCAGACCGCCTGCGGTCTTCTGGGTACCAGCGGGATTGACCACACCCTTGATGGTAAGGTTCTGAATGGAACCGCCCTCTTCCAGGATGCCGAAGAAGCCGGCTGGAGAATAAGCCCCCACGAGGCTGACATCCGAGATGGTGTGGCCGTTGCCCTTGAACGCGCCGCTGAACGACGCAACGGGGGCCCACTCCGTATCCTCCAGCGAGAGGTCTTCCTGCAGGATCACGGTCTTGCCTTTGGACCACTGATCAAAGCCGCATTTGTCGGCAAAGGCCAGCAGGTCCGAAACACTGTTGATGTAAATGGTATCCGTCGGCGCGGTGTCGGCCGCAAATACCGGCAGCGCCGCCGAAGCCGCCAGCACCAGTGCCAGCAGCGCAGCGGTCAGGCGGTGCAGCAGCCGGGTGCTGCCCGCCGCAGACTCATTCGTCCGCATGGGAGTCGTTTTCATCCTGCACCTCCTGTGAGATTTTACCAGAAAGAACGGTAAGATGTACGTTTCCATCCACAATGGCGTTCATGGTACCGGCCACGGAGCCGTTCACCTCGCCCTGCACCATGCCATTGACACGCACCCGGCCGCTGGCCGTGTTGGTGTGCAGCACCACATGATGCATGGAGAACGAAGTTTTATCCACCAGCTTGCCGCCCACCAGCAGGATCTGCGGCAGGACGAACAGCACCAGGAAGATGGAGATGATGGTACCGCGGCCCAGGCACTGGCCGATGCCCACGATGCAGGCATCGGACGTCATCTGACCGATCAGGGTACCGGCCACCGTCATGATGGTGCCGGAGGTGAGGATGGTGGGGAACGCAAAGTTCAGCGTCTCGACCATGGCCGTCTTATGGTCCATCTTATCCCGCAGCTCGTTGTAGCGGGTTGCAATGACGATGGCGTAATCGATGTTTGCACCCATCTGGATGGAGCTGACGATCAGGTAGCCCATGAAGTACAGCGGCGTGTGGATAAAAGCGGGGACGGAGAAGTTGACCCAGATTGCGCCCTCGATGACGAGGATCAGCAGGATGGGCATTGCCACTGACTGGAACGTGAACAGCAGGACGATCAGGACGATCAGCACAGAGACCACGCTGACCACGATGTTGTCGATGGCAAACGACTTCTGGAAGTCGTACTCGTTGGTGGCGTCGCCCGCCAGATAGATGTCGCCGTCCGGGTAATACTTCCGGGCGATGGAGCGGATGGTGTCGGTGAACTCATAAGTAGTCTGGCCGGGTTCCAGAGAGGGGCTCAGGTAGATGAGGACGCGGTTGTAGTCGTCGCCCTGCAGCTGGGCCAGTGCGCTCTCCATCTGTTCGCGGGCGTCGTGGAGGTCGTCCAGGTCTTCCTGAGAGAGGGAGACGATGCCGGTGTCGGCCTCGTCGCAGACGTAGAGGAACATATCCACCAGCGGCACTTTATAGGAGGCGAAGTTGCCGATGATCTGGCCGTACTCCTCGTTCTCGATGGCGTAGGCGGTGTAGATCATCTGGGCGGCCTCGTAGTCCAGGTCGGCCATCTCGGAGAACTGGCGGGCGGTGAGCTTGTCTTCCAGCATATAGCCGTCCTGGGCCTCGATGTTGGACAGACCCTTGGTGGAGTCTATTTCATCATAGCGTTCCAGCTCCTCCAGCATCTTTTTCTCGATGCTGTAATCGTCGCTCTTGGGGTAGACGAGAGCCACGAGGTTCGACTTGGTGAAGTTCTCTTCGATCATCTGGTCCGCGATGAGGGATTCGTTCATCTTCGGCACCTTGATGACATCGTAGCCGTAGGCGTAGGGACAAAGGTTCGAGAAGTGGTAACCGATGAGGATGACCACCAGGAAGATGACAGGGATGACCTTGCGGGTGCGCCATGCAAAGCGGCCCACAAAGGGGATCTCCGGCACGAAGTTCCTGTGCCTGGTCTTATCCATGTAGGGTCCGAAGAGCATCAGCAGGCCGGGCATGACCACGAACACCGAGAGCATCGCAAAGAGGATGGACTTGATGAGGCAGACGGCCATATCGGAGCCGATGCGGAACTGCATGAACAGCATGGCCACAAGGCCGCCGACGGTGGTCAGGGAGCTGGAGCTGATCTCGGGGATGCTCTTGCTCAGGGACTCGATGACGGCCTCCTTCAGGGGCATGGTCTGGTGTTCTTCCTTGAAGTGGTTGCAGAAGATGATGGCGTAGTCCAGCGACAGCGCCAGCTGCAGGATGTTCGTGACCGAGTTGGACACGAAGGAGATGGTGCCGAGCAGGAAGTTGGTACCCATGTTCAGGATCATGCCCACCACGAAGGTGAGGATGAGGACAGGCACCTCGGCGTAGGTCTGGGACGTCAGAAGCAGGACGATGACGATGATGACGGCAACGTACACCATGATGACCCGTACCTCGGCATCAATGGTCTCCTGCTGGGTGTTACCCAGCGAGGTGGAGACGTAGATGTCGTAGTCGGCGAGGTATTCCTTCACCCGGTCAAGGGCCTCGAGGCACTGGTCATCGTCCTCGGGGTAGTCGAAGGTGATGGAGTAAAGAGCCGACACCGCGTCCTTATTATAATGGTCGGTGGTGTCGTCGTAGTCCAGCATCTGGACGCCCTTGAGCTCGGTGAGCCGGTCGGAAAGCTCATCGGCCTCAGCGGGCGTGATGTTGGCCACCATGACATCGGCAGAGCCGTAGGTCGTGAACTGCTCGTCCATGATGTCAAGGCCCATGCGGGTCTCCGAGGTCTTGGGCAGGTAGGTGGTCATGTCGGTCTCGACCTTGACCCACCGCACCGAGAACACCGTGAAGATGGCAGCCAGAATGACAAACAGGAACACAAGGTTGCGGCGTTCCACGATCTGGCGCGCAAGCTTGTGCATGAAGTCTATCTGCGGTTTTTCGTGTTCGTTCAAAGCGTCCGTCCTCCTTTGTCGTGATTTTTTTGCAGTTTCATCCCCGGGGATGGGCTGCGCAGTCGTCTCATAAACAACCTCCGTCCGATAAACTACATTTGGTGATTTTGTGAAAAATCAAAGGGAAATATTTGTACAAATGATATAATAGAGCGCTGCCCACCAAAAAGCAAGCGGCAAAACCGCGCGAATGATAAAATTTGCTTGTTCTTAGCCGCCCTCTCAGTCATCGCGCCTGAGAGGGCTAGTGTTTCCGTTTCCTGCGCGGCCCCGCATTGACGTAGCCGAACACTGTGCCACAGACGCCGCCGACGATGTGCATGAAGTTGGCTACGTTGTCCCGCACAAAGATGATGTCATAGACCTGCTGGCCCAGATAGAGCGCCGCCACCAGCAGCATGGTGACGGGGATGCCGCCCGAGAAGCCGGACAGGGATGCCAGCATGATGAGCATGAAGACGATGCCCGACGCGCCCAGCAGCGCCGTGCGGGGGAACAACGCACACTGCAGAATGCCCGAGATGAGGGCCGTGAGCAGGATGCCTTTGAGCAGGGGCAGGCTGCCGTACTTTTCTTCCATCGGCGGGCCGACGACGAGGAGAAGCAGCATATTGTTCAGGAAATGGTCCCAGCTGCCGTGGCCCAGCACATGGCCGAAGAGCCGGATGTAAAACAGCGGGTCTTTCAGCGAGGAACGGTAGACGCTGAACAGATGGGTGGTCGTCCAGCCGCCGGTGTACTGGCCCAGGAACAGCACCCCCAGTGAGAGGAGGAAAAATGTCAGGATGACCGGCGAATTGTACTGCACAGACAGCGTGAATTTGGGTCGTTTCGTAGTTGTTTCCTTCTTTCCCGGCCCGTCCGGGGCCGCAGTATGAGTGATACGACCATCATATCATAATCTTCAAGGTTTTTCCACAACTTTCGTCGGTTCAACCCCGGGTCTGCTCCCAATAGGCCCCCATGCTCTGGCCGGGCTGGTCGGTGACTTCGTCGTTCAGGTAGTCCGCGAGGCCCACGGCGGCAGGCTGCCAGCTGCGGGCTGCCTCTACCGTGGGGTACTCCACCTCGGCGTACCAGAACTCCGTCGGCTGGCCCTCGTCCACATGATTCACTTCCAGCACCGCACCGTCCGGCAGCAGGTAGCTGCGGCGGAGCTTCGGGATAAGGGGCCTGCCGATGATCTTGGTCTCCAGTTCATTGAAAAGTTCGGGGTCGATGTCCCGCTCGATCTCTTCCCTCGCCAGCCCGCCGCCCGACTTGAAGCAGAGGACGTAGTGGGTCTTGCCGCCCGTCAGGGCCTCTTCCCGGATGCGGACGGTGGGCCGCACGCTGATGTAGCCCTGCCGCATGGCAAACTCCTCTTTCAGCGCCAGCCCCTCCGGCCAGCCGTTCACCATCCACTTGCGCTCGATCTCCATGATGTTTTCCTTCCTTTCGGTGGTTTTTGTATTTATTCTAACATATTTTTATGGTATTATAAATGGTGAGTTAGCCAAAAGATAACCTCTCCGTCACGGCTAACGGCGTGCCACTGCCCGGGTTGCGGCACCCAGCATCCGCATCGCTTTGCTTGCGTCTTGCTGGCCGCGGCCCCAACAGCGACTCCCTGTTTCCGCCACTGGC
>OKUR01000699.1_pt1 | contig 14160 bp, 14 predicted proteins | sample 1606671 | NCBI WGS metagenome assembly OKUR01 (sample SAMEA3882519, study PRJEB24775) | human gut metagenome | biome: human-associated habitat; feature: intestine environment; material: feces | place: Netherlands | collected 2009/2010 | reverse complement strand
AATCTGGATCAGGTAAGAGCCTTGGCAATCCAGGTGGTTGAACTTCAGAATGAGTACGCGATCATTCGGATCAGCCAGTCCAGGATTGATTTACTTTCAGATATTCCTGAGGTAGAATATATAGAGAAACCGAAACGTTTATTTTTTCAAATAGCAAATGGGAAGCGGGTATCCTGTATCAATGAGGTACAGGATACCCGCTTTCTTGATCTGCGTGGACAGGGTGTCCTTGTGGCGATAATTGATTCGGGGATTGATTATGCGAATGAAGATTTTCGGAATGCAGATGGAACGACGAGAATACGGGTGATGTGGGATCAGTCATTAAGACCGAATGCGGATGAAGAGAAGAATCCACCAAAAGGGTATCGGATGGGAGTGGAATTTACCAAGGAGCAGATTAACAGGGCACTTGAGGCTGACTCGTCAGAGGAAAGGAGAAGAATGGTACCAAGTCAGGATATATCCGGTCATGGGACTGCAGTTGCAGGGATTGCTGCCGGAAATGGGCGAGGAAGCGGAAATCTGTATGCCGGTGTGGCACCGGAGAGTGAGCTGATTGTGGTAAAAATGGGGTCGCCTATGCCAGACGGATTTCCACGGACGACAGAACTGATGCAGGCGATGGATTATGTGGTGAGGAAAGCACTGGAATTTCGGATGCCGGTGGCGATCAATCTGAGTTTTGGAAATACATATGGTTCTCATGACGGCAGGAGTCTGGTAGAACGGTATATTGATGATCTGTCGAATTTCTGGAAGAGTGTGATCTGTGTGGGGACCGGAAATGAAGCAGCAAGTGCCGGGCATACTTCTGGAGTGCTGCAGAAAAGAAAAGAAGAAAGAATACAGCTCGCAGTACAGGCAGATGAACCAACATTGAATATTCAGATCTGGAAAGCGTATACGGACGAAGTGGAAATTTCATTTGTATCTCCTGCGGGGACGCGGATCGGTCCAATACAATCTGTTCTCGGTTCGCAGAGATTCCGGATCGGGGAAACGGAGATTTTATTATATTATGGAAAGCCGAGCCCGTATAATGTGGCACAGGAAATTTATATTGATATGATTCCGGTGACGAATTATATTACGTCGGGAGTCTGGCAGATTATCCTGAATCCGACAAGGGTTGTGGAAGGACAGTATGATCTGTGGCTGCCAAGTGAGAATGTACTAAACCGGGGGACGGGATTTCTGTATCCAGATGAAGAAGTGACCTTAACGATTCCTTCGACTGCAGATAAAGTGATATCGGTTGGGGCGTATGATGCGCTTACTTTTTCCTATGCATCTTTTTCAGGAAGAGGATATACCTGGCAGGATGAAAGGACGAAACCGGATCTTGTGGCACCGGGAGTGAACGTAAGGACGACAGCAGTTGGCGGAGGGGTGACAGTGGTGAGTGGAACTTCTTTCGCAACGCCGTTTGTGACAGGAGCATCGGCACTTTTGATGGAATGGGGGATCGTAAGAGGAAATGATCCGTTTTTGTATGGGGAGAAGGTGAAGGCGTATCTCCGGCGCGGGGCGAGAGAGTTGCCGGGATTTGGAAAGTATCCGAACCGTGAGGTGGGATATGGGGAGGACGTTATAATAAGGTTACATTGAAGAAAGTCAGTAAAATCAAGTGTTTCCGTTCATTTTCCCAACACAGAAACGAAGCACTTTCACCATGATTTTGAAGAAAATCTGCCCGGGTTGGATTCAAAATGATATGGAAAGAAAGATTTGTAGCAATGACGTAACATGAACAGTTGGTTCTGTTACAGACAACAGTTTAAACGAAAGAGAGGTCATAGGGATATGAAACTGACTTATACAAATGTAAATGGATACCTGATTCCCAATCTCACCTATAAATCTGGTGAGCAGATGGAGCAGCTTGGCAAATATGGATTTTTACGCAGAGATTATCTGAAGGACCATCGAAATTCAACGTATCAGGTGATGCTTTTACAGGATACCATTGGAGAGCATCTTCTGGAAGTGGACAAGGCAGCCAGAGAACGGGAAGAAGTGATCTTGAAGCAGTTGGAAGAAAAAGAACCACTGCCAGATAAGGAGAAAAATCAGATGGCATGGGTAAGAGCAGCCAATCAGCACAGAGCGATTGCAGAAGAGATTATCCTGAAAGAATTGATTTATGTATAAGGAATGCCAGTAATCAATCTGGCAGGTAACTGATAAAAATAGAATATTGTGAGCGAAGTAAGGCGTGAGTCATAAAATATGGCTTGCGTCTTTCTTTTTGCCTGAAAGGAAGTGATAAGTTTGAACAAGAAGTTTTTGAAGCATTATATGGAAACCAATCCAGAAGGGACAGCACAGACCTATATCTTTCTGGTGGACAATCAGGATATAGCGTTGAATATTGTGATGTCAGGTTATCAGGCACTTTGCCTGGTGCAGGAAGATGACGGATATTATTTCAGTGTAGATTCCTTTATAGAGGAAATGAGGTCTATTCAGTTTACTGGAAGCTGTCAGAGTGCCTATCATTATGTGGCTGCCTGTACGGTGAAGTGGATGAATGATAAGTTACAGACATTTTTCAAAGACGCTGGTCTTGATGGAAAAGCAGGCTGGCAGTTGTTCAAAGAGAAGGAGTACCTTGGCAAACTGGATAATCAGAAAGAAGTTGAGAAATTACTGAAACAGTATATTCTTCGGTTTGAGCGAGATCCAAAAGAAGAACCGGAACTGAGCCGTTTTCACTTATTTGATGCAAAAGGAAATGTGAAAGGTGTCCGGGATATGGAGATTGTAGATTATCTGGTGGAGAATGTTCAGTTTTTTGTGGTGGGAATCACACCGTATTATTATGAGCATGGTGTTTTCCTGGAAGACCATGATGGGGTAAGAATGAAATACCGTATCCAGAAGCTGATCTATCGTGACCAGGTACAGAGTGGAGTGATCAAAAGAATCTATAATCTACTGATCACACAGCCGAAAGTTCACCGGGAGGCATATGAACTAAATAAGCAGCCTGTACGGTGGATTAATTTTAAAAACGGATATTATGATCCGGTTACGGGTGAAATGCTGGAACACAATCCAGATTATCTGACAATCAATCAGATACCATTTCCCTATTATCCGGAGGACAGGGAGCAGGTGTTGCATGGTGGAGAAAATATCAAAAAGTATCTTGCATCGTCTCTTCCTAACAAAGAAGAACAGCAGACATTCTGGGAGTATTTTGGATACTGCATGACACAGGATACGCAGTTTCAGAAATTCCTTACACTGAAAGGAAATGGTGGAACCGGAAAGTCTGTGGCAGTATCGCTGATCCAGCATGTAGTTGGAATCACCAATATGTCCAGTATTTCTTTACAGGATTTAAATAAACGATTCTATGCGACTGGAATGTATGGAAAGCTGTTAAATGCCTGTGCAGATATTCCATGCAAAGCAATGGAGAACACAGATGTATTAAAGAAAGCAGTCGGTGAGGACACACTGATTTATGAGAAAAAAGGACAGGATGCAATTCATTTCCACTCTTATGCGAAGCTGCTTTTTTCTACCAATGAAATGCCGCAGAATCTTGAGGATAAGTCAGATGCTTTTTACCGTAGACTACTGATTCTCGATATGAACCGGGTAGTAAAAAGTGGTGAAAAAGATCTGCACTTAAAGGAAAAGGTACAGGCAGAATCCGATTATGCAATTCATATGGCGATGATTGCATTGAAAAATCTGTACGAACAGGGAAAGTTCACGGAGAGCGAACACAGCAAAGAATGTGTAAGAGAAGTGCAACGGACGTCAGATAGTATCTGTGCTTTTATTGATGAGTCATTGGTGCGTGCCAAAGGAAAACGTCTGAAACGAAGTGAAGTGTTCCATATGTATGAGGAATACTGCAAAGAGAATGGCAGACAGGGGCATGGTAAATCTAACTTTTTCAGGAATATGACAGATAAAGGTTTCCTTCTGAAGCAGTACAATGGTGAGTTTTATTATCAGGATATTGCAGTTAAGGAAGAAGATTTTTATCCTGTAGATCCAGAAGAAAGAATACCTTTTGAAGAAACAGATATAGATTATAAACAGTTACAGTTAAATATGAATCAGGAAATTAAGGGCATTTAGGGCAAAATAAGCAAAAAGAAATGTTACCGGAGCAGGAGAAATAACAAAGATAGCTGCCAGAGTACATAAAATTTTGCTTTTTTTACACTGACTGCCCTTTTTATGTATCAACATTTTAACTGATACAAATATAGGTTTTTCTCGAGTTTGGGAGAAAGTCAAAAATAAATATTAAGAAAGTATGAGGTATGATTATGAGAATGATGAAAAACAACAATAATGAGACAGTTATGGTGCTCGGGATTGATCATGGGTATGGAAACATGAAAACAGCCACCAGATGCTTTCCATCCGGTGTAGCCAGATATGACAAGGAGCCAATCTTCCAGAATAATCTTCTTGTTTACAATGACATGTATTACCAGATCGGAGAGGAACACAAGGAGTTCTGTGCAGAGAAAACGCAGGACGAGGACTATTATGTGCTGACACTGGCAGCTATTGCAAGGGAACTGGATGGGAAAGGTATGAACCGGGAAACGGTACATATCGCAGCTGGACTTCCCCTTACCTGGGTAGCTACACAGAAAGAAGATTTCCAGAAATATCTTCTCCAGAATGAATGTGTGGATTTTACATTCCGCAATAAAGAATATCATGTGGAGTTTGCAGGAGCTGATATTTACCCACAGGGATTTGCAGCAGCTTTTTACCGTTTACAGGATTTCAAAGGAATCAACATGCTTGTGGATATTGGAAACGGGACTATGAACATCATGTATATCAATAATTCCCGTCCATTAGAGAAGAAATGCTTTACAGAGAAATATGGAACGCACCAGTGTGTGCTTGCAGTCAGGGAATCTTTGTTGAAAGAACTGGGAACAGTGGTGGATGATCTGGTGATTGAGCAGGTGATCCGTACCGGGACAGCAGATATTGGTGAGAAATATCTGACAGTCATTCGTAAAGCTGCCGGAGATTATACGAAAGAAATCTTCCATAAGCTGAGAGAACGGGAATATAATCCAGAACTGATGCGTCTGTATGTGGTCGGCGGTGGCGGTTGTATGATCCAGAATTTTGGAGAATATGACAAGAGCCGGGTGACAATTGTACGGGACATCTGTGCCACAGCGAAAGGCTATGAAGCAATGACCGTAAGGAAAATCCAGAGAAACGGAGGGATGCTTGTATGAGAAAAGAACGGAAAATCATCAACACAAATATCCGTTTGAATCTTTGTGATGAACAGGACAGGCAGGCATGGGAATATTTGCAGACGATGGACAGGGAAAAATATAAATCGTACACCAGAGCAGTTGTAGTTGCTTTAAACGATTATTTTTCCAGAGAGTACCGGAATGAAGAAGATCCATATCTGGAAACCAGAGAAAAGGAAGATGCATTTCTGGAAAGAGTGGAAACAGCTGTCCGGGATGGAGTGAAAGAATCTGCCCCGATGGCTATAGCGAAGAATCTGATGGAAATGCTTGTACCGTTTGTAAAAGAATCGGTGGGAGAAATTAATTTGCCGGACAGAACACTAACAATGGAGAAAACGGATGAAGAGATCGCAGAAGATAATCTGGACTGGGAGAAAGAAGCTGATATGGATGCAGCACTGGATTTTGCAGACAGTTTTTAGCTGATTATAAAAGAAAAGCAGTCTGGCTTACATAAAATAAATCAGACTGCTTTAAGTGGAGCTATTCTTTTTTCTTGGGTAAGGACGTTTATCATCTGTCAGGTTTAGCAGATAATCAACGCTGGTATTATGAAATTCAGCCAGTTTAATCAGAATGTGAGTAGGGATATCGACATCACCACATTCATAATTACTGTAAATACGCTGACTGCAATTTAGGATTTCACCCATATTCTTCTGCGTAAGGTCACGATCTTCACGCAGATCCCGTATTCTCTGATACATGTGTTTCACCTCTAGCATAATAATAACTTAGCGAGATATTCACTATTGAAATATAGCGGGAAATTCGCTACACTGAATTTAAAAATGTAGGAGGGAGAAGTACAGAGTGAAAGAGAAAGTGAAAAAGGTGCTGGTGTGGATTTTTGAATTTGTTTTATTTTGTGGATATTTCTATGTTTTATTCGTGAATCTGGTATGTGGATTTGGATATGGAGGGATAAGCAGCAGAGGACAGGCAATAAAGATTTTGTGTGCTTCGTTCTTTCTTGCAGCGGGATTGCCAGGATTGATCTGGTATCAGCATCGCAGACTTATGAAACTGGAGAATTTATTACATGACCTGCTTGAAATTTGCGACAAAATAAAATAGCAGTAACAGGAAAAAGGACTGACAGTAAAGAATAGTTTTACGAAAACAGAATAGCAGAAAAAGACAATAGCAGTGATAGCATTTCAGACATTATGAGTTGGAGAAATGTTCATGACTGCTATTTTTATGCCTTTCAGCAGAAATAGAAAGCAGTTCAGAAAAAGAAAGACAGAAATAACAGGAAAATATAACAGAAAAGCGTGGGCAGATGGGTGGATTGAACAAGCAAGGCGAAGAAAAGAATAGAGTGCCGGATACGGCACATGATTGTCCGATACTTCGCATCGGAGTGGTGCATGACCAGCCTGTTTCAGAAAGGGAAAATCTATGAAAGGTGGAGCTTTTCTTTTTCTTCCGCAGTCGGCTCCTGCACCACAAACCCACCGTCATCTCCATTTGGATTTGATAATGTAGGGTGGAAAATATTGCCTGGCGGGTGTCGATTCAGTGGTGGGGAGATGACAGGCAAGTTTCGCAAAGTGGCAAGCCACTCTGCACCGGAGCCAGCCTTTGGGCTGTTCCTAAACTTGCCAGAGGGCTCCGCCCCTTGGAACCCCGGCACGTCAATGGCGTAAGTATTCCTGCGAAATGTCCACCGGACATTCCTACGGAACACTTACTGATTGACTAGGACGCTGTCCTGCACCTGTATAAGAGAGCGTTGCACTCTCTTATAAATCTCCTACCAATATGCCGCCAGAACGCTGTGGCTGTTAACAAAGAATGAAAATCAAGCAATGAAAGGAGACAAAAGCCTATGAGAAAACGAAATCATACAGTAACCATACGGATGAATAAAGAGGAATACGATTTGTTTCAGAGCAAGGTTAAAGAATCCGGAAGAACACAGCAGGAAGTTGTGATAAAAGCAATCGCAGACTTGAAGATAGCAACGGCAGAGGAAATAGAAGAACTGAAAAGACTGAACCAGATGTTTGCGGATATCCTTTGTCAGCTCCGGGGAGCTACGACAAATATCAACCAGATTGCAAGAAAACTGCATACAGATGGAGAAATCCCAAACGACAGTATGTTGTATTTCCTCAATAAAAATATTCTCAAGTATCGGAAGGAGAGTGAAAGGATATGGCAGTTAATAAGACGATTAATAAGCGGACAAATACACATGGAGCAATGAGAAATTGTATTGAATATGTTTTACGACAGGACAAGACAAGTGAGCTGCTTACTTATATAACAGGCCCGTACTGTCACAATGAAATTAATTATGATCTGGTGTACAGAACCTTTTTGGAAGAAAAGAAGATGTGGAATAAAGATACAGGGAGAATGTATGCCCACAACATTATTTCCTGGCATAAGGATGAGCAGATCACCCCGGAGCAGGCATTTGAATTTGGAAAAGAGTTTGCAGAAAATTGGTTCAGTGGATTCCAGACCTTAGTGGCTGTGCATAAGGATAAAGACCATATCCACTGCCATTTGGTTACTAATTCAGTGAGTTATGAAGATGGGAGAAAGCTGCATAACACCAGAAAAGATCTGGAACGTATGAAACAGCTTACCAATCAGATGTGCCGGGAACGAGGACTGACCGTTGCCGAAAAAGGAAAGCATTTTGATGGAAGTCAGATTGAAAAAGGGGAAGTCATTGCATGGAGCAAAGACAAATATAATCTGTTCCGTCAGCAGGTAAAGGATAGCTTTGTAGCGGACTGTGCAATGGCAGTGTTAAAAGCACTGGAAAATTGTATCAGCAAAGAAAAGTTTATAGAAAAAATGAAGCAGTTCGGATGGAACGTAAACTGGACAGAGAAACGGAAGCACATTACTTTTCAGAACCAAGAGGGAAAGAAAGTACGTGACAGTAATCTGTTCAAAACATTTCATTTGGATATCAGCAAGGAGGGACTAGAGAATGAATTTAATGGAAATTACGAAAGGGTACGAGCCGAAGCAGAACGAACAAACGGAGCAGATGAAGAGCTTGCCGGATATTACCGACAAGTGGAAGCAGCTTGCGAAGGAGCAGGCGGCGTCACTGGAGCTAGTGACGGAAGAGAGAGACGAGTTACAGGTGAGAAATCAGAAGATGAACGAGTTTATCCAGAAATTTCAGGAAAGGACACACAAGCTGAAAATGGAAAAACAGAAGCTATTCTTCGAGAATCACGAAATGCAAGACGAAATTCGGAAATTAAACGACGAAATTCATCGTTTGACAACCGAACTGTCCGAAACGCAGAAGCTGAATCAATCGCTTCAGAAGAACAACGACGATTTGAGGAACAGAAACGGCTTGAAGAGCAGGAGCGAGCAAGAGCAGCTCGAAGAAGAAATAAAAGACGTTCGGGACCAGAACTCTAAATTGCAGATACAGGTTAATAAATCATCTGTTGAAGCAGTAGATGAAGCACAGAAGAAACAAAAAGAAGCAGAGAAAAAGATAGAGCAGGCAGAATCCAAAGCCCGTAACGAAAAGAAACGTGCTGAGCTGGAAATTCGTAAAGCGAAAAAAGAAGTAAAGGACAGAACGGAAAGCATGAAGTCTATAGAATATTTCTGGGGAATGGGATACATTACGGTAGTCCTGTTTGCAATTCTACAGAATGGTGCTTTTCAACATGATTTCATAGATTTTTTTATGGCTCCATTCATGTGGTATGTTCGATTTTGTAAATGGCTGGTATATCCAACTTATGATAATGGATTTAACCAGAAAATAGCATATACAGGTGGGGAAGTATGGGTTATCAGGATTCTGGCAATCGTAGCTGTGCTTTTTATATTGGTGATTGTGATGGTAATGATTGTGGAAACAATAAAACAATACAAAAAAATGTGGGACGAAATTTCACAGATGTTTTTGATTGGAAGCCTTTCAGGGATAGCAGTGCTTGGAGATGTAACTAGAAAATATCTGCCGGTGAATTTGATTTTGCTATTTATACTCATTAATATGGGTATCATGCTACTCAGAATATATCTTCGGAAGAAGTTTGATTATATGTAATTTGTTATTTTAATGACCAGTGGGTGGTACTTGACAAATGATAAAGCTGTTATTATGATTGCACACCGCCTAAAAACAGTACAGAAAGCTGAACGGATTTTCGCTCTGGAGAATGGAAAACCGTACAGCAGGGAATACATGAAGAACTTGTGAGACAGGATGGGATTTATCGTCATTTTATTGTTGAAAGAAGAGAGGCAACAAAATGGAGAGTTTAGGAGTCTAAATGTCTGGTGCGGCGATATTCCAAAGGTGATACACCAAAATGCTTTTTAAACACAGAGGCGAATTTGCTCTGATTCAGATATCCGACCTGTGCTGCAATCTCAGCTACAGACAGTCGTGTTGAGGCAAGCAGTTCGCCTGCTTTATTCATACGCATTTCACGCAGATAGACAGAAATATTCTGTCCGTAAACACCGCGAAAATAATTTTTTAGACTGGTTTCGCTGATAGAAAAATATTCAGCCAATTCCCACGCAGGATGATGCAGCCTTAGGTCTGAGGTGATGATATTTTCGACCTTTTTAGCAATATTAACCTGAGATTCAGTAAAGAAAGTGCAGGCCTGAGACTTAGGGATAGCCTCCAAATTTTGTAGTACTGAGAATAAAGCGAGCGTATATATTTTCATTTGAATGACTGCAAAAGAGGCCGGAAAATCATATAATTCCCATAGTTTTTTGAGAATTTCCTCAGTTTCGTGGGTCGCTGTCGATATATAAGTGCTTCCATGAGGACAAAACATCTTTGAGATTTTTCTGAAATCAATGCTAAATTCATTTTGTACCCATGTATTTTCTAAAGTAAATGTATCTATATCAATAAAGAATTCAAGCCCCTCATAGATGCGCTTTGGATAAACATATTCTTTTTGGGCGAAGCATTCTGTGAGAGAAAGTTCTCTGTCTTTGATGTAGACAAAATTTTTGTTGTTCAGGATCATTTCACAACGACCTGTCACACAATAGTTAAGAAGCAATGGACCTTTTGTAATGGAGCTGTCTGATCGAAGGTCGGGAGCCGTCCAGGTTGGAGAATTTATAAAAATATATGCCAGAGACAGACCGGGAAAAAGTGAAAAAAAGGTCATCGAACCTTTACCTTCCTTCGTATTTAATATAAGCTCCATACTATATTCAGCCTGTTTTATGGATATACCTGGTATTTTGATACATTTTTTGATCACGTCGTTAATTTTCATAGAAGATCTCCCTGATATAAGTACTTTTGCCCTGTAACAGATAATATTATAGGATTTGAAGAGAGCAGAGTCAACAATAAAACCCAATGCTGTTTGGAGCTAAAATGATATTTGGTTGTAGAGATATAACAAAACATATGGTATTTTATGGAGTAGTTAGATAGAGCTAATTATACAAGGGAGGTATTCTGTATGAATAACAAATTACAGGCGAAGGACCTGATTAATCTGGGACTTTTCACAGTCCTTTATTTTGTACTCGGATGTTGTGTGGCAATTCCGATTGGCTTTGTTCCGATATTTCTTCCGATTCTTGGTGCATTGTGGACACTGATCACAGGAATTCCATTTATGTTATTCCTGACAAGGGTAAAGAAGTTTGGTATGGTAACGCTGATGGCAATTCTGAGTGGCCTTTTGATGGGACTTACCGGAATGGGATATTGGGGTGTACCTTTGGGGCTTATCTTTGGGCTGCTGGGAGATTTGATTCTGAAATTTGGCAATTATAAAAGTGCTAAAAGGAGCCTGATTGGATATGCAGTATTCAGTCTCTGGATGGTTGGTACATATATTCCAATGTACTTCATGGTAGAAGATTCAAGAGCCAGCTTCGCAGCCAGTTTTGGTAAAGAGTATGCAGATAAAGTAATGGCTGTCATGCCTATGTGGAGCATTGTTCTTGTGATTGCAGGTATCTTTATCTGCGCAATCATTGGAGGAATGATTGGAAAAGCGTTGCTCAAAAAACACTTTGTAAAAGCAGGAATCGTGTAATGGATGAGATATTATCTGCTACTGTTGACAGCAGAAATGGAATTGTTTTAGATCCTAGAACAAAATTGTTTATGCTTATAACGATTACAACATTGATGTTCAGTACCAGCAATGATGGAATCATGAATATAGTGAAACCAATACTAAGCCTTATACCATTTGCATTGATTTTGTCAGAGCACAAATTCAAAACAGCCGGTAAATATGCAGTTCTCTATGCGGTATGCTTTGTACTGGAGCGGCTGGCATTGAATGTTTGGAGTGGTATGATTTCTTTTCTGATATTGGCAGCAACATCAATTATGACGCGTTTTGCACCGGGAATTATGACAGGCGCATATCTGATTTCTTCTACATCTGTAAGTGAGTTTATCAGTGCAATGGAGCGGATGCATGTCACAGAAAAAATCATAATACCGTTGTCAGTTATTTTCCGTTTCTTTCCTACAATCAAGGAAGAATATCAGGCAATCCGGGATGCAATGAAAATGAGAAATATCCGTTTTGGTGGTAAAAATCCATTCCTTATGATTGAATACCGGCTGATACCATTGATGGTATCCGTAATAAAAATTGGTGATGAGCTGTCTGCAGCAGCTCTAACAAGGGGACTTGGTGCACCGGTCAGAAGAACCAATGTCTGCGAGATTGGCTTTCATGTACAGGATTTTAGTGCCATTGTTGTTTGCTTTGCATGCTTTATATTGTTCTTTTTGCATCAGTATATTGTTTTTTGAGGTAGTACATTATGATAAAAATAGATCATGCAACATTTACATATGGAGAAAATAATGAATATTCTGTGGGAATCCGGGATATTGATCTGGAGATAGAAGATGGTCAGGTTATTGTGCTATGTGGGGAGAGCGGTTGTGGAAAAACAACACTCACTCGAATGATCAATGGGTTGATTCCACATTATTATGAAGGAAAATTAACTGGTGAGATATGGATAAATGGGATAAATGTTTCGCAGCAGCCACTGTATGATACAGCAAAAATTGTTGGAAGTGTTTTTCAAAATCCACGGTCACAGTTTTTTAATGTAGACACAACAAGCGAGATTACTTTTGGATGTGAAAATCTTGGAATGCCAAAGGAAGAAATCAAAGATCGATTGCAGGCTACAATTCAGGAGCTGCATCTGAAAAAATTGATTGGACGCAATATTTTTCAGCTTTCAGGTGGAGAGAAGCAGAAGATTGCCTGTGCAGGGGTTTCTATTATGAAACCGGATATTTTTGTCCTGGACGAACCCTCTTCTAATCTGGATGCAGCTTCAATCATGGATCTGCGAAGAATAATCGCCCACTGGAAGGAACAGGGAAAAACAATTATTATATCGGAGCATCGCCTGTATTATCTGCGTGGGCTGGCGGATCGGTTTATTTATATGAAAGAGGGACAGATTATTCAGGATTATTCAGCCACAGAGTTTGAAAATCTGACAGAAGAAAAGCGAGGAGAGATGGGACTGCGGGCTTATGTTCTGGAAAATCTCCTTATGCCAGAGATGTTGATATCAGAAAGAACCACAATGGAGCTTCATGATTTTAATTTTGCATATAAGAATGGTCCACAGATTTTATATATCAGAGAATGTGAGATTCCGGCAAATCGGATTGTCGCAATTACGGGCAATAATGGAGCTGGAAAATCTACTTTTTCCCGTTGTTTCTGTGGTTTGGAAAAACAATGTGGCACAATCATCTGGAATGGAAAAACTTACAGACCAAAAGAAAGGCTGAAAGCCTGTTATATGGTTATGCAGGAAGTGAATCATCAGCTTTTTACAGAGACAATACAGGATGAAGTTATGATTAGCATGAAAGAAGAAAATGAGAAAGAAGCAGACAAATTTCTTGATATGCTGGATCTGATAAAAGTCAAAGACCGTCATCCAATGTCACTTTCCGGAGGTCAGAAGCAGCGGGCGGCTATCGCATCTGCAATTGCCTCCGGGCGCTCTGTGCTGTTTTTGGATGAACCAACCAGTGGTCTTGATCATAAGCATATGCTGGAGGTTGCAGAGGTTCTAAGAGAAGTGTGGGATACCGGAATTTCGGTTTATGTGATCACACATGATTTGGAACTGATTATAGAGTGTTGCACTGATGTCATTCATTTTGAAAATGGAACTATTGCAGATCAGTATCAGATGGATGCAGAAGGAATGGAGAAGATAAGAAAATATTTTATCCAGGGAAAGTGTTGTGGCAAGTGGAGTAAATCTGACTGATGGTAAAGGATATTGTAAATAGTTTTGGAAAGTAGATGAATGATAATTATGAGCAAATATAATCCTTTATGGAAGTGAATCAATAAAAATAAAACAGACGATTTCAAGTTGACTTTTGCTGAAATTGAAAACATTGCCGGAGTGCCTATAGATCATTCGTTCCTTACATTCAAAAAGGAACTTTTGCAGTATGGTTTTAAGGTGGTAAAAATTTCTATGAAGGAACAGACAGTAGATTTTGAAAAAGTCGAAGAGGAGGCTTAAACATGGAATCAAAGAAATAGAACTTGTAGTTGCATCTTCGATTGGTGCAGATCTTGCCATGGCATTTCTGACATAGGCAAAAATACCGTTAAAGCATATATTTTTTGATGGTGGACAGTTTGTACAAATTGGAAAGGCAACACGCAAAATCATGGTTCCGTTCTTATATATAGCAATGAAAAGTTTATATTGGTCAAAAGGAAAGATGCTGAAGAGAATCATGTGGTGTGACGACGGCAAAATCAAACTACAGATGCATCTGCTAAGTGAAAATTGAATACACGGGAAAATAAAAAATCGAAACAGCAGACTTGACAAATTCCTGTAATGAGTTAAAATATAACAGTGCTATATA
>OKUR01000667.1_pt1 | contig 14579 bp, 11 predicted proteins | sample 1606671 | NCBI WGS metagenome assembly OKUR01 (sample SAMEA3882519, study PRJEB24775) | human gut metagenome | biome: human-associated habitat; feature: intestine environment; material: feces | place: Netherlands | collected 2009/2010 | reverse complement strand
CATTGCACGTCCCAGAGCAGCGCTTGCCAGATTGGAGCAGCCGTGCTTTTTAGCTGCTTCCTGTACCAGATTAGTGGTGCATAATGCATAAATACGTACACCGTCGGCCGTAGCCTTTTTCAAAACATCTTCCATAATATCTGCCTCACAATCCTGCCTTACGGCAAAAATTTTACTTGCTTAATAAAACAAGCCCACTAAACTACTGCTAGCGGGCTTGCAAATTTCATGCATGGGGAACAGCCTGTTATCAGCTCTTCCACAATGTCAATTATAAATCATAATGGTCAAAAAGGCAAGCGGTGAAAATGTTACATTTCTTTGAAGAGATTTACCATTTCCATTGCGGTCATTGCGCAGTCTACGCCCTTGTTGCCGGCCTTGGTGCCTGCGCGCTCGATAGCCTGCTCGATGTCGCTGGGGCTGGAAGTACCGGGAGTGATAGGAATATTCTTCTCTACACAATACTTAACGGTTCTGGGATTTAAGCCGGGGCTTACGATGAACTTAGCGCCTGCTGCTACTGCTGCGTCAACCTGCTCTGCGTTCAGAACGGTACCTGCACCAACACACATGCTGGGGAAGTTGTCGGTCATGATCTTGATAGCTTCTGCTGCTGCGCTGGTACGGAAGGTAACCTCTGCACAGGGAAGTCCACCTGCGCAAAGTGCCTTTGCCAGAGGAAGTGCATCTGCTGCGTTGTCAATTTTTACAACCGGTACGATACCGATTTTGCTGATTTGCTCTAATACTGCGTTCATAAATAACACCTTTCTGTCTTATAGACTAATAGTTATGTGAAAAATCTTCGCAGGAGATCCTGCCGAAAATATTTCTGCAAAATGAAACCAATACTTTTATGCCAGTACTTCCTTCACTGCCGCAGCGATCTTGTCGCACTTGCAGTTTGCGAAGAAATACTCCTTAAACTTGTCACCGGATAAAGCACCCTTTACCAGTTCACGATCCAGATTCTTCAAGATAGTAACCATATCGGTATGAGTTACTTCCTTTACCTGATCCAGGATCTTCTTGTTGCGCTGCTCGGGAACAACTCTCTCAGGGGGATATCCACCGCCGCCGGGAGCACAGAACAGTTTTTCAAAGGTATACTGTAAATTCAGCTCACCGCCCCAGCCGAAGTTCTCAGCAAAAGGAAGTGCTACACAGTTACCGTCGTTTACCTGTGAGAACAGGTAAGCATCCAGAGGGGATTCAATATGTCCGCACAGAACCTTAGGGAAGGAATTGCATGCAAGCATGGCACCTTCGCCGGTTCCGCATCCGGTGATCACGAAATCCGCTGCACCGGAGTTCAAAAGAACTGCTGCCAGAATACCATTCTGTACGTAGGTCAGGGAATTGGGATCCTCTGCGCCGCACATACCGTAGTTGAATACTTCATGACCCATGGGCTCTACTACTTTTTTAAGAGTAGCACAGATCATTTCATTCTTGGCAGCCTGACTGTTTTCATTGATCAAAGCTATCTTCATGAGATACTCCTTTTCTAATCTAAACGCCACAACAGTCAGCCGCCGAAATTCTTCTGCGACTGACCTGGTGTGAATTGTTTATTCTGTTTTTGATATCCTGCGTAAATGCACAAGCTCCATAGCTACTCACTCGTAAATTCGTGCTTCGCACTCTGCATCCGGCTCGTAAACTCACCGGATATTTACTCGTGAGCTGTGCAAGGAAAACAAATGTCCGCTACGCGGCCGCTTGTTTTCCTTTTGCACAAGCTCTACTGGGGCTGTTTGCCGATGTAAGCAAGGATACCGCCATCTACATAGAGGATGTGTCCATTGACTGCATTGGATGCCTCAGAAGCAAGGAATACAGCGGGACCGGTCAGCTCTTCGGGCTTTAACCATCTGTTAGCAGGGGTCTTAGCGCAGATGAACTGGTCGAAAGGATGTCTGCTGCCATCGGGCTGGATCTCACGAAGAGGAGCCGTCTGAGGAGTCTCGATGTAACCGGGTCCAAGGCCGTTACACTGAATATTGTACTGGCCGTACTCGGAGCAGATGTTCTTGGTCAGCATCTTTAAGCCGCCCTTAGCTGCTGCATATGCAGATACAGTCTCACGACCCAGCTCGGACATCATGGAACAGATGTTGATGATCTTACCATGACCCTTCTTGATCATTGCAGGGATAACTGCTTTCGATACGATGAAAGGTGCATTCAGGTCTACGTCGATCACCTGACGGAACTGATCTGCGGTCATCTCGGTCATAGGGATTCTCTTGATGATGCCTGCGTTGTTAACCAGGATATCGATGGTGCCTACTTCCTTCTCGATCTGAGCTACCATAGCATTAACTGCTTCTTCGTTGGTAACGTCACATACATAGCCGTGAGCCTTGATGCCTTTCTCAGCGTATGCAGCGATTCCCTTGTCTACCAGCTCCTGCTTGATATCGTTGAAGCAGATGGTAGCGCCGCACTCAGCATATGCGGAAGCGATAGCAAAGCCAATACCGTAAGATGCGCCGGTAACCAGTGCAACCTTACCTTCCAGTGAGAAATTAGTGAATTCAGACATTGTTTTTTCTCCTTTTCTTTATAAAAACTGTTATTTTAGTTACATTTCCACAAGGATCTTATTTCAGATCTCTGTTGTCGACACCGTCCATGTCATCAAAGTCCTGATTCTCGCCGACCATACCCCAGATAAAGGTGTATGCTCTGGAACCGCATCCGGAATGGATGGACCAGCTGGGGGAGATGACTGCCTCTTCGTTACGCATTACGATGTGGCGGGTCTCATCGGGTTCTCCCATAAAGTGCATTACAAATGCATCCTCGGGAATATCAAAATACAGATATACTTCCATACGTCTGTCATGTGTATGACAGGGCATGGTATTCCATACACTGCCGGGCTCTAACTTCGTCATACCCATCTCCAGCTGACAGCTTTCTACCTGTCCTGGAAGGATATATTTGCAGATAACTCTGTGGTTGGCATCCTCCAGAGTACCCAGCTCTACTTTATTCTCATCCTTTACAATGACTACACCCTCTTCGGGAGTACCCTCCGGCTTGATCAGCACGGTCGGATAAGTCTTATGTGCGGGAGCGGAATTCAGATAAAATTTATCGGGCTGCTTCTCATCCTCACTTGCGAAAATGATCTCCCTGGAGCCCATTCCTATGTACATAGCTTCCTTGTAGCCTACCTTGTACACTTTGCCATCAACGGTAATCATACCTGCTCCACCGATATTGATCACACCCAGTTCTCTTCTCTGGCAGAAATATTCTGCACGGAGTTCATCTCCGGCGGTCAGAGTGATAGGGCTTACAGGTACTGCTGCTCCTGTAATGATTCTGTCGATGTGGCTGTACACCAGCTTGATCTCGCCGGGTACAAACAGATTCTGGATCAGAAACTCTTCTCTCAGACGCTCTGTGGTGTAATGCTTCACATCTCTTGGTGATACTGCTGTTCTAAGTTCCACCTTACGCCTCTCTTTCCTCAACGGGCGGCCTGCGTGCCGCTATTGAATGTTACCTTTTTATGAAAGCACTTACATTATAACATATCATTGTAACTATTTCCAACACCTTTTTACTTATTTTTATAAAATTTATAAAAAGGCGGAAGGGCTGTAAATGCTTTTCTCTTTTGTATGACTTAAGTATACTCGAAAAAATTCTCAATGTCTTTTCATTTTTTAGTCTAAACATTGCAAATTTTGAACTTTTGATGTTTAATAGAAATATCGAGAGAAAGGAACACATGAAAATGGAAGAACTTACTTCTTGTAAAACAGCCATAGAAAATTGTAAAGTCTCAGGGACCTTTGCCATTGCCCACTTATATAAAGAAGAAAAAGCCATGGACATGCACATCCATGACTGCTATGAGATCTATTATTCCATCTGCGGCGGCAAACAGTTCCTGATCGACAATTGTTTCTATACGATTGCCCCGGGGGATCTCTTTATCATCAATCAGTATGAAAGTCACAAGCTGACCCAGATCGACAATTCCGTCCATGAGCGGATCGTCCTGTCGGTAGCGCCGGACTTCATGAAACAGATTTCCACAGAGCAGACAGATCTGAGCTTCTGTTTCACCCACCGCAGTGCCCCTTTTTCCCATAAGCTGTCATTAAATAAGGAACAACAGAAGCGATTTCTCTATTATATCAACAAAATCACCTCTGCGGAGGGCTTCGCCCATGACATTACGGAATATGCCGCTTTCATGGAACTGATGGTCATGCTCAACACTCTGTTCGTCAGGAACACGGAACAGACCTCCACCGGAGAAAACACCGCAGATGCCGCGGAATACAAGGACAGCTCCTACCGCTACAACCATCAGGTGGACGATATTTTAACCTTCATCAACCAGAATATCTCCCAGCCCATTACCATAGAACAGTTAGCCGGACAATTTTACTTAAGTGAATCCTATATCTGCAGGATCTTCAAATCCGCCACCGGCACCACGATCAACAAATACATCACCGCCCGCCGCATCAGTATCGCCAAAGCCGTATTGAACGAAAACGGTAATGTCATGGAAGCCTTCGAACGCAGTGGTTTCACAGACTACAGCAATTTTTTCAAAGCTTTCACCAAAGCCGTGGGCATCTCCCCGAAAAAATACGCAAGCCTGAGTGTCAGTTAAACTGCTGACTCTCAGGCTCTTTTTTACAACTCTTAATCATTCGGTCTCTGATAAAATCTTCCCGCCAGGTTCTCCGTGCGGATCATATTGATGAAGGCCTGGGGATCGGTCTTACGCACCGTATTCACAACCTTATTCACTTCATCGCGTCCTACCACGGAGTACAGCACATCACATTCCTGTTTGGAATAACAGCCCTCTCCCTTGATCAGTGTGGCATCATGGTGCGTGATCTCCGCAATGGCTTCGTAGACATCCTCCGGCCGTTTGGTCACGATGATCAGTGTCTGCTTCTGATACCGCTTGTACAATATATGCAGTACCTGGGTGGAGGTGTACTGGAAAATAATGGAATACAGCGCCTTGTCCCATCCGAACAGTGCTCCGGCGATCCCAAGGATCACCACATTTCCGGCGAAAATATAATTCCAGGAGTCAATGCCGTATTTCTCCGACAGGAAAATTGCGATAAAATCCGTACCTCCGCTGGTGGCATTGGCAAACAGGCACAGACTGATGGCAAGTGCATTGATCAATCCTCCGAAGATAGAGATCAGCAGAATATCCTGCGTCATGGGAAATGACGGCACAATATCTGTCAGGATACCACTCACCACGATCATCAGACAGGAATAACCGGTAAATTTTTTCCCGATAAATTTGAAACTGATGATAGCCGGAATCGCATTCAGGATAAAATTGATCACCGAGAAGGGCGGCTCCCAGTGCCACAGCAGTGCACTGATCTCCTGTATCAGACGAGTCAGACCGTTGAATCCACCGGGAATCAGTCCTCCGGTGCGGACAAAGCTTTTTAAATTCACGGCCATAATAAGGGATCCCGCCAGGATCAGGCAGGTACGCCGCAAGGTATCACAAATACTCTTCTTCATCATAATTCGCTCCTTCTTACATCCTTCCTGCCTCTTCCTTCACAGAACCTTCCTCTGTGTGCGTTTTCTCCGCATTCTCGTTTTCCATTGTTTCGTCTGCTGCCTTTTGCGAAGGCTCATTCTCCGCACAGTCTTTCCTTTTCCTGTCACACCTCTGGTACAGCACGTATCCCAACAGGATCAGTACACTTCCCGCGCTTACTAAAATACCGATATTCCGTCCTTCCGGTACATAGTGCATCTGTATCGTATGCTCTCCCGCTTCCAGATCAAATGCCATGAGGGCATCGCCGAACTGCTCAGGCTCTGCATTTTCTCCGTCAATCTGCACCGTCCAGCCCTCCTCATAAGGCACGGACAGGATCAGTCTGCCGGCTTCTTCCAGACTTAAGGTTCCTGAAATATGAGTGCTATCCATCTCTACATTTTCCAGATGTTCTTTTGACAATATCTCCACTGCCTGTGCCAGCACTTCTTCATTCAGTACATAGGCTTCCGCCGATACCTTCTGCGTCTCATCCTCATCATCCCCGTTGGTCAGCGTCACGCGCTCTCCCTCCAACAGATATCCCAGATACAGAATGGATCCGTCCTTCAGATCACTGTAATCCTGCGTCTCCAGCGTTCCCCCAAGCACCTGCACCTTTTTCGTCCCTGTGGCATTGATCCTCGCGTAATAGTAGCCTGCCCGGTCCGCCGTAATACATACATTATCTCCGCTAGTCTCACTGGTCGCCCGGTCCAGTAAGGGCTCTGCGATTCCCAGATCCTCGGTCAGCTGATTCTGCGCTCTCACACCGGTGCTGATCTCGTCCGTAACATTCCAACCCATCGGTGCCACATAGCCAAAAGGCAGCGTATATTTACAATGATATAAATAAACATCTCCACTGTTATTCACGATCTCATACAGACCGTTTTCGTATTTATCCGATCCGCCGAACATGTAATCCACATTCAGGAGTGCCGAAACGAAAGCTGTCGCTCCGTCGAAGCCGTAATAAACCTTACTGTGGCGCATGCCAAGCTTCTTATACAGATCCATGACCTGGGAATTCATGGTGGAGGAAAATACCGAAGCCGTAGGGTACCCGGTCAGGGTTCCGTCATTTTTCGTCTTGCGGGTAAACTTCTCGATACGGAAGAAGTCATCCCCCTCCTGTTCCCGCGCCAGGGTGTACAACGCTTTATAATCCTCCTGGTCTCCCAGATAAGCGCTTCGTCCGGTAGTGCCCAGACTCGTATTAAATGTATTGATGCTCATCTCCGCCACTATGCACGCCAACACCAGAATCCCCAGCACCTGCCTCATCAGTTCGCTCTTCCTCGTCCGGTACAGATACAGGATCACCCCGTAGATCGTAACGAACACCAGCGTCAGCACTTCAATACCCGTGTCGAAATCCTCGCTCTCCACGAATTTCTCACAGGCAAGTAAAAATATCACCGCCGCCAGATACCCATAGATGATCTGCCTGGGAGAAGTGCCTTCCACATTCCGGAAAGCATCGTAGCACATGACAAGGATCAGAAAAATATATAGAAAAGACTGTCTCGCCGGCAGGGAATCCGGATAATTCAGACCGTGCCATAAAAAATCCAGGACATTGGTCCCGAAGCTGAGCAGCAAAAATCCCGCCAGTGCCAGATTGCAGAACCGTTTTCTCACCGATATTTTTTCATTCAGTGCATACATGGGCACCAGTAAAAATACTGCCACACCACAGTAGATGTTCGGCCAGTGTTCCAGTCCCCTCTCCGTGGTCACGCACAGGCAGTGTCTTGCCAGCATATCAAACACGGAAAAATAGGACTCCAGCGTACCGGGGAAATCCGAATTGCCAAAATCCGTCCGTAAGATAGCGCAGACCTCCGGAATCAGCAGTGCCGCAGCCAGCCCTCCTGCCAACAGCGATGCAAATGCAAATCTTCCGATCCTGCAAAATACCGTTTTTACTTTTTGGCTCTGTCCTTCCGTCATGGTATAATATTCCGTGATCAGCAGCATTCCGAAATACAGCACCAGGAAGATACAGATCATAATGGAAATATAGTAATTGGTCAGGATGCAAAGCCCCAGGGTCACAGTGTACATGACCCATCTGCCCTCTCTGGCCAGCCGCTCCGCTCCCAGAAGGATCAGAGGTAACAGGATCAGGCAGTCCAGCCACATCACATTCCAGTTATAGGCTGCCAGATAGCCGGACAGGGCATAGCAGGTGGAAAAAAGGATCACCGCCGGATCCGCCTTGCCAAACGTCTTCCGCAGATAAATACTGAACGTAAGTCCCATAAGACCGATCCGCAGGATCACGAGATAACTCATGAATTCCATGATCAGACTCTCCGGAAGCAAAAATACCAGCCAGTTAAAAGGACTTGCCACATAATAGACATATAATGCCAGGAAATTCGATCCGATCCCCACGTTGTAAGAATAAGACAGTCCCTCTCCCGCTTTGATCTTGTGTACGAATTCACTTAAAAAAGGCATATACTGATGGTACATGTCAGAGAACAGAAAACTCCGGTCACCAAAAGGATATATGCCCCGTATGATAAAAAGAACCAGCATAATAAATGCAGGCACAAAGAACGCAAGCACAGAGATTCCTCTCTGCGTCCTGCGTTCTGCACTTATTGCTGTCGTCTTGTTGCCATTCATCTTAGTCTTCTCCGTGATCTCTAATGTTTTACCTTTCGTAATCAAACAGCAGATAATACTCCAGGCTCCGGTAATCGTTGAATGCTTCCCCACATTCCTTCACCGTCGTAAGAGTGCCGTCCGCCTCTCTCACACCTGCTGCACTGATCACCGGGTATTCCTTCCGAAGCCCGGTCAGACTGCTCTGCAGGGCAGGCAGTGGCAGATCACAGTTCTCCAGCACATCCATTGCCAGATAATTAGCACTGGTCTCTCCGTCCGTCTGCTCCTCGATGTCAAAGTTGCTCCAGATCACATAAGGTACTTTATATTTTAACAGATTTTCCTCGTCTGTTAAAGTCTCCGGATTCACTTTATTATTTCTTAAGATCGGATTGCTCACATAAGTCGTAGGCTGATGATCCCCGAAGAATACGATCATGGTATCCTCATCCGCCTGAGAGAAATAATCGATCAGACCCTGCAGAGCGGAATCCGTCTGTTTTACCAGAGACAGATACATGGACAATGCTTTGGAGTCAATTCCATCCACGGTAATATCCGGGGTAAAGTTATGGAATTCCTCTTCGTAACCGCTGTGGTTCTGCATGGTTACGTTAAAGACAAACAGAGGCTTTCCCTCTTTTTTATTCTCATACAGTTCGATGATCTTGGCAAAACTACTCTCATCGGAGATATAATTACGGATCCGTTTCGGATTCGTGAAATCATCCTGGGATAAAAACTCATCAAAACCAAGTAACGGATAGACTCTGTCTCTGTCCCAGCCGCTGGCATAATACGGATGGATCGCCACGGTATGATAGTCCAGCTCCTTCAGGTAGGATGCCAGAGACGGCGTCTCTTTCTGCACATACTGCTGGTAAGCCACACTGCCCTGGGGCAGGAATCCTATGGTATTGCCGGTGAGGAATTCAAACTCCGTATTGGCAGTATTCCCACCCAGCACGGAAACATTCAGATAACCGGTTCTGGTATTCTCCGCGCCCTGCTGTAATCTGTGAATAAAGGGCATATAGTCCTCGTTGGTGGTGAAATCGCCTCTCACCGCCAGATCGGAAAAGGCCTCATCCATGATGACAATGATATTCGGGCGCTTCACGCTCTCCGGATCTTCCACGGCTGCCGTAAGCCCTGCGGAATCCTGTCCTGCCTGTGTATACTTACTGCCGGTCTCCTCCGGAGAATATCCTGACGGCTTCTCCACATCCATATACTCCAGTTCCATCAGGAACGCCACGATATTGCCATCTCTTTTGTTCATGACGGTAGGGGTAAACAGCTTATCATACAGACCAAAGCTTCTCACAAAGCTCTCACTCTGTATCATACCGGTATAACCGTAGATCAATACAATGCTAAGCAGTATGAGTGCCGCTCTTTTCGCCACTCTCGCCGGAGCCTTCATATGAAAACGGCTCTCGATCAACAGCAATATCAGGAATCCTATAATGACCAGCACCGTGCTGCCCTTCAGTGTATAGTTAAAATTCCCTGCCACACTGGCAGCCGTACCGATGGAATAAATATCCCAGGGCATAATAGGTGCTGACCGGAAATTCAACACATAATAATTCGCCAGACCCGCCGCCATGAAAAATGCTGTCTGCAGCATCAGAGCTGCCCGGACATATTTAACGATTCCGAATAACAGAAGCGCAGTCAGTACATAAAACGCCATGTTCAATATCTGTGTCTTGAAATGCATTGTTGTGAAAGGATTGTGGGTATACAGTTCAAACAGATAAAATGTCACCAGCGGACATACCGCAAGTGCTATGCAGGAAGGAAGTTTCTCTCTGGTGATTCCTATTTTCCGAACGCAGTGACGCAAAAAGCCTGCAATGGCAGCTGCGACACTTCGTATTGATTTTTTCTGTAAATAATCCATCGCTTAACTCTCCTTACGATTCTGAAGAGATTTTATCGCAATGACAGAAAAATAACAATTTCCGAATTGCACACATTTGCTAACATTACAGGCTTATTTTTGTTACTTTTTACATATGTTTTACGTATTACTACTTGACTTCGTATTTTCCGGCTTCTTTCAGGCGCAGCATTGCTCTCGCCATGGATGCCTGGGATACATGATACTCCTGGATACTCTGCTTCTGACGCAGCTGTTCCTTCGCACGCTCCAGGGCAGCCTCCGCACGGACTCTGTCGATATCCTCCGGGCGTTCTGCCGTATCCACCAGCATGATCACACGGTTATGAGAAATGTAGACACAGCCCACACCGACTACGGCTTTGGTCCAGTCATCCTCCTCTTTTTCCTTGAAGCGTACCTCGCCCTCTCTCGTGGCAATGACCATATCCTCGTGGTGAGACATAATGGCCTGCTCACCGTCCAGAGCCGGTACGATAATAATGCCACATTTTCCATCGAAAAATACTTTATCACTGGCAATGACCTTCAAACTAAAGGTGTTCATATGCACACCGCCTTTCCTTACTGTGCCATGAGCTTCTTAGCCTTTTCCACTGCCTCATCAATGGTACCTACATTGAAGAATGCAGCTTCCGGATACTCATCCATCTCACCGTCGATGATCGCACGGAATCCGCGGATAGTCTCCTTCACAGGCACATACTTGCCGGGTACACCGGTGAAGTTCTCTGCCACATGGAAGGGCTGGGACAGGAAACGCTGGATCTTACGGGCACGATATACAGTTACCTTATCCTCATCGGACAGCTCCTCCATACCCAGAATGGCGATGATATCCTGCAGTTCCTTGTACTTCTGCAGCATTGCCTGCACCTGGCGTGCAGTCTCATAATGCTCCTTACCTACCACATCCTCTTCCAGGATACGGGAAGTGGATTCCAGAGGATCCACTGCGGGGTAAATACCCTGTTCCACGATCTTACGGGACAGAACGGTGGTGGCATCCAGATGTGCGAACGTAGTCGCGGGTGCGGGGTCAGTCAGGTCATCCGCAGGCACATAAACAGCCTGAACGGAAGTGACACTACCCTTGTTCGTGGAAGCGATACGCTCCTGTAACTCACCGACCTCGGTAGCCAGTGTGGGCTGATATCCTACTGCGGAAGGCATACGGCCTAACAGTGCGGATACCTCACTACCTGCCTGCACAAAACGGAAGATGTTATCAATGAACAGCAGCACATTCTGGTGCTCTTCATCACGGAAATACTCTGCCATGGTCAGTCCTGTCTCGGCGACACGCATACGTGCTCCGGGGGGCTCATTCATCTGACCGAAGACTAGCGCGGTCTTCTCTAATACTCCGGACTCCTTCATCTCACTCCACAGATCATTACCCTCACGGGAACGCTCACCGACACCGGTGAAAATAGAATAGCCACCGTGCTCCGTAGCAATATTTCGGATCAGCTCCTGGATCAGCACAGTCTTGCCGACACCGGCACCACCGAACAGACCGATCTTACCACCCTTTGCATAGGGTGCCAGCAGATCGATAACTTTAATACCGGTCTCCAGCATCTCTACGACCGGGCTCTGCTCTTCGAAGGAAGGCGGATCTCTGTGGATGACCCAATGCTCCTCTCCCTCCAGGGATTCTCCACCATCGATGGTCTCTCCCAATACGTTGAACAATCTTCCCAGTGTCTTTTTACCTACCGGAACCTGAATTCCTTTACCGGTAGCAATAACATCCATATCCTTGCAGAGTCCTTCACTGGCACCTAACATAATACAGCGGACGGTATTGTTGCCGATATGCTGTGCCACTTCCATGACCAGACGTTTACCTTCGCTGTATACTTCCAGAGCATCCTTGATAAAAGGAAGGTCATTGTTCTCGAACTCTACGTCTACAACAGGTCCCATGACCTGAACGATCTTACCATGATTTTTTTCACTTACGTTACTCAATTGCTCAGGACCTCCTTTCTTGCCTTTTTCTTCTTTTTCTGAGCCTTGGCACCGGCAATGACCTCAGTGATCTCCTGTGTGATCATAGCCTGCCGTACCCGGTTGTACTGAATGGACAGATCATGGATCATGGCGGATGCATTTTTATTTGCAGCCTCCATGGCCATCATTCTGGCGTTCTGTTCACTGCAGAACGATTCTACCAATGCGCCGTATACATATCCCATGACAAAATCGGGAACAATGTTATCAAGCACCGCCTTCGGGGACGGTGTCATGACAAGCGGCTCCTGATACATACTCAGATCCTGTCCGTCTTTGGTAATAAACCGTTCTTTTATGATAGGTAACAGACGCATCATCTGCGGTTCGGTTGTCACGCTGTTTACCATATTGGTATAAATAATATATACCTCATCCAGCTGCTCTGCCTGAAACTGCTCCAGGATCGTCTCCGTAATGATCCGGGCACGATGCAGGGTCGGGTTCTGTGCAGTATAATGAAACTGCTCTGCCACCTCGATGCCTCTGTGTCCGAAATACTGACGTCCCAGCTCACCCACGACAAACAGCTTATATTTTCCTGTCTGTCCGGCTTTCTGCATCTGCTCTTCCGCCATCTTCAGTACATTATGGTTATAGGCTCCGGCCAGTCCCTTATCTGCGGTGACTACTACCAGTCCCGTAGTCTTCTCCTCGGCCGGTTTGTCCTTACGCTCATCGAAGTACTTATTGTCGATCTCCGGTAAGTGACGGACGATTCTGCTGACCATAGTCTGCAGAGTATAGAAGTAAGGCTCCGTCTCTTCCAGATTCTTCTTGGCTTTCCGAAGCTTTGTGGAAGAGATCATATACATGGCATTGGTGATCTTCATAGTATCCTGAATGCTTTTCATACGACTTTGTATTTCTCTCGTATTTGCCATGTTAACCTCCTATATTACTATTACTGTTTGCAAATATTATTTTTGCAAAAATTCCTTTTTAAATTCCTCAGCTGCATCGCAGATCTGCTTATTCAGCTCGTCATCCAGTGCCTTGGTGGTCTCTAACTGACGAACGATGTCACTGTGCTGCTCCTTCATGTAACTTAAGAACTGCATCTGGAAATCCTTCACATGATCTACAGGCACGTCCAGCATTACTCTGCCGTTGGCTGCACACAGGGTCATAACCTGTTCTGCCATGCTTAAAGGTCTGCACAGAGGCTGCTTTAACAGCTCCATCAATACATGACCGTGCTGTAACTGCTCCTTGGTGGCATTGTCCAGATCGGATGCAAACTGTGTGAACACTTCCATCTCACGGAACTGTGCCAGGTCGATACGGATACTTCCGGCTGCCTTCTTCATTGCCTTGGTCTGTGCGGCACCGCCGACACGGGATACAGACAGACCGACATTGACTGCGGGTCTCATACCGGAGAAGAACAGATCACTCTCCAGGAAAATCTGACCGTCCGTGATGGAGATAACGTTGGTCGGAATGTATGCGGATACATCGCCTGCCTGAGTCTCGATGATCGGCAGTGCGGTAATGGAACCGCCGCCCTTGTCTGCGCTCAGTCTTGCGGAACGCTCCAGCAGTCTGGAATGTAAATAGAATACGTCTCCGGGATATGCCTCACGTCCGGGAGAACGCTCCAGTAACAGGGACAGTGCACGGTAAGCTACCGCATGCTTGGACAGATCATCATATACGATGAGAACATCCTTGCCCTGATACATGAAATACTCAGCCAGTGCCGTACCGGAATAAGGTGCGATGTACTGCAGGGGTGCAGGATCGCTGGCGGTTGCGGATACGATAATAGTGTAATCCATGGCATCGTTCTTCTTCAGGGTTCCTACCAGCTTTGCAATGGTGGATGCCTTCTGACCGATGGCTACATAGATACATACCACATCCTTACCCTTCTGGTTCAGGATGGCGTCGATGGCGATGGAGGTCTTACCGGTCTGACGGTCACCGATGATCAGCTCACGCTGTCCACGACCAATGGGGAACATGGAATCGATTGCCAGGATTCCTGTCTCCATTGGCTGGTTAACGGACTGTCTGTCCACGATTCCCGGTGCTTCCTGTTCGATTGCACGGTAATCGTCTGCCGGGATCTCGCCCTTTCCATCAATTGGTGCACCCAGCGCATTGATGATTCTTCCGATATAAGCATCACCGACCGGTACACCTGCTTTTTTCTTTGTTCTTGTTACTTTCGTTCCCTCTTTGATTTCTGTGTCTTTGCCAAGGATGATACATCCTACCTGATCACGTCGGATATCCTGTACCATACCACGGATTCCGTTCTCAAAGATAACGATTTCGCCATACATTGCATGCTCGATACCATATACCGTTGCGATTCCGTCACCTACCCAGATGACTTTTCCAACTTCCTGGTCCTTGCTTACCATGTCATAATTTTCTATTTCCGATTTCAGGATAGATATGATCTCTTCTGAACTAATGGAACCCACGTTATCACCTCCACGCTAATCTTCT
>OKUR01000664.1_pt1 | contig 14630 bp, 7 predicted proteins | sample 1606671 | NCBI WGS metagenome assembly OKUR01 (sample SAMEA3882519, study PRJEB24775) | human gut metagenome | biome: human-associated habitat; feature: intestine environment; material: feces | place: Netherlands | collected 2009/2010 | reverse complement strand
CTATTCAATGCAGTACATAAAGCCCAGGTCTCCTGGAAGCGCATTAAGCCACTGATGAAGGAAACCACTTATGAGGACGATAGCCTGGTACAGGAGCCGGGAACGCTGGAAGTATCGGATGTAAGCTTCGCTTATCCCGGCGGAGAGAAGATCTATGAGGACTTCAATCTGTCAGCCACTCCGGGACAGATCATTGGTGTCACCGGCGCAGTGGCGTGTGGTAAATCCACATTGGGAAAGACTTTCCTCTGTGAATACCCTTACGAAGGAAGGATCTGTTTCCACGGCAAAGAATTATCCGGGATGACCAAAGCAGAGCAAAACGGCATGGTGGGATATTTAGGACATGATCCGGAGCTGTTCAATGATAGTGTCCGTAACAATATACTGCTGGGCGATGATGACGATCCGGAGAAGTATCTGAAGGCAGTCTGTTTCGACGGTGAGGTGGCAGAGATGGAAGAGGATATGGACACCATTGTGGGAAATGGTGGCGTCCGCCTCTCCGGTGGACAGGCACAGCGGCTGGCATTGGCGAGAACCCTGTGCCATAAGCGTCCGGTCCTGATCCTGGACGATCCTTTTTCCGCACTGGATCGCAAGACGGAGGAAGAGGTTTTTGCCAATCTACGGAAGCTGGCAGCAGACAGTATCGTGATCCTACTGTCCCATAGGCTGTATCTGTTCCCTGAAATGGATCAGGTGATGTGGATGGAGGATGGAAAAGTGACCGCAGGAACCCACGAACAGATCCTTGAAAAGTTCCCGGAGTATGCGAGACTGTATGAAGCACAGGCGGATGGCGCTGATGCACACAGTACGCAGGAGGGAGGTCCGGATCATGCAGAAAAATAAACAGATGCAGAAAAATAAGAGACAGAATGTGAAAAATGTCCGCAGCGTGATCCGGCAGACTGTGACAGGCTATGCAGGGTTGTCACTGGGAATCGTGCTGGCAGTCGCAGGTGCCATTGTAACCGCGCTTTTGCCGCCCTGGATCCTGGGAAGTATCGTGGATACAATCACCGCAGGAAACGTAGTTCCGGTTGCACTGGTGATACTCTATTTTGCCTTTACGGTGCTCACCGGACTGACAGAGAGTATCAGAGAGGGACTGTTAACGGTTTTCGGTCAGAAGATCACTCATGCACTGCGGAGCAGCATGATGGAGAAATACACGAACCTGACGGCAGGGGAACTGACGAAACAGGAGCCCGGTACGATCGTATCCCGGTTCGTGGGAGATGTGGATACGGTGGAGAACCTGTTTACCTCCGGAATCATCAGCATGTTCGCCGATGCCTGTAAGATTATAAGTATCCTGGTGGTGATCTGGTTAAAAAACAGAGGACTGGCGATCGTACTTTTGATCCTGCTACCATTTCTGTATTGGTTCACCCGTACGGTGCAGAAAAACATGCTGAAAGCCCAGATCGAGAACCGTCGTGCTGTGGGCAGAGCCTCCGGACATGTGCCGGAGACGCTGCACAATATCCGCACCATTCATACGCTGGGAAAAGAGCGCTATATGGAGGAACGGTATGATGAATATATTGCGGAGAGTTATCGCGCGGTAGATCGCACGAATTTCTATGATGCTATTTATTCCCCGGTGATCCTGATCCTGAATGCTATCGTGGTGGCGGTTGTGATGCTGTTTTCTGCCTCCGGTAATGCAAAGGTGCTGACACTGTTCGGCATGTCTGCAGGTACAGCGGTAGCGGTAATTAACTATATCTCCCAGATCTTTACCCCAGTGGAGAGTCTGGGAATGGAGATTCAGACCATACAGTCCGCCATTGCGGGCGTGCACCGGATCAATGAATTCTATGCGCTGGAGGAATTGCCGGAGAGAGTACGGAATTTGGAGACTCCGGTGGTCACAGAGGAAGAGACGCCGTTTGTGGAACTGCAAAACGTGACCTTTGCTTATGAGGATGACAGCCGTAAAATCCTGCATCACTTAAGCTTCAAAGTGTATCCCGGAGAACAGGTGACACTGTCCGGAAGAACCGGAGCAGGGAAGAGTACGGTCTTCAAACTGTTGTTGGGACTTTATCAGCCGGGAGAGGGTAAAGTGCTGATTCAGGGAAGAGATGCTTTTCAGATTCCGGAAAATGAAAAGCGCAGCCTGTACGGCTATGTGGAGCAGACTTTTCACAGGGTGCCCGGTACCGTGAGGGATCAGATCACGCTGTATGACGATTCTTTTTCTATGGAAGAGGTACGGGAGGCCGCAAGGATTGCGGGACTGGATGCAACGATAGAGCAGCTGGAAAAAGGCTATGACACTCTCTGTACTTCGGAGATCTTCTCGCAGGGACAGTGGCAGCTGTTATCCATTGCCAGAGCCGCTGTGGCGAAGCCGAAGCTTCTTCTGCTGGATGAGATTACGGCAAATCTGGATGCCCAGACTGAGGAAGAGGTGCTGCAGGCACTGAAGAGGGCTTCCGAAGGACGTACCGTAATCTCGATTTCGCATAGGGTGAACGCGGAGACAGGACGGATCATTACATTTTAATCCATCCAAATGCATTTGCCACGGAGCTTAATAAAATAATCGCAGCAAATACCGGGCAGAGATACTTGATCATGAAATTGAATATCTTTTTGCGGCGGAAAGCGGCTTCTCCGTGCATGACTTCTTCTTCCACAGCCTTTACTCCGATGACGCGGGATACCAGCAGACAGATGGTGATGGCAGCGATAGGCATCATCACGGAGTTGGTCAGGAAATCGAAGAAATCAAGGAACTGCATGCCGATGATCTTCACAGCACCAAGCGGTCCGTAACCCAGTGAGGATAACGTTCCCAGTGCCAGCATGATCACACCCATGATCACGGTAGATTTTTTACGACCCCAGCCAAGCTCGTCCTCGAAAGTAGACACAGCACTTTCGGTAAGTGCAATGGAGCTGGTCATGGCTGCAAACAGTACCAGTACGAAGAACATAATACCTACGAAGGTGCCCATGCCCATGCTGTCGAAGACTTTGGGAAGTGTGATGAACATCAGGGAAGGACCAGCCTGTAAGGTATCGGGATCTCCACCGGAGAATGCGAACACGGCGGGAATGATCATCAGACCTGCCATGATAGCAATGGCGGTATCGAAGATTTCTACATTTTTGGTGGAACCTTCAATGGAGACATCTTTTTTCATATAAGAGCCGAAGGTAATGAGAATACCCATGGCAATGGACAGAGAGTAGAACATCTGTCCCATGGCAGCTACGACTGTCATCCAGGAGAAATTCGCAGGATTCGGGATCAGGAAATACTTCACGCCGCTCAGTGCTCCCGGTCTGGTAACAGAATAGACGGTGATGACCACGGAGAGCACTACCAGGATCGGCATCATAATGCGGGATACGCGCTCGATACCGTTGCGGACACCGGCGTAGATGATTCCCAGAGTACACAGAGTGAATACGATAAAGCACAGCTCTGTAGAGACACCATTGGAAATAAACGTGGAAAAATAACCGTCCGCTGCCAGATCATGTCCGTGACCCTTGGCATATTCCACCAGATACTTGATCACCCATCCACCAATGACGGAATAATAAGGAACGATCAGAATAGGAATAATAGCGTTGATCCATCCACCGAAGGACAGCCATTTGGACTTCCCGAAGGTATGAAAGGCACCCACGGGGCTTTTACCTGTCATGCGTCCCAGTGAAGTCTCTGCCACGATCATGCTATAACCGAAGGTCAGCGCCAGAATAATATAGATCAACAGGAAGATTCCGCCGCCGTATTTGGCTGCCAGATACGGGAAACGCCAGATATTGCCTAAGCCTACGGATGCTCCGGCAGCCGACAGAACGAAGCCGATCTTGCCGGAAAATGAACTTCTGTTATTATTTTTGTGATTCATAGTTTAAACTCTCCCATAAAAAATTGTCGTAAACAGAATAAGTGTAACATAGAAATAAGGAAAATACAGTACGAAATAGTCTGATTGAGAATTGAAAAATTCGATAATGCAAGAGTGAAAATTGAATGGATGCATTTTAATTTTAATATAAAACAATAATTCTGAGGAAAAATACAGAACTGCTATAAATATAAGCCAGCAATGGCACTGCTGAATGACGGTGTATCTGGCAATTTAAAGTATATTTTTTCCTGCATTTCGCATACTAACTGCAACGTTAATGATTAGTAATGCGAGATGATGATTTATCTTACGCAATATGTCATGGAGGAAAAAATGATGAAAGCAACTGGAATTGTAAGAAGAATAGATGACCTGGGACGCATCGTGATCCCGAAGGAGATCCGCCGCACGTTACACATCAGAGAGAGTGATCCGCTGGAGATCTTCACCGACAGAGAGGGGCAGGTCATCCTGAAAAAATATTCCCCTATCGGAGAGATGACCACATTTGCCAAACAGTATGCGGAGAGCCTGGCACAGGTGTCGGGACATGCCACACTGATCGCGGACAGAGACCAGTTCATCGCCGTCTCAGGAGGCTGTAAGCAACTGTTAAATAAATCCGTGAGCCGTCAACTGGAAGAGAAGGTCAATAATAGAGAGACTGTGATTGCCGCAAAAGGAGACCGCAACTATGTCAACATTGCGGAAGACATTGCCGTGGACTATGCCTGGCAGCTGATCACGCCGATCATCTGCGAAGGGGACATCATCGGAAGTGTGATCCTGTTGGAAAATGACGGGAAGAGCAAAATGGGAGAAGTGGAGCAGAAACTGGCTCTGTCTGCGGCAGGCTTCCTGGGCAGACAGATGGAACAATAAATAATTACTTTGTTTATTTACAATTTGGAATAGAAAAGTGCAACCGGTTGCAAAAATCTTTTCCAAAAATGAAGCAAGTATATTGATTTTCAGTTAAATTATCCATATAATAGAATAGAAAAGTGCAACCAGTTGCAAAAATCTATTCCAGGGAGAAAATATATGGATATTCGCAGAGATTTCTATTTGGAAAAGTTAATAAAAAGAAAGAGCAATGGATTAATCAAGGTGATTACCGGTATTCGAAGATGTGGTAAGTCTTATCTGCTGAATAACATTTTCTATCATCATTTGTTAGATTCCGGTGTGGAAGCAGACCATATCATACGGTTTGCCTTTGATTCTGCGGATGATCTTTACCTGATCGGTGAAAGTCTTATTCAGATCGAAAAGGAAAAGCGGGGTGTGGATCCGGAGAAATTTATGGCATATATTCGGTCGAAAACTACAGGAGAGGGAATATATTATCTGCTGTTGGATGAAATTCAGATGCTGGATTGTTTTGAGGCTGTTTTGAATGGATACCTTCGTAAAGAGAATATTGATGTGTTTGTGACGGGAAGTAACGCAAAACTGTTGTCAAAGGATATTGCTACGGAATTTGCAGGCAGGGGTGATGAAATTCATATGTACCCTCTCAGCTTTGCTGAATTTATGTCTGTTCATAACGGAGATAAATATACCGGGTTATCTGAATATATGCTTTACGGTGGAATTCCATTAGTGGTTCTGCGGGATGGTGCCGGGGATAAGGCAACAGCGCTGCAGAATTTATTTAACGAAATTTATATCCGTGATATTACGAAACGGAATCGTATAAAGAATATTGGGGAATTGGAAGATCTGCTAAATATTCTTTCCTCTGCGATCGGTTCGTTGACCAATCCGGAAAAACTAAAGAACACTTTTAAAACCGTGAAGAAATCTAAAATTACTTCTGCAACCATAAAGAAATACTTGGATTACTTTGAAGATTCTTTTTTGATAGAGTCAGTACAGCGTTATGATATTAAGGGAAAGTCATATATAGAGACTCCTAAGAAATATTATTTTTCTGATTTGGGGCTTCGGAATGCCAGAATTAATTTCCGGCAGTTGGAGCAGACACATTCCATGGAAAATGTAATCTATAACGAACTCCGGATGCGGGGATATAGTGTGGATGTAGGTGTTGTCCCTATCGCAGAAAAAGATTTGGAAGGAAAGGTAAACCGCAGGCAGCTGGAAGTGGATTTTGTCTGCAATCTTGGTTCTGCCAGATATTACATTCAATCGGCATATTCTCTTCCGGATGAAGCAAAGCGGACGCAGGAAATCCGACCGTTCCGGAAGATTGATGACTCTTTTAAGAAAATTGTCATTACAAAAGATATTGTGCAGCCATATTATGATGAATATGGTATTCTGACAATCAATATTTATGATTTCCTGTTGAATCCGGAATGCTTGCAAGGTTAAAGATAACAAGATCAGAAACAAATAAGAAACGGTCGTAACCGGGTTAAGATACCACCTGGTTACGACCGTTTGTCTTACCGATATATAATTTCTCATCAGCTTCTTTTAATAATGTATGAACATCTTTGTCAGACTCACAGACCAGTCCGAAGGTCATATTTATCTTCACGTGTTGACCTTCATAGAGCGTATCCAGTTCGTGGATTTTGTCCATGAGAAGCTCCAGCTGTTTCCGTGCTTCTGCAAGATCTACATTTTCAAATACCAGTAGAAATTCCTCACCACCCCAACGCGCGGCAAAGCCACGGCGCCACATATGCTGCTTCAGCAGGGCAGAGACATTTTTCAGTACGGCATCCCCACATTCGTGACCGTAGGTATCATTAACCTTTTTGAAAAAGTCAATATCTCCGATGGCGAGCGCAAAAGAATGGCGGGAGGATTGGGCTTCCTCGAAGATCTGGCGCAGCTTTTTTTCCCCGCTGCGTCGGTTGTACAGCTCGGTCAGGGCATCCTGCTCGATCATGGTACGAAGAGAGCGCTGCATGGACAGGGCACAGCGACCGATATCACCTAATTCATCACTGCGTTTTGTTACGGAATGATCCAGTGTGGCGTTCAGATTCCCGGAGGCTACCTCCGACAGGAAGCTGTGAATATGGAGTAATACAGCCACGAATCTTCTGGTGTAAAAATAGATGCAGACAGCCACGAGAGCCACAAAACCGATGATCAGCCATGTCAGCGGATAGACATAACGTTGAATGGATTGAGATACGGCGGCACTGGATTTTCCTATAAAAAGCATGCCAACTATGCTGCCGTCCTGATTGCGGACAGGACTATAATAGGAAAAATAAGTCTTTCCATTGATCAGAGTGTTGATATAAAAATGATCTTCACCGGTATTCAGGACATCACGGATCACCACATCCGGAGCACCGGAGCCGACAATGCGGTCACCCTGGGCGTTATACAGAGTCGTCAGAATGCGGGTATCCTGATAGAACAGGGTGATGTCCAGTCCGGTATCCTCTTTGAATTGATCAAATAGAGAATATTCACGGGTGATATCTACATCGCCCTTATACAGAAGGTAGGCAACATCACCTTCCAGCCGGTAATCGCCGGGATAGGCAGCGTTCAGAAGTGTAGTGGCACTTTTTGTGGCATCATACAATTCACGTTCCACTTCCTGATACATAGTTTTTGTGAACCATTGGGAAGTGAAAAATAACATGACGATCCCTAGCGCCAGCAGGGGAATCAGGCCGATCGCCTGCAGAGTATATGATATTTTACCGCCGCTTCTTTTCGGCGTATTTTGCGTATTTTCCATAGAATTCCCTGCCCTTTCCGGTAAGATCGGTACACATATCAGTCTTAAAATAATTATATGAAATAAATGTCGGAAAAGCAAGAAAGAAAAGCTTTCTAAGCAAATGATAACATCCGGCTTGACAACGCAAAAAAATGAGATATATAATAGCGGTATATCAAAAATGCATTGACGAAGAGAGTAACTTTTCCGCAGAAAGGCAAAGCGAGCCGGTGATGGTGAGAGACCGGTGCGAGTAGGGAAAAAGTGAAAATCACTTCTGAGCTGTCAGAACAAAAGCCCAGGTCAGTAGTTCTGAACGGAATCCCGCCGTTACCGGGAAGCATATCACTCCTGTGAGATTACACATGTGGAATCGTATGGGAAGTATGTTGTAAGAGGTGGTTAACGAATGCATGAGCTTCGTCCTGTTACAGGACGGGGCTTTTTTTGATACTATTCAGGAAAGCATCGAAACTGCGATTTTGTGAATGAGGAGCTGAATAGTATGATGCTGTAATAAGAAAAGAAAGGAAGCGCACTATGTACAAGCAGGTACCCACAAGCCTGAATTTCGTAGACCGTGAGAAAGCTGTCGAGAAATTCTGGGAAGACAACAACATTTTAAAAAAAAGTATGGAACACCGTAAGGAAGGCGAGACCTATACCTTCTACGACGGACCGCCTACCGCCAACGGTAAGCCCCACATCGGTCATGTAGAGACCCGTACCATCAAGGATATGATCCCCAGATACCGTACCATGAAGGGATATATGGTTCCCCGTAAGGCAGGCTGGGATACCCACGGACTTCCCGTAGAGCTGGAAGTTGAGAAGCTGCTGGGTCTGGATGGCAAGGAGCAGATCGAGGAATACGGTCTGGCACCTTTCATCGATAAATGTAAAGAGAGCGTCTGGAAATACAAGGGAATGTGGGAAGATTTCTCCCGTACTGTTGGTTTCTGGGCTGACATGGATAACCCTTATGTTACCTACGATGACAACTTCATCGAGTCCGAATGGTGGGCACTGAAGACTATTTGGGATAAGGGACTTCTGTACAAGGGCTTCAAGATCGTTCCCTATTGCCCTCGCTGCGGAACCCCGCTGTCCAGCCACGAAGTGGCACAGGGCTATAAGGCAGTCAAAGAGCGTTCCGCTATCGTACGTTTCAAGGTAAAGGGCGAGGATGCATATTTCCTGGCATGGACCACCACCCCCTGGACTCTTCCTTCCAACGTGGCACTGTGCGTGAACCCGGAGGAGACCTACCTGAAGGTGAAGGCCGCCGACGGTTATACCTATTATATTGCAAAGGCACTGGCAGACAAGGTTCTGGGACGTCTTGCAGAAGAAGGCAAGGATGCTTACGAAGTACTGGAGACTTATGTTGGTAAGGATCTGGAGTACAAGGAGTATGAGCCTCTGTACAAGTGTGCGGGAGATGCCGCCAAGAAGCAGAAGAAAAAGGCACATTTCGTAACCTGCGACGGTTATGTAACCATGACCGACGGTACCGGTATCGTTCATATCGCACCGGCTTTCGGTGAAGACGACAGCCGTATCGGACGTAATTACGAGCTGCCCTTCGTACAGTTCGTAGACGGCAAGGGTGATCTGACCGCAGAGACCCCTTATGCCGGAAAATTCGTAAAAGATGCAGATCCTCTGGTACTTAAAGATCTGGATGCAGAGGGCAAGCTGTTCGATGCACCGAAGTTCGAGCATGATTATCCCTTCTGCTGGAGATGTGATACTCCGCTGATCTATTATGCAAGAGAGTCCTGGTTCATCAAGATGACCGCTGTGAAGGATGATCTGGTACGTAATAATAAGACCATCAACTGGATCCCCGCTTCTATCGGTGAGGGACGTTTCGGCAACTGGCTGGAGAATATTCAGGACTGGGGCGTATCCCGTAACCGTTACTGGGGTACTCCGTTAAATATCTGGGAGTGCGAATGCGGACATCAGCATTCCATCGGCAGCCGTGAAGAGCTGTACAAGATGAGCGGCAATGAGAAGGCGAAGACCGTAGAATTCCATCGTCCTTACATCGACGAGATCACCATCACCTGCCCCGAGTGCGGCAAGCAGATGAAGCGTGTTCCCGAGGTGATCGACTGTTGGTTCGACTCCGGAGCAATGCCTTTTGCACAGCATCATTATCCGTTTGAAAACAAGGATCTGTTCGAGCAGCAGTTCCCCGCTGACTTTATCTCCGAGGCAGTGGACCAGACCCGTGGATGGTTCTACTCTCTGTTGGCAGAATCCACCCTGCTCTTCAATAAGGCTCCTTACAAGAACGTTATCGTTATGGGTCATGTACAGGATGAGAACGGTCAGAAGATGAGTAAGAGTAAGGGCAATGCGGTAGATCCCTTCAACGCACTGGAGACCTACGGTGCAGATGCCATCCGTTGGTATTTCTACACCAGTTCCGCACCCTGGCTGCCGAAGAGATTCTCCGGCAAAGCCGTACAGGAAGGACAGCGTAAATTCATGGGTACCCTGTGGAACACCTACGCATTCTTCGTACTGTATGCAAACATTGATAATTTTGACGCTTCCAAATATACACTGGAATACGACAAACTGCCCGTAATGGATAAGTGGCTGCTGTCCAAGCTGAACTCTACCGTTGCAGAAGTAGACAGCAATCTGGACCAGTACCGTATCCCTGAGGCTGCCAAGGCTCTGCAGGACTTCGTCGATGAGATGAGTAACTGGTATGTAAGACGCAGCCGTGAGCGTTTCTGGGCAAAGGGTATGGAGCAGGATAAGATCAATGCCTACATGACGCTGTACACCGCACTGGTGACCATCTGTAAGGCAGCCGCACCCATGATCCCCTTCATGACAGAGGATATTTACCAGAACCTGGTAAGAAGCAACGATGCAAATGCACCCGAGAGTATCCATCTGTGTGACTTCCCGGTAGTGAACAAGGATCACATCGACAAGAAGCTGGAAGAGGATATGGAAGATGTACTGGATGCTGTAGTTATGGGGCGTGCATGCCGTAACGAGGCTGCCATCAAGAATCGTCAGCCCATCAGCAGAATGTATATCAAGTCAGACTTCACCTTAAGTGAGTTCTACCAGGAGATCATCGAGGATGAGTTGAACGTCAAGGAAGTCGTATTTACCGATGACGTACGTGACTTTACCTCTTACACCTTCAAACCCCAGCTGCGTACCGTAGGACCCAAGTATGGCAAACAGTTGGGCGGCATCCAGAAGCACCTTGCAGCACTGGATGGCAATGCAGCAATGGATGAACTGAATGCAGACGGCGCATTAAAGTTCGATGTAGACGGTGTGGCTGTGGAACTGACCAAGGACGATCTGCTGATCGACATGGCACAGAAGGAAGGCTATGTATCTCAGGAGGACAATCGGATGACCGTTGTCCTGGATACCAACCTGACACCGGAACTGGTAGAGGAAGGCTTCGTATACGAGATCATCAGCAAGATCCAGACTATGCGTAAGGAGAGCGGCTTCGAAGTGACCGATCACATCCGCGTATCCATCAATGGCAACGATAAGCTGTCCGAGATCGCACAGAAGAACAAAGAAGCCATCAGCAGCAAGGTTCTGGCTGACGAACTGACAAGCGGTATGGAATACGGCGTATCGAAGGAATGGAATATCAACGGCGAGAACGCAGTGATCGCTGTGGAGAGAGTATAAAGATAAAGATTCTGTGGTTTTCCGGAAGGGGGACCGCAGAATCTTTTCTGTTTCGGAAAAACATTTACGAAACTTACGAAAACCGGCGAAAACAGTTGGAATGAGTGTATATATTTGTTATAATATTACCTGTATTTGGTTAAGAATATGGATGAAATCATAACGCTATCCGGTGCGGAATATCTTGAGAAGAGTACAGTACCGGAGAGGTAATGGAGAGGAGAACATAGGTGAAAAAATCAGTAGCAGCCAGCGAGAAGCCGGTAAAGGCAAAAGAGTTCGACAAGGAGCTCTTCAAGAGAAGTGTGGAATATAATGTGCGCACCCTGTATCGTAAGAATCTGGAAGAGGCAGATGCACAGCAGATCTTCCAGGCAGTATCTTATGCGATCAAGGACCGTATCGTAGAGAACTGGATGGAGACCCAGAAGGCATATGAGAAGGAAGACCCCAAGATGGTCTACTACATGTCCATGGAGTTTTTGATGGGAAGAGCACTGGGCAATAACCTCATCAATTTAAAGGCATATAAGCCCGTAGCGGAAGCTCTGGAAGAACTGGGACTGGATCTGAACCTGATCGAGGACCAGGAGCCGGATGCAGCACTGGGTAACGGTGGACTGGGACGTCTGGCAGCATGTTTCCTGGATTCTCTGGCAACGCTGGGATATCCTGCATATGGCTGCGGTATCCGTTATCGTTATGGTATGTTCAAGCAGGAGATCCGCGACGGTTATCAGGTAGAGGTTCCCGATAACTGGCTGATGAATGGTAATCCTTTCGAACTGCGCAGACCTGAGTATGCGAAAATTGTGAAATTCGGTGGCTATGTCAGTGTGCATACCGATGAGAACGGCAGAAACGTATTTACCCAGGAGGGCTATCAGTCCGTTAAGGCGGTTCCGTTTGATTTCCCCATCGTGGGTTATGGCAATGGCATTGTAAACACCCTGCGTATCTGGGATGCGGAGCCCGTAGAGTGCTTCCAGCTGGATTCCTTTGATAAGGGCGATTACCAGAAGGCGGTAGAACAGGAGAACCTGGCACGTAACATCGTAGAGGTTCTGTACCCCAACGACAATCACTATGCAGGTAAGGAGCTGCGTCTGAAGCAGCAGTACTTCTTCATCTCCGCATCCGTACAGGAAGCTGTAGAGAAGTACATGAGAAAGCATGATGATATCCATAAGTTCTATGAGAAGGTTACCTTCCAGCTGAATGATACCCATCCTACCGTAGCTATCGCAGAGCTGATGCGTGTGCTGATGGATGATTATTATCTGACCTGGGAGGAAGCGTGGGAGATCACCACCAAGACCTGTGCTTACACCAACCACACCATCATGGCGGAAGCATTGGAGAAATGGCCCATCGAACTGTTCTCCAGATTGCTTCCCAGAATCTACCAGATCGTAGAGGAGATCAACCGCAGATTCATCATCGATATCCAGCAGAAGTACAGCAATGTACCCGGTGTGGATGTACAGGAGAAGATCCGTAAGATGGCGATCATCTACGATGGACAGGTGAAGATGGCACATATGGCAATCGTAGCCGGATATTCGGTCAATGGTGTTGCAAGACTGCATACAGAGATCCTGAAGACCCAGGAATTAAAGGACTTTTATGAGATGTTCCCGGAGCGCTTCAATAATAAGACCAACGGTATCACCCAGAGACGTTTCCTGCTGCATGCAAACCCGCTGTTAGCTGACTGGGTAACGGCTCACGTAGGTGACGACTGGATCACCGATCTGCCTCAGATCTCCCGCCTGAAGGTATATGCGGATGACAAGAAGGCACAGCAGGAGTTCATGAACATCAAGTACCAGAACAAAGTACGTCTGGCAAAATACATTTTAGAGCACAACGGTATCGAAGTAGATCCCAGATCCATCTTCGATGTACAGGTAAAGCGTCTGCATGAGTACAAGAGACAGCTGCTCAATATTCTGCATGTAATGCACCTGTATAACGAACTGAAGGAGCATCCGGAACTGGATTTCTACCCCAGAACCTTTATCTTCGGCGCGAAGGCAGCAGCCGGTTACCGTAACGCAAAGCTGACCATCAAGCTGATCAACTCCGTAGCGGATGTGGTTAACAACGATCCCGCTATTAACGGCAAGATCAAGGTTGTATTTATCGAGAACTATAACGTATCTAACGCAGAGATCATTTTTGCGGCAGCAGATGTCTCCGAGCAGATCTCTACCGCAAGTAAGGAAGCATCCGGTACCGGTAACATGAAGTTCATGCTGAACGGTGCCCTGACCCTGGGAACCATGGACGGTGCCAACGTGGAGATTGTAGAAGAAGTGGGCGAAGAGAATGCCTTCATCTTCGGCCTGTCCGCACAGGAGGTTATCAACAATGAGAACCATGGCGGATATGACCCCATGGAGATCTTCAACAATGATCAGGATGTCCGCAAGGTACTGATGCAGCTGATCAACGGAACCTTCGCACCGGGAGATCCTGAGCTGTTCCGCCCGCTGTACAATTCCCTGCTGAACACCCAGTGCACGGCCAAGGCAGACACCTACTTCATCCTCAAGGACTTCAAGTCCTATGCAGAGGCACAGAAGAGAGTGGAAGCTGCTTACCGCGACGAGGACAACTGGGCGAAGAGCGCCATCCTGAATGTGGCATGCTCCGGCAAGTTCACATCTGACAGAACTATACAGCAGTATGTGGATGAGATCTGGCATCTGGATAAGGTAGTACTGAAATAATTAAGAACTTAAGAAAGAAGTCATACCGCCTAGAGAGACTGTTGCGCTCTATAGGCGGTATTTTTTTACGTACGCTCAAGTGCAAAAACATCCTATAAGATCATTGCATCTGAGAAAACAATCCAGTATAATGAAGGGAGTGCACACAAGATGCACTCTATCTATGCATAAGAAGTGGAATAACAGGAGGACGAGCATGATTCAGTTAACACAGGGCGGCGCTTACCTGGTAAACGGTACAGATATTGTAGCGGATACCCCGGAATCAGCAAGAGAGATACAGGCGAAGACCGGCATTACGATCTCCAGAGAAGAAGCAGCGAAAAACACCATGGCATATGGTATCCTGCGGGAGCATAATACTTCCGGCAATATGGACAAGCTTAAGATCCGCTTCGATAAGCTGACCAGCCATGATATTACCTTTGTAGGTATCATTCAGACCGCAAGAGCATCCGGACTGCAGAAGTTCCCCATGCCCTATGTACTGACCAACTGCCATAACTCTCTGTGTGCCGTAGGCGGCACCATCAATGAGGATGACCACATGTTTGGCCTGACCTGTGCGAAAAAGTACGGCGGTGTCTATGTTCCCCCTCATCAGGCAGTCATTCATCAGTTCGCCAGAGAGATGCTGGCAGGCGGAGGAAAGAT
>OKUR01000660.1_pt1 | contig 14702 bp, 8 predicted proteins | sample 1606671 | NCBI WGS metagenome assembly OKUR01 (sample SAMEA3882519, study PRJEB24775) | human gut metagenome | biome: human-associated habitat; feature: intestine environment; material: feces | place: Netherlands | collected 2009/2010 | reverse complement strand
GTGCAGCCGGTGTCGGCGGTTATCTCTATATCAAGATGAAGGGCGTAAAGCCTGCGTCCAAGAAAAATCAGCCGGACCCGGATGCGGATTATCACGATGAGGATGAAGATACGCTCCAGCTGCCGGAGGATGATGGTGACGAGGACGAAGAAGTGGATGTCAACGAGGATTATGAAGCGGAATCGGACGATGAACCTGTCTGATTAACGCAGCGTTGACCGGTGGGGCGGCTGAAAAGCCGTCCCCTTTACATAGCCAAATGGTTGGTGGGTGAACTGTTTTGAGCTATGAAGCTATGGACTCTGTAGGCGATATCTGATAAAATAGAAAGTAAGAACAGCTCAACAACTCGGAATTTTACCATTCAGATTTCCGTGCTCTGCCACTTTTATGAGCGTTCTTTTCAGTATTTTGCCACTTTCATGAGGGAATAATCCGTGCTTCATTACACTTTCATGAGCGAATTTATGCTGTAATATGACATTTTCATGAGGGAATTGGTGCTTCGATGCGACGTGAGGAGGTAGTGGGCGGAGGCATGGGCGCGATAAAGGCAACGAGTGCGAATGGGTGGACGCGACGTGAGAAGGTGGAGGGTGCGGACGCGTGGGCGCGGAGTGAGCAGGCGGAGGGCCGAGACATTGGCCCGGGAAAAGTGAGCAGAAATATACGAGTGTCAACGGGAGGGTTTTATGGTACAACTAGAAGTAGTTTTTTGATGGAGGTGCCTATGGAGCCGAAGGTCAGTATCATCGTGCCGGTGTATAACGCGGAGAAGAGTCTCGCGCGCTGTGTGGACAGTATTCTGAATCAGGAGTTTCGGGATTTCGAGCTGATCCTCATGGATGATGGAAGTAAGGATCGGTCCGGGGAGATCTGCGACGGATATGCGCGGGCGGATGCGCGCGTGGTGGTCGTGCATAAGGAGAATACGGGGGTGTCGGATACGCGAAACCAGGCGATCGCGCGGGCGCGGGGTACGTTTCTGCAGTTCGTGGACAGTGATGACTGGCTGACGGCGGATGCGACGAAGCTGATGGTGCGGGCGGCCGAGGAGACGGGCTGCGACATGGTGATCGCGGATTTCTATCGTGTCGTCGGAGAGATGGTGTCGCGGAAGGGGGATATCGACGCGGACCAGGTGATCGGGCGTGAAGCGTTCGTTGGCTTCATGATGGAGAACCCGGCGGACTACTACTATGGGGTGCTGTGGAATAAGCTGTACCGGCGCTCGCTTGTGGAGGCGCACGGGATCCGGATGGATGCGAAGCTCAGCTGGTGCGAGGATTTTCTGTTTAATCTCGAGTATGTGCGCTATGCGACGACGTTCTATGCGCTGCGGACGCCGGTCTACTATTATGTGAAGACGAAGGGTTCGCTGGTGAATCAGAAGATCAGCTTCGCGCGGACGGTGGAGATGAAACTCGCGATGTTCGAGTGCTACAACGACTTCTTCAAGCATGTGCTGGATGAGGATGCGTATGAGCGGAAGCGGCTGCAGGTCTATCATTTTCTAGTGGATGCGGCGAAGGATGGTTTCGTGTTCCCGGCGACGATTCCGGGGACGCAGAAGCTCGGTGAGGAGCGGAGCCAGGCGCTGCAGGAGGTGATTTCGGAGGATGGGATCATCGTGGAGAAGTACCGCGACCGGAAGCTGCTCGAGCGCTATCTCGAGTCGGTGGCGCTGAAGTATGATATGACGCTGGCGGAGCTGTCGCTGCTGCTGTATCGGAAGGACGCGGGAAAGGCGCTCACTCGAGGGGCTGAAGCGCAGATGCCTGCGCGGGAAGATGCCGTGGAGGCGACTGATCGAAAGGATGCCGGAAAGGCGCTGAGCCGGAAGGATCTCGCGGAGCTGATGCATATGAGCCGCGGGGATCTGCGCGCCGCGCTGCAGAAGCTGGTCTCACGCGGGATGCTCGAAGTGGTCGACGTGCCGAGGAAACGACGTGAAGCGGCGGAAATAGCCGAGGCGACCGGTCTTTTCGGAAAGCGTGGCGAGGCACAGGATGCAGACGCGAACGGAATGACGAAGAAAAAACGCGAGCCGCGGATGATTCGTCTCGAGCTGCTGCCGGCGTCGGATGCGGTGCTGCAGGATATCGCGGCCGCGGAGCGTGACTACGAGCAGGCGAAGTTCCGGGGATTTACCGAGGACGAGCTCCGGCAGTATACAGCGCTCGAGCGGCGTGTGCAGGAGAACGAAAAGCAGATACTGCAGAAGTGAGGATGGGCAGACGAACACCATCAGCGATGCCTGGCGATGAGTCAGCGAGGGGCAGAATGCGTTGCGGCGAGGCACAACGCATGCGCGGAGTGATGATGTGGAGGGCCGAAACATGGGCACAAGCGAGTAGGAGGCGGTGACTAGCCGCCGTCCTCTCACACCACCGTGCGTACCGTTCGGTACACGGCGGTTTCAACAGTTGACGTGCATAGACTGATAAGCTGTGGCAAGATCATAAAAGCCCCAGTTTGTAGACCTAAAACAGAATACCGTTCCTTACATAGCAGTCATGCGCTTCGGTGCTTGGCTGCTAATTTTTTTGCGAAAGGAGCAGTATCGAATGAAGCTTGTATTAGCGGAAAAGCCCTCGGTTGCCATGAGTCTCTCGAAAGTGATCGGGGCAGATCAGCGCGGGGACGGTTATATGGAGGGCAATGGCTACCTTGTCAGTTGGTGTGTGGGGCATCTGGTGGAACTTTCCCAGCCGGAAGCCTATGATGAAAAGTATGCAAAGTGGAAGTATGATGATCTTCCGATTTTGCCGGAACATTGGCAGTATCAGGTGTCCGCCAGCACGAAAAAGCAGTTCGGAATCCTGAAAAAGCTCATGCAGCGGAAAGATGTGGAGAGTCTGATCTGTGCAACCGATGCAGGGCGTGAGGGCGAACTGATTTTCCGACTGGTTTACCATCAGTGCGGCTGCAAAAAGCCGGTGGAACGGCTTTGGATTTCATCAATGGAGGACAGTGCTATCCGGGAAGGCTTTCAGAAGCTCAGACCGGGAACAGAATATGATGCCTTATATGAGGCGGCTTTATGCCGGGAGCGAGCCGACTGGATTGTCGGAATCAACGCCACCCGGCTTTTTTCATGTCTGTATGGGCAGACCCTGAATGTGGGGCGCGTGATGACACCAACGCTTGCGATGGTGGTTATGCGAGATGCAGCAATCCGGGCGTTCAAGCCGGAGCCGTTCTACTCGGCAGAATTAAAATTTCGGGATTTTCAAGCGGGCGGTGAGCGAATGAAAGAAAAAGCAGAAGCAGAAAAACTGGTGGCAGAGTGTTGCCAGGCAGGAAGTGCCATCATTACCAAGGTAGAGCAGAAAGAAAAATCAGAGAAGCCCCCGGCCTTGTTTGATCTGACATCGCTTCAGAGAGAAGCAAACCGGCAGCTGGGATTCACTGCCCAGCAGACCTTGGATTACACGCAGGCTCTGTACGAGAAGAAACTCGTGACCTATCCCCGTACCGACAGCCGGTATCTGACGGATGATATGGCACCGCTTGTGCCGGAACTTGTTTCCGTGATTCAGCAGAGCTTTCAGATTCAGCCGGATGCACCGGCACCGGTGAATACAGCACAGGTCATCAATACCAAGAAAGTTACCGATCACCATGCTATTATCCCTACAAAAACAGCGGCGGGTTATGACATTTCCTCTCTTCCCAGTGGAGAACAGGCGATTCTTACCATGCTGACGGTGCGGCTGATTTGCGCGGTAGGCACTCCCTGCCGCTATGCAGAGACCATAGTAGAAGCCGAGTGCGCCGGTCAGAAGTTCCGCACGAAAGGCAAAACAGTCACGGATATGGGCTGGAGGCAATATGCAGGAAAGGCAGTTGAAGATGCTGAGAAGAATGCAGAGGCAGGTGAACTTCCGATACTTTCGGAAGGCATGACACTGGAACTTGCCGGTGTCGATCTGAAAGAGGGCAAGACCAGCCCGCCTAAGAGATTTACCGAAGATCTTCTGCTTTCAGCGATGGAGAGTGCCAGCTCGGATGAATTTCCGGCTGGTGTAGAGCGAAAAGGCATCGGCACACCAGCTACACGCGCTGCCATCATCGAAAAACTGGTGCAGAAAGGCTTTATCGAGCGTAGGGGTGATAAGAAAACGAAATACCTTTGCTCTACGGACAAGGGAAATGCGCTGGTGACGGTGGTGCCGGAACAGATTCAGTCTCCATCCATGACGGCAGACTGGGAGGAAAAACTGCTGAAAATAGAACACGGCGAGTATGACAGCGATGCCTTTATGGGCGAAATCAGCAGCATGGTCAGCGGACTTGTTAAAACCTACGAGGCTGTAAAAGGAGCCGATGTGCTGATGCAGCCGGAATGCAAAGTCATTGGTTCCTGTCCCGCCTGCGGCAGTGATGTCTGCGAAACGGCAAAAGGATGGTTTTGCAGGGATAAGAGCTGTAAATTTGCGCTCTGGAAGGAAAACAGGTTTTTTCAGACACTGGGAAAGCAGATGACAGAGGAACTGGCAAAGCAACTGGTAAATCGTGGAAAAGCACGGCTTACCCATTGCTATTCCAGGAAGTCCAATCGTTACTATGACACAACCGTTCATGTAGAGACCGGCGAGGACGGTGCAGCAGCATTTAAGCTGGAGTTTGGAGGTAAAAAATGAGCATGAAAATGATGAATGCAGCTTATCTGGTGGATAATGTCGCTCTGCTTTCCTTGCAGGAAAAGCAGGACGGCGTGGAATTCCATTGTTTTGATATGGACAGCAAGGTGCAGATTGCCGAGGGACACATTGGCTGGGATGTGTTGGATAAACAGCCGTTTTCTACGCTGGAAGAAAGCGCGAGGGTGGCAGCACTCAAGGAGATTCCCCAGCTGGACGGTCTTACCGTTGCGCCGGTAGCCCCGGAGATGCTGGAGCAGATGCGCGGCGGCAGAAAGGTTCTTTGGCAGATGAAAAAGGCTGATCCTGAACTGGAGAATGCTAAAAATATCCGGTTTATCACCAGCAGCTACGAGGATCGTTTCAAAATTCCGGATGGCAGTGCAGTGGAGATCGAGTATCCGAACCGGAAGTTCTCAGCTCGCTGCGAATATATGGACGAATATCATTTGCGCCTGGGGTATGATGTTTTGCACATCTGTCAGCTGGCAGAAATGCTGGAACGCGGCGGTGGTACATGCCGCCCGGAGCCGCTGATTACGGAAGAACGCAGTGCATGGGATTTGGGAAGCAAGGGCTTTCTTGCCATTCAGACCTGTGAGGACGGTTACGACTATACCTTATATCATAAGGACTTTACGGAAATTGACGGTGGACAGATCGACAACCCGGAAATCAGCATGAATGCAGCCAGAGACCAGATTCTTTCGGATTATGGGTTCGGTGGCCGCACCATGACGCGGATTGACTATGATGAACTTTGTGATCGTGCAGAGGAAGCGGAAATCAGCAGACGGGAATCTGTGCTGGGTAAACTCTCGGATTTGTCTTCCAGAACGGATACGCCGGTGAAAGCTGCCAAGGCGAAGGAGGCAGAGCGATGAAATACAAGCTTACGAAGGCAGAGCAGGAAACCGTCATCAATTTTGATAATGAACTGGATAACGCCAGCATTTATACCCATGACAGCCGCCTGATTAAGAAGCTTCGGGAACTGCGAAAACAGTATCCGGAGCAGTTTATTTTGGAGCACCGGGAGCATGGGTCGGTCACTTATACGATTCCGAAACGCTGCGTTGGTATCCGACCGCCTTATAGTGAAAAGCGGCGGGAACAGCAGCGGAAGGAAGCAAAGGAAAACGGCCTGCCGTTTATGGAGAAGGGAGAAATGAACGATGGCAAGAATTGAAAAATGGGATGAAGTGCATGGAACGCAGGCACCGGACGAAAGAATGATGGCATTTCTCGACAGTACTACCGACCAGTATGCGATTTTGCAGCTTCGCCGCAGCGAGGATACGGTATATGAACGCTTTTCGTCTATGCGCGAACTGGAACGGATGGGGCTGGAACCGGATATTGACCATTATGAGGTGGTTTATACGGCTCCGCTTCTTCCCTACAAGGATCAGAATACGATGTTGGAGGAACTGTATGCGAAATTCAATGTTTCCCGCCCTGATGATTTTACTGGTCATAGTCTTTCTGTGTCTGACATCGTGGCTTTACGGCAGAATGGTGTTGTAAGCTGTCACTATGTGGATTCCATCGGCTTCCAGGAACTGCCCGGATTTTTGAAACCGGAGAAATACCTGAAAGCCGCAGAAATGGCGATGGAGGACGATTACGGCATGATTGACGGCGTAATCAATAACGGAAAGAAGGAAGAACCGGTGGAGAAAGCATCGGTTCTGGATCAGCTGAAGGAAAAGCAGGAGGCTGTGCCGCCTGCGCCGCCTCGCAGGTGCTGCGAAGAAAAGGAGTTATAAATGCGTTTTACGGATGACGAATGGATGCTCATGATGCTTTACAGCCCTGGCACACGGACAGGGCTGATCGAAGAGCTTCAAAAGATGCAAAAAAGTCTGACGGGCAGAGACAGAAACCTGCGCAGGTGGACGGCCTCGCTGCTTGCAAAACTGGCAGAGATGACGGATGCAGAATATGAGGCACTGGATTTGTATCCGGACGAATAAAGGAGAGGAGGAAAAAGACAGATGATGACGAAAACGGCTTATTATATGCAGATGGCGCAGGAAGCTGCGGCACAGATCACTGGCAGCAAAGAACAGTGGACAGCGTTTCTGACCACATCCGCGCGGCTTTATAAGTATCCCTTTGCGGAGCAGCTGATGATCTATAAGCAGAGGCCAGAAGCGACGGCCTGTGCAGAGTACGATCTCTGGAATGATCGGATGAACCGCTATGTGAAGCGTGGCTCCAAGGGCATTGCTCTTTTGGACATGCGCGGCGAGCAGCCGAAACTGCGGTATGTATTTGATGTGGCAGATACCGGAGAACGGAAGAATTCCCGACCGGTACAGCTCTGGAAAATGAATGCGGAGCATGAGCAGCCAATCATTCGCGCACTGGATGTAGCATTTGATGTTCCTGCCGGTGCTGGGTCTCTGGAAAATCATATCATGGAAGCGGCAGAACGCCTTGCAAGGGAGTACTGGGAGGAAAATCGCAGGCAGATCAGTGACATCGTTGCAGATTCCTATCTGGAAGGATATGATGAACTCAACATCGGAGCTTCCTTTAAGAGAGCTGCCGCTGTCAGCATCGCATATTCCGTCTTTACCCGGACGGTGGGCAATGCAGATGACTATTTTGAGCACGAGGATTTTCTGGACATTTTTGATTTTAATACGCAGGCTGCCGCCAATGTGCTGGGAACTGCGGTCAGCGAAATGTCCAGCCAGATCTTCCGGGAAATTGAACGCACGATCCGAACCTATGAAAAAGACAAGCAGGCAGAAAGGAGCCAAAACTATGATGGAGCTGAATTACACGAAGAACGGCGATTACCTGATTCCGGATATCCAGTTGTCGGTGCAGGAACAGAAGCCTCTGGGCAAGTACGGGAGGATGCGCAGAGCGTTCCTGCAGGAGAACAACACGCTGCTGTACAATCACCTTATCCTGACCGAGAAGCTGTATCCGCACCTGTGGGAGATTCAGGAGACCGCGACCGCACGGATGGAGCAGATGATGGCGGAGCTTCTGAAAGCGAATCCGGCACCGGACAAGAAATTGAACCAGATGGCCTGGGTGCAGCACATGAACATGCTGAAAGCGCAGGCAGAGGAAGTCATTCTGACGGAACTTATCAACAGCTAAACTTTATGAGCCTGTTTCAGTCCGAGGCAGAGCAGATTCAGAAAATTGATGCGGCGGCAGAAAATGCAGCCAGAGAAGCGGAGAGCGAAAAGCCCTCCGCTTTTGTCATTTCTGAGGATGAAATCGACCGGATGCTGCGAGCAGGTTCTAATTTTGAGGGCGGAAAAATCCGTATTTATGCGCTGTATCAGCAGCAAGGGGACGCGAAAGAACGAGCTGCATTCTTGAAAGCGGAATACGGTCTCGGTGGCCACAGCTATACCTTTATGGATGGCAGTCGCGGTTTTGCCGATTATAACGGAAGAGGTATTCTGCTTCGCAATTATGACCATGACCGGGAAGTGCGACTCACATGGTCGGCGGTGGATAAGCGGTTAGACCGGCTTGTGGAAAATGATCAGTACCTGACCGCGCTGGAAATGGAAGAGTATCGGAAGCTGGAGCAGGAATACGGCGCGCCGCTTCCTATGCCGACTGCCGCCCATGTGTTTCCGCCAACGCCACCGGAACGCTACGATACCGGAAATGAGCATGTGGACAACATGCTGAATACGGCTGCGGATGTATATGCCCGGAGTGGACTGGCAGCACCCCAGCGGTTTACCGTGATGGAGACAGACGCTGGCTATGCGGTCTGGGATGATATTCAGGACGGCATTCATGTGGAGCCGGATGGCGTCAGCGAAGAGTTTACCAGCGAATGGGAGGCAGAGACCTACCGCCAGCAGTTGATTGAAAAAGTTCAGGAACGGGAAGCAAAAGACTGGCTCTATGTTGAACAGAGCAAGCAGAATTTGCAGCAGGACATTCCATTCCCAGATGTGGAATCCGAAGAAGTACAGGAATCGGCTCACGCAGAGACAGATCCTCTGGTACTGGAAATGCAGGAACACGCCAGCGAACTTTCCAGAGAGTCTGGCTATGCACCGGATGAACGGTTTGTGGTCACAATGACCGGCGAGAACTTTCCGGATTCTAAAGATGCGTTTGCCATCTGGGATTATGTCAAAGAAGAGTATTACGGATATTCGGACGGAAAAGTGCAGACATTTGCCGATTATGTGAGTGCATCAGAGGCGTTGCAGGAGATTCGCGGCAGGAACATGGAGGCTGAAAAAGAGCCTGCAACTGTGCAGCCAGAACCCGCAGCTCCGGTGCAGCCGGATTATCGCGTTGGCGATACGCTGTATCTGGACGGAAAGGCATTTACGATTGAAAAAGTCGGGCTTTTCGATGTGGAACTTCGGGACCCGGATTCCGTGTATCCGATCTTCCGCTCGGAAAGCAAGGAAAATCTGGCAAGAATTTTGGGGCATGAGGAAAATGTTCACCTGCACAATCTGGTGGTTGATCTGAATTCTGGAAAAGAAGAAGCGTTCCGGGCAGGGCATGAAGCAAAACATGCGGAGAACTACCGCATCAACAGCTTTCACCTCGGCGAAGGCAGTCCTAAGCAGAAATTCCGTGCCAACATGGATGCCATCTACACGCTGAAAGCCTTAGAAAATCAGCATAGGGATGCGACACCGGAGGAACAGGAAACGCTGGCCAATTATGTCGGCTGGGGTGGGCTGGCAGATGCCTTTGACGCAGAGAAAACTGCCTGGACAGGCGAATATAAGGAGCTGAAAGCAGCTCTTACGGAAGAAGAATATGCCGCAGCCAGGGCTTCGACTCTGAATGCGCATTACACCAGCCCTACCGTGATCCGTGCAATCTATGAGGCATTGGACGGTATGGGATTTGAGAAAGGCAATATTCTGGAACCGTCGATGGGTGTCGGCAACTTCTTCGGTATGCTGCCGGATTCCATGCTGGGAAGCAGACTGTATGGTGTGGAACTGGATTCCATCACCGGGCGCATTGCGCAGAAATTGTATCCGCAGGCAGAAATCAAGGTGGCAGGCTTTGAAACCACCGACCGGCGCGACTTCTATGATCTGGCCGTGGGCAATGTGCCCTTTGGCAACTACCGTGTCAGCGATAAGCCCTATGATAAACTCGGATTTTCTATCCACAACTATTTCTTTGCCAAGGCATTGGATCAGGTTCGTCCCGGTGGCATCGTGGCCTTTGTTACCAGCCGCTACACGATGGATTCCAAGAATCCGGACGCGCGAAAGTATCTGGCGCAACGGGCAGAACTCCTGGGAGCCATTCGACTTCCTAACAACGCATTCCGTGCCAATGCCGGTACAGATGTAGTGTCGGATATCATTTTTCTGCAAAAGAGAGACCATCCAATTGATATCGAACCGGATTGGGTGCATCTGGGGCTGACATCGGAGGGTATTACCCTCAACAGCTATTTTGTTGACCACCCGGAAATAGTGCTGGGTGAGATTACAACGGAAAGTACCCAGTACGGCAAGGAAGAATGTACGGTCATTCCGATTCCGGATGAGGATCTGGGAGACCAGCTGCATGAGGCTGTGCAGCATATCGGCGGTCACTATGAAGCGCAGGAGCTGGCACCGGAGGAAGAACTGTCCTTGCAGGGCGAAACCATTCCGGCAGACCCCAATGTAAAGAACTTCTCCTATGCGGTGGTGGATGGGGATGTCTACTTCCGTGAGAACAGCATCATGCGAAAGGCTGACCTTTCTGCGACAGCCACCGGCAGGATCAAGGGCATGGTGGAGCTTCGTACCATTGTGCAGGAACTGATCGACTATCAGCTGAACGATTATCCGGAGGACGCGATTGCCCAGAAACAGCGGGAACTGAATGTAGCCTATGACCGATTCGCCGATCAGTATGGGCTTATCAACTCCCGTGCAAATGCGCAGGCTTTTTCAGAAGATTCGTCTTATTATCTGCTCTGCTCTCTGGAAAATGTAGATGAAAACGGCAGGCTGGAATCCAAGGCGGATATGTTCACCAAACGGACGATTCGACCGGAACGGGCTGTTACCAGCGTAGATACTCCGGCAGAGGCTCTGGCAATCTCCATCGGAGAGCGCGGCAAAGTGGATTTGCCCTATATGTCGGAGCTTTTAGGTACACCGGGAGAATTTGAAAAAATCCAGCAGGAACTGCATGGTGTCATTTTCAAAGACCCGATGACGCAGGGCGGCGAGGAAACCGGCTGGGTGACGGCTGATGAATATCTGTCCGGCAATGTCCGGGAAAAACTCCGCGTGGCAGAACTGGCTGCGGCTTCTGACCCTGCCTTTGCGGTAAACACGGAATATTTGAAGAAAGCACAGCCGAAAGACCTGGATGCGTCGGAGATTGATGTGCGCCTTGGTGCCACATGGGTCAATCGGGATTATATCCAGCAGTTTATGGAAGAAACCTTTGAACCGCCGTTCTATCTGCGCAGAAATATTGAAGTGAAATTCTCTCCCATGACGGCAGAATGGCAAATTACCGGCAAGAGTACACCGAGCCGGAATGATGTTCATGCCTATATGACCTACGGCACCAGCCGTGCCAATGCCTACCGAATTCTGGAGGATACGCTGAATCTGCGGGATATTCGTATTTACGATACCGTGGAGGATGCAGACGGCAAGCAGAAGCGGGTTCTGAATAAAAAGGAGACCACCCTCGCCCAGCAGAAACAGCAGGCCATTAAGGATGCGTTCCAGAACTGGGTGTGGAAAGACCCTTATCGCCGCGCGGAACTTGTGGAAAAGTATAACGAGCTGTTCAACAGCACTCGTCCCCGTGAGTATGATGGTTCTCATATCCGCTTTGGCGGCATGAATCCGGAGATCCGGCTGCGGGAACACCAGCAGAATGCCATTGCTCATGTGCTGTACGGCGGCAATACGCTGCTGGCCCACGAAGTGGGTGCCGGTAAGACTTTCGAGATGGCCGCTTCTGCTATGGAGGCAAAACGGCTGGGACTGTGCCAGAAATCCATGTTTGTCGTTCCGAATCATTTGACCCTTCAGTGGGCAAACGAGTTTCTGCGTCTGTATCCGAGTGCAAAATTGCTGGTGGCAAGCAAAAAGGACTTTGAAACTGCCCGCAGAAAGAAGTTCTGCGCACGAATTGCTACTGGTGATTACGATGCAGTCATCATCGGGCATTCCCAGTTTGAGAAAATTCCGGTGTCCGCAGAACGGCAGGAGCGGATTTTGACTGTCCAGATTGATGAAATCGAAAACGCCATTGCTGAGATGAAATCCCAGAATGGCGAACGTTTCTCCATCAAACAGATGGAAAAGACCCGGAAAGGATTGGAGGCGAGATTGGAGAAACTTCGGGCAACCGACCGAAAAGACGATGTGATTACCTTTGAGCAGCTGGGCGTAGACCGACTGTTTGTAGACGAAGCACATGCCTTTAAGAATCTGTTCCTCTACACAAAAATGCGCAATGTTGCAGGCTTGTCCACATCGGAAGCGCAGAAATCTTCGGATATGTTTATGAAGTGCCAATATATGGACGAGTTGACAGGCGGGCGCGGCATCATTTTTGCGACCGGCACCCCGGTTAGCAACAGCATGACGGAGCTTTACACCATGATGCGGTATCTCCAGTACGGCACGTTGCAGCAGAAAGGGCTGACCCATTTCGACAGCTGGGCTTCTACCTTTGGTGAGACCACCACGGCCATTGAGCTGGCACCGGAAGGAACCGGATACCGGGCAAGAACAAGATTTGCAAAATTCTTCAACCTGCCGGAGCTGATGAATATGTTCAAGGAAGTGGCAGATATCAAGACTTCCGATCAGCTGCATCTGCCGGTGCCGGAGGCAAAATTTGAAACCGTGGTGGTGCAGCCTTCGGAGCATCAGCAGGCGATGGTGGCGGAGCTTTCGGAACGGGCGGCGGCTGTGCATTCCGGTGTGGTAGACCCGTCGGTCGATAACATGCTGAAAATCACATCGGATGGCAGAAAGCTGGGACTGGATCAGCGATTGATGAATCCGCTCCTGCCGGATGACCCAAATAGCAAGCTCAACGCCTGTGTGCGGAATGTGCTTCGGATTTATGAGGAAGGACAGTCGGATAAGCTGACCCAGTTGCTGTTCTGCGACCTCAGCACGCCGAAGAACGATGGAACCTTCAATGTCTATGAGGATATCCGCGCCAAACTAATTCAGTCCGGTGTGCCGGAAGAAGAAATCGCATTTATTCATGATGCCGATACTGAGGCAAAAAAGAAAGATTTGTTTGCCAAAGTGCGTACCGGACAGGTACGGGTATTGTTAGGTTCGACACAGAAGATGGGTGCAGGCACGAACGTGCAGGACAGGCTGGTGGCCGTGCATCATCTGGATGTGGGCTGGCGGCCTGCGGACATGACCCAGCGAAATGGTCGTATCATCCGTCAGGGAAACCGAAACAAAGAAGTGCAGGTTTATCAGTATGTGACGGAAGGAACCTTTGATGCCTACCTCTATCAGACACTGGAGAATAAGCAGAAATTTATCAGCCAGATCATGACCAGCAAATCTCCGGTACGTTCCTGTGATGATGTAGATGAGCAGGCTCTTTCCTATGCAGAGATCAAGGCACTTTGTGCCGGAGACCCGCAAATCAAGGAGAAAATGGACTTGGATGTAGATGTTGCAAGGCTGAAAGTATTGAAGGCGGATCATCAGAGCCAGCAGTACCGATTGGAAGATAAATTGATGAAATATTTCCCTGCGGAGATTGAGAAAACGCAAGGGTTCATCAAGGGCTTTCAGTCGGATATTCGGACGGTGGCGGCACATCCGCTGCCGGAAGAGGGGTTCTGCGGTATGGAGGTGAATGGCACACAATTTACTGAAAAAGCCGAGGCCGGTGAAGCAATTCTTGCGGTCTGTAAAGCCAATCAGAGTTTGGAGCCGGTGCCGCTTGGCAGCTATCGTGGTTTCAAGATGGAGTTGTCATATGACAGCTTCCAGAAAGAGTATCAGGTGCTGCTGAAAGGCGAGATGACCCACCGGGTGCCCATCGGCACCAGTGCTGCGGGCAATATCCAGCGTTTGGATAATGCTCTTGCCGGGATTCCTGCAAGGCTGGAGAAGGCGGAACAGCAGCTGGACAATCTTAGGAGCCAGCAGGAAGCTGCGCAGGCCGAGCTTGGAAAGCCGTTCCCCCAGGAGGCAGAACTGGCGGAAAAGAGTGCAAGACTGGCAGAACTGGACGCACTGCTGAATATGGATGACCGTGAAAATGATGATCCAGACCGTGAGAGAACAACGGAAAAGCCGTCTGTCCTGGCAGAGCTGCGTGACCGTGCAGGGCGCATTCCGCCGATGACACATCGAAATGATGAGGAGGTGGCACTATGAGTGTTCGGGAACACTGGATCAATGTCCGGGTAAACCCGGAAGAGCTGGCGAGGATTCGTGAAAAGCAGAAAGAATTGGGGATTCGGAATACCGGTGCCTATATGAGAAAAATGGCGATGGACGGGTACTGCGTAAATCTTGATTTGTCGGATGTGGCGCAGGTATCCACACTTCTTCGCCGATGCAGCAACAACCTGAACCAGTACGCAAAACGCGCCAATGAATCTGGAAGCATCTATGCGGAGGATATCCGGGATTTGCAGAAGCGACTGGATGAACTCTGGGAGATGCAAAAGCTGATCTTAAAGAGGCTTTCTGGTATTCGATGACGGCGCAAACGTGCGGAATTTCTATTGCACATGGCACAGATGAAACAGTCTGTGTCATTACATATTTTTTGCAGGTCTTCCTGTTGACATCGTGGTGTTTGACAAGCGGGTACGATAAAATGAAGATGAAAAGAAAAACGAAGGGGTGAAATCCATGAAGGTCGTATGTTTTTTGTTGAAGCTGGTGCTGAAAATCCTGTTGCTGCCGGTTGCGTTTCTGCTGCGATTTCTGTGCTTTATCTGGAATCTGCTGATGCAGCTATCCCTGTGGGTACTTTCGCCGGTTATGCTTTTCGTTCTTGGCTGCGGTATCTATTCGGTGGTTCGGGCGAGCTGGACGGATGTGTTCCTGCTGACCCTGATTG
>OKUR01000643.1_pt1 | contig 14925 bp, 8 predicted proteins | sample 1606671 | NCBI WGS metagenome assembly OKUR01 (sample SAMEA3882519, study PRJEB24775) | human gut metagenome | biome: human-associated habitat; feature: intestine environment; material: feces | place: Netherlands | collected 2009/2010 | reverse complement strand
CTTGCCGAACCTGTGAACGCCTCTTCCGTTTCCTTCTTTTCCTCAATAAATCTTGGAACCAGCGGAACAATGTCCGGTTCGAAATATACAGCTTCTTCAATATCCGTATCTTCATGGTAACTCTTCTTTTTCAGATCCGATACGCTGACCTTCACCGGAATATCTTTACGATATTCATAAGGATATACAAATCCAAAACGCTTTTCCAGTTCCGCTTTGATTTCAGGATCCACGATTTTCTCACAATCCCAGTTATCCAGAATATCGTCTTCCATCTGCCCGACAGCCTGTTCCACCACTTCAGCCTCCGTTAAAGTCCGCGCTGTGATCCTTTTCACCTGAAACTCTGCCGGATCATCATAAAGCAGATTATCATGGGATGGCAGCAATCCAAACTCCTCAAAAAGTTCATCCATGCAGCGGTGCCTTGCAAGCGCAGGAAGCACATAATCCCAGTAAGTTTTTCCATTCAGTCTCGTTTCTGCCGGAAGAAGTTCCTGTTCATTTTCGCGGAATCTGTATAAAGAAAGCAGCCTTTTTTCCAAATTTCCTATTGTTCCGGTCATGATCAGTTTCTCCTTGGCACGCGTCAGGGCAACGTAAAGTACTCGGATTTCCTCCCCCAGAGTCTCTTCCAGAAGCTTACGGCGAATCACCTGCTTATACAGTGTTGACACAATCATCCGCCGGTCTGGCAAAATGGCGTCAGCGCCAAGACCGTAATCCGGATGAATCAGAAGTCTGGCGTTCAGATCCTGCATATTGAACTGTTTTCCCATACCGGCAAGGATTACAATCGGAAACTCGAGTCCCTTGCTCTTGTGGATCGTCATGATTTCCACGGAACCTTCTCCTGCGCCAGAAAGATTTACTTCGCCATAATCAACTTCATATTTTTGCAAATGTTCAATATATCGGACAAAATTAAATAAGCCTCTGTAACTGGTCTTCTCATAATCCATTGCCTTTTCCACCAGCATAGCGAGGTTGGCGCTCCGCTGTGCACCATTTGGCAGAGCTTTCGCATAATTACCATAGCCGGTTCTGCGGAGAATCTCAAGAATCAGCTCATGCACAGGAGTGTACACCGCAAGATCACGCATTTCATTCAGCAGGACTATAAAACCATGTAATTTGTTGTAAAGAGTTCTTTCCTGCCCCTCATATTCTTCCAGGAAATTCAACACGCTGTCATACAGCATCCCCTTCGGATGTTCTTCCCGCAAAACGGCAAGCTCCTGGGTAGTACATCCCACCAGCGGCGACCTCAGCACACCCGTCAAAGGAATATCCTGAAGAGGATTATCGCAGACCTGCAGATAATTCAGAATCGTAACCACCTCAAGTGCTGAAAAATATCCCGTCTTTGAAGCGGCATACACAGGAATTCCGTGGGCAGAAAGCACCTCTGTAAAGGTTTCTGACCAGCCGGAGGCGGTGCGAAGAAGGATTACAATATCTCCGTATTTCGCAGGACGATATTCTTTGGTTTCTTTATCAAGTACCAGCTCTTTTCCCACAATTTCCTTAATTCTGTGGGAAATAGCAAGAGCCTCCAGTTCCCGGGCATCCTTTCCTTCCATCAGATCCTCCAGTTCTTCAGAATCCTTTTCTACCAGAAGAACTTCTGCAGGAAGAAAGCTTTCCTTGTTTCCTTCCGGAAACACAGCTCCAGGATAAAGAGCTGCGGCTTTATCGTAGGCAATTCCACCAAGATCTGTTCCCATAATCTGACGGAAAATAAAGTTTGCACTATCCAATACCTGAGACCGGCTGCGGAAATTTTTATGAAGATCGATTCGCTGTTCCGTACTGTCCGTTAAACTGTACTGTTCATACTTTTCCATAAAAAGCTCTGGTCTGGCAAGGCGGAACCGGTAAATGCTCTGCTTCACATCACCTACCATGAAACGGTTGTAACGACCCTCTTCTTCCCCGGAGATAGCGCTTAACAGATACTCCTGCACCAGATTGCTATCCTGGTACTCATCGATAAGGATCTCCTGAAAATACTGGCGGTACTCCATTGCAACGTCACTTGGCACAATACGATATTTCGTTTTGGCACGATCCGTTCCTATGCTGCCGGTTTCTTCCACTTTTTCCCGCTTTAACAGGATCTGCAGCGCATAATGCTCCATATCGGAAAAGTCGATCAGATGTCTCTCCTGCTTGGTAGCAAGGAGCCTTCTGTCGAATTCCAATACCAGGTCAAGCAGCATCCGAAGCGGCTCTCTGCAGGCTTTTCCCTGCTCCACCGCCAGTTCTAACGGGGTCTTAAAATAGCTCTCTGAAAGGTCACTTAAGGTATCCTTCACACTGTTTCGGATTGCCTTTGCCAGTTCCCGTTTGGCGGGATCCACACTGTCGTCCTTTTTAGAAGGGAGCCGTGCGAAAGTCACCGCAGGAACTTTGGCCGCCTGTTCCTCCAGATCCTTACAGGATGTCAGTCTCTCCAGCTGCTCGATCTCTGCCTCCGTCAGTTCTCCGTACATATACGGACCGTCCGGTAGTTCACACAGCCGCTTTACTTCCCGCAGTTTTTCCAGGCATCCCTCCACGGTACGGTTCACCCGTTCCGTCAGATATTGTCCGTAATCGCTGTGAACCAGTGCTTCCATATCTCCTGCGGCATAGTCATTTTTGCGCTCCTCCAGCCATTCGGCAGGCCAGGGAAAACTTCCCGCATACCGGGACAGATTCAGGATATGCTGCTCTAATACGCTCTCCCTGCCTCCCGGGCAGAAATACTCCACACAGGCATGGAACTGTTCCGGGGCTTCCGGGACAAATTGCCCGGCATAGGCATCCTCTAACAGCTGCGCCAGTACTTCCTGCTGAAGCAGCTTGATCTCTCCCTCGTCTGCCACGCGGAAATCCGGATCCAGACCGATCTCATTAAAATGGTTCCGGATCAGGAACAGGCTGAAGCTGTCGATAGTAGTGATCTGCGCATTGTGTAACAGTGCAGACTGCTTCTGGATATGCTCGTTGCCGGGATCCGCCTCCAGTCTGGCAGTGATGCCCGCGGCGATCCGTTCTCTCATTTCTGCTGCAGCGGCATTGGTAAATGTCACGATCAGCAATCTGTCAATATCCGCCGGATGTTCTCCGTCACAGATCATGCGGATGATACGTTCCACCAGCACTGCCGTCTTACCGCTTCCCGCGGCCGCCGATACCAGAATATTGCTGTTATGCAGTTCGATCACTCTTTGTTGTTCCGGGGTGAATTTCATTCCCATACGCTACCTCTGTTCCTGTTTCTTTTATCCTACGCTTCCGTCGTCTCCTGCATCCGCTGCATCAGCGTCTGCTTATCCAGATCCTCCAGCTGCCTCTTCTCATATCCGGGAATACTGCCGTCAAAGCCGCAGACCTTTTTATAGGCGCAATAGGTACATGCTTCCTCATTTCCTTTTTCGTAAGGATTTGCCGCTATTTTACCGTCCAGGATCTCCCTGCCAATCTGGCGTATCTTCGTATCCACATAAGCAGATACCACATGCAGCTCCTCACGGCTTAAGATTCCGGATCTGGCACTGAAGCTTCCGTCCTTTTTCTTTTCCACCGGAATGACTTTGGACTTGTCCTGTAAAAATCGATCCAAACGTTCCACCACGGCGGGATCGCTGTTCACCACACCGTTCATGCGAAGCTTTGTCAGAATCTCTTCGTTGATCTGCTCCTGGGTCAGTTCCACCGGAGTCTCTATCGTAGGATCATCAATATGATAATACAGCAGTGCCGCCGGTACGATCTCCTTATCCGGATGCTTTCTGCTCTCCAGCTCCATTGCCGCATTCATATATACCACCAGCTGCAGCTGCAGGCCGTAGTACAGTGCCGCCAGGTCGAATTTCTTATTGCCGGACTTGTAATCGATGACCTTGACATAGACATGCTCCGCGTCCTCCGATACATCGATACGGTCAATGCGTCCCTGCAGGTGCATCTTCTCTTCTTCAGACAGATCCACATGAATACTGTCCAGATCCTCCGCAAACCGGAAGGACAACTCATAATCGTCCGGCTGAAAGCTTCCCTGCTTCAGATGCTGCTGCAGTGTCAGCACCGTCCGGGTCAGGATCCTGCTCATCCGGGTAATAGCATATTCATTCCTCGCAGAACTGTACAGAACGGTCTCCCCATAAGTCGCAGCATAACCTTCCACTGCTTCTTTGATTGCCTGAGTTGCAAAATTTTCATCAAAATCCCACCATGTTCGACCGGATTCTGCAAGTTTTCCTGCGAAATTCTCCAGTACCGCATGATACACATTTCCCATATCCGACACTTCAAAGCCAAATTCTTCTCTCTCCTGCAGAGACAGGCCATATTGCAGGAAATGTCTGCATGCGCAGGCAGCATAGGTCTCTAAGCGGCTCACACTGTTCTCCAGCTGCCTGCCGTACAATGCTCTCGCCACGATCCTTGACAGACCGCTCTCCTTATATCTTCTAAATGCTGCCGCCGTCAGACGGTCTCTGCCCTCCGGATCTGCTTCATAGGCACGGTACATGAGATAAAAATCCTGCCGTTCCTCTTCCCGCAGCGTTCCGTCCGCATATTCCCGCAGTTCCTCCGCCAGATATCTGGCACCTTCCTGTCTGCCCTCGATCTGCTCTAAGCGGCTGCGGTTCTGGGGATATTCCACCGCAAGCTGCGGAAAAAGCTTCCGTACCGTATCGATCAGGTAAGACGGACGGATTCCCTTCCCATCACTGTTTACCTTGGCATAAGACAGATACAGCCGTTGTGAGGGTTTCGTCATATTCAGATACAGATACAGTCTCTGAATGTACATCTGTTGTCTGGGACTCGGTGCCATTTCTGTTCCGGATTCGATTAAAAATTCTCTGTCCATATCGGAGATAATGCCGCCCTTGGAGGCATTTTTCGGAATGTTTCCATCATTTACCCCCAGGAAAAACAGTACTTTAACCTGTTTTAAGCGGGTCCGCTCCATATCACCCACCACAATACGATCCACATTCTGCGGAATCGTACCTACTGTGATCTCGCCAAAACCAGCCTCTAAAATATCCGCAAATTCCTGTAGGGAAATCTCTTCCTCACCCAAAAGTTCATAGATTTGATCCAGCAGATCCATGACCAGACGGTAGATCTGTGCATATTCCCTGGCTTTCGCCAGGTCGCCCTCCTGCTCGAACCGCTGTTGATAATTCAAAAGCTTTTGCTGTACCTGATTCTGCTCCAGGAAATCATACAGGTGATCCACATACTCGCCGGCTTTTGCCCGGGGAGCCATATGCAGGATCTCCACGGTATCCGCAAACTGCTGTCTGATACGGTTCAGACGCTCCATGGTCTCTTCCGCCCGCTCTGTGTCTTCCTGCCCACTGCCTTGCTGCATCTCCTCAGTTTTTCGTGTGAACAGGCGGCTGTAGGTGCGATACCCTCTCGCCCCGGTGCGGATCACATAATTCTCCAGTTCGTCAATTTCCTCTCTGGAGATATCCGCCATGCCGCTGCGCAAAAAATGAAATACGGTATCATACGAAAAATCCCTGATATATAACTGCAAGACGCTTTTGATGTATTCGATCATGGGATTTAAGACAATCCCTCTGGTCCTGTCCAGAAAACAGGGAATCTCCAGCTGCCCGAATTCCGTCTCCACATAGGAAGCGTACCCCTCCAGATCTCCGATGACCACAGCAATATCCCGGTAAGTAAGTCCTTCTTCCCGGATCAGCTTCCGGATATACAATGCCGTCTGATGGACTTCCTCTCTGGGAGAAAGTGCCTCGAACATACGGATCTCACACTGTTTCTCCGTATAAGGCTCATACTGATAGCGGAACAGGTTCTGCTCCAGATAACATAACGCCGGTGCCTCGGTGAAACGGTTGGGACCGCCCTTTACAAATACATCTTCCCCTCGTGTCACCTCTGCCTCCGCCGCCAGCTTCACCAGATCCGCCACTGTCTTTTTACTCAGATGAAACAATTTTTGCTCGCCGTCCATCTGATAAGGGTCTTCTTCCTCACCAATGGTCACAGCGACAATGGTCTCTTCGCACACCCGCATCAATTCCTGGATCAGACGGTTCTGTATAGGGGTAAATCCCGTAAACCCGTCGAATACCACCACACTGTCCGGAAGGATCTTCGACTTTACCAGGGATCTGCGCAGCACGTCCAGTGTCTCCTCTGTGGTGATAAAATGGTCTCTGATATAATCCTGAAATCCCCGGTACAGAGTCTTTAAGTCTCTGAGCTTCATTGCCAGTGCGCCTCTTTTTTCAGCGCTGGCGATCAGTTTATCCATATCCTGTGTGCTGATGCCGTACTGCATGAATTCGGAGATAGCACTTTTCACCTCATGGATATAGCCCTGCTTATGCAACAGGCTTCCCATGGCAGGCAGCTGCTCCTTCAGATCTGCCGCGATCTTCTGCAGCACCAGGCTTTTGCCGGTGTCATCCAGTACAGGCATTTCCTTCGTTCCTACTTCCTCCAGGATACGATGGCTGAGTCTGCCGAAGCTTAAGACATCGATATTCAGGATACCGCCTCTGTCACTGCGCATGACCAGATCCTTCTGGGTCTGCATGGTGAACTGATCCGGCACGATGATCAGGAAATTCCTCCCCGGCTCCTGCGCCGCCCGCTGCATGATCTCTTCATAGATTCTGTGACTCTTGCCGGACCCGGAAGGTCCGAAATAGAAACGTAAGCTCATAGGTCTCCTTTTGCAGTCTTCTGCCTATTGTATATCAAGCTCGATCGGACAATGGTCCGATCCCGGAACTTCCGTGTGGATCTTCGCATCCGCCAGTCTGTCCTGCAGGCACTGCGATACCACGAAATAGTCAATTCTCCATCCGGCATTTTTCGCCCTCGCCTGGAATCTGTAAGACCACCAGGAATAGATTCCGGTCTGCTCCGGATAAAAATAGCGGAAAGTGTCAATAAATCCATTTTCCAGTACTTTGGAGAAGCAGGCGCGCTCCTCGTCGGTGAATCCCGCATTGCCGCGATTCGTCTTCGGATTCTTCAGGTCGATCTCCTCATGTGCCACATTCAGGTCTCCCGCATAGATCACCGGCTTTTTCTCTTCCAGTTTTTTCAGATAAGTCAGAAAATCCGCCTCCCATTGCATCCGGTAATCTAGGCGCTTTAATTCCTGCTGGGCATTCGGTACATAGACTGTCACAAAATAGAACTCCGGGTACTCTGCCGTGATCACTCTGCCCTCATGGTCATGCTCTTCCACGCCGATGCCGTAGGTCACCCGAAGCGGTTCTGCTTTTGTGAAAATCGCCGTACCGGAATAGCCCTTTTTCTCCGCATAGTTCCAGTATTGGTGATATCCGGGCAGATCCAGATCGATCTGTCCCTCCTGCAATTTAGTCTCCTGCAGGCAGAAAATATCTGCGTCTATTTCCTGAAAAAAATCTAAAAAGCCCTTCTGCATGCAGGCTCTCAGTCCGTTTACGTTCCATGAGATAAATTTCATGCTTTTTCCTCTTTCTTATTTTTGATTGTTTAACCATTCCTGCTCCTTGCGGGCAGCCTCCAGGGACGCTTCGTACCCTTTTAGAATATCCGTAAGTCTCTGCACATCTGTGATTGCGCTTGCTTTATTTTCCGGGTGATCCATCCAGGGATGTCTGTATTTTGCAGGATATATGTTTTCTATGGTATTTTCTCCAATTATGTACCATTTTTTCTGATAACAGATTGTGTTGTCCTTCGGGTTTAAGAAAGCGAACAACTGTGCCAGCGGATAGCTCTCCGTCTCCGTCGCCATCTTCCGATTCTTCAGATTCTCTTCTCTGCCGGTCTGAGCCTTGTGAATCTTCACGTTCGTTCCTTCCGGTTCTACGATCAGCGTTATAGGTTCTGCCGGTTTCTTCCACAATTTATCCAGTATAAAATTTAAGGGTCCCAGCAGCAGGATCGTCATAAGGACCGCCAGCGTCCCCGTCAGCTCCGGGATCCAATCGCCCAGTACCAGCATCTGGAACAGCACATGATCACTGTCCCGCACGCCCCAGACTTTCATTACGACAAATGCCGCCGTCACCGCATAGATCAAGATTGTCGCTATGGCAAACGGCATCAGTAATTTCTCTTTTTTGATGCCCCAGGAAGCATAAGCCTTCCGCTCTTCTTCCGTGAACAACACCGGCAGTTCATAGTTTTCTGTCATGCTCTGATTCTCCCTTTTTTTATTATTCTCCGAGAATGATACGGAGGAGATGTTTGTCTAACATCAGTGTCCGGTTCCAGGGGTTTAAGATCACACCTTCAATGCCCTCTGCGGTCAGCGTCATGCGAAACAGCTGCTCGATATCCGTGAGGAACGTAGACATCACACTGCCGCTTCCTTTTAATTGTTCTTCGAAGCCGGTGAACGCCGACCACCATTTTTTTCCATCGGAGATCTGCACCGCCTGTAAACGCATAGCGGTTCCGGCGGCCTGCATCACCGCTTCTTGCACATCTGCGGAAGGCGGCTCCACTGCCACGATGAACTGCCCCTGCTCCCGCATCCGTCTGCGCACCACTGTCAGCGCGTGTGCCAGAAGCTCTTCCGTGGGTTCCTGCTGTAATGCCAGAATTGCCTCCTCTATTTTTTCGTTTCCCTGTAAACCTTTATCCTTCTTCTCATCCATATCACTGATCGTATCCTTTTTTATTTGTCATTATCAGGCAGCTTTACTGCGTACCCCACCACGCACATCTATGCCTATCATACCATAAATGCTTACGCAATTCCACTTACGTTTCCCTCCACACATTTTCCCTCCGCGCGCTGTCTTTTCCTTGACAGTGACTACATTCATTGCTAACATGAACCTGAGCATTTCAAGCTCAGAAATGAGGACATTATGAATACTTTTGACCCGAACCATAGATACAGCGATGCCGCGAAGCTGGCACGTCTGAAAAATAAAAAGCTTTTCCTGTTCGACATCGACGGAACGATCGCCGTGGGCGATACCCTGTACGAAGGCAGTGCGGATCTGATCCGCTATATCAACGACATCGGTGGCAGGGCTTATTACATTACCAACAATTCCACGAAAAGCGGGCTGGACTATGTGAAGAAATTCCACGATGCATTTCACTTGGACAGCACAGAGGATCAGTTCATCACCTCCGGTTATATGACGCTGCGCTTTCTGAAGGAAAATTATGCAGAGAAAAAAATCTTCGTACTGGGAACTGCTTCCTTCGTAGCCGAACTGCGTAAAAACGGGCTTCATGTCACCGAGGTCTGCGAAAAGAATATCGACTGTGTAGTGGTTGCCTACGACAGTGAATTAAATTACGGCAAGCTTACGGAAGTCTGCAAGGTTTTATTCACCCAGGACGTTCCCTTCTACGGCACCAATCCGGATCTGCGCTGCCCCATCGACTTTGGCTTTATCCCTGACTGCGGTGCGATCTGTGATATGATCACCGCTACCACCGATAAACAGCCTATTTACTTGGGCAAACCCAGCAAAGAAGTCGTAAACTTATGCCTGGATATATCCGGTTTCACCCCCGAGGAGACACTGGTAGTCGGTGACCGTCTGTATACCGATATTGCCTGCGGCATTAACGGCGGCGTGGACACCTGTGTACTATTCACCGGCGAGGCACAAAAAAAGGATATTCTGACTCCCGAGGGGGAGCCGAATACCCAGTATCTGCCGGACTATGCTTTTGAAAATGTGCAGGAACTGTTAGATGCCTGCAAAGAATAAATTAAGAGTTACTCTCTAATGGATTTCTTCACGACACCGATTCCCAGCGGATAAGGTCCGGTGTGTACACCGATGGTAGCACCGATCTGGAAAGTGGGAATGGTGTCGATGTCGTATCCCTTTTCTTTCAGTCTGCCTGCCAGTCTGTCGCGGAACTCTACGGCTTCTTCCTTATCGTAGCCGTATCCTATACAGATACTGTAATCTGCAATATCTGTCTTCTCCTCTGCCAGATATGCCAGCAGCAGGTCGATAGTCTTGTCCACGGTCTTGCGGCGGCTTCTGCCGATACCGGACGGGAAGATCTCGCCTTCCTTTAAGGTGATGATAGGCTTGATGCCAAGCAGGCTTCCTGCTACACTTGCTACTTTGCCGATGCGTCCACCATGCTTTAAGTATTCCATATTTCCGACCGTGAAAAAGATTCTTCCGGAGCTCTTGATCTCATTCAGGCGATCAATGCTCTCCTGATATCCTGCACCCGCATCTCTGAGCCTTACTGCTTCCAGTACATAGATTCCCTGAAGAACTGTGTTCACACAAGAATCACAGACATAGATCTGTGATTCGGGATATTCCTCTTCCAGAATCGCCTTCGCATTCAGCGCGGACTGCATGGAGCCACTGAATTTGGTCGTAATGCAAATACAGATAATGGGTGTACCCGCTTTGACATAAGGCAGAAATGCATCCAGGTAATCCTGTACGGACGGCATAGAGGACTTGGGATATACATCCGGATGATCCACCATTTTCTGATAGAATTCACGTACACCGATCTCTACCATTTCTTTTTGATATTTTCCCTCTTCAAAAGATACATAGAAGGGAACCACTGTGATATTCTTCTCTTTGGTAAGCTCCAACGGAAGATCGCAGGAACCGTCTGATATAATATGAAATGCTTCGCTCATTCTCGCATACACCTTTCTGCTTCTTTTCAAAGTTTAGCTTACCACGTTGTAGAGTAAAAAGCAATGCGTTTTTGACTTTGTATTTCATTTCATGGTATTTTAAATCTTTTTATGTAGTTTTTATAACTATATAAAAATTTGGATAGTTTTCCGCGATATTTGTCGATGAAAGGATGTCAACCTTTATCAGACTTTCGTTGACAATAGGTTCTTCTCCCGATATACTAAAGTTGTTAACCATTCATTCCTTTGGTTGACATTTTTCTGCAGGAATGACCCCCCTTTCATTCTCTGCAAACCCAAAAAACAGCCCGGCAGGATCTCCTGTCGGGCTGCGTTATTGTCTTCTATTATTCCTATCTTTATATGGAGTAATCCAGATTCTCCAGTCTCTTTTTCCTACGCTCTACAAGATCTGCTATGGTAACCCCATCCACTACTTTATTCACAGCATTATACAGCTCCTGCCATACCTCCAGGGTCTCACAGGTATCGCAGCGTTCACAGATGTCCGCACCGTCTTCCAGACAGGCCACCGGTGCCAACGATCCTTCCGTCAGCCGCAGGATCATTCCCACCGTATAATCTGCCGGGTCTTTTGCGATGCGGTAACCACCCTGTGCACCACGGACGCTCTTCACATATCCTGCCTTATTCAGCACAGCAATGATCTGCTCAAGATACTTTTCGGAAATCCCCTGTCTGGCAGCGATTTCTTTTACCTTGATACACTCTCCATTGTTGTTCAATGCCAGATCCAACATGACACGTACTGCATATCTTCCTTTGGTTGAAATTTTCATCCTATCCTCATTTCCGAGCATCCTCCTGCTCTGTTTCACTTTTCATATCAGCCTGCTTATTCCAAAGCAGTTCAAAACTGCTCCGATCTTTCTATGGTTTCCACAGATTCTACCTTATTTTTTCTTTATTTTTCTTTTTCCTATAGTTCATATAGGATTTGTGGAAACAACAGAAAAATCTGGAGAGCATCCACCCGAATGCTGTTCGGAAAAATCTCCTCCCATTCCTCGGAATGCTCTCCGGATTTTCGCATTACTTTACTGGCACTTCACCTTACTTGTAAGGGATAACGCCACCATTATAATTGTCGTTGATGAACTGCTTGATCTCATCGGACTTCAGAGTATCTACCAGTGCCTTGATCTTAGGCAGATTCTCGTTGCCTTCCTTAACAGCGATTACATTTACATAAGTAGCAGCTGCTTCGGAATCATCGCTCTCATACAACAGAGCATCGTCTGCAACAGTCAGGCCTGCTTCCATAGCATAGTTGCCGTTCAGGACACCGAAGGATACTTCCGGAAGGGTTCTGGGAACCTGTGCTGCTTCCAGCTCTACGAAGCTGATGTTGTGAGGGTTCTCAACGATATCCTTAGTAGTAGCGGTCAGACCCACACCATCCTTCAGAGTGATGTAACCGTTATCCTGTAACAGTAACAGAGCACGTGCTTCATTGGTGGTATCGTTGGGTACTGCGATGGTTGCATTGTCAATGTTGTCTAAGCTGGTCTCGGTTCCGGGATACAGTCCGAAGGGCTCATAATGGATACCGCCGGCATTTACCAGATGGGTACCTTTCTCCTCGTTGAAGCTCTCCAGATAAGGGATATGCTGGAAGTAGTTTGCATCGAAATCACCGGACTCTACTACTAAATTAGGCTGTACATAGTCATCAAAAATCTGAATCTCCAGAGTATAACCCTGCTCCGCTAACAGAGGCTTTGCTGCCTCCAGGATCTCTGCATGAGGTACTGCACTTGCAGCTACCTTGATAGTGGTATCGGTGTCAGCTACTTCCTTGCTTTCTGTTGCCTCGGTAGTCTGGGCAGTGGTTTCCTGGTTAGCTGTTGTTGCAGCTGCCTCGCTGGTCTGAGCAGCTGTTTCGTTGCTGCCGCAGCCGGTCAGTGCGCTCACGGACAATGCTGCAACTGCGATCAAAGCAATCACTTTCTTTTTCATAATACTTCTCCTCCTAAATCTTTTGGTAAAAAATTTTAGTCTATTGAATCAGATGCCTTACATCTGCCTCAATCTTTTCGTTTTCCCTAACGGGTTCTCTTATCCAATTTCTTGGAAATCGTCATTCCGATATATTGCATCAGCTGCTTAATGGACTTCTTTAAATCTTTCGGTTTTTCGCCCGGCTGCATGCCACGTCCCATCGGACCTCTTCTTCTTGGCTGCTGATGTCTGACTTCCTGATTACTGCTCATTTTCAGCCACCTCACTTTCATTCAGTCCAAGCTCACTTGCAGATAACTGGGATTTTGCAATTTCCTGATATACGCTGCAATTCTTTAACAGTTCCTCGTGTGTTCCTTTTCCTACAATGCGACCGTCATCCAGTACCAGGATCTGTTCTGCATGAAGAATCGTACTGATTCGCTGCGCTACGATAATCACCGTGCTGTCCTTTACATTTTCTGCAAGTGCTTTACGAAGTGCCGCATCTGTTTTCAAATCCAGTGCGGAAAAACTGTCGTCGAAAATAAATATCTTCGGATCTTTTGCAATGGCTCTGGCAATTGCAAGTCGCTGCTTCTGTCCACCGGAAACATTGCTTCCGCCCTGCGCAATCGATGAATCATATTTATCATCTTTTGCCTCGATAAACTCAGTTGCCTGTGCGATTTCTGCTGCTTTTTTGATCTGCTCATCACTTGCATCGTCTTTACCAAAGCGTAAGTTCGATGCGATCGTTCCGGAAAACAATACACCCTTCTGTGGTACAAAACCAATCTCCTCACGCAGATCTGCCATCGTAATATTGCGGATGTCTTTGCCATCCAGTGTGATCTGTCCGCCTGTCACATCATAGAGACGCGGAATCAGGTTGACCAGCGTGGATTTACCGCAACCGGTACTTCCAATGATTGCCGTCGTCTTTCCCGGTTCTGCCACGAAATCAATATCATGTAATACATCTTCCTCTGCCCCCGGATATCTGAAGTTTACATGTTCGAAACGAACAACTCCATCATGTACCGTCAGTTCTTCCGGAGCTTTTGGATCCTGAATGGAAGACTCTGTATGGATAACTTCATCGATACGCTCTGCTGCAACAGCTGCACGCGGAAGCATGATCGACATCATTGTCAGCATCAAAAATGACATAACAATCATCATTGCATAAGTGATAAATGCAGTCATTGCACCGACCTGCATCGTTCCTGCATCAATCTTGTGCGCACCTACCCATACAATTCCTACGGTAAGTACATTCATGATCATCATCATACCAGGCATCATAAATGTCATGACACGGTTTGTAAAAAGCATAGTCTTTGTCAACTCTTTATTCGCACCGTCAAAACGTTCTTCTTCTTTTTTCTCACGGCCAAATGCGCGAATAACGGAAAGTCCTGTAAGAATCTCACGCGAAACCAGGTTGATATTGTCGACCAGCTTCTGCATCAGTTTGAATTTTGGCATAGTCACAGACATCAGTACCATGACATATCCAAGAATCACAAGAATTGCCAGAACAATGATCCAGCCCATTCCGGCTCCGGTCTGCATAACTTTGAGCACACCACCGATACCAAGGATTGGTGCATAGGCAACCATACGAAGAAGCAGCACAGATACCATCTGGATCTGCTGAATATCGTTCGTGCTTCGCGTGATTAAGGATGCTGTAGAAAAGCGGTCCATCTCTGCATTGGAAAATCCAACGACCCGTTTGAACACACCATCGCGCAGATTCATACCGATTCCTGCACCAATACGTGATGCAAAGAATCCAACGAGAACCGTAACCAGTCCCATCAGAAGTGCCATGCCGACCATTTTCAGTCCTGCACGGAGCAGATAGGATTTCTGAATCTTATCCACATTCACACCTGCGTCTTTGTCCGCTGCTACCGCATAGGCAATGCCCATAGATTTCACAAGAGAACTTCCCATCGTATCAATGGTATCCTCCATCGTGTCACGCATGGAAAGAATCTGGTCTTTTTCCATCGCACCGCTTGCCAGCATATTGGCAAATATCGGTCTTACGTCAACACAGTCGACTTTGATTTTGTTTCCGTCATCATCCTCTTTCTCCTGCTTGAAACTTTTCAGGTCCACATGCATCATTGCACCGATATCTTCCACACTCATGTCAGCAAAAGCCGATACATCTTTTCCCATCTGCTTTGCGATTGTCTCCTTAAAAGTATCCACTTCCATCGCACGCATCTGGTAATTCATAATGAGCGGAATCGTAAGTTCCTCATCAATATCATTCAGTTCCTTATTGGATAAATCTTTTA